>Ga0081540_1002494_pt1 | contig 14981 bp, 14 predicted proteins | sample TabmetS2T1R1_FD_71024 | JGI IMG/M metagenome (GOLD analysis project Ga0081540, IMG submission 71024) | Tabebuia heterophylla rhizosphere microbial communities from the University of Puerto Rico - S2T1R1 | ecosystem: Host-associated > Plants > Roots > Rhizosphere ... | reverse complement strand
GCGAGGCGCGCGCCGGTCGGCGGCGGTGGGTGGGGGGGGGGGGGCGTGGGGCGGGCGGCGCGCGGGCGGGGGAGAGCGAATTCCCTCTCATCAATTCATAACCCTCGAAGTGCCCCTCACCCCAACCCTCTCCCCGTAAGAACGGGGAGAGGGGGCGCGCGGTGCCAGCGGCGAGTTTGTTCCTCCAGTACGCGTAGTCTTCCATGCCCCGTACCAAGCCTCCCTTCCGCGCCGACCACGTCGGCAGCCTGTTGCGTCCGGCTGCCCTGAAACAAGCCCGCGAGCAGCGCGAGAGAGGCGAGATCGACGCCGCCGCATTGCAGGCGATCGAGGATCGCGAGATCGAGACGGTCATCCGCAAGCAGGAGCAGATCGGCCTTCACTCGGTCACCGACGGCGAGTTCCGCCGCGCGTTCTGGAACTACGATTTCCTGGGCAAGCTCGACGGCGCGGAAGCCTACCTCGGCGAGCGCAAGATCAAATTCCAGGGGCCGCAGCCGAAACCGATGATGCTGCGGGTGGTCGGCAAGCTCGGCGACTTCGACGGCCATCCGATGCTCGACCACTTCCGGTTCGTGAAGCAACACACGAAGGCGACGCCGAAGATGACCATCCCATCGCCGTCGTCGATGCATTTCCGCTACGGGCGCGATGCGGTGCCGGTAGAGATCTATCCGGACATGGCGGAGTTCTACCGCGACCTCGGCACCGTCTACCGCAAGGCGGTGCGCGCCTTCGCCGACGCAGGCTGCCGCTACATCCAGCTCGACGAGGTGAACTTCACTTACCTGTGCGATCCGGACCTGCGCGATCAGGTGGCGCGGCGCGGCGACGATCCGGAAAAGCTTCCGGGCATCTATGCCGACATGATCAACGCGGCGATCGCCGACGTGCCGGCGGACATGACCACCTGCATGCATCTCTGCCGCGGCAATTTCCGCTCCACGTTCGTGGCCTCCGGCGGCTACGAGCCGGTCGCCGAGATCCTGTTCAACCGCATCAGGATCGACGGCTATTTCATGGAATACGACACCGATCGCGCCGGCGGGTTCGAGCCGCTGCGCTTCGTGCCGAAGGGCAAGATGGTGGTGCTCGGCCTGGTCACGTCGAAGAGCGGCCGGCTTGAATTGAAAGACGAGATCAAGCGCCGCATCGAGCAGGCGGGAAAATTCATCGACATCGACCAGCTCTGCCTGTCGCCGCAATGCGGCTTCGCCTCGACCGAGGAGGGCAACGTGCTCGCCGAGGAGGAGCAGTGGGCGAAGCTGAGGATGATTGTTGAAGTCGCAGAAGAGGTGTGGGGGTGATGTAGGCCCCGGCGTCATTGCCGGGCTTGACCCGGCAATCCATCAACTGAACAACACTTTTTCTGGACGATGGACCGCGGGTGACGAATGAGAGTGGGAGGAGTCAATGCAACGCACAAAACCGCCGTTCCGCGCCGATCACGTCGGCAGCCTGCTGCGCCCGCAGGCGCTGAAGGACGCGCGCGCGCAGTTCGCCAAGGGCGAGATCAAAGCCGCCGATCTCAAAACGGTGGAAGATCGCGAGATCGAGCGCGTCATCAAGAAGCAGGAGGAGGTCGGCCTCAAGGCCGTCACCGACGGCGAGTTCCGCCGCTCGTGGTGGCATCTCGACTTCCTGTGGGGCCTCGACGGCGCCGAGAAGCATGTGATGGATACCGGCATCGCCTTCGCCAAGGTGACCACGCGCAACGAGGGTGTGAAGGTGACCGGCAAGCTCGGCTCGACCGGCCACCCGATGATCGATCACTTCAAGTTTGTCGCCGCGCATACCAAGGTCACCCCGAAGATCACCATCCCGGCGCCGTCCGCGATCTACGGCCGCCCGGTGCCGACGCCGATCAACAAGGACGTCTACCCGACGCTCGAGACATTTTTCGCCGACCTCGGCCACGCCTACAAAAAAGCCGTGCGCGGCTTCGCCGACGCCGGCTGCCGCTACCTCCAGCTCGACGAGGTGTTCATCGCCATGCTGTGCGACGAGAAGTATCGCCAGCAGATGCGCGACCGCGGCGACAAGCCGGAGCAGCTCGGCGAGCTCTACGGCGAGCTCATCAACACCGCCATGTCGGACATCCCGTCCGACATGACCATCACCATGCATCTGTGCCGCGGCAACTACAAATCGACCTACATGGGCGAGGGCGGCTACGAGGCGGTGCAGGAGATCCTGTTCAACAAGATCAACGTGCACGGCTATTTCATGGAATACGACGACCAGCGCTCCGGCGGCTTTTCCCCGCTCAAGATGCTGCCCAAGGGCAAGCAGGTCGTGCTCGGCCTCGTCACCACCAAGACCGGCCAGCTCGAATCCAAGGACACGCTCAAGCGCCGCATCGACGAGGCGGCCAAGTACACCAGCCTCGATCAGCTCTGCCTGTCCGGCCAATGCGGCTTTGCCTCGACCGAGGAGGGGAATACGCTGACCGAAGACCAGCAATGGGCGAAGCTGCGGCTGATCGTCGAGGTCGCCCAGGAAGTATGGGGATAGTTTCGCCTCCTGCGTCATTGCCGGGCTTGACCCGGCAATCCATCCAAAAAAGCAGGGGCGTTTGTCTATGATGGACCCGCGGGTCAAGCCCGCGGGTGACGAATGAGAGTGGGAGAGGTCCGATGCAACGCACCAAGCCGCCGTTTCGCGCCGACCATGTCGGCAGCTTCCTGCGTCCGCCGCGCCTGAAGGACGCGCGCGCCAAGCACGCCGCCGGCCGGATGACCGCCGCCGAGCTGAAAGCGGTCGAGGACGCCGAGATCGAGACCGTCATCAAGAAGCAGGAGGAGGTCGGCCTGCAGGGTGCGACCGACGGCGAGTTCCGCCGCTCGTGGTGGCACTTCGATTTCTACAAGGGCCTCGACGGCGTCGAGAGCTACCAGACGTCGGGCGGCATCCAGTTCGCCGGCATCCAGACCAAGGCCGAGGGCCTGCGCATCGTCGCGCCGCTCGGCTTCTCCAGGCACCCGATGCTCGAGCACTTCAAGTTTCTCAAGGCGCACTGCAAGGTCACGCCGAAGATGACCATTCCGGCGCCGTCGACGCTGCATTTCCGCCAGGGCCGCCGCGCGATCAGCCGCGAGGTCTACCCCGAGCTCGACCAGTTCTTCGACGATCTCGGCAAGACCTATCGCGACGCGATCCGCGCCTTCTACGACGCCGGCTGCCGCTACCTGCAGCTCGACGACACCGCCTGGGCCATGGTGTGCGATCCGAAGGAGCGGGCGCATTCGAAGGAGCGCGGCGACGATCCGAATGAGCTGCCGGCGCGCTACGCCAAGGTCACCAACGCGGCGCTCGAGGGCAAGCCTGCCGACATGACCATCACCATGCATTCGTGCCGCGGCAATTTCCGCTCCACCTTCATCGCCTCGGGCGGCTACGAGTTCGTTGCCAAGGAGCTGCTCGGCAAGGTCGGCCTGGACGGCTTCTTCCTCGAATACGACTCCGACCGTGCCGGCGGCTTCGAGCCGTTGCGCAGTGTTCCCAAGGGGAACCAGATGATCGTGCTCGGGCTTGTCACCTCGAAGAGCGGCACGCTCGAGAACAAGGATGCGGTCAAGCGCCGCATCGACGAGGCCACCAAATATGTCGCGCTCGACCAGCTCTGCCTGTCGCCGCAATGCGGCTTCGCTTCGACCGAGGAAGGCAATATCCTGGCCGAGCAGGAGCAATGGGCGAAGCTCAAGATGATCGTGGAGATCGCCGAAGAGGTGTGGGGATAGCGCATATCCCGGAAAAGTGGACGCCGGTTTCCGATAAGGATATGCGCCAACGCAAAAAGAGCACTCTGTGTACGGAGCCGCGGTTTGAGTGCTGACGTGTCGCAGGAAACGCAGGAAACGCAGGAAACGCAAGACCCGGACGACATCGCGGCGATCCGCGAGTCGGTGCGTGCGCTGTGCGCCAGGTTCCCCGGCGAGTACTGGCGCAAGCTCGACCGCGAGCGCGCCTATCCGACCGAGTTCGTCGCTGCGCTGACCGAGGCGGGCTTCCTCGCCGCGCTGATCCCGGAGGAGTATGGCGGCAGCGGGCTCACCATCCGCGCCGCGGCGGCGATCGTCGAGGAGATCCACGCCGCCGGCTGCAACGGCGCCGCCTGTCACGCGCAGATCTACACCATGGGCACGCTGCTCCGTCACGGCAGCGCCGCGCAGAAGAAGCAGTATCTGCCCGGCATCGCCAGCGGCAAGCTGCGGCTGCAGGCGTTCGGCGTGACCGAGCCGACCTCGGGCACCGACACGCTCAGCCTGCGCACCACCGCCGTGAAGCAGGGCGACCACTACGTGGTCAACGGCCAGAAGATCTGGACCTCGCGCGCCGAGCATTCCGACCTGATGCTGCTGCTTGCGCGCACCACGCCGGCCGACAAGCTGGCGAAGCGCACCGATGGCCTCTCGGTGTTCATCGTCGACATGCACCTCGCCCAGGGCACCGGGATCAGCATCAACCCGATCCGCACCATGATGAACCACGCGACCACGGAGGTGTTCTTCGACGACCTGCGCGTGCCGGCGGAGAACCTGATCGGCGAGGAGGGCAAGGGCTTCCGCTACATCCTCTCCGGCATGAATGCCGAGCGCATCCTGATCGCGGCCGAGTGCATCGGCGACGCCAAGTGGTTCATCGACCGGGCCGCCGCCTACGCCAAGGAGCGCGTCGTGTTCGGCCGGCCGATCGGCCAGAACCAGGGCGTGCAGTTTCCGATCGCGCGCGCCTACGCGCAGATGCGCGCCGCCGAGCTGATGGTGCGCGAGGCGGCGCGCACCTACGAGGCCGGCCGCGACGCCGGCGAGCAGGCCAACATGGCGAAGCTCCTCGCCGCCGACGCGTCATGGGCGGCGGCCGACATGTGCGTGCAGACCCACGGCGGCTTCGGCTTCGCCGAGGACTTCGACATCGAGCGCAAATTCCGCGAGACGCGGCTCTACCAGGTGGCGCCGATCTCGACCAACCTGATCCTGTCCTATTTGGCCGAGCACGTGCTCGGATTGCCGAGATCGTATTAGAATGGATGGCGTTTAGAATGCAGGCCGTGCCACACGGTCACCTCTCCCCGCTTGCGGGGAGAGGTCGCCCGGCGAAGCCGGGCGGGTGAGGGGGCCTCTCCACATGCGCGGAGCGAATATTAAGCGAACGGGCCTTGCGCGGAAGCTCCGCCGCAATTCGACCGACGCCGAAACGTGTCTGTGGAATCAACTGCGGTCACGCGGGATCGGCGGCCACAAGTTCGTTCGGCAGGAGCCGATCGGACGGTACGTCGTCGATTTCGTCTGTCGCGAGCGTCGGCTGATCGTCGAGGTGGATGGTGGGCAACACAGCATCGAAAAGGATGGGGCTCGCGATACTTGGCTGCGCGAGCGCAACTATCGTGTGCTTCGGTTTTGGAATAACGACGTGCTCAGCAATATCGACGGCGTCCTGGAGACCATCGCAACCGCTCTGGATGTGGAAGCGCCCCCTCACCCGGCCGCCTTCGGCGGCCGACCTCTCCCCGCAAGCGGGGAGAGGTGAGCCCGTGGCACGGCATTGCCTCCAATGACCCTCCCTCTCTCCGGTCTCCTCGTCGTCTCGCTCGAGCAGGCGGTCGCCGCGCCGATGTGCACCTGCCGGCTCGCCGACGCGGGCGCGCGCGTCATCAAGATCGAGCGCCCCGAAGGCGACTTCGCGCGCGGCTACGACAAGCTCGCCAAAGGGGAAAGTGCCTACTTCGTCTGGCTCAACCGCGGCAAGGAATCCGTGGTGCTCGACCTCGCCAGGCAAGACGACAAGGCGCTGCTCGAGGCCATGCTCTCAAAGGCAGACGTGTTCGTGCAGAACCTCAAGCCCGGCGCCATCGCCAAGCTCGGCTTCGCCATCGAGCGGCTGCGCGCGAAATTTCCGCGGCTGATCGTCTGCTCGGTCTCGGGCTATGGCGAGACCGGCCCCTATGCGCAGCGCAAGGCCTATGACCTGCTCATCCAGGCGGAGTCCGGCCTCGCCTCGGTCACCGGCGGACCGGAGGCGCCGGCCCGCGTCGGCGTCTCGGTGGTCGACGTCGCCGCCGGCATGAACGCCTACGAGTCGATCCTCGAGGCGCTGCTCGCCCGCGCCAAGACTGGCGAAGGGGCCGCGCTGTCGATCTCCATGTTCGACGCCATGGCCGACTGGATGACCGTGCCGCTCCTTCAGCACGAGGGCGGCAAGACCCCGCAACGCATTGGCTTGGCGCATCCATCGATCTCGCCCTACGGCGTGTTCAAGTCGAAGGACGGCATCGACATCCTGATCTCGATCCAGAACGACCGCGAATGGGTGATCCTCGCCCGCGACGTCATGAGCGATGCGACGCTCGCCGCGGATCCCGCCTTCGCCACCAATGTCGAGCGCGTGAAGCGACGCGCCGACACCGACGGCCGCGTCGCCGCGTCATTCGGCTCGATGAATGTCGAGGACTTGTCCGCCAGGCTCGCGAAAGCCGACATCGCCTTCGCCCGCGTCAACGATCCGGCCTCGCTCGCGACGCATCCGCATCTCAGGCGCATCACCGTCGGCCTTCCCGGCGGCGCGATCGACTACCCCGCGCCGGCGCGCAACCGCGCCGGCGAGACGCGCAGCTACGGCCCGGTGCCCGCGCTCGGCGAGCACACCGCGAAAATACGCGCGGAGTTCTCCGTGACGCGCCGGGGTGTGTAGTCGTCAACGCACACTGGCGGCTGCCCGTCCGGCGATATGGTGCGCCGCAGCAGCTCAATCAGCATGCGGGCCCGACGCCGGATGTGGTATGCTCCTCCCACACAAAAAGCTGTCAGGGAGGATCACGTGCAAGGCGCAATGGTGCTGCCCGTGGCATTCGGCTTCTTGTTCGCCATCTGGGTTTTTGTGATCTACGGATCGAGCTTCTTTGGTCCGAAGACGTAGTGGTCTTATCGGACCTTCCTCATGTCCGCCGTTGACACGCTCTTAGGCGAGTAGCTGACGGCGTGAGTCCCGGCGCAGCTGTCTGGCCGGCATCCAGCCGGCCAGACAACGCGCGACTTTCTACTGCCCCGCGCTGACGAGCTGGTACGCCCCGCGCTCGAACGCGTCGTAGGTGGCCAGCGCCTTGGCGTCGGCGAACGGCAGGTACTGCATCATGATGACGCCGGCGATGCCGCGGCTCGGATCGATCCAGAAGTACGTGTTGTTGATGCCGCCCCAGCTCAGGCTGCCGGGCGAGCGCTTGCCGGGCACCTGATCGACGGTGATCAGGAAGCCGAGCCCCCACTTGTCACGGCCGTCGGCGATGAAGCTGAAGTCGGCGCTGCGCGGCAGCGCGGTCTTAAGCGCCGGCACCGAGACTGCGCCGATCTGGTTCTGGCTCATCAGCGCCACGGTCTCAGCCTTCAGCACGCGCGCGCCGTCGAGCTCGCCGTTGTTGAGGAACATGCGCACGAAGCGGCCGTAGTCGCTCGCCGTCGAGGCGAGACCGCCGCCGCCGATCGGCGCCGCGATGGTCAGGCCGAGCTGCGGATTCTGCAGGACGACGGCGCCGTCCATGCGCTCGCCGGCGCGCTGCTGCTGGGCGACGAGACGCGGCCCTTTCGCCTCGGGCACGTTGTAGGACGTGTCGCTCATCTTGAGCGGCGTGAAGATGTGCTCGCGGAAATAGTCCTCCAGCTTCTGGCCCGAGACGACCTCGACCAGTCGTCCGACCACGTCGGTGCTGGTGGAGTAGTGCCAGCGCTCGCCGGGCTCGAACAGGAGCGGGCCGCCGAACGGATAGGTCTCGCCCGCGCGCGGCTTGAGGTCGCGCCAGGCCGCGCTGGTGAACGGATAGGCGAGACCGGACGTGTGCGTCAGGAACTGGCGCACGGTCGGCTTTTTCTGCGCCGGCCGCACCGAATAGTCGCCGCTCGCCGCATCGAACTTCTCCAGCAGCTTCAGCCCGACCAGCTCCGGCAGGTATTTTTCCGCGGGATCGTCGAGACCGATGCGGCCCTGCTCGACGAGCTGCATCAAGGCCGTCGACGTGACCGCCTTGGTCATCGACGCGATGCGGAACAGCGCATCGGCCGTGAGCGGGCGTCCGGTCGAGACATCGGCCACGCCGAATGCGCCCTGATAGATGACGCCCTTGCGATCCGTGACCAGCGCGACCACGCCCGGCACGTCCTTGCGCTCGACGGCGCTGCGCAGGCTGGTGTCGAGCGCCGTAACTGCCGAATTCTGTGCGCTTGCTGTGTCGGCCAACGCGGCGACGGCAACGCCGGTGGCGAAGACCATTCCTGCGACCCTTCGATTCATGGAAGCCTCCCTGTTGTGTGGCCCGGTGTCGCCCGCGCAGCTCCCCCCGAGGCTCGATGTTTTGTTCGGCAGACTCGATGACGGCGACAACATACGACGCTGCATCGGTCTGTCGCGTTGTGACGTTAGCACTTGCAATTCGTCGAGTCCCGAATCCGCGGCATCTGCCGGCTCGGACTAGCGCGGAAGTGGGCACGTCAGGAAGTGGGCAGGCTGGGTATCGGCTTTGTGGACATGCACGCCATTCCGCCTCGTCGGTGCGGACGCGGCCACTCCATGTGAACCAACTCACAAGGTTGCGCCTCGAAATCTGATAATTCGCTGATGCTCGTTCGAAACGTTCTTCCGCCTCCGCAAGGAAGCAGACGACGGCTCGATCGTGGATAACGGCGGGCATCTTGGGCGGATACGCCAAAGCGACGCCTGCACAGTTCAGCTAACTCGCCATCGGTCCCGAAACGTCGCCCCATCGTCTTGGCGGGCGCGCCCCAATGGGAGTGACACCATGGCAATGATCGACAAGCTCTGGTTGGCGACGCTGACCAAGAACGAGGACGACGCCGGAACCGGCGAGAACAAGCTCAACCTCACGATCGACATCGACGGTGAGGACGTGTTGGACAAGGATTTCGCCTTCCTGACAGGCTCGGGTCTGTCCGGCGGACTGGGACCCGACAGCGGTTGGCTCGACGACGGTCAGGCTGCCATCTCGGGCGGCTCGTATGACGATCCGGGGGAGACGGTCCCGAGTCCGATCGACTCGGGCCTTCTGACCAATTCCTCGGTCCGGTTAGGCATCCGGGACGATGATGCCTGGGGCCCCGAGCACGTTCTGCTGTTCGGTCGGACGCTGCCTCAGTGGCAACCGAGCCAGATCATTGCGTTCGCCATGGAAACCGACCTGGCGCATTGGCTCAGCACCGATACCTCGGAGGGCAAGCTCACGATGCCGATCCGCCTTGTCGGTCCGGGCAGCCCGACGACGCTGATCCGCAAAGCGCTGCTGCTGGTCTACACAGGCAGTGGAAACAATGTCGAAACCGATAACGACATTCAGATCCAAATCACAGCTGGTGGGGCGCTGGTGGTCGATGCGACGATATCGAACACGCCGCAGGATGATCTCGAGCAATACACCGGCAACTGGTATCCGCTGGATGTGGCGGTGCCTTTCACCAAAGGTGATGTTGTTTCCAACGGAAGCATCCGCTTGAGCATTCATGGTGACGATGCGTGGTTGCCGAGCCAGGTCTATGTTTTCGGTTTGGACACCGAGACTGGCCGCCCCAGTGAAGTCGTTACTCTCGTTGCAATTCCTAAGTGGGACCTGGGCTGGCTGAGCACTGATACGTCGGAAGGTGAACCGTCCACGCTTCTGCCTCTCAGTAATTAGAAATCGCCGTCACATGTCCATTCAAAAGCCCCGCTCTCAGGTGTGAAGCGGCCGGGCGAATCCGTAACTGCAGGCTCAATCCATCGCATGCACACTTCCGATCGATATGCATTCAGCTTGGTTTACTGTCGCGCCAGGCTCTCTCCGCGCGACATCGCTCGCTTTCTCTGCATCCACAGGTCAGCCATGACTTTGATGGTCGCGCCGAGGACCAGTGCGCAAAGGGCCGCCTTCGACATGGTCTCCATCGTCCCCTCGACCAGCATGCTGTGGACCACACTGCCTACGACGACGACCGCCGCGAGGGACTTATGGGCGATGCGCCACGTTCGCGGTCGCAGTCCCAATCGCCGGCGGAGCGCAGCCAACAGCGCGGCGGCGAACATTGCCCACATGGCGATCACACCGAAGGGGGAGAACGGCGTCGGCGATACGAAGAGAAGGGCGTCAGCCATGTCCGGCGGACTGGTGATCCAAAGGCCGGCAACATGGACCACCACCGCCGCGACCAGAGCACCTCCGATCCAGTGATGTACACGCCGCCCGCGATAACCCGACAGTCCCGGCAAGTATCCGCCGATCAACAGAGGCTGAACGAGCGCGAGCCCCAGTGCGATGATCCCTGCGAATCCAGCCAGTATGTAGATCGGACCGCGCCATTCAAGCAAAGGGCTCGCGGCGGCAGCAGCGATCGGCACACAAACGGCAGCTGCGAGGAGGGCCCAGATCAGGGGCCCACGGGCCAATCTGTCTGTTTCCAACTCGGTCAGGCCGGCTGAAGGACGAAGTGCGCCTCCAGGCTCTTGTCTTTTGCGCTCCGCATCACGGGACGTAGAAAGACGGTCTTGAATTCACCGCTGTCGTAGGCGAGATGCCCATGCGGTTGGCCGAAGATGGGAATGATCTGCGGCATCTCAAGACGGAACGCCCCGTTCTTGTCGGTGAGCGTGGCGCCATGACTCTGCGGCTCGTGCTCCTGCCCTTCGGTCGTGTGCGCCCAAATTTGGATACGCTGCCCGGCAAGCGGAGCTCCGTCGCCTGCGCGGCGTACGGTGCCACTCATCCAGAAGCCACCCTTGCCGATCCGCTCCACGATCGCCGCGCCCTTGCGGTAGTTGTTCGACCCGCCCGCCATCGAATCAGTCGGTGCCAGGCCTTGCGCCCAGGCGGGCAACAGGAGCCCGGAGACCCCGGTTGCCAGGACGGAGCCGCCCGCGGCGAGAAGGTTGCGGCGGTTGACGACGATGGTGGTCATGTAAATTCCTCCTGTCGACCGTGCAGTTGCTCCGCCGAAAGGACAGGCGCGAGACCCCTAAATTAGCGCGATTGCGACCAAAATTCCAATTGAGGGAGGGAAGAGCGCGATAGGTCGCAATAACAGTTTTGTGAGCAGGTGTACCGGCTGCTCAACCGACGTCGTTGAAGAGGCGTACTCAGAAGCATCCTATGCTGAGGATTACTCCGCTCAATCCATCGCATGCACCTCGGCCGGCTTGCCCGCAGCGGCGCGCGGCGCGCGTGACGAGCCGATGATCGCCAGCAGCGGGATCATCGCCAGGGTCAGCCACATCAGCAGATAGAAGTCGTTCTGATAGGCGATCACCGTCGCCTGCTGCGTCACCATGGCGTCGAGCAGGGCGCGCCCGGTGTCGGTCTGCGTATTGAGCGTCGCCGCGACGTCGGGCGCCTGCAGCGCCGAATTGAACGGCGTCACGTTCTCCATGAGCCGCGCATGCATCAGCGTGGTCTTGCTGGTCAAGGTCGCGATCACCATGGAGATGCCCACGGACGAGCCGATGTTGCGGACCAGCGTGAGGATCGCGGTGCCGCTGGTGCGCAGGTGGCCGGGCAGCGTCGCGAACGCGACGGTGCTGAGCGGCACGAACACGAAGCCGAGGCCGAGGCCCTGCACGACGCCGAGGACGACGATGGTCCGCGCCGAGGTGTCGAGCGTGTAGCCGGTCATCGCGTAGAGCGAGCCGGCGGCGAGCAGCAGTCCGGCAAAGATGAGCGTGCGCGCCTCGACGTAATTGAGGAGCCGTCCGACCGCGATCATGGCGAACAGCGTGCCGATGCCGCGCGCGCCGAGGAGGAGGCCCGCGGTCTGGATCGGATAGCCGAGCAGGCTCTGCATGAACGGCGTGATCAGCGCCATGGTGCCGAACAGCACCACGCCGATGACGACCATGAACACGCAGCCGCCGACGAAGTTGCGGTCCTTGAACAGCTCGAACCGCACGAACGGCGCCGTCGTGGTCAGCGAATGCGCGAAGAAATAGTAGAAGCCTACGCCTGAGACGATCGCCTCGGCGACGATCTCCGGCGAGGTGAACCAGCCCTGGTCCTCGCCGCGGTCGAGCATCACCTGCATGGCGCCGACGCCGACGGCGAGCGCGATGAAGCCGAACCAGTCGAAGCGCAGATGGTCGTGGCGCGGCGTCTCGTCCATGAACACGAGCAGGCCGATCACGGTGGCGATGCCGATCGGCAGGTTGATCAGGAACACCCAGTGCCAGGAGTAATTGTCGGTCAGCCAGCCGCCGAGCGTCGGGCCCATGATCGGGCCCAGCATCACGCCGATGCCCCAGATCGACATGGCCGAGCCGCGCTGCTCGGCCGGATAGGCGTCGAGCATCACCGTCTGCGACAGCGGCACCAGCGCCGCGCCGAACGCGCCCTGGAGGAGGCGGAACAGCACCATCTGCGGCAGGTTCTGCGCCATCGCGCACAGGAGCGACGCAAAGGTGAATCCGGCGGCGCAGACCGCGAACAGCCGCTTGCGGCCGAACCGGTCGGCGATCCAGCCGATCGGCGCGGTCATGATCGCCGAGGCGACGATATAGGAGGTGAGCACCCAGTTGATCTGGTCGAGCGAGGCCGACAGCGAGCCCTGCATGTAGGGCAGGGCGACATTGGCAATGGTGGTGTCGAGCGCCTGCATGATGGTCGCGGTCATGGCGCAGACCGTGAGCATGGTCCGGCGCATGCCGGCCGGCATCGGTGCGGCCGATGCCGCGCTCATCACTTTACCTCGTTCGATTTGGCTTCGCGCGCGACCGCGGCCGTGGGCGAGGCAAGGCCGACGAGCGAGCGCAGCGAGCGGCTGCGCCCGGTGTCGATCTCGACCGTGGCGCTCATGCCGGCGCGCAGGTTGGCAGTCTGGTCATCCGGATCGAGCACGACGCGCACCGGCACGCGCTGCACCACCTTGACCCAGTTCCCGCTCGCGTTCTGCGGCGGCAGGATCGAGAACTGCGCGCCGGTGCCGGGACTGACCGCGGCGACGTGGCCGTGGAACACATGGTCGGGGAAGGTGTCGACCTCCACCGTGGCCGGCTGGCCGATGCGAAGGTAAGTAATGTCGGTCTCCTTCGGATTGGCGTCGACCCACGGCGCCGAGTCGTCGACCACGCTGAACACCGGCATGCCCGCGGTGACGAAACGGCCGAGCTGGATCGAATCGACCTGCGTCGCGGTGCCGGCGATCGGCGCGCGCACCACCGTGTGGTCGAGGTCGCGCTTCGCCTGGTCGCGTGCGGCGAGCGCCTGGGCATAGGCCGGAAAGCGCTCGAGCGGCAGCTCGGGATCGCCGAGCAGCTGGTTCAGCGTGCTGTCGCGCTGCTGAATGCCAAGCTGGCCTTGCAGCTGCGCGGTGACGAGCGCGGCTCTCGCGGTGTCGAGGTCGGCCTGCGAGCCGAAGCTCTGCTTCGCCAGCGTGGCCTTGCGGTCGACGTCGTGCTGCTTGAGCTCGACGCTCTTCTGGGCGAGGTCGACGATGGTGGTGAGCGAGGCGAGGTTGCTCTTGAGGTTGGCGTAGTCGGTCCTGGCGCTGGCGAGCTTCGCCTCCGCCTGGGCGAGCGCGAGCTTGAACGGCTGCGGGTCGATCTCGAACAGCGGATCGCCTTGGGCGACGTGCTGGCCCTCGCGCACCGTCACCTTGTCGATCTTGCCGGAGATGTCGGGCGTGATCAGCACCTTCTGCGCGCCGACATAGGCATTGTCGGTCGAGATATAGCGGCCGCCGGCGAGATAGACGCCGAGGCCGATAAGCGCGGCGATGAGCGGCACGATTGCGAGCAGGATCATCCGCCGGCGCGCGTGCAGCATGTTGCGCAGCGAGCGTTTTGCGGGGGCCGGGGCCGCGGCCGGCGCGTCGTGTACGACCTTGAGGGCGGGGTCAGCCATGGCGCCGTTCCGCGGTCGCGTCGGCGTTGCGGGCAATGGCCGCGCGCAGGTTGTGCCGCATGGTGTCGAGCTGCGTCACCATGCGCTCGACCTCCGTGCGGCTCACGTTGGCGAGCACGTCGTCCATGATGTCGCGGCCGAGCACGGACAAGCGCTCCATGAGCGGGCGCGCCGCCGCGGTGAGATAGAGCCGCTTGGCGCGGCGGTCGTCGGGATCGGCGCGGCGCTCGATCAGGCCGTTGTCGCACATGCGATCGACCAGGCGCGTCAGCGTGATCGGCTGGATGTCGAGCATCTCCGCGAGCTCGGCCTGCTTGAGCCCTTCGCTCGCTTCGAGCCGCGCCAGCACCGCCCACTGCGCCCGCGTCATGCCGAACTGGCGGACCTCCTGGTCCGCATAGGTCTTCAACATGCGCGCTACATCATTGAGCTTGAACGCGAATTCGCGTTCGAGCGGCATTTTCTTCATTGTTCGGAACTCCCTAAGCGAGGCTAATATAAGCTTCCTTACTAATTACGCAAGCCGATGGCTGCCGCGAGCGGAAAAGGGCTGCGCGTGTGGAGCGCATCGGGCAGAGTTCGCGTCCCGCCGTTTCAACCAAAAAAAGAGGAGACCCTGCCCATGGACAAGGCCATGTACGACAAAGGCATGAGCATCCGCCGCAAGGTGCTCGGCGACGCCTATGTCGATGCCGCGACCAAGAACGTCGACGACTTCAATCGTCCGCTGCAGGACGTGCTCAACGAATATTGCTGGGGCGCGATCTGGGGCCGCGAGGGCCTGCCGCTCAAGACGCGCAGCATGCTCAACCTGGCGATGATCTCGATCCTCAACCGGCCGCACGAGCTGCGCGCGCACCTGCGTGGCGCGCTCAACAACGGCGTCACCAAGGCCGAGATCGCCGAGATCTTCCTCCAGGTCGGCTGCTATGCCGGCGCGCCCGCCGCGGTCGACTCGTTCCGCATCGCGCGCGAGCTCTTCAAGGAGATGGAGGCAGGGAAGGGGTGAGGATGTTACGCGGCGCAGCTGTCGCTTGTGAGGCGGGCACGGCCTCTCTGCCACCTCTCCCCGCTTGCGGGGAGAGGTCGACCGCCGAAGGCGGTCGGGTGAGGGGGCCTCTCC
>Ga0081540_1002493_pt1 | contig 14983 bp, 13 predicted proteins | sample TabmetS2T1R1_FD_71024 | JGI IMG/M metagenome (GOLD analysis project Ga0081540, IMG submission 71024) | Tabebuia heterophylla rhizosphere microbial communities from the University of Puerto Rico - S2T1R1 | ecosystem: Host-associated > Plants > Roots > Rhizosphere ... | reverse complement strand
ATCGCGCCGCGTAGGAAAATCGGCAGAGCTTTCGTCAGGGCGTGTGATCGGGGTCCCAGAGGAAATCGCCGAGATGGATCGGCTTCACCGCGTCCATCACGAGCCCGTAGCTCACGCGCTGGAACGTGCGGAAGATCATCACGTGACCGACGAATTCCGGCGGGAGCACGACGTGCGCATCGTCGGGATGGAAGAACTTCTTCGCGCTGCCCTCGGTGTAGTCGGTCTGGTCGAGGACTTCCTCGCCGTCGTGATAGATGCTGAAGGTCTGGCCGTTCTCGACGCCGTCCTCGGCGCCGCGCGACACCGCGACGACCTGGCGCGGTCCGATCGCGTTCATTGCGTCGGCGAACGCAACCACGCGCATGTTGTCCGGCACGCGCGACGGCGCATGCGGCACGTACTGGTCGTCGTACGGCTTCTCGTCGATCGGCAGCACGAAGTCGCCGGGGCGCACTTCGAAATCGGAATAGACGATCAGCGCCGACGACGGATCGCCGACGCGCGTGACTTCGACGGTGCCGTAGTCGAGCACTTCGTAGCCGAGGAAACGCACGTTGCCGCTCAGCGTGAATTCGTTCGGGCCGTGGTGCCAGAGCATGCCCGGGCGGCCGTCGAACCAGTCGCTGGTCTGGCGATAGACCTCGCGCGGCTCGCCTTCGCCGCGCGGCGGCATGTCGTAGTAGCGGCCGCTCGCACGCACGAGCGCAAGCTTCGTGCCCGGCGGCGCGTTGAGCCCGCGCACGAACGCGAGCTGTCCCGCGCTGCCGCGAAGCTGGTTCTCTTCGAGGCCGACGACGTGCGGCGCGTTCTCGAACTCGTCTTCGCTCAGGATGCGCGCGTGCTTCAGGAACTGCTTCAGCGCCGACAGCGGAATCGGCTTGACGGTGTCTTCGAGCGACGTGACGCGCGCGTGCGGCTCGATCGAGCCCGCGCCGTGGCGCACGTGGCCGCCCGAAAGGACGAGCTCGTCGCCAGGGTAGATGAGGTGCGGATTGCGCACCTGCGGGTTGTCCTGCCAGATCTCGGGCCACAGCCACGGCTTCTTCAGGAAGCGCGCCGAGATGTCCCACAGCGTGTCGCCCTTCCTGACGACGTAGCGGTCCGGATGGTTGTCTGCCCACTCGACGGTGGCGGCAAAAACCGTGAGGGTGAAAAGCAGTCCAGCCGAAACCGCAAGTAGTTTTTTAAGCATGGCTGCCAATTCCCTGATTCCCCAATGGCTTGGCGAGTCTATCCGAAACTTTAACGGGAGAAAACGACGGACATCCCAAATTGAAGGGACGGCGGACGACCGGCGGAGACCCCCGAAACGCGAGGCTAAGGCAGGCCGGACGAAGGAAACTCTCGGGCAAATCACACCTTTCGGCGGTTCCGCGGCGCCGGCGGCGGGAAGGCCGCCGCCGTTTCGCCCAAACTCCACTAAACTTCAGCCTTCAAGGACTTGCGGCACGTTCCCGCGACCCGCACCTGCAAGCACATGGCCAAGCTCACGATCCTCGAGTTCCCCGACAAGCGCCTTCGCACCCAGGCGCAGCCGGTCACCACGTTCGACGCCGCGCTGAAGCAGCTCGCGGACGACATGCTGGAGACGATGTACGCGGCCCCGGGGATCGGTCTTGCGGCGACCCAGGTCAACGTGCACAAGCGGCTCCTCGTGCTCGACGTGTCCGAGGACAAGAACCAGCCGATGGTGCTGGCGAACCCGAAGATCCTCTCGCAGGAAGGCAGCCAGACCTATCAGGAAGGCTGCCTCTCGGTGCCGGGCATCTTCGCCGACGTCGATCGCGCCGACCGCATCCGCATCGAGGCGCAGAACCTCGAGGGCAAGCCGTTCACGCTCGACGCCGACGGCCTCCTCGCCGTCTGCATCCAGCACGAGATGGATCACCTCGTCGGCAAGCTCTTCGTCGACTACCTTTCGCCGCTCAAACGCGAGCTCGTGCGCAAGAAGCTCGAGAAGCAGCGCAAGCACGCCGCCGCCGAGCCCGCGGCGGCGGTCGCCCTTTAGCGCGGCAACCTCGAACGTGAATTCGCGACTGCGCCTGGTGTTCGCGGGGACGCCGGAATTCGCGCTGCCGTGTCTCGAGGCGTGCCTCGCGGCGCCGGTCGACGTCGTCGCGGTCTACACGCAGCCGGATCGTCCGGCGGGACGCGGCCGCAAGCTCGCGGCGAGCCCGGTCAAGCAGCGCGCGCTCGATGCCCGCATCGCCGTCGAGCAACCCGAAACGCTGAAACACGCCGACGCGCAGCAAACACTCGCCGCCCATGCGCCCGATCTCCTGATCGTCGTCGCGTATGGACTGATATTGCCAAGACGCGTGCTCGCGACGCCGCGACTCGGCTGCTGGAACGTGCATGCCTCGCTGCTGCCGCGCTGGCGCGGCGCCGCGCCGATCCAGCGCGCGATCCTCGCCGGTGATGCCGAAACCGGCGTCGATCTGATGCAGATGGAAGCCGGGCTCGACACGGGTCCCGTGCTGATCGAGCGCAGAACGCCGATCGCCGCCGACGAAACCGGCGGCTCGCTGCACGATCGCCTCGCGGCGCTCGGTGCCGACGCCCTCGCCGAAGGCCTCGCGCGCATCGCGCGCGGCGAGACGCTCGTCGCGCGACCGCAGCCGGAAATCGGCGTCGCGTACGCGCACAAGATCGAGAAATCCGAAGCGCGGCTCGACTGGAACGAGCCCGCGCCCGCGCTCGAGCGCAAGGTGCGCGCATTCAACCCGTGGCCGGTCGCCGAGGCCGAGCTTCGCGGCGAGCGCGTGCGCATCTGGTCCGCGCATGCCGTGCCGGGTGGCGCGAGCAACGCGACGCCCGGCACGATCGTCGGCACGTCGCGCGATGCGATCGACGTCGCGACAGGCGAGGGCGTGCTGCGCATCATCGAGGTGCAGCGCGAAGGCGGCCGCCGCATCCGCGTGCGAGACTGGCAGAACGCGCGCCGCGAGCGCGGAGCCAACGGATGAATCCCGGTGCCGCGCTGCGCGCGGAAGCGGCGCGGGCGCTGGCGCGCATCGTGTTCGATGGCATCTCGCTGCGCGCCGCCATCGCCGAAAGCGCACCGCGTTTCGCCGATCCGCGCGATCGCGCGCTGCTCTCGGCGTCGCTGTTCGCGGCGACGCGCTGGTGGCTCCGGCTCGACGCCGCGCTCGCCGAATTTCTCGAAAAGCCGCTGCCGCCGAAGGCACGCGACGTGCGTGCGCTCGTCGTGCTCGCCTTCGCGCAGATGGCCGTGCTCGAGATGCCGGATTACGCCGTCGTCGCCTCGTCGGTCGACGCGGCGCGCGCGCTCGGCGCGGCGCGCTACAGCAGCCTCGTCAACGCGCTGCTGCGGCGCTTCGGGCGCGAGCGCGCGGCGCTCGACGCGAAGCTCGACCGCGACGACGTCACGCGCACCGCGCATCCGCGCTGGCTGATCGACGCGTTGCGCCGCGACTGGCCGGACGACGCCGGTGCGATCATCGATGCGAACAACCGCGAGGCGTCGCTGACGCTGCGCGTCAACCGCCGCCGCGCACGACGCGACGCCTTGATCGAGCGGTTCCTTTCGGCCGGCTTCGCCGCGGATCCGCACGCGGATCTCGCCGACGCGATCGTGCTCGAGCGCAGCGGCGACGTCACGCAGTTTCCGGGTTACGCGGAAGGCCTCTTCTCGGTGCAGGACGGCGCCGCGCAGCGCGTCGCCGATCTCGTCGATCTCGCCGACGGACAACGCGTGCTCGATGCCTGTGCGGCACCGGGCGGCAAGTCGGCGCACCTGCTCGAGCGCGCGGCACTCGATCTCGTCGCGCTCGATCGCGACGCGGTGCGCCTGCCGCGCATCACCGAAAACCTCGCCCGTCTGGGACTCTCGGCGGCCGTCGTCGCGGGCGACGCCGGCGCGCCCGAAACCTGGTGGGACGGACGCCGCTTCGATCGCATCCTCATCGACGCGCCGTGCTCGGCGACCGGCATCATCCGGCGCCAGCCCGACATCAAGCTGCACCGGCGCGCGGCCGACGTGCCCGGCCTCGCGGCGACCCAGAGGCGGGTACTGGCCGCGCTCTGGCCTTTGCTGGCGCCGGGCGGACGACTAGTCTATGCCACCTGTTCGGTGCTGAAGGCCGAGAACGACGCCGTGCTGGCCGATTTCCTCGCAACGCATGCCGATGCAGCGAGCACGCCGGTGCCCGACGCGTACGGCCGCTCCGCAGGCAGCGGTCGGCAGAACCTGCCGGGTGCCGGCGGCATGGACGGCTTCTACTATGCGATCGTCGACAAGCCTCGCTAGCGCGCTTGCGTTCGTCGCGTGCTTCGTCGCCGGCTGCGGCGCGCTCGCGCAACAGCAGCCGGGGTCGCTGACGATCCGCACGGCGCGCATCGGCGGCACGGCGGACGCGCCGGTGCTCGAGCTCGGCCTCGACTGCCGCCTCAGCGGCCCGATGCAGGACGCGCTCGACCACGGCATTCCTTTGACGATCGCGATCCGCGTCGACGCGGCGCGCTGGCGCTTCGTCTCCTCGGCGCGCTCCGCGCAGCGGATCGAGCTGCGCTACTTTCCGTTGTCGCGCCGGTATCAGGTGCGAAATCTCGACGCGGCCGCCGACGTGCGCACGTTCCCGACGCCGGGCTATCTCTTCGCCGGGCTCAACTCGCTGCGTCTGCCGTTGCCGTCGACCTTCGCCTCCTTGCCGCGCGGCACGTCGCTGCGCGTCGGCGCGGAGCTCGAGACCGCGGCGCTGCCCGGCGCGCTGCGTCTCCCCGCCTTGTTCGAGCCCGCGTGGCGCCTTTCCGCCGCGGAGTACACGTGGCAACCCGCGGCTGGCTGAAGTTCGCGCTGCGCCGCGCGCTGCCGGCGCTCGCCGTGCTGGCGCTCCTGCTCGCGTCGCTCAAGCTGGCCGAGGACGCGGCCGGCGGCGGCGGTGTCGGTCTCTACTATCGCTGGATTCTCGGCGCCGCGGCCGCGGCGCTGGCTTTCCTCGCGCTCGTGATCGCGCAGCGCCTGTGGCGCCTGCGCGTCGATCTCGTCCGCGGTGCGCCGGGCGCGCGGCTCGGTCGGCGGCTGCTCCTGATGCTGGTGCTGCTCGCGGTGCCGCCGGTCGTCGTCGTGTACGGGTTCGCGCTGCGCTTTCTCGACGCGACGATCGACAACTGGTTCAACGTCAAGCTCGAGCAGGCGCTCGACGACGCGCTCGAGATCGGCCGCATCGTCATCGACGAGCGCCTGCGCATCGCCGAGCAGTCGAGCCTCGGCATCGCCGGCCGGTTGCAGGACCTCACGTCGAGCGAGCTGCAAGGCGTCCTGGACAACGAGATCGACGCGCTCGGCGCGACGCAGCTCACCGTGTTCGGCGACGACGGCCGCGTCATCGCGACGGCGAGCTCCGATCCGCACTATCTCGATCCGCCGCTGCCGGACGCGACGATGCAGATGCGCGTCGCCGGCAACGGGCGCTACGCGGCGGCCGAGCCGATCGGCGATCTCCTGATGCTGCGCGTCGCGGTGCCGGTCAACGGCGAAGTTCCCGGCAGCAAGCGTCTGCTGCAGGGACTGTTCCCGCTGCCGACGCGGCTGCAGACGCTGACGCGCGGCGTCGAGAATGCGAACTTCGATTTCCAGCGGCTCAAGTTCCTGCGCGGCTCGCTGAAGCTGACCTTCGCGCTGATCCTGACGTTTGCGCTGCTGCTCTCCGCGCTGCTCGTGACGCTCGCGGCGTTCAGCGTCGCGCGACGGCTGGTCGCGCCGCTCGGCCGGCTGATCGCGGCGACGCGCGCGGTCGGCGCCGGGCGCTACGACACGCCGCTGCCGATCGCGAGCAACGACGAAGTCGGCTTCCTCGTCGACTCGTTCGCGCAGATGACGCGCGGGATCGAGCTCGCGAGCGCACGTGCGCAGAAGAGCGCCGACGAGACCGAGCGCCAGCGCGAGTGGCTGGTCGCGCTGCTCGAGAGGTTGTCGGCCGGGGTGCTCGGCTTCGACCGGTCCGGCCGTCTGCGCATCGCGAACCGCGCGGCCGAAGGGATTCTCGGCGTCAGCGCGGCGAGCTATCTCGGCCGGCCGCTCGCCGATCTCGAGCGCGAGCATCCGCAGCTCGCGACGTTCGCCGAGCCGCTCGCGCGACATCTGCGCGGCGGCTTGCGCGAGTGGCGCGAAGAGCTCGTCGTCGACACCGCCGACGGCCGCCGCGTGCTGATGCTGCGCGGCACCGCGCTGCCGGACGAGGCGGGTTACGTTGCCGTGTTCGACGACCTCACCGTCCTGAATCGCGCGCAGCGCGACGCGGCGTGGGGCGAGGTCGCGCGACGCCTTGCGCACGAGGTGAAGAATCCGCTGACGCCGATCCAGCTCGCCGCCGAACGGCTGCGCCGGCGCTTTCTCGGCCGGCTGTCGGCCGAAGAGGGCGAGCTGATCGATCGCGCGACGCACACGATCGTGAGCCAGGTCGAGGCGCTGAAGACGATGGTCAACGCGTTCGGGGACTATGCGCGACCGCAGGCCGCCGCGCTGCGTCCGATCGCGCTGCACGCGCTGCTCGAGGACGTGCTCGACCTCTACGAGAACGACCAGCGCATCGGCCTGAGCCGCGACCTCGCCGACGGCGAGCCGCTGGTGCGCGCCGACGCGGTGCGCCTGCGCCAGGCGCTGCACAATCTCATCAAGAATGCGCTCGAGGCGATCGGCGACGCGAGGAAGCCGCAGATCCTCGTCGCGACGCGGATCGTGCGCGACGACGAGCAGGACTTCGTCGAGCTCGCGGTCGCCGACAACGGGCCGGGCCTCCCGAGCGGCTTCGGCGATCGCTGGTTCGAGCCGTACACGACGAGCAAGAACAAAGGCACCGGTCTCGGTCTCGCCGTCGTCAAGAAGATCGCCGAGGAGCACGGCGGCACCATTCGCGCCGAGAATCGCGTGCAGGGCGGTGCCGTGTTCACGCTGCGGCTACCGATCGACGCGGTGCCCGGAACGTCGAGGCCTGCGGCCGCCGCGTTGCGCTGATCAGCTCGCGGCGAGCGATTCGATCGCCGCCGCGAGGCGCCGGCGAAACGCGCGGTCGTTCTGTTCCCACCAGGCGCGTGCGGCGTCGCTGAGCGCGCGCCGGTCGCCCGCGCCGAGCGCGAGCATGCGCTCGATGCACGCGTCGAGCGCCGCGGCATCGACAAAATACGTCGTCGCGAGCTGCTGCGTCCCGGTGCGCGAATACGCGGCGAGGAGCCCGCGTTCGGGCGTCACCATTTCGTTCATCGGCGGCGCGTCGGTGGCGAGCGTGATCGCGCCGACGCTCATGCCCTCGACGAGGTGATGGCCGAAGCCTTCGGTTTCGGAGGGGCAAAGGTGGAACAGGTTGCGATTCTGCAGGACGCGCAGGTCGCCGTCGTCGATGTAGTCGGTGATGAGTCTCAGGTTCGACGGGAGCGTCGAAGGGAGCTCGAGCGGCTTGCGCTGGATGATCGTGACGGCGGGCCACGCGGGATGGCGCAGCCACGCATCGACGATCGCCTGCGTGCCCTTGTTGCCGCTGCGGCCGCCGAGGTGGAAGAACGTCGGCTCGCGCGCGATGTCGGCGAGGCGGCGGTCGATGCTCGTGAAGCCGACGAAGTCGGTGCGGCAGCCGAGCGCTTCGAAAAGCGGCACGGCGTGACGCGTCTTCGCGAATACGCAGTCGATGAGACCGAGATCCTTCGTCCACGCGGTGTCGAACCATTCCGGATGCGGCATCAGCACGTTGCGGCGCGCGAGCTGCACGTATTTCGGGCGCAGGCGTTCGTCCATGAGATTCACGTCGAAGCGGTTGCGGCCATTGCGCAGGCCACACCACGCGAGCTTCGCCTTCACGCGCGCGAACTGGATCTGCCGGCGCAGGCCACCGGCGCCTATCGCGCTGATCGTGAGATCGAAGCCCGCCTGGCCGATCGCGCCGCGCAGGATTTCGAGATCGCGCGATAGCCCTGCGCCGTTATCGCGCGCGACGAGATGGACGCGGATCACGCGGCGCCTCCCGCGTCGCGAAGGTCGCGCGGCGGCACGGCGAATTCCGCGAGATGCGCGTCGACGCCGCGCTCGCAGCGGACCCGGCGCGTGCGCAGCGTCTCGGCGATCATGCGGTTGGCCGGCAGGCTCATGTCGTTCGGATCGTCCGGCGCGCGCGATGAGTGGAAGAGATGGATCGCGAGGCCGGCGAACTTGACCTGCCGCCGCCGCACGCCGGCGTGACGCATCCGCTTGGCGAGCTCCTGATCCTCGCCGCCGTAGCCTTCGAAGCGTTCGTCGAAGCCGTTGACGAAGAGGAGATCCTCGCGCCACGCGCTCATGTTGCAGCTGTAGATGCGGCCGCCCGATTTCGAGCGCGCCTTGATCCGCGCGAGCCACGGCAACCGCAGCGCGCGATGCGGCGGAAAGCGTCCCGGCATCAATGGGCTGAAGCGCGGCGTGCCGCCTTGGAGCAATCGCGCGGTTTCGGCTTCGCTCGCGTTGAGACGGCTGCCTTGCAGCGAATGGCCGGGCAGCGCGAGCGCGGCGTGGTCGGCGATGAAATCGCGGTGCAGGATCATGTCGCCGTCGATGAGCACGACGTAATCGCCGCGCGACGCCGCGATGCCGCGATTGCGCGCACGCGCGGCGCGAAAGCCGAGATCGTCCTGCCGGACGTGCGCGATGCGGCACGGGAAGCCGCGTGCGCTCAGCACGATCGTCTGCCGCGTCGGCACGCCGGAGCCGTCGTCGGTGACGATCACCTCGTCGGGCAACGTCGTTTGCGCCGCGACGCTGTCGAGGACGCGTTCGAGCGCCTGCGGCCAGTTGTAGGTCAGGAGCACCAGGCTGATGCGCATGCGGCGCAATCGCTCAGATCGGATAGCCGCGATTGAGCAGCCACAGCTTGATGAATTTCTGGCGCACGTAGTTCGACTTGATGCACGCGTAGATGAGCCCGCGCCAGCCGTCGAGGAAGCCGAGCCGGAGCACGTAGCCGCGCGCGAAGCGCCAGAACGGATTGGCGAAGAAGTTGAACACGTGCGCGCGCCGGCCCTGTGCGTGCATGTGCTCGGCCATCATGCGCGCGTAGCGCTCCATGCGCGTCAGGTGATCCGAGAGCGAGCGATACGCGTGATGCTCGAGATCGCCGCGCAGGTCGACGACCGCACCGTCGACGCTGGCGTGCTCGTGAATCTCGCGATTGCCGCGCCAGCCGCCGCGGCGGCGATCGAACAGGCGCATGACGCGGTCGGGATACGCGTTGCCGTGACGAAGGAAGGCGCCGAAGTACTCGGTCGCGCGAGGGAAGCGATAGCCGGCCGCGCGCACGAATCCCGCATCGCGCTCGCGCTCGATCTCCGCGCGGAGCGCCGGCGTCACGCGCTCGTCGGCGTCGAGGCAGAGCACCCAGTCGTTCTTCGCGAGACCGACGGCGTATGCTTTTTGCGTGCGGTAGCCGTCGAACGGGCGCACGACCACGCGCGCGCCATGGGCGGCGGCGCGCTCGCGCGTATCGTCGGTCGATCCGGAATCGACCACGATGGTCTCCTCGCAGAACGCGAGCGACTCGAGGCAGGCGTCGATGCGGTCCGCCTCGTTGAGCGTGATGATGCAGGCCGAAAGGCCGGAACGTTGCGGCATGGGGGAAGGCTGGCTCAAGACGGTCAAGGTTAGCGGACTCGTGCGCATCGAGCACGCGACCGCCCGCGAATGCGCCGCTTGTCGTCGCATACGCGCCTCGGCGTATGCTCCCGCGCGGGGAGGCGGGCCGGGCTTTTGTTCCGGCGGGCATGCCCCCACCGAGAACCGGACCGCGCGTCGGCCGCTCGCGCCGCCGGTGAAGTTTCCCGAAGGACTGGATTCGAAGGCATGGCGCACTACCTGCTGTTTGCCACGGAACTCTACGCGCTGCCGGTGCTGCGGCCGATCGATGCCGCGATCCGCGCGATGGGCGGCGAGGCGGCGTGGTTCGCGCCGGCGACGTTCAACGAACACCTGCGCGAGCCCGAGCGCCTGTTGCCCGACGTCGCCGCGGTCGGCGCCTGGGGACCCGAGGCCGTCTTCGCCGCGAGCAACTGGGTGCCGCAGTTCTTCTCCGGCGCGAAGGTGCAGGTCTTCCACGGCTTCAGCGTCGACAAGCGCTCGCCGGAGCGCGGCCATTTCCGCATCCGCGGGCTGTTCGATCTTTATTGCACGCAGGGACCGGCGACGACCGAGCCGTTCCTGCAGCTTGCGCGCGAGCACGGGCACTTTGCCGTCGCCGAAACGGGTTGGCCGAAGCTCGATCCGCTGTTCGCGCCCGACGACGGCAGTGCGGCCGCGTTGCGTCCTGCGGATGGACGTCCGGTCGTCCTCTACGCCGCGACGTTCACCGAAACGCTGAGCTCGGCGCGCGTGCTGCTCGACGAAATCACGGCGCAAGTCGCGCGCGGCGATCGCTACTGGCTGCTGACGCTGCATCCGAAGACCGATCCCGTGCTGGTCGATGCGTACCGGCGTCTGGCCGGGCCGAACGCGCGCTTCATCGAGCCCGACGCGCTGGTGCCGGCCTTGCGCGCCGCGCACGTGCTGGTCTGCGACACCTCGTCGGTGGTGTCCGAGTTCGTCGTGCAGCGAAAACCCGTCGTCACGTTCCGCAACCGCGCGCCGAAGGCGCACATGATCGACATCGCCGATCCGGCCGATCTCGAAACCGCGCTGCAACGCGCGTTCGCGCCGACCGACGCCTTGCGCGCCGAGCTGGCCGCGTACGCCGACCTCATCCATCCCTGGCGCGACGGCCGTTCCAGCGAGCGCGTCCTCGGCGCCGCACGCGATTTCGTCGCCGGCCGTTTCGGCCAGCTCGCACGCAAGCCCGCCAACGTCTGGCGGCGCCTGCAGATGCGTTCCCGGCTGCGCAAGTTCGGCTCGGCGACCCCGGCCTGACCTGTCATCCCGGGACTGCGCGGCTGCGCTATGCTCGCGTGTCGCTTTTTTGCAACCGGTGAAAGCCATGACGAACGCCCGCGTGCTCGTCGTCGACGACGAGCCTGATATCCGGCAGACCGTCAGGGACATCCTCGAGGACGAGGGCTACGTCGTCGACACCGCCGAATCGGCTGCTGCCGCGCGCGAGGCGCGACGGCAGCAGCGCCCCGATCTCGTGCTGCTCGACATCTGGATGCCCGATCTCGACGGCATCAGCCTTTTGCGCGAGTGGAACGAGCGCGGCGGCCTGCCGTGTCCCGTGATCATGATCAGCGGCCACGGCACGGTCGAGACGGCGGTCGAGGCGACGCGGCTCGGCGCGTGGGATTTCATCGAAAAGCCCATCTCGCTCGCGAAGCTCTTGCTGGTCATCCAGCGTGCGCTCGAAGCGAGCCGGCTCAAGCGCGAGAACGAAGGCCTGCGCCGCCAGCTTCCGGCGCCGATCGAAGTGATCGGCACCGGCAGGGGCATGCAGGCGCTGCGCGAGCAGGTCGATCGCATCGCCGCGCACGACACGTGGGTGCTGATCCAGGGCGAGCCCGGCACCGGCAAGGAGACGCTAGCGCGCGCGCTGCACGAGCGGAGCGCGCGCCGCAACGGACCGTTCGTGACGGTCGCCGCCGGCGCCATCGCGCGCGAGCACGCGGCGCAGGCGCTGTTCGGCGTCGAGGACGCCGCCGGCATCCAGCAAGGTTTGATCGAGCAGGCCAACGGCGGCACGCTGTTCCTCGACGAGCTCGCCGATCTCGACCCCGAGTTGCAGCTCCGCTTGTCGAGCGTGCTCGAACGCCGCGCGCTGATGCGCTGCGGCGGGCACGAGGCGATCGCGATCGACGCGCGCGTGATCGCGGCGAGCGCGCAGGATCTCGAAGCGCTGGTCGCCGCGGGGAAATTCCGCGAGGAGCTCTACTACCAGCTCAAGGTCGTGCCGATCGAAGTGCCGCCGCTGCGCGAGCGCGTCGACGACCTGCCGGAATTGCTGCGCTATCACGCGGACTATTTCGCGAATCGCGACAAGCTGCCGTATCGCAACTTTCCGGTCGCGGTGCAGAACCGGCTGCGCAACTACGCGTGGCCCGGCAACCTGCGCGAGCTTCGCAATCTCGTGCAGCGGCTCCTGATTCTCGGCAACGCGCCGGACGTAGCGCTCGACGAGGTCGAGCAGGCGCTCGGTGCATCGGTGCCCGCGACCGCCGCGTCGGCGGCGTCGGCCGCGATCCATGACGGAATCGATTTCTCGCTGCCGCTGCGCGAGGCGCGCGAGCAGTTCGAGCGCGCGTATCTCCTGCACCAGCTCGGCGCGGCCGGCGGCAGCGTCGGCAAGCTCGCCAAAGCGGTAGGCATGGAGCGGACGCATCTCTATCGCAAGCTCAAGGATCTCGGCGTCGACCCGCGCGCCGTCGCGCGCGAGGGCTGAAAGCACCGCGTCACGCGTTTATGCTGCACTGCGGAACTATCGCAGCGCAGGGCAGTCAGAAAAGACGGGTGCTTCATCACACCCTTTCACTCCGACCTGGCGCCGTTCCCGGCGGGAACGGCGCACTTTTTTGAGCCGTCGCGCATCAGGAGGCGATCGTGAAACTCGAGGGAAAAGTGGCGCTCGTGACGGGCGCGGCGAGCGGCATCGGCAAGCGCATCGCGGAGGTCTACGCGGAGAACGGCGCCGCCGTCGCGATCGCGGACTTGAACCTCGACGGCGCGAACGCGACCGCGAAGGAGCTCCAAGGCAAGGGCGCCCGGGCGATCGGCGTCAAGATGGACGTCACCGATGAGCAGGCCGTCGAGGACGGCGTTGCGTCCGTGGTGAAAACGCTCGGCCACGTCGACATCCTCGTCTCGAACGCAGGCATCCAGATCGTCAACCCGATCGAGAATTTCACGTACGCCGACTGGAAGAAGCTGATGGCGATCCACGTCGACGGCGCGTTCCTGACGACGCGCGCATGCCTGAAAGCGATGTACGCGCGCGGCAACGGCGGCTCGATCATCTACATGGGCTCGGTGCACTCGAAGGTCGCGTCCAAGCTCAAGGCGCCGTACGTCGCGGCGAAGCACGCGCTGATCGGGCTCGCGAAAGTCGTGGCGAAGGAGGGCGCCGAGCACGGCGTGCGCGCCAACGTGATCTGCCCCGGCTTCGTGCGCACGCCGCTCGTCGAGAAGCAGATTCCGGAGCAGGCGAGGGAGCTCGGCATCTCCGAGGACGACGTGGTCAAGAAGGTCATGCTGAAGGACACCGTCGACGGCGAGTTCACGACGGTCGACGACGTCGCCGCGTGCGCGCTCTTTTTCGCCGGCTTCGAGACCAACGCGCTGACCGGGCAGAGCATCGTCGTCACCCACGGCTGGTACATGCAATGACCGCCGCGCGCGTGAGGCCGGTCGCGCGCAAGCGCACGGCGCCCGCGCGCAAGGCGAAACCCGTGGAATCGCCCGGGCGCTCGGCGGCGCGCTACGAGAGCGTTGCGCTCGTGCTGCAGGGCGGCGGCGCGCTCGGCGCGTATCAGTGCGGCGTCTACGAGGCGCTGGACGGCGCCGGCATCCGGCCCGGCTGGTTTGCCGGGACGTCGATCGGCGCGATCAACGCGGCGATTCTCGCGGGCAATGCGCCGGAGCGGCGCGTCGAGCGCCTGCACGAGTTCTGGAACACGATCTGCGAGCCGGCCGGCACGTTCGCGTGGGCATCGGCCGCGGCGATCCGCGACACGCTCGCGTGGCTGCCGCCGAACAGCGTGCTGACGGCGTGGGTGGGCGCGCTGTCCGCGCTCGGCGCGATCGTGCAGGGGCAGCGCGGTTTCTTCATGCCGCGCACGGTGTCGCCGTTCGGACAGATGCCGGGCAGCGAGGCGGCGACGAGCTTCTACGACACGGCACCGCTCAAGGCGACGCTCGAGCGTCTCGTCGATTTCGATCGGATCAACGGCGGCGACGTGCGCCTCACGGTCGGCGCGACGCACATCGCGAGCGGGAACTTCCGTTATTTCGATTCGGCCATCGAGCGCATCGGGGCCGAGCACGTCATGGCGTCCGGCGCGCTGCCGCCGGCGTTCCCGGCGATCGTCATCGACGGCGAGCACTACTGGGACGGCGGCGTCGTGTCGAACACGCCGCTCGAATATCTCCTCGAATCGACGCCGCGGCGCGACGCGCTGGTGTTCCAGGTCGACCTCTGGAGCGCGCAAGGCATCCTGCCGCAGACGCTGCTCGACGTGCTCGAGCGGCAGAAGGACATCCAGTATTCGAGCCGCACGCGCCTGAGCACCGACGTGGTCGCCGCGCGGCAGCGGCTGCGCAACGCGCTCGGGCTGCTGCTCGCGGAGATTCCGAAGAAGCACCTGCCGGCGCGCGTCGTCGCCGACCTCGCTCCGTGGCTGTGCGACAAGGTGTTCAATATCGTGCACCTGATCTATCGCGCCAAGCCGTACGAAGAGCAGTTCAAGGACTATGCGTTCGGCGCGATTGCGATGCGCGAGCACTGGGCGCAAGGTGTCGAAGACATGACGCGCAGCCTCGAAAGACCGGAATTCTTCGTGCCGCCGCCGCGCGAGATCGGCGTCGTCACGCACGACATCCATCGTGACGACCGCAGCGCGTAATCGAACGTAAAGAGGGCTGCGCCGGCCGTTCCGGCGCGCGATGATAATGGCATGAGCGCCGATCTGATCGACCGGTTGCGCGCGCAGCTCGGCGGGCCGCGCGACGGCGCGTTGTTGCGGTTTTCGCTAGGTACCGCGCTGCTTCAGAACGGCGATGCGCCCGGCGCCGCGACGGCGTTTCGCGAGGCGCTCGGGTTCGATGCGACGTATTCGGCGGCGTGGAAGCTGCTCGGGAAGGCGCTCGCCGAGAGCGGCGACGCGACCGGCGTCATGCTGCAGATCGGCACGCGCAACGCGCAGAACTTCGAGCTCCTCCGCGCCGTCGGCGCGCAGACCGAGCACCCCGTCCTCTACAAGCGCGGCATGGGCATCACGCTCGAGGAGTCGCTGAATGCCTGCGAATACATCGCGTCGGGCGGCAACCGCAGGATCATCTTCGGCCTCCGCGGCGTGAAGAGCATCCTCGGCG
>Ga0081540_1002492_pt1 | contig 14983 bp, 14 predicted proteins | sample TabmetS2T1R1_FD_71024 | JGI IMG/M metagenome (GOLD analysis project Ga0081540, IMG submission 71024) | Tabebuia heterophylla rhizosphere microbial communities from the University of Puerto Rico - S2T1R1 | ecosystem: Host-associated > Plants > Roots > Rhizosphere ... | reverse complement strand
CGGATCAGGTTCGACGGTCGGCGGCTCCCAGCGGCCCTCTCAGCCCAGTCCACTGGGCTCCCGTGCGTGCTCGACAATACCCGTACCCGCCGGTCGGGGCCACGGGGCGGCTCAGGTGGGCCGGCGGCGGTCGCGTAGCGTGGCCGGTTATGTCCAGACTGTCGTCCGGTCAGCGGCCCGGGAGCGCCCGGCTCTCGCTCGACGCCGCCCGGCTCTACCTGTGCACGGACGCCCGCGAGCGCCAGGGCGACCTGGCCGACTTCCTGGACGCGGTGCTGGCGAACGGGGTGGACATCGTGCAGTTGCGGCAGAAGGGCATGGAGGCCCGGGACGAGCTGCGCTGCCTGGAGGTCGTCGCGGCGGCCGCGGAGCGGCACGGCCGGCTGTGGGCGGTCAACGACCGGGCGGACGTGGCGCGCGCGATTCGGGCTCCGGTACTGCACCTGGGCCAGGACGACCTGCCGGTGCCGGCGGCCCGGGAGATCGTCGGCGACGACGTGCTGATCGGCCGCTCGACGCACTCGCCGGCACAGTTCGACGCGGGCCTGGCGGAGCCGGGCGTGGACTATCTGTGCGCGGGGCCGACCTGGACGACGCCGACGAAGCCGGGCCGGCCGGCGGCCGGTCTTTCTCTGCTGTCCCACGCGTCCGCCTCGCCCTCCGAACGGCCGTGGTTCGCGATCGGCGGCATCGAGAACCTGGACCGGCTGGACGAGGTGATCGCGCACGGGGCGCGGCGGGTCGTCGTGGTACGCGCGATCACGCAGGCGCAGGACCCGGGCGCTGCGGCCCGCGCGATCGCCGACCGCCTCTACGCCGCGGTGTGACCGGCGCCGAGGGCGGCAGGAAGCCGCTGTTGCCTGGCAGGTATTGGCCGCGACCGGCCCCGCCCGCGCCCGTAGGCTCGATCCGGCGTACGGCGGCATCATGGGGGAGGGCGTTGTGGAGGAGCGGATCGTCAAGGCCGACCCGGTCGAGGACCCGGCGGGGTACCAGCGGGAGATGGTCGCCTTGCTGGGCGGGCAGGATCCTGTCGACGTGCTCGCGTCCACCGTGGCCACGGTCCGGGAGCTGACCGCCGGGGTACCGGACGAGGTGCTCAACCGCCGACCCGAGCCGGGCGAATGGTCCGCCTTCGAGGTGCTCGGTCACATCTGGGACTCCGAGGTCGCGTTCTCGTGGCGGTCCAGGCTCGTGCTGGCCCAGGAACGGCCGACCCTGACCGGCTACGACCAGGTCGCGTGGGCCGCGCTCGCCCGCCCGGGATTCGACACGCTGCTGGACGCCTTCGAGGCCATGCGCGGGCCCAACCTGCTGATGCTGGCCGCCGTCAAGGACGAGGACTGGCAGCGCGTCGGCCTGCACACCGAGCGCGGTGAGGTCAGCCTCCGCCTGCTCGTCGAGACCACCGCCGGGCACGACCGGGCGCACCTGAAGCAGATCGAGCAGACCCTCGCCGCGGTGCGCTGAGCCGGGACGGCGGTCGCGGGTGGATCGCCCGGTCGATGGGCGTGTCGCCGCACACGGTGAAACCATGAACCGGTGCCCGACGAACTGCTGAGCCGAGGCGTCATTGCCTATGTCGGCAAGGCCGGTCATCTCCCGGCGAAGCCGCGTCTCGAGTCGGTGGCAGACGTGGCAGGCGGGCGCGACGCTGAGTTGCCGGCCCGGGTCAAGGCCCTGGTGGACGAGCTCTACGGGGTGGGCCCCCCGCTGTGGGATGCCGCGACGCCCGAGGAGATGGCGCGCCGCGTCGACGCATGGCTCGCAGCCAACCACCCGGAGCTGACCGACGCGGCGATCAGAGCGCTCCACAACATGTACACGTTCGACTTCAAGTGAGAGGCCGCTGCCCTGCAGAGCCTAGGAAGCCGAGAAGACTACTCCAGGACGAAGACCGGGATCTGGCGCTGCGTCCGCAACTGGTATTCGGCGTAGTCGGGGTAGGCCGCGACCGCCCGGTCCCACCACAATGCCCGCTCGTCCCCGTCCACCTGGCGGGCCGTGACCTCACGCCGGTCCGGCCCGTCCTGCAGTTCGACCCGTGGGTTGGCGACGAGGTTGTGGAACCACAGCGGGTGCTCCGGCGCGCCGCCCTTGGAGGCGACCACCGCATACGCGCCGCCATACTCGACCCGCATCACCGGCACCTTGCGCAGCTTTCCGGAGCGGGCACCCCGCATCGTCATGACGACCACGGGCATCCCGCGCAACGTCGTTCCGTCGATGCCGCCCGACGACTCGTACTGCTCGACCTGGTCCCGGACCCACTGCGACGGACTGGGCTCGTACTCGCCTTCCATTGCCATGACTTCAAGTAAACACCGCCCGGGCGGTGCCCGACCGGTGGGCTGACTGACCGGTCAGGCAGGAGCGTCGGCGGTGGCGAGGAACTGCGTGGCGGCCAGCTCCGCGTAGAGCGGGTTGCCGGCGACCAGTTCGGCATGGGTGCCGACGGCGCGGACCTGGCCGCCGTCCATCACCACGATGCGGTCGGCCATGGTCACCGTGGACAGCCGGTGCGCGACCACCAACACGGTGGTGGTGCGGGCCGCGTCCGCGATCGTGTCCCGCAGTGCCGCCTCGTTCACGGCGTCGAGCTGGGATGTCGCCTCGTCCAGCAGGAGCAGGCGGGGCCGGCGCAGGAGCGCGCGGGCCACCGCGACCCGCTGCCGCTCGCCGCCGGACAGCTTCGTGCCGCGGTGTCCGACCGTCGTCTCCAGGCCGTCGGGCAGGCCGGCCACGAGCGCGTCCAGGCGCGCGGTGGCCAGCACGTCGCGCAGCGCGTCGTCGCCCGCGTCGGGCGCTCCGAAGAGCAGATTTTCCCGGAGGGTACCCGAGAGGACCGGCGCGTCCTGCTCCACGTAACCGATCTGCGCGCGCAGCCGGCCGATGGGCCATTCCCGGACGTCGACGCCGTCCAGCAGCACCCGGCCCTGGTCGGGTTCGTAGAACCGTTCGATGAGCGAGAACACCGTGGTCTTGCCGGCACCCGAGGGCCCGACGAAGGCCGTCATCCCGCCCGGCTCGATGGTGAAGTCGACGCCCCGGTGCACGAGGGACAGCTCCGGCCGGTACCGGAAACTGACGCCCTCGAACGCGACGGCGGCCGGACCGGCGGCGGCCCGGGCCACGGCGGCGGCCGGCTGGTCCTCGGGCTCGACCGGCATCGCCTGCACCTCGTGGATGCGCCCGACCGCGGCGGCGCCCACCTGGTACTGGCTGACCGCGGAGACGAGCTGCGAGATCGGCGGCATCAGGTAGTAGACGTAGAGCAGGAAGGCGACGAGCGTGCCGACGCTGATGCGGTGCGACGCGACCCGGGCGCCGCCGACGGACAGCACGAGGATGATGGCGATCTGGATCGCCAGGCCGGCGGTGTTGCCGGCCAGCGCCTGCCACCGGGCGGCGCGCACGCTCGAGCGCCAGGCGTCGGTCGCGGCGGTGCGCACCCGCTGCCCCTCGCGCCCCTCGGCGCCGGACGCCTTGACCGTGCGGAACGCGCCGAACATCCGCTCCAGCGCGGCGCCCATCACGCCGACCGACTCCTGCGCCCGGCGGGCCGCCCGGTTGATCCGCGGCACCACCTGGCCGATCACCGCGCCGGCCAGGGCGAGCGCGCCGAGCGTGACGCCGAGCAGGACGGGATCGAGCAGCGCCATCATGACCAGCGTGGCGAGCGCCGTGATGACTCCGGTCAGCCCGCCGACCAGTGAATCGGTGGTGACCTCGCGCAGCAGCGTGGTGTCCGCGGTCACCCGGGCCATCAGGTCGCCGGGTTCGCTGCGGTCCACGGCGGAGATGCGCAGCCGCAGCAGCCGGGCCACCAGGCCGAGCCGGGCGGTCAGCACGACCGACTCGGCGGTGCGGCGCAGCAGGTAGCCGCCGGTCGCGCCGATGACGGTGTTGGCCAGCACGAGGCCGGTCATCAGCAGGGCGATGCCGGTCACCGGTCGGTGCGCGCCCAGCTCCCCGATCAGGCTCCGGGCGACCAGGGGCAGGGCCAGCCCGGTGGCGGCGGTGGCCAAACTGAGCACGCCACCGGCGACGAGGGTCCACCGGTGCGGCCGGACGTAGCCGAGCAGTGACTGCCACACCGGTGGGTGGGGCACCTCCAGGACGGAATCCACGCGCCAACGGTAGCGCGGCGGGGTAGCCTCTCCCGCGTGTCGATCGAGCCAGGCGTGCCAGTGCGGGACCGGATGCGCGCGGCGCTGCCCGCCGCGATGCGGGCCGGCGACCGGGTGGCGGTCGCCGCGCTCCGCGCGACCCTGGGCGCGATCGACAACGCCGAGGCGGTGCCCGCACCGTCCGGAGTGGACGGTGGGTTGGCCATCGAGCAGAGCCCGGTCGGGGTCGGCGCGGCGGAGGTGGCCCGGCGGGTGCTGACCGAACAGGACGTGGCCGGCGTCGTGCGCGAGGCGGTCGCCGAGCGCGAGGAGGCGGCCCTCGGCTACGAGCGGGCGGGGCGTCCGGAGCGGGCGGAGCGGCTGCGCGCGGAGGCCGCGGTGCTGTCCACATATGTGGCCGGCGGGCGCTGAAACCGACACCGGCAGCGAGCCGTCCGGTACCGCGGGTGGCTGTGTAAACGCCGTTTCCCGCCCGGCTGAACGAAGATTGATTTCCGTAAGTGTCGGACCATAGCGTTTGGCTAGCGCTTACCAGCGGGCGGCAGACGGTCCGCCGCACACCCCTCTCGTAGCCGGAGCTGTACAGATGACTCAACTGTCTAGACGGGGGCGCTGGTTCGTCCTCGGTACGGCCGCCGTCGCCGTCGCGGCCATCCCCGTCGCGCTCGCCTGGCCCAGCCTGGCGGCCATCACCCCCCAGGCCACCCAGGTAGTCAGCTCGATCTCGGCCCTGCAGACCGCGCTGTCCAGCGCCTCGCCGGGCGACGTCATCCAGCTCGCCGATGGTTCGTACTCGACGAGCAGCACGATCAGCATCTCCCGGTCCGGCACCGCCAGCGCGCCCATTGTCGTGCAGGCGCAGCACGTCGGCGGCGCGACCATCACCGGAAGCGGCGGCTTCAGCATCGGCAGCAGCACGTCATACGTCACGCTGTCCGGCTTCAAGCTGACCGGCTCGAAGGGCCTGTCGATCCCGGTCGGCGCGACGCACATCCAGGTCACCCGCAACACCTTCCAGATGGCCGGCAGCGTCCAGTACTGGCTGACGGTGGGCGGCGACGACGCGCAGATCGACCACAACACGTTCCAGCACAAGAGCACGATCGGCAACTTCATCGAGGTGGTCGGCCCGGGCAGCAGCGGCATGGCGCAGAACACCTGGATCCACCACAACTACTTCCTCGACCAGTCCTACACGGGCTCCAACGGCGGTGAGTCGATCCGGGTCGGACTGTCCGGGCGGCAGCACAGCGCCGCACACGCGCTGGTCGAATACAACCTGTTCGAGCAGTGCGACGGCGACCTCGAGGTCATCTCGGTCAAGTCCACAAGCGACATCATCCGGTACAACACCCTGCGCAACAGCCACGGCACCATCACCCTGCGGCACGGCTGGAACAACACGGTCGAGGGCAACTACCTGCTGGGCAACAGCACGGGCATCCGGATGTTCGGCAACAACCACGTCGTCATCAACAACGTCGTGGAGAACAGCAGCGGCCAGGCGCTCGAGATCGGCGGCGGCGAGCTGCGCGACGACACCACGAGCGACACCGACCACGAGGCCGTGGACCACGCGCTGGTCGCGTTCAACACGTTCGTGAACGACAGCTCCTCGCCGATCCAGATGGGCGACGGCGGCAAGGCGTTCCAGCCGAGCGACGTCACCGTCGCGGACAACATCGTCAGCGGTACCAGCGGCACGGCGGAGAGCTCGGCCGGCGGTTCGAGCCTCAAGTACCAGGGCAACATGCTCAACGGTGTGACCGGCGGCGCGATGCCCAGCAGCGGGTACACGACGGCCAACCCGAAGCTGACCCTCGACTCAGCCGGCCTCTACCGCCTGTCCTCCGGCAGCCCGGCGATCGACGCGGCACAGGGCACGTTCACCCAGGCGAGCCTGGACATGGACGGCCAGACCCGCAGCGGCGCGAAGGATGTCGGCGCGGACGAGTTCGGCGCGGCCGGTCCGCTGCGCGAGCCGCTGACGACAGCGGATGTCGGTCCGGCCTCGGGCGGCACCGGCCCCAGCCCGAGCCCGTCGGTCAGCCCGACCCGCAGCACGTCGCCGTCTCCCTCGCCGTCGGCGGGGACGACGCGGTACGAGGCCGAGGCGGGTAGCTGCCAGGGGACGATCGACTCCGACCACACCGGGTTCTCGGGGTCCGGCTTCTGCAACACGGACAACGCCTCGGGCGCCTCGATGACGTGGACCGTGAACGCGGCATCCAGCGGCAGCGCGACGGTCACCTTCCGGTACTCGAACGGGACGACGGGTTCCCGTCCGGCGTCTGTCAGGGTCAACGGGGTGACCGTGTCCACTCTGGACTTTCCGGTGACCGCGGACTGGGACACCTGGGCGAACGCCTCACTGACCGTGCCGCTGAACTCCGGCGGCAACACGATCGCGGTGGTGGCCACCACGGCCGGTGGCGCGCCGAACCTCGACTACGTCGACGTCGGACCGGTGACCGGACCGAGCCCGTCGCCGACGACCACCCGGTACGAGGCGGAGGCCGGTACCTGTCAGGGGACGATCGACTCGAACCACGCCGGGTTCTCGGGTACCGGGTTCTGCAACACAGACAACGCCTCGGGCGCCTCGATGACGTGGACCGTGACCGCCTCGTCCGGCGGCAGTGCCACGGTCACCTTCCGGTACTCGAACGGGACGACGGGTTCGCGTCCGGCGTCCATCCTCGTGAACGGGGTCGCGGTGTCCACCGTGGACTTCCCGGTGACGGCGAGCTGGGACACCTGGGCCAGCACCCCGGTGACCGTGTCGTTGAAGGCGGGCAGCAACACGATCGCGGCGGTGGCCACCACGGCCGGCGGCGCGCCGAACTTGGACTACATCGACGTCCGTAAATAAAACGTCGAGCAGCCCGGCCGGCCCCGGTGAGACCGGAGCCGGCCGGGCGGTGCTGTGTAGCTGTCGCCGGCAACGGGGCCGGCCTGTACCCGTTTTGACGAGAGGAGAGACATGACTCGACTCCGCCGTCTGGCCGTGGCCGGTGCGGTCGCGGTCCTCATCGCCGCTGTCGGTCAGTTGACGACCGCGGCTTCAGCGGTCGCGGCCGACGCGACCACTGCCGTCACCGTCGACCGGGCGCATCCGTTCGGCCGGCTGCCCTCGGACTTCGTCGGGCTGTCCTACGAGATGCGCGAGCTGTCGGCCAACTGCACGAGTGGCGGCTGCACCGGCAACTTCGACGCGACAAAGGGCAACCTGGTCGCCCTGTACCGCAACCTCGGCCGCAGCAACGTGCGCATCGCCGGCAACCAGCTCGACCGCGACACCCTGTGGGTACCGGCGGGCCAGCAGGCGCCGGACCCGCTGCCGAGCTGGGTCGCCGACATCGTGACCCCTAACGACATCGTCCGCCTCAACCAGTTCCTCAAGCAGGTCGGCTGGAAGTCCGAGGTCGGCATCAACATGGCGCACTACGACCCTGCCCTGGCCGCCGACGAGGCGCACACGCTGTTCAGCGTCCTCGGTTCCCGGCTGTCCGGCGCCGAGTGCGGCAACGAGCCCAACCACTACGCGAGCAACGGGTACCGCCCGTCGCCCTACGGCTTCGCCGAGCACAGGGCGGACTGGGAGGCGTGCGCCGACGTGGTAGGGAGCACCCGGATCGCCGCTCCGGACCTCAGCTCGCCCAACGGCACCATCGCCACCTGGTTCGACCGGTTCGCCCAGGCCGAACACAGCCGCGTCAACATGATGACGCTGCACAACTACACCGGAGCCACCACCGTCACCCAGTTGCTGTCGCCGCAGATCCACGACAGCGAGCTGAGCGTCGTCGCGCCGGAACTCGCCTCGGCCAAGGCGGTCGGCCTCCCGATCCGGATGGACGAGACCAACTCCGCCGTCGGCGGCGGCGTCCTGGGCGTCAGCGACGTCTACGCCTCGGCGCTGTGGGCCTTCGACTACAACATGGTGATGGCGCAGGCGGGCTTCGCCGGGCTGAACTTCCACGGCGGCTTCGGCATCTGCGACGGTCCGTTGTTCAACGGGAAGTTCCAGCGGTACACGCCGATCTGCGCGGCCAACCAGGCCGACCTGGACGCCAAGGTCTACTCGGCGGCGCCCGAGTACTACGGCCTCTACATGGCCACCCAGATGGGCTCCGGCGAGTTCCTGCCCATCACGGTCACCAGCGACCACAACGTCACCGCCTACGCGGTGCGCGGTGACGACGGCCGCACCCGGATCGCGGTCATCGAGAAGGACCCGGTGGGCGGGGCGCCGGTGCCGGTCAGCCTCGACCTGGGCCGGGCCAACGGCAACGCCTCGGTCATCCACCTGACCGGCCAGTCGCTGGACACCGCGGCCGGAGTCGCCGTGCAGGGCGCGACGGTCGACCGCAGGGGGCGGCTGAACCCGGGGCGCGCCGACCGCCTGAAGGTGCGGCACGGTACGGCGACCGTCAGTGTGGCCACCGGCAGCGCGGTCATCATCACGCTGGACAGCGACTGCGACTGAGCACGTCTGTCCACAGTGGAGCCGTTCGGACCGGGGTCGGGTGCGCGCACCCGACCCCGGTCGTTCCCGTTGGCCCGCCGGTCAGTCTGGCCCGCCGGTCAGCCGAGCGGGGCGCGGCCGTCACGGACGCGCAGCGCGGCCTGTGTCCGGTCCGCCACCTGCAGCTTGTCGAGGACCCGCGACACGTAGTTCTGGACCGTCTTCAGCGACAGCCCGAGCGCGCGGGCGATCTGCGCGTTGCTGGCGCCCTCGGCGATCATCGTGAGCACGTCGCGCTCCCGGTCGGTCAGCCCGCCGTCTCGGTGCGGCGGCCGCCGGCCCGTACTCAGCGCCAGCACCCGGGCCGCGATCCCCGGACCGAAAACCGCACCGCCGCTGGCGGCCGTGCGTGTCGCCGCGGCCACCTCCTCGCCGGTCGAGCCCTTCAGGATGTACCCGACGGCCCCGGCGCGCAGAGCGGCGAGCACGGTGTCGTCGTCGTCCACCATGGTGACCGCGAGGACGGCCGGCGCCGGGCCGTCGCCGGTCGCCGGGGTGGCGATCCGACGGGTCGCCTCGACCCCGGAGATGCCGGGCAGGTTGAGGTCCATGAGGACGACGTCCGGCCGCATCGTCGCGGCCAGCTCCAGCGCCTCCTCGCCGCTGGCGGCGGTACCGACAATCTCCACATCGGACAGTCGCGCCAGCGAGCCGGCCAGCCCGTCGCGGAACATCGGATGGTCGTCGACGATCAGCACCCGGATCACGCGGCGACCTCCTCGGGAGCCGCGGCCGGCAGCGGCAGGACCGCGGTCACCCGGGTACCGCCGCCGTCGCCGGCACCCTCGACCGCCAGCGTGCCGCCCAGCTCCTCGGCCCGCTCCCGCATCGTGGCCAGCCCGTTGCCGGCGGGCCGCTCGGTCGCGGGCGGCCCGGGACGCAGGCCCACGCCGTTGTCGGTGACCGTGGCGGTGAGTCCGCCGTCGCGCGCCGCGACGGTCACCCGGCAGGTCGTGGCCGCCGCGTGCCGCACCGCATTGGTGACCGCCTCGCACACGATGCGGTAAATCGCCACCTCGACCGCGGCCGGTACCGCCGGCAGCGGCTCGGCGATGGACACCTCGACGCGGGTACCGGCGCGGGACGCGAGCCGCCCGACCGCCTCGGTCAGCGCGGGACCGAGACCCAGCTCGTCGATCGCCGGCGGCCGCAGCCCCTCGACCAGCCGCCGCACGTCCACCACGGTGTTCTGGATGTCGTCGCGCACCACCAGCAGATCGCGCGCCGCGCCGGCCGGGTCCGCCGGTACCAGCGCCCGCGCGCTGTCCACCTTGAGCATCAGCCCGGCGAGTGCCGGCCCGAGCCCGTCGTGCAGGTCCCGGCGCAGCCGGCGACGCTCCTCCTCGCGGGCCAACACCAGCCGTTCGCGCGCCCGGCGCAGGTCGCCCGTCAGCGCCCGCGCGTGCATCAGCAAGGCCAATTGGGCGGCCAGGTCGTCCAGCAGCCGGCGGTCGGCCGCGCGCAGCGGGCTGGCGGGCTCGGTGAACCGCAGTTCCCCGGCGGGCCGCCCGTAGGCGGTCAACGCGATGACCGAGGGCGGCCCATCCGTCCACTGTGGAGGCTGGTCGACGGCGGCGTCGGGCCCGCCTGCCACTACGCCGCCGTGGGCGTCGCGCAGCGCCACCCGGGTCAGCCCCAGCGTGTACCGCAGCTCGGCGACGACGTCGCGCAGCAGCCGGTCGGCGTCCGACGCGGCCTCGATGCGCGGCGACAGCCCGGCCAGCACCTCGTAGGGCTCCCGCCAGCGCCCGTACGTGACCCGGTTTGCGGCGGCGTGCAGGGCGTTGCGCAGCGGCGCGAACGAGACGGCCACCACGCCGGTACCGAGCCACGGCAGCCAGCGCGCCCCGGTGTCGCCGAGCAGTGCGCCGGTACCGGTGATGACCAGCACATAGATGCCGACGATCGCGGCCGACAGGGTGCCCCAGACCAGCGAGCGGTTCGCCACGGTGGCGATGTCGAACACGCCGCCGGTGAGGATCGCGACGGCGACGGCCAGCGGCAGAGGCGCGACGGCGGCGGCGAACACCCACGAAGGCCAGTTGGCGCCGAGCGCGGTCGGGATGATGACGACCGGGAGCGCGGCGGCGACCGCGAGGATCAGCAGTTGGCGGCGGCGGGACGCGTCGCCGCGCCGCCAGCGGAGGACCATCGCGGCCACCCCGCCGCCGATGGTGACCGCCATCAGCGGCAGGGACAGCGATGCGAGCGGGTCGCCGATTCCGGCCAGCGCCTCGGGCAGCGGGAGGGGGTTGTGCCAGCCGGCCGCGCGCAGTTCGGCACTCTCCACGTCGGGCGCCAGCGCGGTGCCGATGGAGGTCGCCGCGAGTGCGCCGACCAGGGTCCAGCCGAGCCAGCGCCAGCGCGGTCCGGGCAGCCGGCCGTCCGGGAAGACCACCGGCACCACCAGCGCCGCGGCCAGCCAACCGATCGCGCGCAGAGCTGCGCCGGCAACCGCGAAGGCGCCGGCCCCGGCCACGCTGCCGGGCGCCGTCACGATCCCGCGTACCCCGATGTCGTAGCCGCCCTCGCCGAGCCCCCACGCGGCGGCGGCCAGCACCACCAGCCACCCGACCCGGTTGTCCGGCCGGGCCAGCGCCAGCACGCAGCCGGTGACCGCGACGAACGCGATGGTGGCCGAGAGCGCGATCGCCGACGTCCGGTCGACCGTGTCGCCGGCGTGCGCCCAGACGGCGCCCAGTCCACCAACGGTGGCGGCGACAACCGCCGCGATGGCCATCGCGGCGGTTGTCACCCGGGCAGGCGCGCTCGTCATGCCGGACATGGTGCCAGCGGTCGGGGCAGAATCCGATCGGCCTTCACGCCACATCGACCAGGGCCGGCCCGGCGGGAGCGGCCCTCGGGACCCGGGCCGGGCCGCGCATCAGAACCACCGCGAGCAGGACGAACCAGGCCAGCCAGACCAGCGTGGCGAGGCCGAGCAGCGCCCCGCCGGAACCGGCCGCGACGCCCAGCACGCCCACCGCCACGCTGAGCCATGCCGCCCAGCGCGGCAGCGCCCGGCCCGCCAGCCCCGCGCCGCCCACGGCCAGGGCGCAGACACCCAGGGCCGCCATGTTGACGAAGTCGGCGAACTTGCCGACGTAGTGGATGCCCGCCACGGTGTCGGGCGCGTAGCCGTGCCGCGCCGCGTAGTACGCGCCACCGGTGGCCGCGAACGCGCCGCCGAGGGTGACTGCCGCCGAGGTGACGCCGGCCGCCTGGATCAGGCCGGCCAGCCAGCCCGAGGTCTCACCGGTACCACGCAGCAGCCGGGCCAGCAGCGTGACCGCGGCGATCAGGACGAGCCACGCGATCGTGGCGATGTACCCACCGAGGTACATCCTGCCCTCGGTCACGCCGGCGTAGGTGCTGACGATGTCCGACGGTACGGCGCCGAAGGCCGGCGAGCGTTGCTGCGAGTATCCGGCCAGCAGCAGGACGGGGTAGGCGATGCAGAGGACTCCGGCGGTGCGCCACAGGCGGTTCATCAGGTGCTCCTTCGATCGATCAGATCCGACAGAGCACAGCGTGCGGCGGCGCGGTTCCCGGGCGGCAGGGTGCCGACTCCCTGACCGACTGGGAACTCAGGAACGGTCAAGCAGGGCGCCGGCCCGGTCCTCCAGGTAACGGCGCTCCGGCAGGCTGGTCGTCAGCCGGGCCGCCGCGCGGTAGCTGTGCAGGGCGGCACCGCGCTCGCCGGCCAGCTCCAGCAGGTGCGCCCGGACCGCGTGCAGCCGGTGGTTGCGGGACATCCGGTCGTCGCGGGCCAGCTCGTCGAGCAGCTCCAACCCGGCGCGCGGACCGTCCACCATGGACAGCGCGACTGCGCGGTTCAGCGTCACCACCGGGTTGGCCGCCACCCGTTCCAGAAGCTGGTACAGGGCGAGGATCTGAGGCCAGTCGGTGTCCTCGACCCGGCGCGCCTCGTCGTGCACCGCCGCGATCGCCGCCTGCAACTGGTACGGGCCCAGGTCGGTGGTACCGGCCAGGGTCTTCGTGATGAGCCCGGTCCCCTCGTCGATGAGACCGCGGTCCCAGCGGGTGCGGTCCTGGTCGTCCAGCGGCACGAGGCGGCCGTCCGGTGCCGTGCGGGCCTCCCGCCGCGCGTCGGTCAGCAACAGCAGCGCCAGCAGCCCGGCGACCTCGGTGTCCCCGGGCAGCAGCGCGTGCAGCAGGCGCGTGAGCCGCACGGCGTCCGCGGTCAGGTCGTGCCGCTGCAGGTCCGGGCCGGAGCTCGCCGTGTAGCCCTCGTTGAACATCAGATAGAGCACCTGCAGGACGGCGGCCAGGCGCCGCGGTCGCTGCTCGGCCGGCGGCATGGCGAACGTCGCGCCAGCGTCGAGGATGGTCTTCTTCGCCCGGCTGATGCGCTGCGCCATCGTCGCCTCGGGCACCAGGAAGGCGCGGGCGATCTCGGCGGTGGTCAGGCCGCCCACCGCGCGCAGGGTCAGCGCGATCTGGGACGGCGGTGACAGCGCGGGGTGGCAGCACAGGAACAGCAGCGTGAGCGTGTCGTCGTGGCCGGCCGGACCGGGTTGGTCGGCGGGCGGCGCGACGAGCAGTTCGGGCGGGGTGGCCGCCGCGAGGTTGTCCTCGCGCCGGCGGCGCGCGATCTCACTGCGTGACCAGTCAGTCAGCCGGCGGGCGGCCACGGTGACCAGCCAGCCGTAGGGGTTGTCCGGTACGCCGTCGCGCGGCCACTGGGTGGCGGCCGCTAGCAGCGCCTCCTGCACGGCGTCCTCGCACGCGTCCAGCCGCCCGTACCGGCGCATCAGTGCGCCGAGCACCTGCGGCGCAAGGCCGCGCAGCAGGTCCTCGCCGGCTCCCGCCGGTCCGCCGGCCCCGGCCGCACCGGTCAACGCCCTGCCTGCGCCTCGTGCAGGACCGGCCAGACCTCGACCTCGCGCAGCGACGCGGAGGGGATCTCGGCGGCAATCTCCAGCGCGCGCCGCTCGTCGGCGACGTCCAGCAGCCACCAGCTCGCCAGGTACTCCTTGGTCTCCAGGTACGGACCGTCGGTGACCGCGGGCACCCCGTCGCGTACCCGCACGGTCTTGGCCCGATCCGCGTCGGCCACCCCGAAGCCGCCCAGGAGTTCGCCCGTGGCGAAGAACTTCTCGTTGAAGGCGTCGAAGCGGGCGATCGTCTCGTCCCACTCCTGCTGGGACAGCGACCCCCACAGCTCGCGGTTGCCGTAGATGATGAGCATGTACTTCATGGCGAGCATTATCGGCCACGCGGTCCGCCCGGAGACGCGGAAGGTCCGCCGCCGGTCCGGCGGCGGCCCTTCGCGCCGCTGCAGGTCGCTACTGGCGCACGTACACCGAGCCGGTCTTGGAGGACAGTAGGTACTCGTCGTGCCCCGGTACCGGCAGCGGCGAGCCCGAGCCCAGATCCTGGTCGTGCCGGTTGCGGCAGTCCTGGTCGAACGGCGTGAACGAGTCGATCACGCGCAGCGTCCCACCCTGCGGCGACAACGAGAGCACCGAGTCGCCGTAGTCCCGGCCGCCACTGTCCCGACCGGCACTGTCCACAGTGAACGGCCCGTTGCCGCCGACCACCACGAGGTGCCCGTGCGCGTCCACGGTGATGCCGCTCTGCGACTACCAGAATCCGCCGCCGTACGCGTCGGGGGAGCTGTTGTAGACGACCGCCCGGGACAGGTCGGCGGCCCGGTACCCGAGGATCCAACCGTGGTACACGCCCCAGCGGCAGAAGGACGCGAAGCCGGCGTAGACGATCCCGTCCACCAGCGTCAGACCCATCCGCTGCTGCGCCCTGGTCGGCGTGAACGTGACCGTGCCGTGCGCGTTGTCCAGCCCGCGACCGTCCACTGTGGCCGACACGACGACCGATGGGCGGCGTTCGGCCCCGGTGGCGACCTCCACCGCGTGGATCCGGTAAGTCAGTGCGCCGGACTCCACGTCCAGCGCCACGGCGTAGATGGTACGGGTGGACCAGTCGACGACCGGGGTGCCGGTGATGCCCACCTCGGGGACGATCGAGTCGCAGAGCTGGTTGTTGGCGGCCCGGTCGGTACCGGCGAGCATCGGCCGCGCGCCCGGCGCGAGCAGCGACGTATGCCAGAGCGGGGCGCCGGCCGAGCCGTCCGTGGCCGCGCCGCCGGGGACGTTGACGTCGAAGGCGTAGACGCTGTCGTGCTCGGTCGCCACGATCACCACGTCGCGGGTCGCGCCGTTCACGGTCAGCCCGGGTAGGTAGAGCGGTTGGGCGTAGACCTTCCCGTCCACGGGAAGATTGGCAAGTTTGCCAAATTGACGGCCGCCGACCGATGCGACGGTCAGCAGGCTCTCCTGCCGAT
>Ga0081540_1002491_pt1 | contig 14984 bp, 10 predicted proteins | sample TabmetS2T1R1_FD_71024 | JGI IMG/M metagenome (GOLD analysis project Ga0081540, IMG submission 71024) | Tabebuia heterophylla rhizosphere microbial communities from the University of Puerto Rico - S2T1R1 | ecosystem: Host-associated > Plants > Roots > Rhizosphere ... | reverse complement strand
ACCGACCCTGCTCCGCTGGAGATGTTCGAGACGGTGGTGACCCTGAAGCCGAAGTCCGAATGGAGGAAGGGCGAGGACTGGGACAGTCTGGTGGCCAGGCTCAACCAGGCCGCCCAGTTCACCGGGATGCCCAACGTCTGGTGGATGCCGATCCAGACCCGGACCGAGATGCTCGCCACCGGCGTGAGGAGCCCGCTCGGGATCCAGGTGCTGGGGCCCGACCTCCCCTCGATCGAGGAGGCCGCGAAGAAGGTGGAGGCGGCGCTGCAGTCCGTACCGGGCACCCGCAGCGCGTTCGCCGAGCGGATCGGCGGCGGGAAGTACCTGGACTTCGACATCGACCGCGAGGCGGCCGGGCGCCACGGGCTCAGGGTGGGGGACGTCGAGGATGCCATCGAGACCGCGATCGGCGGAATGAAGGTGACGCAGAGCCTCGAGGGGCGTGAGCGGTACCCCGTGCGCATCCGCTACGCCCACGACTTCCGGAGCTCGCTGGACGACCTCCGCCGGGTGCTGGTCGCGACGCCTTCCGGGGCGCAGATCCCGCTGGGGGAGCTGGCGGAGATCCGTTCCCGCACCGGTCCGGCGATGCTCAGGGACGAGGGCGGGCGCCTCTACTCCTACGTCTTTGCCGACACTGCCCGGCCCATCGAGGACTACGTCCAGGACGCCAAGCGCGCAGTGCGCGAGCAGGTCCAGCTGCCGGCGGGAACCCGGCTGGAATGGGCCGGCCAGTACCGGTACCTCGAGCGCGCGCGTGCACGACTGGCGATCGTCGTGCCGGTCACGCTGCTGATCATCTTTCTCCTGCTGCTCTGGAACTCTCGCAGCTGGGTCGAGGCGCTGCTGGTGATGCTGGCAGTTCCCTTCTCGCTGGTCGGGGCGTTCTGGCTGCTCTACCTGCTCGGCTACAACCTCTCGGTGGCAGTGTGGGTGGGAATCATCGCCCTCGCAGGCCTGGACGCCGAGACCGGCATCGTGATGCTGCTCTACCTCGACCTGGCCTGGCGGGAGCGTAAACCTCGAACGAGGGAGGAGGGATTCGCCGCGATCCAGGCGGGCGCGGTGCAGCGGATCCGGCCGAAGATGATGACCGTGGCCACGATCCTGGCCGGACTCCTTCCCGTGTTGTGGTCACAGGGCACGGGAGCCGACGTGATGAAACGGATCGCCGCGCCCATGGTCGGCGGCGTGGTGACCTCGGCGCTGCTCGAGCTGCTGGTCTACCCGGCGCTCTACGCAGTCTGGAAGGCGACGAGGCTGGAACGAACGGTTTCGCCCTGAGTCCCGGGCGTCGGGCTCAGGACCGCATCGACTCGACGTCGATCCCGTATCGCGCGACCCAGCGCAGGATCTGAGTTCGTCCTTTCTGGAGGACGCGCGCCACGGCGCTGAGGTTCCCGCCGTGCTCCCGGATGAGCAGCGTGAGCTCTTCCCGGTGCCTCGACTCCTCGGGCGTCAGCTCGCGCGCGGGCTCGGGCTCGGCGGTTCCCACCACCGTCTCGGGAAGATGGCTCGACTCGATGGGACCGTTGGTGCTGAAGGCCAGAGCCCCCGCCAGCGCCTGGCCCAGCTCGCGGATGTTCAGCGGCCAGCGGTACTGCAGGATCGCCTGGGCTGCCGCCGGGGAGAACTTCACGTCCGGGCGCTCCGGCGCGAGCTTCCGGAGCAGGAGCACCATCAACAAGGAAATGTCCTCGGTGCGGTCCCGGAGCGCGGGAAGCCGGAGCGTGACCCCGTCGAGCCGGGCCAGCAGGTCGTGCCGGAATCGCCCTTCCCTCACCTGGCGCTTCAGGTCGTGATGTGTGGCCGCGACCACCCGCAGGTCCAGGGGCTCGGGTCGACTCCCGCCGATCGGCACGACCTCGGCTTCCTGCAGGACGCGAAGGAAGGCCGCCTGGGCCGTTCCCGGCAGATCGCCGATCTCGTCCAGGAACAGGGTTCCCCCATCCGAGGTGCGGATCCATCCCGGGCGATCGTGCATGGCTCCGGAAAAAGAGCCCTTCTTGTGTCCGAAGAGCTCGCTCTCGACCAGATTGGGAGGAATCGCGCCGCAGTTGACCGCCACGAATGTCCCTCGGCGACCGGACTGCGCGTGGATGCTCCGGGCGAGCACTTCCTTTCCGGTTCCGCTCTCCCCGACGAGGAGCACCGGCACCCGACCTCGCGCGATGGCGGCCGAACGCTCCACCGCCGCGGCGAACGAGGACGAGAGCGTGCTCATCGGCCCGACCCCCTCGGGGATCGCCTGGAAGTCCATCGTGGCCGGCCCGACCGCGGGCAGGTCGTTGCGAAACCGCAGGAAGGTGTGACCGAGCTGGATCAGGTCGCCGTCGGTCAGCTCGGCTTCCCCGGTCGGATGACCGTCGACGACCATCCGGTTCTTGGCGCCCAGATCCTTCGCGATCCAAGCGCCGTCGACCCGACGGATCTCGATGTGCTCCACCGAGACCCGACCATCCGGGATCTGGATCGAAAGGACATTGGACGCGACGCTCGAACGCCGGGCTCCGCCACGTCCGACCCGGATCCGCTCGATTCCCGTCAGGCGCCAGCGCGCGGGTCCGACCAGCGGCCGGTCGCACTCGATCTCCAGGAAGAGGTGCGGCTCGCGCCGGGCCCGTCCTTGAACGCCTTCCTCGACCAGGGAGAGGGTATCGCCCTTGTCGCTCACATCCGGACAATACTCCCCGTGCTTCGGAAGTCGACTCGGGTGCCGGCAACGGTCGACTCCGTCGCTCAGTGGACCCTGCTGTGGCCCACCATGACCGCCGGAATGCCGGGGCATTCCGTCACCCCGATCCCCTCGTGACGATGACGCGCCCGGCTCCGCGGGCGAGCTCTCCTCGTCGAGGCCGGCAATCGTGAGGGACGTCGACACGAGGGGGCTGCCTCAGCAGAGGTCGTGCCGCACTTATCGAAGCAGGAAGCTGGCGAATTTCAGGAGTCCCGCTCCCTTGGGGACACCCTTCTGACACCCGGGGGCCGACACTCCCCGGTGTGACGCCACACGCGGGGCCGGTTTCCGGGTGCCGCCCGTCGTGCGTCCGACGGGGACGGGATGACGTTCCGCGCCTCGGAACGACGGCATTTCACGTCGGCGGAACGGATGGCCCGGTTCCTGCTCTCCTGCTCACGGACGTGAACCCGAAGATGGGTCCGCGAAGCGACCCGGAGACCCCGCGCATGAGCCCACGCCCGGTGGCGATATCCACACGATCGAAGGAGGACGAGACGGACGGTCAACGACCCACTGGATCGACGCGGACAGTCGAGCTGGCGCAGGTCACCTCCTGCAGTCCGCCCAGGGCGCTCCACGGCCCCGTGGTCGCCTCCGGGGTCCCGGCGAATTGCACACGTCCGCTCGCGATCGTGACGACCCTCTTCTTCATGTGGGGGTTTCTCACCTGCCTGAACGACATCCTCGTTCCACACCTCAAGTCGATCTTCGACCTGTCGTACGCCGAGGTATCGCTCGTCCAGTTCGCGTTCTTCTCCGCGTACTTTCTCTTCTCGATTCCGTGGTCGAGGGCCGTGAATGTCCTCGGCTATCAGCGGACCATGGTCGTCGGCTTGATCTTGATGGCAGTCGGTGCGGTTCTGTTCGTGCCGGCGGCATCACTGGCCTCGTTCCCGCTGTTCCTGGGCGCCCTCGTCGTCCTTGCGACGGGCATCACCGGCCTTCAGGTTTCCGCCAACCCCTATGTGGTGGTCCTGGGGAAGCCGGAGACCGCCTCCAGCCGTCTCGACCTCACCCAGGCGTTCAATTCGCTGGGAACGACGATCGCGCCGAAGATCGGTGGTCTCTTCATCCTGGCCGCCGCCCCCCTTGCCGCCGACGAGCTCGCGAAGCTGTCGCCGGCGGCGCTCCAGGCGTACCGGATCCAGGAAGCGGCCTCGGTCAAGGTTCCCTATCTCGTCATCGCGGGCGCGCTGATCGTCCTCGCAGTGCTCATCGCCGCCTCGAACCTGCCACGCATCGCAACGGCCACCCAGGCCGCGACCCGGAAGGTCGATGACTCGCTCTGGAAACACCGGAATCTCATCTTTGGCGCTCTGGGGATCTTCACCTACGTCGGTGCCGAGGTTTCGATTGGCAGCTACCTCGTCAACTACTTCGGTCAGCCCGACGTCGGAGGCCTGTCCCCGAAGGTGGCCGCGGGATACGTCTCCTTCTACTGGGCTGGCGCCATGGTGGGCCGCTTCCTCGGAGCCCCACTGCTCCGCCGGTACCGGCCGGGACATCTCCTCGCCATCTGCGCCGTCGGTGCTGGAGCGCTGGTGGGGCTCTCGATGCTGACCACCGGCCACGTCGCGATGTGGAGCATCCTGGCCGTCGGCCTCTTCAACTCGATCATGTTCCCGACGATCTTCAGCCTGGGAGTAGCCGAGCTGGGCCCCCTCACCAGCAGCGGCTCCGGCATCCTGAACATGGCCATCGTCGGGGGCGCGATCCTCCCGCTGATCCAGGGCGCGCTCGCCGACCGGATCGGAATCCACTCGGCCTTCTTCGTGCCGGTGCTCTGCTACCTCTACATCCTCTACTTCGCGCTCAACGGCTCGAAGCCCAACAGCGAGCGGCTTGCCGCCGCCTGAATCCCGACATGAACGACAAACTCCTCATCGCCGGCGACGTCGGCGGTACCAAGACCGACCTCGCGGTGTACTCGGCCAGCTCCAGCCTCCGCGAGCCCCTCGCCCAGAAGAAGTTCCACAGCGCCGACTTTCCCAGCCTCCAGGCGATGGTGAGCCAGTTCCTGGCCAGCACCGGCCAGTCCGTCACTGTCGGAGCATTCGCGGTCGCCGGTCCGGTGGTCGACGGACGGGTGAAGACGACCAACCTCCCGTGGGTGATGGACGAGCGCACCATCGCCCAGGACCTGAAGCTCAGAGAGGTCCGACTCCTCAACGATCTGCACGCCGTCGCCCTGGCCGTGCCGATCCTCGAGCCCCGTGACCTGCTCACGCTCAACGCGGGAACCACCGTCCCCGAGGGGGCCATCGCGGTCATCGCCCCGGGGACCGGGCTGGGAGAGTCCTTCCTCACCTGGGATGGCGCACGCTACATTGCCCACGGCTCGGAGGGTGGGCACTCCGATTTCGCCCCCACCGATGCGCGGCAGGTACGCCTCCTCCAGTACCTCCAGCGCCGCTGGGACCACGTCGGGGTCGAGCGGGTCTGCTCGGGAATCGGCGTACCGAACATCTACGAGTTCCTGCGCGACGACGAAAAGATTCCCGAGGCTGCAGAGATCACCCAGGCGATTGCCTCCGCGGCCGACCGGACCCAGGCCATCGTCGAGGCGGCGACCGATCCGAAGAACCCCAGCCCGCGGTGTCAGGCGACGGTCGAGATTCTGACCTCCATTCTCGCGAGCGAGGCCGGGAACCTCGCCCTCAAGGTCTTCGCCACCGGCGGGGTGTACCTGGCCGGCGGAGTCGCGCTGCACCTCCTCGATGAACTCAAGACTTCCCGCTTCCTCGAGAGCTTCACCCGGAAGGGTCGGTTCAAGGAGCTGATGGGCCGCATCCCCCTTCACGTCATCACTGCCCGAGCCGCACTCGGGGGCGCAGCCACGAATGGACTGGAACTTCTGAGAAACGAGGCCACACGATGAAATCCACCCGATTGCTTCACGACGCTGGCCAGAGCCTCTGGCTGGACAACATCAGCCGCGACCTTCTCGAGAGCGGGACACTCAAGCGCTACATCGACGAGCTCTCGGTGACGGGGCTCACCTCGAACCCCACGATCTACGACCACTCGATCAAGAACGGCGCGACTTACGACTCGGCGATTGCCGCCAAGCTACGCCAGGGGAAGTCGGGCGAGCAGCTGTTCTTCGAGCTGGCCCTGGAGGACCTCACCCGGACCGCGGACCTGTTCCGCCCCATTCACGAGAAGACCAACGGCGTGGATGGCTGGGTTTCACTGGAGGTCTCTCCCCTCCTCGCCTACGACGCGACGAAGACGCTCGCCGCGGCTCGGGACCTCTTCGCGCGGGCCGACCGTCCGAACTTCTACATCAAGATTCCCGGCACGGCCGAGGGTCTGCCCGCCATCGAGGAGGCGATCTTCGCCGGCATCCCGATCAACGTGACCCTGCTGTTCTCGCGCGAGCACTACCTCGCCGCCGCGGAAGCTTACCTGCGGGGGATCGAGCGGCGCATCGAGGCCGGCCTCGACCCCAGCGTCGCCTCGGTGGCCTCGGTGTTCGTGAGTCGCTGGGACACTGCGGTGGCCGGTCAAGTTCCGCCGGAGCTGCAGAACCAGCTGGGCATCGCCGTCGCCAAGCGCACCTACCAGGCCTTCAGCGCGCTCATCAGCTCGGCTCGCTGGCGCCGGGTCTACAACTTCGGCGCCCGGCCCCAGCGGCTGCTCTGGGCCAGCACAGGAACCAAGGATCCCAAGGCCTCCGACATCCTGTACGTGAAGTCGCTCGCCGCGCCCTACACGGTGAACACCATGCCCGAGGCCACCTTGAAGGCCCTGGGGACCCACGAGGACATCGGTGACCTTCTCCCAGGGGACGGTGGCGATTGCGAGGAAGTCCTGACACGATTCGCCGCCGCCGGCGTCAACGTCGCCGCTCTGGGGACCAAGCTCCAGACCCAGGGAGCAGAGACCTTCGTGAAGTCCTGGAACGAGCTGCTGGAAGTGATCGCTTCGAAGAGCGCCGCGCTCGGAAAGCGCGGTGCGGAGGTGCACCCGTGAGCAACGCGAAGCCTGCCGCAGCCTGGAAGGCGCTCGAGTCCCATGCGGCGACGATGGGCAAGACACATCTGCGCCAGCTCTTCGCCGAGGACCGCAAGCGGGGTGAGCGGATGGCAGTCGAGGCGGTGGGCCTGTACCTCGACTACTCGAAGAACCGCGTGACCGACGAGACGCTGAAGCTCCTGGTGAAGCTGGCCGAGGACTCGGGGCTGCGCGACCGCATCGACGCCATGTTCCGGGGCGACAAGATCAACATCACCGAGAAGCGGGCGGTCCTGCACACCGCCCTGCGCGCTCCGAAGGACGCGAAGATCCTCGTCGACGGCAAGGACGTGGTCCCCGAGGTCCATGCCGTCCTCGACCGGATGTCCGCCTTCTCCAACCGGGTCCGGAGCGGAGAGTGGAAGGGGCACACCGGCAAGCGAATCCGCAACGTCGTCAACATCGGGATCGGGGGATCGGACCTCGGGCCGGTCATGGCCTACGAGGCGCTGAAGCACTACACGGACCGGTCGCTCGACTGCCGCTTCGTCTCCAACATCGACGGCACCGACTTCGCCGAGGCAGTCCGCGATCTCGACCCGGCGGAGACGCTCTTCATCGTCTCGTCCAAGACCTTCACCACGCTGGAGACGATGACCAACGCCCGGACCGCCCGGGCCTGGTCACTGGCTGGACTGGGCGGCGATGAGAAGTCGGTCGCAAAGCACTTCGTCGCCGTCTCGACGAACGCCGCCGAGGTCAGCAAGTTCGGAATCGACGTCGCCAACATGTTCGGGTTCTGGGACTGGGTGGGCGGCCGGTACTCGATGGACTCGGCCATCGGTCTGTCGACGATGATTGCCATCGGCCCGGAGCGCTTCCGGGAGATGCTCGCCGGCTTCCGTCAGATGGACGAGCACTTCCGCACCGCGCCCTTCAGCTCGAACCTGCCCGTGCTGATGGGGCTGCTGTCCCTCTGGTACAACGACTTCTTCGGTGCCCAGACCGTCGCGGTGCTGCCCTACGAGCAGTACCTCAAGCGCTTTCCGGCCTACCTCCAGCAGCTGACGATGGAGAGCAACGGAAAGCACGTCACCCTCGAGGGCGCGCCGGTCGAGCACCAGACCGGGCCGATCTACTGGGGAGAGCCGGGCACCAACGGCCAGCACTCGTTCTACCAGCTGATCCACCAGGGGACTCGCCTCATCCCCTGTGACTTCATCGCCTTCGCCAAGCCCCTCAACGTGGTGGGCCGGCACCACGACGTGCTCCTGGCCAACGTGTTCGCGCAGGCCGAGGCCCTCGCGTTCGGGAAGACTCCGGAGCAGGTGAAGGCCGAAGGGACGCCGGACTGGCTCGTCCCCCACCGGGTCTTCGAGGGGAATCGTCCCTCCAACACGATCCTTGCCGATCGCCTCACCCCGGAAACGCTGGGCAAGCTGGTCGCGCTCTACGAGCACGCCGTGTTCACCCAGGGCGTGATCTGGAACATCGATTCGTTCGACCAGTGGGGCGTCGAGCTGGGGAAGGTGCTGGCCCAGCGGATCATCCCCGAGCTCGAGAATCCCTCCGAGCCATCGCTGGAGCACGACAGCTCGACCAACACCCTCATTCGCCGCTATCGCGCGCAGCGGTCATGAACAAGCTGAACCTGAAGCCGGGAGTCCTCACCGGCAAAGCGGTCACCGAGCTCTTCGCCTACTGCAAGGAGATTGGCTGCGCGCTGCCGGCGGTGAACGTCATCGGGTCGAACTCGGCCAACGCAGCGATGGCGGCGGCCCGGGCGGCACGTGCGCCGATCATCATCCAGATCTCGCACTCCGGATCGCAGATGTTCGCCGGCAAGACGCTCGACAACGGCAACCACCAGGCGTCCATCGCCGGCTCCATCGCCGGAGCGCACCACGTGCGCAACCTGGCGCCCCTCTACGGCGTTCCGGTCGTGCTCCACACCGATCATTGCGCAAAGAAGCTCCTTCCCTGGCTGGACGGGACGGTCGGAGCGGACGAGGCGTACCATCGCGAGCACGGCGAGACGCTCTTCAGCACCCACATGATCGACCTCTCGGAGCAGCCACTCTCCGAGAATCTCGAGGTCAGCAAGGGCTACCTGGCTCGGCTCGCCCGGATGGGGGCGACGCTCGAGCTGGAGATCGGCATCACCGGGGGCGAGGAGGACGGCGTCGACAATCGGGGGGTGGCGCACGACCGGCTCTACACGAACCCCGAGGACGTCCTTCAGGTCTACGACGCCCTCTCGCCGATCGGCCGCTTCAACCTCGCCGCCGCCTTCGGAAACACCCACGGCGTCTACGCGCCAGGGAACGTGAAGCTCCGGCCGACCATCCTCCGGGACTCGCAGCGCCTGGTGGAGGACCGGAGAAAGACCGGCCCCAAGCCGATCAACTTCGTCTTCCACGGCGGCTCGGGCTCCAGCCACGCCGAGATCGCCGAGGCGGTCTCCTACGGCGTGGTGAAGATGAACATCGACACCGACACCCAGTGGGCGTTCACCCACCCGATCAAGACCTTCATGGACGAGAAGGGCGGCTACCTCCTGAGCGAGGTAGGCAATCCCGAAGGTCCGGACCGGCCGAACAAGAAGTACTTCGACCCGCGCGGCTGGCTCCACCTCGGCGAGCAGGGGATCACCTCACGCCTCCTGACCGCCTACGACGATCTGGGGTCCCGGGAGCGCTTCGTCTTCTAGGGCGATCGAGCGGAGACGCTGCGACGCGATCCAGCAGTCGGGTGCCCGCGGGGTGACCCTCTCCACCATCCGGAGGGATTCAGGGGGCGCGCCCCTTCCCCGTCACGGGAACTCCCTGCGGATCCGCCGCGCCGTCCTTCCGGGGATCCGACGCTCCAAAGTGCGTGCCCCGGCCGTCGCTCATCACCGCCTGGCCTCCGCCGACGCCGGAGGAGAACGGCTGACCGAGCACCTCGAGCCGGTGTCCGAGCCGTGTCAGCTCTGCACGCGTCGTCTCCGGGACCCGGGACTCGATCATCACGTCCACCCCCTCGAAGGTGTACTTGGTGAAGCGCGGCGCCTCGATGGCGGCCTGGATGTTCATCCCGAAATCGACGACGTTGGAGACGAACTGAGCGTGCGCCTGTGCCTGATTCCACCCGCCCATGATCCCGAAGCCGATCCGGACGTCTCCCTTCGACATGAAGGCGGGGATGATCGTGTGCAGCGGCCGCTTGCGCGGAGCGAGCACGTTGGGGTGCCCCGTCTCGAGGCTGAACAGCGCTCCCCGGTTCTGCAGCGCGAATCCCGTCCCCGGCGCGACCACCTTCGCCCCGAAGCCGTCGTAGACGCTCTGGATGAGGGAGACGATGTTTCCCTCGCGGTCGATCGCCGAGAGGTAGACGGTGTCCCCGGCCCGCTTGGACTTCAGATCCGCCGCCGCGCTGGGAGTGGCCGCCGACATCGCCCGAGCAGGGTCGATCAGCTTCGCCCTGGCCTCGGCGTGCTCCTTGGAGAGCATCCCCGCGACCGGGACCTCGGACACGCGGGGGTCGGCCACGTAGCGGAGGAGGTCGGCGTAGGCGAGCTTCTTTGCCTCGATCATCACGTGGAGCGCCCGCGCGCTGTTCTGGCCGTAGTCTGCGAGCGGGAACCGCTCCATGAGATTCAGCATCATCAGCGCCGCGATTCCCTGGCCGTTGGGAGGAAGCTCGGAGACCGTCCAGCCGCGGTAGGTGGTGGAGATGGGATCCACCCACTCCGGCTGGAACTCGGAGAGATCGGCCGGCTCCATGGTCCCGCCGCTGTGGCGCGAGAGCTCGACGATCGCCGTCGCGGTCTGCCCCTTGTAGAAGCCATCCCGCCCTCGTTCCGCGATTCGCCGCAGCGACGCGGCCAGGTCCGGATCCCGGAAGATCTCCCCCAGCTGTGGCGCGTGGCCTCCAGGGAAGAACGTCTGCCGGTACGCCGCGTCCCTGGCGCCCTCCTTCTCGATCTCCTTCCACGCCGCCGAGATCCGCTCGGTGACCGGGAAGCCCTCCTGGGCATAGTGGATGGCCGAGGCGAGGACGGTCTGCAGGGGCAGCTTCCCGAATCGCCGCCGCAGCGCGTGCCAGCCGGCGACGCAGCCGGGAACGGTGACCGCGAGAATTCCCTCCTCGGGCATCGTCTGGAAGCCGCGGCTGCGCACCAGGTCGGGGGTGAGCCCGGTGGGTGCCCAGCCGCTGGCGTTCAGGCCGTGGAGCTTGCCGGTCTTCGCCTCGTAGACGATGGCAAAGAGGTCGCCGCCGATCCCGTCGCTGTACGGTTCCACCACCCCGAGGGTCGCGTTGGCGGCGATCGCGGCGTCGATGGCATTCCCACCCAGCTCGAGCACCTGCGCGCCCGCTCTCGAGGCGAGAGCCTGGCTGGTGGCGACGATGCCGTACCGGGTGACCACCATCGAGCGTCCCTGGGCGCCGAGGGTCGAGGCCGCCCGGGACTCGTGCCGTCCGATGACGGCCAGGCAGCCGAGGGCGGCGACGATCCAGCCTACCTGGCGAACCAGCGGTGCAACCTCGAGCAGCGCGTGCGTGTCCATGGCGTCCTCGGGTCGCGCAAGCTAACCGAGTTGGCCGAGAAGAGCCCGTCCCGCCCGTCTATTGCGCCTGACCGCTTCGCCCCTGGACGCGAGCGGTCGAGAGCTGGGACGCCGCGGCGCGATCCAGGAGCCAGGTCGCGTCGCGAACCGTCTGCACCGGGTAACGCCGAGGATCGACGTCACCCTCCAGCGCACGGGCGACCAGCGCGGCCTTGCCGGCACCCGGCGCCAGGACCAGCCGGGCCCGCGCGGCCCAGATCACCTCCGGGGTCACGCTCAGGCGGCAGGGCGGCGGCTTGGGCGCTCCGCTGACCACGATGACCTTCGCTCCGACGGGGCGCGACCAGTCACCATGGCCGGGGAAGAGCGACTCGGTGTGTCCGTCCTCGCCCATTCCCAGGACCATCGCATCGAATGCCTCGGGCAGCTCGCGGGCGTACTCGGCCGCGACCGACTCGAGATCGGTGCGCTCGGCGGGAATGCGGTGCACGACGAGACCCTTGACCCGATCGAAGAGTGCCTCCCGGGCCATCCGGAAGTTCGAGTCCGGATCGTCGGCTGGGACGCAGCGCTCGTCGCCGAAGAACGCCGCGATCCGGTCCCAGCGCAGGGGGAACGTGGCGAGTTCCTCGTACACCTGGCGCGGCGTGTGACCACCGGAGAGGCACAGTGACGCATGCCCTCGCTCGGCGATCGCCTGCTGGAGCTGATCGGCGATCCACTTTGCGCCCGTCCGTGGCACCTCGGCCGACTCGACGATCAGGAGCGCGGAGACTTCGAGCCTTGCCATTGAATTACCCTCCTTCGAGCATCACCACCAGGACTCGGCCTGGACACCGTAGGTGAGCCCCTGGGTCGCGTTCTGGAAGGCGGAGCCACCGACGAATCCACGCAGGCCGTTCGACCAGTTGGCGTAGGTGACGAAGGCGCGCAGCACCGGCCGGCTGAAGAACTTCCGGCCCACCCCCAGCTGCGGCGCGAGCGTGTACTTGCTCAGCCAGCCGTCATAGCGGCCGTCGCCGCTGTGCGTGTGGTCGAACCCCGCCTCGAACGCGACGGAGAAGATGTCGTTGAAGAAGACCTGTGGCCTCGCTCCGAAGGAGATCCACTTGTTCCATCCCTCGCCCGGCGCGCCGGAGCGGGTCTGCTGGTAGACGACCTCGGCCATGATCGCGAAGACCGCGTTCGGCTGGACCAGGAAGTGCTCCGCGACGCGAAACCGCTCCGAGTCCGCCACGTAGGGGGAAGGGTCCGTCACCGCGGTGCTGAAGTTGCTGGCCGGTCCCTTTCCATACTGGACGGAGAGCCAGTTGTACCCGCCCAGCCATTCCAGGCGTTGATGTCCGATGCCGACCGCGTACCCGTTCGCGCTCGGGATCGCCGTCCCGTCCTGCATCGTTCCTCCGGGAGAGAACGCGAAGTCGAACCAGATCCCGAGCTTTCCGAGCGGGACCGGGATGTCGTAGAGGCGCACGTCGATGTTGCCCTTCGCGTAGTTCCCGTTGTCGGTCACGACATCGGGACGAGCCCCTCCCAGATACGCAACGGCCAGCTTCGCGATCCCGAGGTTCAGGTCCTCGATCCCGCCGCCGTAGCCGGACATGTCGAGGAGGTAGAAGTCGTTGATGTGGATCTGATACCGGCGGTAGTAGCGCTCGCCTGCCCAGAACTTCGCCTCGGGGAACGCAGCCAGGACATTCCCTGCCTGCACGAACGCCTCGCGTAGCCGGAAGTTGTCGTTCCCGATTCCACCCGCGAAGTTCGCGTAGCTCGCGGAGTTGGTCGTGTTCGCCTCGACCATGAACTCGGTTCTCATCCAGAGCTTGTCGGCGGCCTGCTCGGGATTGATCCAGTTGTTCACGAAGATCAGCTCGGCGTAGCTCTCTGCCTCGTTTCCGAGCCGGTACTTGGCGTCGGCTCCGGGGGCCTGGAACGCGACCTGCTGGCCCCCCGTGCTGTTCATGCCGTAGCCCGCCCGGAAGTACCCGTGGAACTCGAAGAGCTTTGCCGATTCCTCGAGCTTGTGGATCCTGACCTCCGCGTCGCGGAGCTGCTCGTAGGTCGGAGTGGACGGGACCGCCCCCTGGGCCGGCTGGGGGTCGCCGAAGAACTCCACGGCCTGGCGAATCCTCGAGCCGGTCGAGCTCACGCCTCCGTCCGGAGGCTGCTCTGGCACGGACGGCGGAGGATCTCCAGGCTCCTGGGCGATCGCCTCCGGCAGGGCGAACAGCATGCCCGCGGCGATCCCTGCGGCGATGGCGCGCTGCGATGGACGGAGCATGGTGGCTCCGGACTGCAGGGGCCATGCCCCCCATAAGGCCGGCTGCGCGCCCGAAGTCACTGGCCTTTGAACGCACGCCTGTCACCGCCCGCCTGTCACCGGACTCTGTGACAACACACTCCGCGAGGTCTCGCGTGGACTCGCCCAAGGTCGACAAACCCTCCGACTTCCCTGGCGAAACGACGGGGCATCCAGGCGTACCGGGCCGGCTGCTGCGGCACGCTTCGTGTACTGGCTCGACACCGTGCGGCAGCCAGGGCTCGAATTGCGGACACGTGATCCGGTGGCGGCGACGACTGCGCTTCCGGTCCTCCATGTGGCCCGCCACGGCGAGACGGCCTGGAGCCTCTCCGGCCAGCACACCGGCCGGACCGATCTCCCGCTGACCCCGAACGGCGAGGCCCAGGCGCGCCGGCTGGGCGCCCGGCTCAAAGGGAGATCCTTCCTCAGGGTCCTCACCAGCCCTCTGCAGCGAGCCGCGCGGACCTGCGCGCTCGCCGGCTACGGGAACGTGGCCGAGGTCGATGCCGATCTCCTCGAATGGGACTACGGACGGTACGAGGGTCGGCGGAGCGCGGAGATCCACGCAGAGCGGCCGGACTGGGACCTGTTCCGGGACGGCTGTCCCGGCGGAGAGAGCCCAGCCGAGATCGGGGCGCGCGCGGACCGGGTCGTGCAGCGAGTGCGATCGGTCGGCGGGGACGTGCTCCTCTTCTCCAGCGGACACTTCCTTCGGGTCCTGGCGGCGCGCTGGCTCGGCCTGGCGCCAGACTCGGCCCGGCATTTCCTCCTCGGGACGACCGGATATGGGGAGCTCGGCTACGAGCACCGCCTCGACCAGACGGCGATCGTCCTCTGGAACGACACCAGCCACCTCGGAACGCCATCGGAGAAATAGACATGCAAATCGGAATGATCGGACTGGGCAGGATGGGAGCGAACATGGTGCGGCGGCTGATCGCCCGCGACCATCAGTGCGTGGTGTTCGACCTGTCGCCCGAGTCGGTGGCCCAGCTGTCCAAGGAAGGCGCGGTGGGCAGCAACTCGGTCGCGGACTTCGTCTCGCGTCTGGCGAAGCCGAGGGCGGTCTGGTTGATGGTGCCCGCCGCGGTGGTCGACAAGACCATCGCCAGCCTCCTCCCCCACCTCGAGGCCGGGGACACCATCATCGACGGCGGCAACTCCTACTACGTGGACGACCTCCGGCGGGCCAAGGAGCTCGCACCGAAGGGCATCCACTACGTGGACGTTGGAACCAGCGGCGGCGTGTGGGGCAAGGAGCGAGGGTACTGCATGATGATCGGCGGAGAGCCGGATGCGGTCCAGCGGATCGATCCCATCCTCGCCGCCCTCGCCCCGGGTCGCGGCGACATCCCTCGCACCCCGGGACGGGAGAAGATCGGCGGGACCGCCGAGGCGGGCTACCTGCACTCCGGCCCGAACGGGGCCGGGCCCC
>Ga0081540_1002490_pt1 | contig 14987 bp, 20 predicted proteins | sample TabmetS2T1R1_FD_71024 | JGI IMG/M metagenome (GOLD analysis project Ga0081540, IMG submission 71024) | Tabebuia heterophylla rhizosphere microbial communities from the University of Puerto Rico - S2T1R1 | ecosystem: Host-associated > Plants > Roots > Rhizosphere ... | reverse complement strand
GCAGCGCGCCTTCATCGACGATCGGCCCGCGCGCGGTATTGACGAGGTAAGCGGTCGGCTTCATCCGCGCCAGATCCGCCGCCCCGACCAGCCCGCGCGAGCGCTGGCTCAGCACCACATGGATGGTGACGATGTCGGCGCTCGAGAACAGCGCTTCCTTGCTGGCGTAGGTAACGCCGACTTCCTTGCACTTCTCCGGTGTCAAATTCGGGCTCCAGGCGATCACGTTCATGCCGAAGGCCTGCGCCAGCTTCGATACCTTGGTGCCGAGCTTGCCGAGGCCGATCACACCCAGCGTCCGGCCCTCGATCTCCATGCCGACGAATTTCTGCAACGGCTCGCCGGCATGCATCCGCGCGTTTTCGCGGCCGATATTGCGCGTCAGTTCCAGGATCAGGCCCATGGTCAGCGGCGCGGTCGGGTCGCGGCCCCATTGCGTGCCGCACAGCGTCACCTGGTGGTCCTTGGCCGCTTCCATGTCGATGGCGGCATTGCGCATGCCCGAGGTGATCAGGAGTTTCAGATTGGGCAGGCCTGCAAACATGGTGCGCGGGAACGGGGTGCGTTCGCGCATCGCACAGATGATCTCGAAATCCTTCAGCGCGCTGGCCGCGGTTTCCGCGTTCGCAAACGGCTGGTTGAACACGGTGACGTCGACGCGGTCGGAGACTTTTGACCAGTCGGCGACCGAGAGCGCCACATTTAGATAGTCGTCGAGGATTGCACAGCGCAGCCGCGTCATGGGGAGGTCCGTTGGTGGCGAGGATGACGGCCGGAAGCGGCCGTCCAGGAGGTCGCCATGGTTGCGCGCAATCTGGAAGCGCGCAAGCGGACTTAAACGCGTAGCTGCCTCAAATAACCGGGAAGCTCAGTTCGAGCAGCCGGGATGCTTGGCGTGCCAGGCCGGGCCGGGGCCGCGCATATAATGCAGTTCCGGGCGATAGGGGTTGAACGCCCTGGCGAAGAACTGGCGAAAGAAGGCGCGGAGTTCTGCGAAGGGCTTTGCGTGTCCGGCGCGGCTGTGCGCCGGGACGTGAAGGGATGCCGAACCGATCGTAGCCATGACGCGAGCCTTTTTTGTTTTCACCGGCGGCCGCTGGCCGCGTGAAACGCCTTTTTCGGCGCCTGGAACGACTTTTCGCCTGATTCATTAAAAGATGGTTTCAATTGTACGGATCTGTCGCCACATGGTTTCGAACCCGTATTCATCCGTGGTGAACGGATGGAAAACGGGTCACCGCGGTTGCCCTTTTCCGGCTCCGCCGCTACATGAGCGGCAGCAAATTTCCATAAATCCTCCGGTTTCAAGGGATCGCGATGGCTCGCCAGTTCGTCTATTTCATGCAGGGTCTGACCAAGAGCTACCCGACCCGAAAGGTGCTCGATAACATCCATCTGAGCTTCTACCCGGACGCCAAGATCGGCGTGCTCGGCGTCAACGGCTCGGGCAAGTCGACCCTGCTCAAGATCATGGCCGGCCTCGACAAGGAATATACCGGCGAGGCCTGGGTCGCCGAGGGCGCCCGCGTCGGCTACCTCGAGCAGGAGCCGCAGCTCGATGCGTCCAAGTCGGTCCGCGAGAACGTCATGGAGGGCGTCGCCAAGCAGAAGGCGATCCTCGATCGCTACAACGAACTGGCGATGAACTATTCGGACGAGACCGCCGACGAGATGACCAGGCTGCAGGACGAGATCGAGGCGCAGGGCCTGTGGGATCTCGACAGCAAGGTCGACCAGGCGATGGACGCGCTGCGCTGCCCGCCCGACGATGCCGACGTGACGAAACTTTCGGGCGGCGAGCGCCGCCGTGTCGCGCTGTGCCGCCTGCTGCTGGACCAGCCGGAACTGCTGCTGCTGGACGAACCAACCAACCATCTCGACGCTGAATCCGTGTCATGGCTGGAAGGCCATCTGCGCAACTATCCCGGCGCCATCCTGATCGTGACCCACGACCGCTACTTCCTCGACAATGTCACGGGCTGGATCCTCGAACTCGACCGCGGTCGTGGCATTCCCTACGAGGGCAATTACTCCTCCTGGCTGGTGCAGAAGCAGAAGCGCCTCGAGCAGGAAGGCCGCGAAGATGCCGCGCACCAGAAGACGCTGGCCCGCGAGCAGGAGTGGATCGCGTCCTCGCCGAAGGCGCGTCAGGCCAAGTCCAAGGCGCGCTACCAGCGCTATGAAGATCTGTTGAAGCAGGCGAGCGAAAAGCAGACCCAGACCGCGCAGATCGTCATCCCCGTCGCCGAGCGGCTCGGCGCCAACGTCGTCGACTTCGAGGGGCTGAGCAAAGGTTATGGCGACCGCGAGCTGATCGACGATCTCACCTTCAAGCTGCCGCCGGGCGGCATCGTTGGCGTCATCGGCGCCAACGGCGCCGGCAAGACCACGCTGTTTCGCATGATCACAGGGCAGGAGAAGCCGGACAAGGGCACCATCACCGTCGGCGAGAGCGTGCATCTCGGCTACGTCGACCAGTCGCGCGACGCGCTCGACGGCAAGAAGACGGTGTGGGAGGAGATATCAGGCAATAACGAACTGATCCTGCTCGGCAAGAAGGAAGTCAATTCGCGCGGCTATTGTTCGTCGTTCAACTTCAAGGGAGCCGACCAGCAGAAGAAGGTCGGCGCGTTGTCGGGCGGTGAACGCAACCGCGTGCATCTGGCGAAAATGCTGAAGTCCGGCGCCAACGTGCTGCTGCTCGACGAACCGACCAACGATCTCGACGTCGATACGCTGCGTGCGCTGGAAGAGGCGCTGGAAGACTTTGCCGGCTGCGCCGTCATCATCAGCCACGATCGCTGGTTCCTCGATCGCATCGCCACCCACATCCTGGCCTTCGAAGGCGACAGCCATGTCGAATGGTTCGAAGGCAACTTCCAGGATTACGAAAAGGACAAGATGCGCCGGCTCGGCCAGGACAGCATCATTCCGCATCGGGTGAAGTACAAGAAGCTGACGCGGTGAGCCAATAGGGCGTTTGCGTGGTTGGCGCCGCTACCCTGCTGCGGCCAGTTGTCACTTCGTAAGCGCGGTCGGATTGCGTAGATATAGGCCACTTTCCGCAATTCGATCCTGCAGTGAGCCTCCCGAAAATGTCCCCTGTTTCCGGACGACCCTTCCCGCCGAAGGGTTCGACTTTGCGCCCGGTGGCGATGCTGATCTTCGGCTCGCGCTGGCTGCAATTGCCGCTCTATGTCGGCCTGATCGTCGCGCAGGGCGTTTACGTCGTGCTGTTCCTCAAGGAACTGTGGCATCTATTCGAGCACTCCCTCCATTTGACCGAGCAGGCGATCATGCTGGCGGTGCTGGGCCTGATCGACGTCGTCATGATCTCGAACCTGCTCGTGATGGTGATCGTCGGCGGCTATGAGACCTTCGTCTCGCGGCTCAATCTGCAGGGCCATCCGGACGAGCCGGAATGGCTCAGCCACGTCAACGCCAGCGTGCTCAAGATCAAGCTGGCGATGGCCATCATCGGCATTTCCTCGATCCATCTGCTGCGCACCTTCATCGAGGCCGGCGGACTGGCGTCCGGGAAAACCCTCTATACCGAGACCGGGGTAATGTGGCAGACCATCATCCACATGGTGTTCATCCTCTCGGCCATTGGCATCGCTCTTGTCGACAAGCTTTCCAATGCATCGATTGAATCGGCCAAACAGCCGGCGGCGCACTGATGATGCGATTTTGCCGCGCATGTTCGCGATGAGGTGCGGCGGCGCGCTTGCCGTCTGCTGCCTGTTGCTGATGCTCGCGCTGCAGTCGCCCGCCCGCGCCGCGGACGCCGCCTTCACCCAGTTCATTGCCTCGCTGTGGCCGGAGGCGCAGGCCGCCGGCGTCTCGCGCGCGACGTTCGACCGCGAGACGAGCGGGCTGGAACCCGATTACAAATTGCCCGATCTCTTGCTGCCGGGCCGGCCCGCCACCGGGGCGCCGTCGCAGGCCGAGTTCGTGCAGGTGCCGGCTGATTATGTGAAGGAGGCCTCGATCGCGCGGCTTGCAGGCGAGGGGCAGAAGCTGATGCAGAAGCATCGCGCCGCGCTCGACCAGATCGAAAAGCGCTTTGGCGTTCCTGGAAGCGTCGTGCTCGCGATCTGGGGCCGCGAGACCGATTACGGGCGTTACCGGCTGCCTTACGACACGCTGCGCGTGGTGGCGACGCAGGCCTATGTCGGCCGGCGCAAGGATCAGTATCGCACCGAATTCATTCTTGCGCTGAAAATCCTCGGTGAGGGCGCCGTCGCGCGCAAGGATTTCCGCTCGTCCTGGGCCGGCGCAACGGGCCTGACGCAATTCCTGCCGTCCGAATACTACAAGCACGGCATCGATCTCGACGGCGACGGCAGGATAGACATCTGGAACTCGGTGCCGGACGCGCTGGCCTCCGCCGCGCAGCAACTCGTCAACAAGGGCTGGCAACCCGGCGTGCGCTGGGCCTATGAGGTCAAGGCGCCCGCCAATGTCGATTGCACCATGGGCGTGCCGGAGGTGACGAAGCCGATTGCCGAATGGCTGCGCGCGGGCTTCGTGCCGGTGCGCGGACAGAAGTTGAGCGCGGCCGAACTGGCGCAGCCCGCTTCGCTGTTGCAGGTCGAAGGCATCTACGGCCCGGCGTTCCTGACCACGAAGAACTATTTCGTCATCAAGGAATACAATTTCTCCGACCTTTATGTGCTGTTCGTCGGCCATCTGGCCGACCGCATGATCAACCCGTTGCCGTTCGCCACGCCATGGTCGGCCTCGTCGCAGTTGCGCTCTGCCGATGTCGAAGCGATGCAGCGCCATTTGACGCGCATCGGCCTCTACAAGGACAAGCTCGACGGCAAGGCCGGCATGCAGACCCGCGCGGCGCTCGGCGCGTATCAGAAGTCCGCCGGCCTCAAGGTCGATTGCTGGCCGAGCGAAGCGGTGCTGCGTTCGATGAGTGCGGGACGTTAGTTTCGTAGCCCGGATGAGCGAAGCGACATCCGGGGGCGGTACCAGCCAAATTCCCGGATATCGCTGCGCTCATCCGGGCTACGAACTCAGGATGAAGGGATGCAAAAAAAGCCCGGCCAAGGTCTTGGCCGGGCTTTCCATCCAAGCGCAGGCTTAGATCAGTTGCAGACCTCGACGCGGCGGTAGCGCCACTCGTAGCCATCCCAGAAGCGCTCGCGAACCAGACGGCAGGCCGGGGGCGGGGCCTCCTCGACATAGACCGGGCCGCCATAGGCCGGGCGGCTGGAGGCGATTGCGCCGCCAACGATGGCGCCGCCGATCAGGCCGGCCGCCACGCCTGCGGCAACGCCGCGCTGGGCGCTTGCCGGTGTTGCGGCAAGCGAGCCGGCAATCGTTGCGACCGCGACGAAGGCAGCAAATGTCTTCTTCATGTCCTGAACTCTCCTGGAGTGACGCCAACCTGGGCGCCGGTTTAGGGTGACTAACACGCCGGTTTCGAACTGCCGCTTCGCCGCAACGCGCACGAGGGTCAATCGAAAGTGAACGTTCGGTTTTGATGGTCGAAAAAAACGGTTTTTTTCGGGGGCACAAAAGCAAACGTCCCGGAAAGCCAGCGGCTTTCCGGGACGTCGAACGCGATTTAATGAAGGTGAACGAGTCTAGTCGCAAACCCTGACGTTGCGAACACGCCAGCCATAGCCGTCCCAGAACCGCTGCCTCTGCCAGAAGCAGGATTCACCATAGCCGGGATCGGCGACATAGGCCGGCCCGCCGTAGCCGTAACCGGGGCCATAATAGCCGGGGCCGCCATAGTAATAGCCGTTCTGCGAAGCGATTGCGCCGCCGACAATGGCGCCACCGATCAGGCCTGCCGCGACGCCTGCTGCAACACCGCGTTGCGCATGGGCGGGGGCGGGAATTGCCACGGCGGAAACGGTCAAAGCGGCAGCGGCGCCGAGCGCCATTAATGTCTTCTTCATGGTCTCACCTTTCATGAGAGCAAAGGACGGCTCAAAGCATCCTGTCGCAACGAAAGTTCCATACTTCCCTTAAATGATCAATGAACGACCCTGCCTTATTTGGTCACGAATAGTGGCGTGGGCGGCCGGCAATATTGCGACGCGAAATGCGGTTCGCCGGGCCATGCGGATAAGGAGCGCGAATGACCAGCGGAATGACGGCATTCATGGTGGCGGTCAGCGGAACCTCGCTGGCTATCTTCCTCTTGATGGGCAGGACGCAGAACCGCAGCGCGCGGCGCCAAAGCGCCGGTGGCGACGGTCCTGGTTCAAGCTACGAATCCGGCACCGGGACCGGCGGTGAGGGCTGGAACCCCTTCTCCTGGATCAGTGCCAGCGATTATTCATCGGACAGCTCCGATACATCGGGTGACTCCGGTAGTGACGGTGGAGGTGATGGCGGAGGAGGTGATGGTGGAGGAGGCGGCGATTAGGCCGCGCTCACGAGGCACGCCGCAGGTATTTTACCGCAGTACCTCTTTTTAGATTCATTCCATTATGCGGCGGGCATCAGTTTGGAATTGCTTGAAATTACGGCTTTTCCTTTTGCATCTGCCGGCGCGCTTAAATATGTCCATGAGGCTGCTGCATCACCCAAAGGTTCTGCCGGTTTCATGATTGTCTGTTCCTGCAACGTCCTGAGCGACCACGATGTCCGTAATGCCGTGAGTGCAGCTTCGGACCTGCCGCGAAATCCCAAGCAGCTTTATGGTTGCCTCGGTTGCAGCGCCGAATGCGGCCGTTGCGCCCGCACCATCAAGACCATCATCGAAGAAGCGCTTGGCGACTGCGCCAAGGCGTGCTGCGCGGGCTGCCCGCACAGCCGCCACGCGGCAAATGACGAACCGGCCCAGGAATCTACTCCTGCTTTCGCGCTTGCGGCCTGCTGAAAACTCCTCTCGATTCCACCGACTATCGGGCCGTTTCCACCGGCTTTTTCGTGGAACGGTTGCTCTCGGCACCAAACTGATTTAGAAGCGTTCTAAATGCAGTTTCAGGCCGACTTTGGCCTCAAATCCGGAGTGCACGATGCAGGGCGACCCAAAGGTAATCGACTATCTCAACAAGGGCCTGCGTAGCGAGCTCACCGCAATCAACCAGTACTGGCTGCACTACCGGCTCCTGGACAACTGGGGCCTGTTGGAATTTGCCAAGGTCTGGCGCAAGGAATCCATCGAGGAGATGGAGCACGCCGACAAGTTCACCGACCGGATCCTGTTCCTCGAAGGCTTTCCCAACATGCAGGTGCTCGATCCCCTGCGGATCGGGCAGAACGTCAAGGAAATCATCGAATGCGATCTCGCCGCCGAGATCAGCGCGCGCACGCTCTATCAGGAAGCGGCGACCTACTGCCACAGCGTCAAGGACTACGTCACCCGCGATCTGTTCGAGAGCCTGATGAAGGACGAGGAGCACCACATCGACTTCCTCGAAACCCAGCTCGACCTGATCAAGCGCATCGGACTTGAGCTCTACACGCAGAAGCATGTAGGCGGGCTCGAGAAGGAAGACTGAGACACTTACCCTCCCCTGGAGGGGGAGGGTCGGCTCGCATGGAGCGAAGCGAAGTGCGAGACGGGGTGGGGTGATCTCTCCACTCGGGCACCGATCGAGGGGAGGGACCGTCACCCCACCCCCGCCGCTCATTGCATGAGCGTCGACCCACGAGCGAGCTTTGCTCGTCTCGGACCCCTTCAGGGGAGGGTGGTTCTATTTCTACAGCTGCGTCTTGTAGCGCTCGTAGATGACCTCCTGGCTCTCGCGTTCGCCAAGGCCTGTCTGGTCGTGGATCACTTCGCCGATGCTGGGCATCACCGACCGCTCGACGCGCGTTCCCGCCCACAGCTTCGAGCGCATCAACGCCTTGCCGCAATGGAAATAGGCTTCCTTGACGTCGATTTGCAGCACCGCGCGCGGCGGCTTGCCGAATTCGATCATCGACGCCATCAGCTCCGGATCCACCGAGACCTTGCCGCTGCCGCCGACGCGCAGCGTTTCGTCGATGCCGGGCACGAAGAAGATCAGTTGCAGGAAGCCCGAGCCCTCGACGATGTTGCGAAAGCTGTCGATGCGGTTGTTGCCGGAACGGTCGGGCATGAACAGCAGGTTCGGCCCGGCGACGTGGATGAAGCCCGGATTGCCGCCGCGCGGCGATGCATCGACGCTGCCGTCGGAGCCTGATGTCGCGAGCACGCAGAACGGCGACATGCCGATGAACTTTTTCGCGTGGACATCGATCTCCGGCCGCGCCTTGGCGATCACGCGGGGCGAGGGGGCGGGATAGATCGTGGCGAGGTCGCAAGCGGCAAGGTCGGTCAAGGGACGTCTCCCGTCTGGATTTGGACCAGATTAACATCGCGATGCGAGGGCGTCATCCCTGCGCTGCCGAGGTTCTCTTGCCCCGTCATTGCGAGCGAAGCGAAGCAATCCATTCCTCGGCAACGGAAGTATGGATTGCTTCGTCGCTTCGCTCCTCGCAATGACGCCTTCAAACCGCGTCCGCCGGCACGAAGCAGCTGATGATGATGCTGCCGCGATGATGCACGTACCAAACCACGGCCTCGCCGACCGGATTGCCCTGACCGCGAATGACCGCTCGCTCAGGCACCGCCATCCATTGACCTTCGATCGGAACCCAATAGGCGCCCTCGCGAACGTCGTAGGTGGTGCGATGGCCGTCGGAAATATCGCAACAGGGCACGCCGTTCGGCGCGATCACGCTCTTGAACCAGGCGCGGATGTCTGGTGGAACGTGGTCGAATTGGCCTCTGTCGACGGCAAGCGCCGCGGTAGCCAGCACCGATAGACAGGCGAGCAAAGCGAACTGCGCGAGCCTTCGCATCCGATTCCTCCGCTGTTGCTCTTTTCCTCGCGAGGGGCAACCCACGAATCGTATCGGGGACAATTCAACCGGAGCGGCCCAGCGGATGCACGCTCAAATAATGAGCGATCTGGCTGCCGGTCGATTGATGCAGTGCGAAATCAGCGTGACCTTGACACGAGCTTTCGACGGCTCCGGGGAGAGCGAGCGCCACGCGACGAAAGCGGTTCGACGACATTGCGCGCTCGCTTCGCCCGTCTACATCGCTCGCTGCGGCGCGGTCTGCAGCAACTCCTGCAATGGCTGCTTATAGAATGCGGCGTTGCCGGTCGTGAGATGGCCGCGCGTCTCGTTCGAGGCGGGAATCAGGAAGAGGCGGCCATTCTTCACGCGCTTCAGCGCGGCGTTTGTGATGCCGGTCTCGGGCGGATTGCGCTCGTCGTCGGCGGCATTGATCAGCAATAGCGCGGCCTCGATCTTATCGAGCGTGGGCGAGGGATTGTAATCGTGCGAGGCTTCCCATTGGTAGATGAAGTCGTTGGCGTCGGCGGTGATCGCGGTGGCGAGCCGGTCATCGACCATCTTGTCGGCCTTGGCCGCCGTCGGCGCCAGCGCCTGATAGGCCAGCGTGCCGCCGCCAGTGGCAATGCCGTAGGCGTTGATGGCGTATTTCATCATCCGCGGTTGCGCGGTGTAATTGCCGCCATTGTAGTCGGGATCGTTTTTGATCGTTTCCAGCATCATCCGTCGCAGCATCCAGTTGCGCGCGGCCATCTCGGTCGGCTGCGACGCCATCGGCGCCAGCGCATCCATGAACTGCGGATATCTGCCGCCCCAGATCCAGGTGTGCATGCCGCCCATCGAATTGCCGATGACGAGCCGCAGATGCTTTACGCCGAGGCCCTCCTTGACCAGGCGATACTGCGCATCGACCATGTCGTCGTAATTGTATTTCGGGAATGCCGTCTTCATGCCGTCGGAGGGCTTTGACGATTTGCCGTGGCCGATTCCGTCCGGAATGATGACGTAGTACTTCGTGGCATCGAGCGGCTGGCCTGCACCGAACAACTCGCCGCCGAAGCCCGCCGTCAGCATGCTGGCCGCAGAGCCGCCCGAGCCATGCAGCACCAGCACCGGCTGGCCGGTAGGTTCGCCGATCGTGGTGTAGTGAAGCCGGAGCTCCGGCATGGTCTCGCCGGTGTGGAATTTGAAATCCTTCGCGATCCAGTCGCCCTGTTTTGGCGCGGGATAGTCTGCCGCGAAAGCAGTGACCGACATCAGGGCGAGGGCCGCCGACAAGACGGCGCGCGAAAAATTCATGATAGTCTCCCCAGGGCTTGCGGCTGTCTCGTGCGCCGCTTGTGGAAAGCCTATCACACCTGCGATTTCCGTCACCAGATCGGCGGCGATGCGCCGCCTAGCCGTCTACTTCGGTTTCGGGGCGGTCATTGCCGGCCGCGGTCTCGGAATGCCATCGGCCGTCAGAGGTCTCGTATTCGATTACCTCGGTGCGGCCCGGCACCCGCTGCTCGGCCGCTACGCGCCTTGCGGCTGCGAGCGCCGCAGCGCGGTTCGGAAACGGTTCGGAGAACACGCCGTTGACGGTGTAGGCCCAGCCGCCGTCATGCTCGACGATCTTGTAGGTCACATGGGTCATCGGGAACTCGCTGTTTTGCAGGTGCCGACAGGGGTGAACGCGCCGCCCATTCCATGACAGAATAGCCCGTGCCGTCGGATTTTGCACCGGCCGTTCGTCCTTGGGGCATATGGCCGGGAGCAGAGGAGAGAATGAATCATGTGCCGCAATATCAAGACCTTGTTCAATTTCGATCCCCCGGCGACGCATGCGGAAATCCATGCTTCCGCTCTGCAATTCGTGCGCAAGCTTTCCGGCTTCAATTCGCCGTCGCAGGCCAATGCCGAGGCGTTCAACCGCGCGGTCTCCGAGGTCTCCGACAGCGCGCGGCGCCTGCTGGCGTCGCTGCAGACCAGCGCGCCGGCGCGCGACCGCGAGATCGAGGCCGAGAAGGCGAGGGAACGCTCGCGGCGACGATTTGGCTAGCCGTCGGCGGTGGGGCAAGCGTGACGCATCTCACGGTGCGATGCGGCGGCGCCGCTCATGATGGCGCCGGATGTAGCCACCGGAGACGTGCCATGGATCAGGTAAGGCGATTGAAGCTGAGCGCCGTTGCTTTCGCGATCTTCTGGATCGGCGGGATGTTGTGGTGGAGCGGTGAGTATCATCCGGCCAACATCATTATCCTCGCGGTTTGCGGCGCGTTGGCCGGCTATTTCTGGTACCGCGTCATGCGCTGGTCGTTCCGGCGCATGCGCCTGTTGCCGCACGATGGCGTCGATGCCGGCTCAAGCCTGTGAGCATGATGCCGATGCGCTTGATCGGGCCGGATGCTGACGTTGCCCCATAACGAGTTCCCCTGCTAACTTCTCCGCACGACATGAACCGGGCAGGTTGGTTATGCGAGCTCTCATCGTTCTTGGATTCGTTCTGATTTCCTCCGCGTCATTTGCCGCGACGTCCGAAAGATTCGCCAAGGGCGGATGGTACCGGGATTTCCAGCCCGAGATCGAGCGGGCCAACGCCAGCGGCGAGCTGTTTCGCATCAAGGGGCACTGCCAGTCGAACTGCACGCTGTTTCTCGGCCTGCGCAATGTCTGCGTCGAGCGCACCGCGACGCTGCTGTTCCACGCCGGACATGACCGCCAGCGCAATATAAACGCAGGTTCAACGCAGCGGATGCTGAGCGCCTATAACGCCAGGCTGCGTCAATACGTGCTCGATAACCACTACATGGACACGCTGGAATTTCACGCCATCCCGGGCAGCATGATCATCGACAGATTCGGCTACAGGGAATGCCCGCGCCGGTAGGCCGGCTAGACTGCTTATGCACGGGATTCGACCGTCGTATTGCGGCTCATCCCATGCCGGATCACACCGCGCGGTAGCCGCCGTCGACCATCACCATCGAGCCGGAGACATAGGCCGACAGGTCGGAGGCGAGGAAGATCGCGGGGCCGACGATGTCCTCGGCGGTGCCGGCGCGGCCGAGCGGGGTGTGATCGATGAAGGTCTTCACTAGTTCCGGATTGTTGGCGCGCGCATTGGCGTTGAGTGGGGTTGCGATGAAGCCCGGGCCGATGGCGTTGACGCGGACGCCTTCCTTGCCGAGTTCGGCGGCGAGCGCCTTGGTGAAGCCGAGCACGCCATGCTTGGAGGCGGTGTAGGCCGGCGAACTCGGCGTGCGCACATGCACGAACGACTGGATCGAGCCGATATTGACGATGCGGCCCTTGCTGGCGCGCAAGGGTTCGAGGAACGCATGTGTCACGTTGAAGACGCCGGTGAGGTTGATCGCGATGATGTCTTCCCAGTCGCTGATTACGGCTTCCGCCGCGCCGAGCATGCCGTTGCGGCGGACGATGCCGGCATTGTTGACGAGGATCGAGACCCGTCCGACCTTGTCGGCGATCTGCTTCGCCATCGCGACGCAGTCCTCGCGCCTGGCGACATCGAGCGCGAAGCTGTCCGCGTTGCTGCCGGCATCGCGGATTTCCTTTGCCGCCTCGGCCACGGCCTTCTCTTCCCTGTCGAGCAGCACGACCCGCGCGCCCTCGCGCGCATAGCCTGCCGCGATCGCGCGCCCGATGCCGGAGCCTGCGCCCGTGATGACTGCGATGTGATTTTCGAGAAGGGGCATGGCGCGTTTCCTCTGCTTTTGGTTTTGGCGGAGGATAGCAAGCGTGCCCGCTTGCACAAGCGCGGTTTGCGATAGCTGTAGGGCGGGTTAGGCATAGCCGTAACCCGCCACATCAGATTTGTGCGATGAAGGCGGATTACGCTTCGCTAATCCACCCTACACATCGCGCACTGAAATACTCAGAACGAGCAGGTGCGGTTGCGCAGCAGGCCGTCCTTGAAGACCAGCGCGTCGCCGAAGGTCGGCACTTCCGAGCCTACGATCACGGTGAAATTGCCGGGAAACGGCGTGGTCGGGATGCTGCTGTCCCAGATCTGGCAGAAGCCGGTGTCCTGCCAGCGGATCAGGTGAAACGAGGCTTCCGCGGGGCTCGAAACGGCAAGGGCGGAAAAACCGATTCCGGCGACGGCGCAAAGGGCAAAAATACGACGCATTGACAATCTCCAGTCAGAAAAACGGGGCCTCGGCGCCCCGGTCACCGAGTGAGTAGCGGGCCGGGGTGCGAAGGTTCAAAAGCTCAGGTGGGCCGTGAACGGCGTGGCGAAATTGCCGCGCGCTGCTATTGTTCGGCCACGACAGAGATGGGGGCGCCAACTCGCCGTGCAAGGAGACCAGGCATGATCTACGGAGCAACCGGGCGCGCCTCGCGCCGCCGCGCAGCGCGCGCGGCGTTGACGCTGCTGTTTGTCCTTGGCGCGTCGTCGTTGCAATCAGGCAGATCGCAGGCGGCCGCGCCGCTCGCGGTTGCGGTCGCGGATTTCGATTATTTCGACACATCGGGCGAGGTTACGGATCAGCGCGCGGCGCACGAGGCCCGCGTGGCGTCGTTCGCCCAATTGTTGCGCGACAATCTCGCGGCGCAGGGTGACTATCGCGTGGTGCCGATCGAATGCCCCGATCGTCCCTGCACCGCCAACAGCATGTCGCAGGAACTTTTCATCGCCGCCGCGCGCCGTGCCGGCGCCCGGCTCGTGGTCTATGGCGGCATCCGCAAGATGAGCACGTTGATCCAGTGGGGCGAGATCCAGTTGATCGATCTCGAAGCCGAGAAGCTCCTGATGCGGCGCACGGTGACGTTCCGCGGCGACAATGACGCCGCCTATCGCCACGCCGCCGATTTCGTCGGCAATACGCTGAAGGAGACCATGCCGAGGCCGTGACGCATCTGTAGCGGTGGTCAGGCGAAGCCGCCACTTACCGACGATCGCAAGACAGACGGATTGAGCCCGCGCTAGAGCCTTGTCGGTTCTGATTGAATCAGAACCGGGCTCCAGCATTTTGTTTTGACGCGTTTCTTTACGCGAACCGGTATCCACCCCCGGATCAAGTCCGAGGGCATGCTTCGCTCGAAAATGCTCTAGTCCGCCTTGCGGCTGACGGCTGCGTGGATAGCTTCGCAATGGCGCACGAGATTGGGATGCGCCGTGACGAACGCGTGCAGCGGCGTCGGGATCGGAAGAAAGTAGATGTTGGCGATGAAGCCGTAGATGCCGGCATCGATGCTGGTCGGCTTCGCGCCATGCACATAGCTGTCAGCAGGAATCAGATCGGCCAACACCTGCAAGTCAGCCAGCCCGCGCGCATAGGCCTGATCGGGCGCATAGCGGCCGATACCCTGGAAATAATAGCGCTGGGCGTTGTATTCCCTGGCCTTGTTCATGCCGGCTTCGTCGATGCGCGAATGTTGTGCCATGAAGCTGTCGCGAAATGCCGGGAAATAACGCTCATCCTTCCAGCGCGAATACGACATCACCCAGTACAGGTCGTCCAGCATCCGCGTGACCAGAAGGTTGGTCATGCGCTGCGCGGGTGTGAGACTAGTATCGATGGTCAGGCCATATTTGCTGATGAGATGGGCGATGATGGTCTCGCTATCGCCGATCGTCTCGCCATCGTCGACGAGATAGGGCAATTGTCCGCGCGGCGCGGACGAGGCGTCGAAGATGTGTTCATGGACGAACGGGACGCCTGCGAGCCTGAGGAAGGCGTAAACCTTCAGCCCGTAGCCGTTATTGTCGGCGACACCGAACAGTTCGGGGTAGGAGTACAGGATCAGCATCACGTCACCGCCCCGAAAGCTGCGCCACGCATTCGATCTCGATCAGCATTCTCGGATCGGGCAGCGCATGCACCACGCAGGTGGTGCGGGCCGGGTAGGGCGCTGGCCCGAACGCGGATGCATACAGCACATTCATGGTCGCAACGTCGGAAGCGCGGGTCAGCAGCACGTTGACCTTGACGAGGTCGCGAAGCGTCGCGCCGGCCTCGCCAAGCACGCGCTTGATGTTGGCGACGACGAAGCCGAACTGCGCCTCGAAGCCATCGGCAAGCGCGCCGTACTCGTCGAAGCCGGGAATGCCCGACACGAACAGCAGGTCGCCGGTGCGGGCGGCGAAGGAGAGCGGCGGCGCCTTGATACCGGCGGGCGGGGCGAAGTGCTGGATCGGGGACATTGGGAGACCTCCTGAGGGGTTCGTGGCGGCCCGA
>Ga0081540_1002489_pt1 | contig 14994 bp, 12 predicted proteins | sample TabmetS2T1R1_FD_71024 | JGI IMG/M metagenome (GOLD analysis project Ga0081540, IMG submission 71024) | Tabebuia heterophylla rhizosphere microbial communities from the University of Puerto Rico - S2T1R1 | ecosystem: Host-associated > Plants > Roots > Rhizosphere ... | reverse complement strand
CCGCCGTCGGGTGTTGGGGAAGCCGAGCGCGGCCGAGGGCCGCCGCCCGGCCTCAATCAGCGGGCCTACGGCGGCACGCCGCCCGGCACCCCACGGGCCTACAGCGCCCCGGGCCCCACGCTGCGGCCGACGGCACCGAGTATGGGAGCACCGGCGGGCCTGCGCGCGCCCCAACCCAGCCAGCTGCCCGCGGTGCGCCCACCCGCAAGCGACCAGCCGCGCCGCGGCCCACCGCCGCGCAAAGAGGACAACAGGGGACCGGGATAGCAATTTTTTACGGGCGGCGCCTCGCCCGGAGGCCGCCGCCCGCATTGCCGCGCCGGTCGAGGCCCGCTAATTGAGGCGAGGCATGCCGACCAAGATCAAAGGCCCCAAGGGTTCCCAAGCCGCATCCGCCGACCTCGCCGCCCTCGTTGGGCGCATGCGGGACGGTGACCGACGCGCCACCTCGCGCATCGTGACCGAACTCGAGCGGCTTTCGCCCGATCTACCCGCCCTGCTGAAGGAACTCGGGCCGCACCTCGGCCACGCCCTCATCGTGGGGTTCACTGGACCGCCGGGCGCCGGCAAGTCGACGCTCGTCAATGCCTATACCTCGCACCTGCGCCAGGCCGGCAAGAGCGTCGGCATCATCGCCGTAGATCCCTCAAGCCCCGTCTCGGGCGGCGCCATCCTCGGCGACAGGATCCGCATGTCGGCGACGCTTGATGATGATGGCGTGTTCATGCGCTCGCTGGCAAGCCGCGGCCACCTCGGCGGCCTATGCCCGGCGGCAGTGCGTGTCATCGACGGGCTCGACGCGGCCGGCAAGGATGCGATCCTGCTCGAGACGGTCGGCACTGGACAGAGCGAAATCGACGTGGCCGAGGTCGCCGACGTGCGCGTCGTGGTGATGGCGCCCGGCCTTGGCGACGATATCCAGGCCATGAAGGCCGGGCTCCTCGAGATCGCCGACATCATGGTCGTCAACAAGGCTGACCGCGACGGCGCCGATCGCGCCCTCCATCAACTGACCGGGGCCGCCTCCCTGCGCGCCGGACCAGGCGCCAAAGTCCCGGTCTTGAAGACCACCGCCACCACCGGGGAGGGCGTTGCCGCCCTCGCCGAAGCCATCGCCGCGGCGGCGGCGCGCCTGCAGCTCGACCACAAGCAACGCCGGCATCGGCGGGCGCGCTATTTGATTGCCCGCGCCGCCGCCGATCTCGTCAGCGAGCGCATCCGCGCGGGGCAGGATCGCGGCCTCGATGCGCTGGCGGACCAGGTCCTGGCCGGACAGCTGCTGCCGGCGGCAGCCGCCAGGAAGCTCCTCGGCAAATAGCAACGGGGGCCGCGCCATTGCCACGCGCTCGGCCGGCATCGGGCGGGGTCTGGCCGCGATCGAAGCGGGCATCGGATCGTTGCTTGGCTTTTCGACCCAAGCCGGCAACCTGGCGTCGGACGCGGTGGGCGAAACGTGCCGTTTGCGCCGCCCGCATCAAGCACATGCCCTCCCCGGGCGAGGATTTGGCATCCCTCCGGATCGCCGGCGCAACGACGCGCTGACGGCAACGCGCAATCGGCGTGCCCTGGGGAGCACGCCGTGCTGAGGCCCGGGCTTTTAGTTTTGTCGAAGCGCAGATGCCGGCCGGCGAGACCGGATGAGCCCGGTGCCAGTACCGCCGATATGGGTTCGGCTTGGCATCGTTTTGGCGCACCTGTGGCGCCAGGCCGTCGGGCTGTTGATCAGCGCCAGTGCGCCCGCGCGGCCGGGCGACGCGGCTCCTGCTGATGCAGGCGGCGGCCTGGCGCGCGCGCTCGCCCGGGCCTTGCCTTTGCCGCTATCTGCCGCAATATCGCGCTAGCCCGGTCGCAGCCGCGGCCGCATCGAGGAGGGAGATGCGCATGTGCCAGATCCGCTACGCCACGGCGATGATGCTTACCGTCTGTGGCCTCAGTGTCGCTGCCGCCGCCCCGGCCGCCGCCCGCATCGAGTGCGACGGCAACTACCAGATCATCAAGGGTCAGCCGCACGCGACCCCCTACTGCCAGGATGAAAACCTGGCGCAGGTTGCCCGCTCCTACGGCCTGCGCGTGTCGGGCAGCACCATGCGCAACAGCCCCAGCGAAAAGCAGCGCGTGTGCGCCTTTCTCGGCACCGACATCCGCGTGCGCGAAGCCTGCCATGGCTATGGGCAGGACGGTCGCGGTGGCCCCGTCCTGCGCTTTTAGAAAGACGGGCTCAAGCCGCGGCGGCGCCGGCCTTGAGGAGCTTAAAGGTGATGGAATCGGTCAGCGCCTCGAAGCTGGCATCGACGATATTGGATGACACGCCGACCGTGAACCAGCGCGCGCCGGTGCTTTTGTCCCGGCTCTCCACCAGCACGCGCGTGACCGCTTCGGTGCCGCCGGTGAGGATACGGACCTTGTAGTCGACGAGCTCGACGTCCTTGATGATGTTTTGGTAGCGCCCAAGGTCCTTGCGCAGCGCCTGGTCGAGCGCGTGCACGGGACCATTGCCCTCGGCAACCGACCACAGCGGCTCCTCGCCGCCGTCCACAAACACCCGGACGGTGGCCTCCGACACGGTCACCAGCCGCCCCAGGGCGTTGTGGCGCTTTTCCACCATCACGCGAAAGCTGTCGACCGTGAAGAACTGCGGCACCTCGCCCAGAAGCCGCCGCGCCAACAGCTCGAAGGAGGCTTCCGCCGCCTCGTAGGCATAGCCCAGGGCCTCGCGCGACTTTACCTCTTCCAGCAGCCTGCCGACCCGGTCATCGCTCTTGCCAAGGGGAATGCCGAGCCGTTCCAATTCGAAAATCAGGTTCGACTTGCCGGCTTGATCGGACACCAGCACGCGCCGGCGGTTGCCGACACTCTCCGGCGGCACGTGCTCATAGGTGGCGGGCTCCTTCAGGATCGCGGAGGCATGAATGCCGGCTTTGGTGGCGAAGGCGGCCTCGCCGACGTAGGGCGCGTGCCGGTTGGGGGCACGATTCAAGATTTCGTCGAGGACGCGGCTCGCGTGTGTCAGCCGCCGCAGGCGTTCGGGCGTGACGCCGATCTCGAAGGGTTCGGCGAACTCGCTTTTCAAAAGCAAGGTCGGGATCAGCGAGGTCAGATTGGCATTGCCGCAACGCTCACCCAGGCCGTTGAGCGCACCCTGAATCTGCCGCGCGCCCGCACGCACGGCTGCCAGCGAATTGGCCACCGCGTTCTCGGCGTCGTTGTGCGTGTGGATGCCAATGTGTGTGCCGGGAATGTGGGCCGCGACCTCGGCAACAATCTGCGAAATTTCGTGCGGCAATGTCCCGCCGTTGGTGTCGCACAACACCACCCAGCGCGCTCCCGCGCGATAGGCGGTCGTGGCCACCGCCAAGGCATAGGCGCGATTGCCCTTATAGCCGTCAAAAAAGTGCTCGCAATCGATCATCGCCTGCCGCGGCTGCCCCGCTTGCCGCACGGCCTCTACCGATTGCGCGATACCCTCCAGATTCTCCTCGTTGCTGATGCCGAGCGCCACGCGCACGTGATAGTCCCAGGCCTTGGCGACCAGACAGATGGCCGCCGCCTTGGCCTGCAGGGTGGCCTGGAAACCCGGATCGTTGGAGACCGACCGTCCCGCCCGCTTGATCATGCCAAAGGCCGTAAAGGTGGCGCAGGCGAGGTTTTGCTCGGTGCTGAAAAGTTGCGTGTCCGTGGGATTGGCGCCGGGATAGCCGCCCTCGATGTAGTCCAACCCCAGCTCATCGAGCACCCGCACGATCAGCCGCTTGTCCTCAAGCGAGAAGTCGACGCCCGTGGTCTGCGCCCCATCGCGCAGCGTTGTGTCGAATAGGTAAAGGCGCTGCTTGGACATGGTTCCGCCTACCACACGTCAATAAGCTTGAGCGCGATCAAAACGCCCGCAATCAGCACGATGATCTTGAGCGCCAGGTAGTAATAGCGGTGCCGCCAAAAGGGCGGCCGCACGCTGGGATCGCTCATGTCTTTCCGATCCGTCATGGCTCAACCTCGCCTGCGCATGGCCTCTGAATCGCGGCTGCAGGTGCGCCGCCAGGGCAACGCCGCCGCTGCCGAGCGCGCCTCATCGCTCGCCCTCGGCCGCCTCCGCGATGCTCAGCTCCCAGGTGGTGCAAATTTCGCCGGTGACCGGGTCCTTGGCGTCCTTGAGTTGGACGCCCAGCTCCAAGAGCTGCTGGCGAATGCCGTCGGCCGTGCGGAAGTCCTTGACCTTGCGGGCGGCGTTGCGGGCCTCGATCAGGCGCTTGACGGCCGCCTCGTCGACGGGCGCGCGCCCGGCCACGCGTGCCAGCATCTTGTGGGCGTCGAAGTCGGCCAGATGGTCGAGCCCAAAAAGGCCAAGCGCGCCGGCCAAGCGCGCGCGGACCGTCTCCAAGCCCGCCGCGTCCGCCGAGGCATCCGCGCCAGCGCCAGCCAGCGTCGCGCGCGCCAGGCGGTGCAATTCCGCGATCGCCGCGGGCGTGTTGAGATCGTCGGCAAGGGCCTCGAGGAACTCGCGCCCGGGCTCGCCGGGGGAGGGATGCGGGGCCAAATGCTGGCGCAGGCTATTGAGCTCAAGGGCCGCTTCCACCATGCCCTTGCGCGTCCAGTTGATGGGTTGGCGATAGTGCGTCTTTAACATGGCGAAGTACAAGACCCGGCCGTCCCAACCGGCATCCAACAAGTCCCTGATGGTCACGAAGTTTCCGAGCGATTTTGACATCTTCTCGCCCTCGACCTGCAGGAAGCCGTTGTGCATCCAGACCTTGGCGATCTGGGCGATGCCGTAGCCGCCGCGCGATTGGGCGATCTCGTTTTCATGATGCGGAAAGACGAGATCGATGCCGCCGCCATGGATGTCGAACACATGCGGCGCGGCGAGGCCCGTCTCCGTCAGCGTGTCCTTGGCCAACACCCACAGGAACTTATCCGCCATGGCCGAGCATTCGATGTGCCAGCCCGGCCTGCCCTTGCTGGCAATGCCGCAGGGGGAGTCCCATCCCGGCACGCCGGGCTGGGAGGGCTTCCAGAGCACGAAGTCCATGGGCCCCTTCTTGTAGGGGGCCACATCGACGCGCGCGCCCGCCTCCATTTCCTGCAGCGATCGATTGGCGAAACGGCCGTAGTCGGGCAGCGTCGCCACGTCGAAGAGCACGTGCTCCTCGGCCACATAGGCATGGCCGCGCTCAACGAGGGCCTCGATCAGGGCGCGCATTTCCGGGATGGTATCGGTCGCGCGCGGCTCCAGGCTCGGCGGCAGGACGCCAAGCGCCGCCACATCCTTGTGAAACTGCGCCGTCGTCTCGCTGGTCAGTTTGCGGATGGCCTCGGTCGGCGGCAGCGCCCGGTAAAGCTCCGTTGCCCGGGCGTTGATCTTGTCATCAATGTCGGTGATGTTGCGGGCATAGGTGACGTGCTCGGCCCCGTAGAGATGGCGCAGCAGCCGAAACAGCACGTCGAAGACAATGATCGGCCGGGCGTTGCCGATATGGGCGAAGTCGTAGACCGTCGGCCCGCACACGTACATGCGCACGTTGCCCGGATCGATCGGCTCAAATCGCTCCTTGGTTCGCGTCGCCGTGTTGTATAGCGTGAGCATCATCTCACCTTGCCGCCGGGCGGGCGTTTTCTCTGTCACGGATGGGCAAAGAAGCGGCCGCGCGCCAGCCTGTGGCTAGCTCGTTGCAATAATGCCGCACAGAGTATTGACGGCCGGTATCAAGCGGGTCGGCATGTCCGGCTTATCTCTCGCTTTCCGGGCCAGCGTCAAGCCAGGTCGAATGCCGCATTTGCGCTGCATTGACCCGCTAGGCCGACACTTCCATAATCCCAACAGGGAAAGTTTCGCCAGAATCAGGGCTGCTTGCCCTATCGGCGCCCGTGCAAAGCCGCGCCGTCGGGGGGACCTTCGGAAGTTTCCAATGCTGAACGGCAAGACGAGATCGCGCGCCCTGCGCCTTATCCTGGTCGCCTTGGCCCTCCTTGCCGCCCTGGGGCTTGGGCTTGCCGACGCCATGGCCCAGGGCTGGAACTGGTGGCCATTCGGGGGCGGTCCCTCCGAGCCGCGCCCGATCCCCCGCGAGCCACTCTACCGCGGTCCGCCCGGACAACCGCCGCCGGGCTATCCGCCCGGCGCTCCGGGCCAACCGATGCCGCCGCCGGGACAGCCCTATTGGGGCCAACGTGGGGCCAACACCAACATCTGCTTACAGCTCGAGCAGCGTCTCGTCACCGAGACCCAGGGCAGTGGCCAGAACCGGGAGCTCCTGCCCAAGATCGAGGCCGACCTGCGCCAAACCGAGCGTAGCCTGAATACGGCGCAGATCCAGCTCGACCGCGCCGATTGCTGGGATCAGTTCTTGTTCTCCAAAACCCTGCGGCGCACGCCGCGCTGCGTGCAACTCAATGGCGACGTCGAGAGCATGCGCCGCCGCTTGGCCGAACTCGATGGCCAGCGCCGCCAGATCCTAGGCACGCGCGATCGATCCTATCAGGACGACATCATCCGTGAGCTGGCACGGAACGGCTGCGGCCAGCAGTACACCCAGGAAGCCCGGCGCCGGGATACGGCCAGCAATCCCTTCACCGCGCTGTGGTCCGATGAGGGCGATGCTCCGCGCGGACCCGGCAACCAATTCGGCAACCTGCCCTTTGCCACCTATCGCACGTTGTGCGTGCGCTTGTGCGATGGCTACTACTTCCCGGTCAGTTTCTCGACCCTGCCCAATCACTTCCAGCGCGATGCCGAAATCTGCCAGTCCCGCTGTGCGGCACCGGCCGAGCTTTATTACCACCAAAACCCCGGCGGCGCCGTCGAGCAGGCGATTTCGGTCGCCAGCCAGCAGCCCTACACCAGCTTGAAATCGGCCTGGCGTTATCGCAAAGAGTTCGTGCAGGGTTGCTCCTGCAAGGAAGCCGAATACGTGCCCGCCCAGGGTGCTGGCGAAAAGAAGGCCGATGCCACCGTACCGGCATACCCGCCGCCGCGGTCGGAGGCGCGCCTCAGCACTCCGCGCTGACGCGGTCGTTTGGCGTCCGCGTACAATGGGTGTTGCCTCTCCGATGCCGCTTAACAGTTCGTGCGTATGATGCCGGGCATTGATCGCCGTCCCACCGGCAGCTTGCCCGCCGGCGTTGAAATCAGGCAGCTCGGAATCGATGATTTTCCGGCGGTGCGCTACCTGCACGGGACCGTGCTGCGAGCACAAACCGCCGACGCCCTCACGGAAGCCGAGATCGCCGCCTTCGCCAGCCTCGTCCACTCGCCCGCCTATTCCGATCTGTTGCGGGAAGAAAACGAGATGTTCTCGGCGTGGCTCGCCGGCGAACTGCTGGGGACGGCAGCCTGGCGCATCAACGCCGACGACGGCACCCAGGCCCGTATCGGCTTCGTGTTTGCGCGCCATTCCGGTTTCGGCATTGGCAGCCGCCTGCTGGCCGAGGCCGAGGCGCGGGCGCTGGCCTGGGGCTTCGAGCGCGTGACCTCGTTCACGACCTTGAACGCGGTAGGCTTTTTCCAGAAGCGCGGCTATGCCGTCGTCTCGCGCGGCGTCAAGGTTTTCTCGACCGCATGCGCGCTCCCCGTTGCCTTTTTGGCCAAGCGCCTGGCGCCCCGGTCCGCTTCACCGCCCCGCGCGCATTAGACGGGCGGCGGGCGGCGGCGCTTCGCGGGTTGCCCAGCTTCGCGGGTTGCCCAAGAGTGCGCGCAGGCAATTGGCGCGGGCCCTGCGCGGCGGCCGTTTGTGTTTTACGGGCTGGCAGTAAGCTGTTTGATGGCGGCGGGTTCGGCGCGGTAGCCTGGAAGTTGGTCGGCGAGCGCAAACACAACGCAGAGCGCCAGGCTCGCCCAGACGGCCGTGGTGAAATAAAGAGACATCCAGGCAATCTCATCCTTCCAGTGATTAAAGTCGTGGGTCACGATCCAACGCGTGCTCGCATCGCGCAGCCCCTCGAGAGGCCGCAGCGGCCTGCGGCCCTCGGCCAGTTCGGCTTGCCACCGGTTCAGGTACATTGGGACGTCAATGGTGATGAGAAAAGCCAGGTAGCCTCCAACCCCGGCAATGCCAACCACAAGGGCCCAACGCACCACACCGTCGAACTCCGGCAGCAACCGACAGAGGGCTATGCCGACGCCCAGGAAGGCGATGGCCCAAATGGAATTTTCAATGGCGTTGGCGAGCGAATTTGTCGTCAACACCGCATACCAAGAGCAGCACTGCGCCACCACGATCAGCGGCACGATCGCCCAGGCGATCGTCACGGTGGTGCCCACATCCGCGCTCTCGCCCAGCTGATTGAGGACGATAGCCCATTGCGCCGCGAATGAGACCTCGGCCACGGTCGCCACGGACCGCCCAACGACAACGCTTGATAGCCAGGTATTGAACAAGCAGATCCGTTGCACATCCGCGCGTGGCAGAAGGGACCGGAAGGCGCAGCCAAACACGTAGGCTGCACAAAGAAATAGCATCAGCTTAAGGTCAAAAGCGTTGGCTAGGCTGCCTGCCGGGCGCAAGCCGTACTGGCGGTACATAAAAAACCAGAGCGCGATATTTGCGCTGCTGCCCAGCACCAACGCCGCCCACCACCAAGCCAGAGGATTTGACCGCGCCTGCCTCAGCAAACTCATGCACCCGCTCCGCGTCATCGAACCGACATCAATCCATAACAATAGTGTCACAAAAGAGGAGGGGTCGCGAGGGGTCTCGAGGGCTCAAGCTGGGTCGCCGCGGCTGTCACAGATCGCGGGCGCGCGATGTCACGAACACGCGGGGGGTGAGAGCAACGGCGCCGTCGGCAAAATCATCAAAAGTGGCGGCAGCCAAGACCGCGAAGGCAATCGCAAGAGGTTGCCGGCCACGCTGCGCCGGCCGAGGCGCGCGCGCAAGCGCTCGACCTCGCATTTGAGCGGAGCGGGCTTCGCGCCTGCGAGCGTCTCGGTCGAGCTCCGGCCGCGCGCCGCTCGGCGGCCGAAGTTGCCCCGCTTGCGCGGGAGCACGAAGGAGCCCGGGGCGACGGCTCGACGCCCCAGGTACGCGCAAAGGCCTGCGGCGATCTTTAGCCTTTGGTCGCCCCTCAGGCGCGGGCCGCGGTCGTCCCCCGGCCTTGCTCCTCGACCGCCGCGAGACCCAGGGCCGAACAGATGGCCGCGAGGTGGCGATGGTCGGTGCCGCAGCATCCCCCTAAGACGTTGATGTGCGGGTGCTGCGCCAGCAGCGCGCGGTACTGCTGCCCGAACTCGCTGGGATCACCGGCGTCGAGCTCGGGCGCCTCGTTGAGCTCGGCGTGGCTCAAGCGCGAGGCGTTGGCGCGCAGGCCGCGGATGCGCTGCAATGAGGCCCGATCGCTGGCGAGCGCACCGTCAAAGTGCGTGGGGTGGGCACAATTGACCATGTAGTAGGAGGGGTGGTGGCGGGTTGCCTGGTCCACCGCCTCGATCGCCTCGGCCAGGCCCTGCCCGGTCGGCAGCCGACCGTCGGTTTCGACCGTAAAGGAGATGGCGACCGGCAGGCCGGCGGCCTCGGCCGCGCGCGCGACCCCTATGGCCTCGTTGGTGGTGGTCATGGTGGTGGCCGTCACCATGTCGGCACCGGCCCGTGCAAGGGCGGCAATCTGTGCGCCGTGGTAGTCGCTCGCCTCCTCGGCTCCCATCCCCGAGCCCGGGTCATAGCCGTCGCCCCGAGGGCCAACGCAGCCGCTGATCACCATGGGACTGCCCTCAGCGGCGAACGCCGCGCGCAGCCGCCACATGAGGGCAATGGCGTTGCGGTTGGCGGCGGCCAGGGCGGCCGCGCTGTAGCCGAGCTTGTCGCCCCAGTCGCTGCTGGCCCGCCAGGTCGGGCTTTCCAACACGAACCCCGCTCGGCAGGCCCTGGCCATGGCGGCATAACGCTCATAGTAGGCATAGAGCGCCGCGGTCCCTGCCGGGGTCTTGAGGAGGTCGAAGGCGGCAAAGTAGGGCAGCGCCAGTCCGTCGTGGAAAATCAAAGTGGTCTCGATGCCACCGTCGGTCAGGAACAGGCCGCCCCCCAATTGCGGCAGCGGGGATCGATCAAGGCTCATGGCTCACTCCGGATGCATTGGATTTTTGCCTTTAAGGCTGGTCGTATGCTGCCCACATCGGCCCCGGCGGCCCAGCCGACCCATGGTGCAGTGCCAGTCACGATTACTTTATAAAGAAACTCAAAGGCTTAGCGGGGGCTGACGACCATCTTTGCCCGTATTTGCGCGCATTGCTCGGGCGCAACTATACCGTTAGTACAGTAAGCCATGGCCGATCTCGCCCCCCGTCGCGTCCGTGACACGCGCGAGCGCATCCTGGAGCTCGCGGAGGCCTCCGTGCTGGACAAGGGATTTGCCGCCACCTCGATTGAGGAGCTGATCGCCGGTGCCGGCATCACCAAGAGCGGGTTCTTTTACCACTTCAGAGACAAGCGTGAGCTCGCCCGCGCCCTGATGCTGCGCTATATTGCGCACAACGACGCGGTCCTCGACGACATCTTCTTGCGCGCCGACGAGCTCAACGAGGATCCGTTGCACGGCTTCCTCGTAGCCTTGAAGCTGTTCGCCGAAATGATGGCCGAACTGCCCACGACGCATCCGGGCTGCCTGGTGGCGTCCTTTTGCTATCAGGACCGGCTGTTCGACCGCGAGGTGCGCGAATTGACCCAGACCGGCGTGCGCGGCTGGCGGAAAATGATTCTCGAGCGTCTGGAAAAGATCGCCGAACGCTATCCCGCCAAGGTCGATCTGTCCCTCGAGGACCTCGCCGACATGGCCAACACGCTGGTCGACGGCGGCATCATCATGTCGCGCGTTCTTGTGGATAAGACCATATTGCCCCGACAGATTCTGCTCTACCGCGAGTTCATTCGCACGGTGTTTCTAGGGGCCACCGTCGCACCGGCGCCGGGGGCCACTGGCGCCACGGGGAGCCAATCGTAAAAGCGCTGCAAATTTTTTCGCGCCTTTTGGGAATATGGTTTCCCCTCATACGTTTTGAAGACGATCCGCACCCCCGCACCGCGGATCAAAATTAGGGCGTCCCGAAATCCCCGCACCTCGGGACGCCCTGATCTTTTCTTGCGTCTACACCCGGCGCTATTTTGCCCTATCTTGGCGCGCGGTAGCTCCACTGGGCGCAAGGAAGCGGCGTTCCCTCTCGGTGTCAGGTCTTCTCCGCGGACTCCCGAAATCGGTTGGTGATGGGATAACGCCGGTCGCGCCCGAAATTGCGCGCCGAAATCTTCACGCCAGGGGCCGCCTGCCGGCGTTTATACTCGGCCAGGTATAAAAGGCGCTCGACCTTTTGCACGATGGGGCGGGGATGGCCGCGCGCCACGATGTCGGCGACCGGCATTTCCTGTTCAACGAGACAACCCAGAATGTCGTCGAGCACGTCGTAGGGCGGCAGGCTGTCCTGATCCTTCTGGTTTTCGCGCAGCTCCGCCGTCGGCGCCTTTTGCAAAATGTTCGGCGCAATGACCTGCCCGCTTGGGCCCCGACCAGCCTTGGGACGGTGTTGGTTGCGCCAGTCTGCCAAGCGATAGACCTCGGTTTTGTAGAGATCCTTGATTGGATTGAAGCCCCCATTCATGTCGCCATAGAGCGTGGCATAGCCGACCGACATTTCGCTCTTGTTGCCCGTCGTCAGCACCAGGGAGCCAAACTTGTTGGAGACCGCCATCAAGGTGGTGCCTCGCACGCGGCTTTGCAGGTTTTCTTCAGTGACGTCTTTGGCGCGCCCGGCAAATTGCGCCTCCAGCATCGCTTCGAAGCCCTCCACCGCCGGCGCGATCGGAATGATGTCGTAGCGCACGCCGAGCGCTTGCGCGCAGGCCGCCGCATCCGCCAGGCTTTCATTCGAGGTGAAGCGATAGGGCAGCATCAGGCACTGCACGCGCTCGGGGCCTAGCGCGTCGACCGCCAGCGCCGCAACCAGGGCCGAATCGATGCCGCCGGATAGGCCGATCACCACGCCCGGGAAGCGGTTCTTTTCGACATAGTCGCGCAGACCCAAAACGCAGGCGCAATAGGCCGCCGCCTCGTCCTCCTCGAGGACGCTCAACGCCTGCTGTTGGCAGTCCCAGCCGTCGGCGGTGCGCTTGAGCTCGACCAGCCTGAGGCACTCTTCCCAGGCGGGTAGCTGCACGGCAAGGCTGCGGTCGCGATTGAGGACAAACGAGGCGCCGTCGAACACGAGCTCGTCCTGGCCGCCGACCTGGTTCACGTAAATCAACGGCAGGCCATTTTCCGTGACGCGCGCCACCGCGACGTTCATGCGCAAGTCAGGCTTGGGCCAATCGAAGGGTGAGCCGTTGGGCGAAATCAGCACCTCCGCGCCGGTCTCCTGCAGACACTCGCACACCTCCTCCTGCCAGATGTCCTCGCAGATGGGCACGCCGAGCCGAACGCCGCGGAAATTGATGGGGCCGGGCATCGGCCCCACGTTGAACACCCGCTTTTCGTCGAACACGCCGTAGTTGGGCAGGTCCACCTTGAAGCGCACGCCCGCCAGCTTGCCGTCATCGAGCAGCGCCGCCGCGTTGTAGAGCTTATCGTCCTGCGGCCAGACGCTGCCAACGAGAACGCCGGGCCCGCCGTCGGCGGTCTCGGCCGAAAGGCGCTCAACGAGCCCGCGCGCCGCGCGCGCAAAGGCCGGCTTGCGCACCAGATCCTCGGGCGGATAACCGGTGATGAAGAGCTCGGAAAAGACGACGAGGTCCGCGCCCTGGTTGGCAGCATCCCGACGCGCACGCACCAGCTTGGCAGCGTTGCCCTCGAGGTCACCGACCACGGGATTGAGCTGGGCCAAGGCGATCTTTAAGGTATCGTGGGATTTGCGCATGCCTGAGATGTAGGCCGGGCTTCCCGGCGATGCAATCTAGCGCTCTGGACGGCCCCGCCGAGGCTAAGGGGCCCCAACTCGAGCGCGAAAGGTTTAGCAGGACTGGCGCACAACCCCGTTTTCAGGGCAAGTTGGCCGGCAACCGAAACAGGCCCCGCCCCCCACGTCGATGCGCTCCTCCACGTCCGCCACCCTGTTGGGCACCGGCGCCATTCTTCTCTGGAGTTCTCTTGCCAGCCTGACCGTCCTCAAGGGCGCGGTACCGCCCTTGCAAACGACGGCCATCGCCTTTGCGATTGGCGGCCTCGTTTTGGTGGCGGCGGCCGTCCTGCGGGGGCGGCTCGTCTACCTGTGGCCGACCCGTGCCTCGCTCGCCCTCGGCATCTATGGGCTCTTTTGCTATCACGCCCTCTATTTTGCCGCGCTCAGTCTGGCACCAGCGGCGGAAGCCAGCCTCATCACCTCGCTTTGGGCCCTGTTCACGGTGGTCTTCTCGGGCTTGCTGCCGGGTCAGCCCCTGCGCCTGCACCACCTGGTGGCGGCCCTGATCGGGCTCGCCGCCGCCACCCTGTTGGTATGGAACAGTCTGGGCGTTGGCGCCTCGGGCAGCCATCGCGCTTTCGGCTTCACGCTGGCCTTTGGCTGCGCCTTGATCTGGTCGAGCTACTCGGTTGCCTCGCGGCTGTTTGCCGCCGTGCCCAGCGACAGCATCGCCGTGCCTTGCCTGATCACGGCGGGGTTGGCCGGGATTTTGAGCCTGGCGTTCGAGACCTGGGTGGCGCCCGGCAACCTCTCCTGGCTGGCGCTGATCGGGCTCGGCGTTGGCCCGGTCGGCGCCGCCTTCTTGCTCTGGGACGTCGGCATGAAGGGGGGCGACGTGTCCCTGCTTGGCGCCTTGTCCTATGCCGCGCCCGTCCTTTCCACCCTCCTCCTGGTGCTGTTGCGTCTCGCCGAACCCAGCCTCGAGCTGGGGCTCGCCTGCGCCCTCATGGTCCTCGCCACGGCGATCGCCGCCCGCGCCTGACCTTAAGGCCCTGCCCGCTGCCGCCAGAACTCCCGCGTGAAAAAAGGGGGGCAGGGCTAGCCCTGGTACCGCCCGGACCTCAGGCTTCGACGGGATCGATGCCCCTCGCGCAGCTATTCGGCGGCCCGCGGCGCCCGCCGCTCGGGGGCCGCGGCCTTTTGCGCCTGCAGCCGCTCGGCCAGCCGGAACGCCAGCTCAAGCGCCTGGCCGGCGTTGAGACGCGGGTCGCAGCCGGTGTCGTACTGGCGCGCCAGGTCGGCCTCCGTGATCTTGGCCACGCCGCCGGTGCACTCGGTCACGTTTTGCCCGGTCATTTCAATGTGCACGCCGCCCGCGTGCGTTCCCTCGGCCCGATGGATATCGAAGAAGCTCGTCACCTCTTCGAGAATGCGTTCGAACTGCCGCGTCTTGTAGCCGGTGGTCGCCGTGATGGTGTTGCCGTGCATGGGATCGCAGCACCACACCACCTGGCGCCCGGCCTCTTTGACCGCGCGCAGCAGGCGCGGCAGGTGCTTGTCGATCTTGTCGGCGCCAAACCGGCAGATCAGGGTGAGCTTGCCCGCCTCGTCCTTCGGGTTGAGGATCTCGATCAGCCGCAGCAGCTGATCGGGCTCGAGCGACGGCCCGCACTTGAGGCCGATCGGATTGACAATGCCGCGACAATACTCGACGTGGGCGCCATCGGGCTGGCGCGTACGGTCGCCGATCCACAGCAGGTGACCGGACGTGGCCACGTACTCGCCCGTGCCCATGGCCTCGTCACGCCGGGTCAGCGCCTGCTCGTAGCTCAACAGCAGGGCCTCGTGGCTGGTGTAGAAGCTGGTGGTGCGCAAGGCCAAGCTGTTGTCGGCCGTCATGCCCAGCAACGTGTTCACCTCCACGGTGCGTTTGATTTCGTCGGCCAGCTCGTTGTATCGCCGCTCGACTGCAGTACCCTCCATGAACTTCAGTTCCCAGCGGTGAACATTGTCGAGGGAGGCGTAGCCGCCGTCGAGCAGGGCGCGCAAAAAATTCAAGGTGGCGGCCGACTGCCGGTAGGCTTCCAGCTGCCGGCGTGGATCGGGAATGCGGTCCTCGGCGGTGAAGTCGGGACCGTTGATGATGTCGCCGCGATAGCTTGGCAGCTCCTGGCCGTCCTTTTTCT
>Ga0081540_1002488_pt1 | contig 14999 bp, 13 predicted proteins | sample TabmetS2T1R1_FD_71024 | JGI IMG/M metagenome (GOLD analysis project Ga0081540, IMG submission 71024) | Tabebuia heterophylla rhizosphere microbial communities from the University of Puerto Rico - S2T1R1 | ecosystem: Host-associated > Plants > Roots > Rhizosphere ... | reverse complement strand
CTTCTACTGGGACCGCAGCGGGACCGGGCTCCACTCCGCGCCTCCCGGTCGGATCACCCTCGACGCCCACCTCGACGACACGGTCGCCCTGCTGAAACACCTCGCCCGGACGTCCGGCCGCAAGGTGACGATGATGGGAGTCTCCATCGGCGGCACCCTCGCGCTCCTGGCGCGAAAGCGCATCCCGGAGATCGTCGAGCGAGTCATCGCCGTCTCGCCGGACCTCGATACCGCCGCCGCCGACCGACACGCGCATGAGCGGATCCTGGCCGCCGTCCGCGAACCGCGCTGGCAGCGGCTCGCGTCGAAGGCGGCCCGGCTCCAGGCCCCTCCGGGCCTCGACCCGGCTCAGCTCAAGCTCCGGGCGGAGCTCCTCGCGCATCTCGGAAGCCTCGAGGCCACCTCCAGCTACGGGATGCAGGTCCTCCGCATCGCGCTCAGCATCTGCCGCACCTACGGCCCCCATCGGCTTCCTCGCGTCCTCGCGAACATGGATGCATCGACGCGAGCGCTGCTTCCTGAGCTGTCCAAGGTCGACCTGCTCTCTCACTGGCCGCGGTCACCCGTCCCCGCTGATCTCGTGTTCGGGGACGCGGACTTCCTCTCGCCCCCGGAGTCGATCGAGAGAGCCCGTCCGCTGCTCGGCCCCCGAGACACGCTCCGGATACTTCCCGGCGCTGCCCACATGGCCCACTTCGACGCCCCTGCGGTCGTCCGCTCGGTCGTCCTCGGCGACCGGGTTTCCGGGTCGGCGGTGTCGAACCTCCACACGCACTCCAAGGGCGACTTCGGACTGTTGCGCGAACACTGACCGGGCCTTCGTGGCTGACTGGAGCGGACGGCGTTAGTCGAGCGCCCATGCCGACCCCACAAGCTCCCATCGCGTCCGACTTCAACCGAGACTCCACCGCCGACGAGGTCATCCGCGGGCACGACCTCCGCGGGAAGACCGCCATCGTCACCGGGGGCTCCGCAGGGATCGGCCTCGAGACCACGCGCGTCCTCTCCGGAGCCGGAGCACGCGTCATCGTCCCCGCCCGCGACGTCGCCAAGGCGAAAGCCGCCGCCGGCAAGCTGGCGACCGTCGAGCCGATGGAGCTCACCGACCCGGCCTCGGTTGCCGCCTTCGCCGACCGGTTCCTGGCAACCGGCACTCCGCTCGACCTCCTCATCAACAACGCCGGGATCATGGCGAACCCCCTCACCCGGGTCGCTCGCAACATCGAGTCACAGTTCGCGACGAACCACGTCGGCCACTTCGAGCTCACCGTCCGCCTCTGGCCCGCGCTCCTCAAGGCACAGGCGCCCCGGATGATCTCCCTCTCCTCGGTCGGCCACCGCCGCTCCCCGGTCGACTTCGACGACTGGAACTTCGAGCGGAAGCCCTACGACCGCTGGATCGGCTACGGCCAGTCGAAGTCCGCCAACGCCCTGTTCGCGATCGGCGCCAACGCGCGAGGCGTGAAGTCGTTCTCCGTCCACCCGGGCGGCATCCTCACCGGCCTCGGAAAGTTCATGACCCCCGAGGAGACCGAGGCCCTCGTCTCGCGTTCGCAGAACATGATGAAGACCCCCGAGCAAGGCGCCGCGACGACGGTCTGGGCCGCGGTCAGCCACCAGCTCGACGCGCTCGGCGGCGTCTACTGCGAGAACTGCAACATCGCCGAGCCCGTGCCCGCCGACTCGCAGGAGATCCGCGGTGTGCGGCCGTACGCGATGGATCCAAGCCTCGCCGAGCGCCTCTGGGCCCTCAGCGAGAAGATCACCGGCCTGAAGATTGCCTGAGGCCGTTCGCCCGGGCTCAGGACAGTCGCGCGACGGGCGGGGTTGTCACAACCCCCAGGATCAGGAGACCGCCCTCCTGGGCATCGGGGGCACGCGCCGAAGGCCTTCCAGGATGGGATTCCACTCGGCCGCCGGGAGCGCGATGACCCGCCCGCCGAGACGCTCCAGCTCCGTCGCCCGGTCGTAGTCCGCGACGTCGGCCGAGGCGCGCGTGATCGCGGCGTGTAGCCCGTAACGCGTGAAGTCCTCGCCCTCGACGAAGCGCTGGAGCACCGACCTCATCTCGCCCGCGGTGAGGCTGAAGCTCTCCCCCGCGCGCCCCACCACGTCGACTGCCTCGTCGAGCTCGACCGGATCCTCCGCGGCCCGCTTCAGCCTCTTCGCATCCGCCTCGAGATTCGCCTTGTCGAGAGAAAGGCTCACGAGGTCGCGGAGCCGACTCCGGGTCGCGGCGGCTGACAGTTTCCTGGTTTCGCCACCGAGGAGCGCGTCGAGGTGGTACCTCTCCACCGCCTGCCCCATGATCGCGAGGTTGGTGCAGGCGAGCGTCCAGATGGACGCCTCGATGGTGAGCGCATCCTCCTCGATCTCACTGTTGCTGACGACGATGCCCGGGCTGATCGTGTCAAAGCGGGTGTTGCTACCGTCTCCGAGCCGTCTTCCGGTGGGGACGTCGCGCTCGATTCGCCGGTCCACCGCTTTGATGTAGAGCAAGATGTCCGAGACGAAGCAGGACGCGATCATGAGGTCGCGCTCCTTCAGCACCGGCAGTACCGCCTCGACCAGGTCCCTGTTCTCGAGCCCCCGGTAGCGCTCACTCAGGAAGGCCCGCAGGGCGCCATCGACGGTCCGCAGGAGCCGGCTGTCCCCCGCCTTGCTCTTCAACGACCGGTTGATGTCCCGAGCGAGGAGCTCCGGATCCTTCACCTGCATTTCCCAGTACTGACGGAGCGAAATGCCGGTGTACTTGCCGAGCTGCGCCTGCGCGTTCTGCGTGACGCGGAACGCCTTCTTCTTTCCCTCCGCCACCGCGAGCCTGACCTCGAGCCCTCCCCCGGCCTTCACGACGACAGCTTCCAGCTTCTCCACAGGGAGGACGAGGTCCTGCGTCACACCAGCGCGACGCTCGACCTCTGCAGCCAGCTCATCCAGCGACATTCCCATCTTCATGTTGTCGATGAACGCCCGGGCCACGCCTCGCCCTCGGCCCGGAGGTTTCCTCCCTTCGGCCTCGCGTAATGCAGGTACGCGCGGGCGCAAGCAAGACTCGAGCAGGTGATTTCCAGCCCGAGCGTTACTTCACGCCCTTTGCCGGATCCCAGGCCCCCTGCATCTTGCGGAGAACGAGGATCTGCCCCGTGTGGTAGGCGTTGTGCGTCGCGATGCGCCCGAGCGTCGGCGCCCACTTCTGCAGCGTCTTCTCGTCCGCGCTCTCGACCAGCTTCTCCAGCTCGGTCAGGACCCGATCGAGATCCTTCCGGACCTGATCCCACTTGGCCTGATCGAACGCGTTGAAGGTCTCGTCGTTGTTCCCATCGAACTTCGGAGCAGCCACGCCCTTGAACTTCGCCAGGTTCTGCGAGTTCCAGAACAGCAGATGGTTCGCGAGCTGCCCGATCGAGTGGTCACCCCCCTGCGGCTTCCAGACCGCCTGAGCCGCGGTGACGCCATCGATCGCCGGCTTCACCGGGACGAACCAGTCCTGCTGGTCGTGCGTCGTCCGGAGCTGCTCGAGCAGGCTGCTCTTCAAGGTGGCCGGTTTTGCAGCTCCCTCGGCGGCGAGGACCGGCTGGGACAGGAACAGCAAGACCGCGAGCGCTCTCATCTGGATTCCTCCGTGAGCGCCGGAGACTAGTTCACCGGTCGTCGCCCACCAGGACCGTTGACTGCGCGGACCGCAACTTTCGCCGAGTCCTCACTGCTTCTGGTACTCGTCGTGGCGCTTCCACCAGAGGCCATCGCCCTCGTTGCGCCCCCTCGGCGCGCGGTCGAGCCACTGGTACATCCCCCAGAGACCATCCAGTCCGCGCGCGTAGGCAGAGTACGTGTGATACACGGCGCCGTCCTCGAGCACGAACGCGCTCAGCCCCGGCCTCTCTCGGACGTACGTGGCCGCATCGGTCCCCGACGACGCCGCGAACTCGGCCACCGGGCCCTCGCCGTAGCTGGGCTCCCACTTTCCCTCGCGCCGGAAGTTGTACTCGGCGCCACCCTTGCTCTGTTGCTCCTCGGTGATCCGGACGGCGAAGTCCCCGTTGAAATCGCCGCCGAACGAGGACGCCCAGGGAAACGTCCACCCCATCCGCTTCTTGTAGCCCTGCAGCTTCGCGAGCGGCGCCCGCGAGACCGCGGACAGCGTGACGTCGTGGTGGGCCAGGTGGGTCGCGAAGCCGTTGAACCCGTCGGCGATCGCCGAGCACGACGGACAGCCCGCCGTGTAATCGGGCCCGAACATGAAGTGGTACACGAGGAGCTGAGAGTTCCCCCGGAAGAGGTCCTTCAGCGACGCGGGGCCCTGGTCGGTCTCGAACCGGTACTCCTTGTCGACTCGCACCCACGGCAGGTCCTGCCGTCGCTGCGCCAGCTCGTCACTGCGCCGCGTGAGCTCCTTCTCCGCCTGCAGCAGCTCGATCCGCGCCGCGCGCCACTCGTCCCGCGTTCCGATCTTGTGCTTCGCCATGGTGTGGTCTCCTCCTGCAGAGAGACCTAGCTCCGGACGGCGCGAGCATGGGAGTGACAACCGTGACGGGATTCCGCCCGGCGCCGCAACCCTTCTCAGGAACTAGCTCTGGCAGCTGCAGGGGTGCCAGATGAACACCTGCTCGTCTCCCCCGAGCACGAGCGAACGTCGCTCGAGCAACAGCGGAAACGCGCGATCGGGTCTGGACACCGAGAGCCGCTCCTCACCCACTCCGACGTCGCAACCCGGCCAGGCACAGGGAAGCATTCTTTCGGGTGCACCCAGGTGGTGCTGCCGGACGTGCAGACACGGTCCGGAGCTGCCCCTGCCGTCGACCGTTCGCGCGGTCAGCACGATGACCTGCCCTTGCCTCGTGCAGGGTGCAACGACCAGAGCCAGCGGCTGTGGTGGCCGAGCCGCTCCTCGGCGAACTTGATCCTCCCGGACGAGGCGAGCTGCTCGAGCAGCGGCCGGAGCTGGGTCGCGGAGAGACCGGTCGTGTGGGCCAGCTCGAGCGTCGTCTTGCCTCCATCGCTCAGCTCGTGGAGCACGCGGTGGATACGCCGCTCCAGCGCCTGGCGCTCGGACCGCTTCTCCATCTCCTCCAGCCGCTCGGAGCCGACGCACTCCACGCACTCGCGCGTCTCCACCAGGCGGTCCGTGGAGCGATGCCTCCGGCAGACCAAGCCCTGGTAGATCAGCGGAAAGCTCGCGTGGGTCATCGAGACCTCTGGCCAACCTGACAGCTCGGACACTTCCGCACAAGCTCAGGGGGCCGCGCGGACCGATGACGACCCGTTCGAGGCCGCGGGACCCCAGTTTGCGGGCTTCTCGGCCCCGTCGACGACGGGTGCCCGGTTTGCGAGCGCACCGTGTTCCTGGTACGTCCAGAGCGCGCTGCCGTCTCGCGCCTGCACCTGAAGCCTGAGGACGCTTCGGACTCGCAGGACGGTCTCGCTTCAACCGTCCCGCACCGAGGTCTCCATGGCTCGCATCACCGTCGAGGACTGTGCCCAGTTCGTCGACAACCGGTTTGCTCTCTGCATCCTCGCGACGCGCCGCGCACGGCAACTCGCGGCTGGCGCCTCCCCGCTCGTCCAGACTCAGCGCAACAAGTCGGCGGTCATCGCCCTGCGTGAGGTGGCGACCGGGAAGGTGCGCTTCGAAGGTGACGTCCGGACGGCGCTCTCGCGGCCGCCTCCGGCCCGGGGCGTCCTCGAGGCGGCAGTCAACGCGACCGCGATCGATCGGGCCAAGGGACCAGACCCGTTCCACCGCTGAGCGTCGAGACTCGGCGAGCGCCCCGGGTCAGTTCCCCTTGGCCTTCTCGATGTCCCCCGGCTTCCAGCTCTTGTCGATGGCCGCCTCGGTGGGGCCATAGAGGCGAAGGATCGCGAAGAACCCCTTTCCGGGAACCGTCGCGAGCCAGTTCGCCTCCTTCCCCTGCGGAGCACGAGGCCCGACATACAGATCGATGGTGCCGTCTGCGTTCACCGCCGGCTTGTCCTTCGAGCCGAGCGATGGGAACGGCCGCCCGTTGTCCAGGCCCGAGGCGTTCTCCGCGTCGTACAGCGTCAGCGACCAGAAGAACGCCGCCGGGACCTTCGGCGGAAGGTGAACCCGGTAGCTCGAGCCACCCGACAGATGGTCCCCGTCGGCGTCGCTGAAGGCGATCATGTACTTCGCGCCCTGGCCGGGAATCTGAGAGATCATCCCGGGACTGATCGAGTAGTAATCGGTGAAGAACCAGCTCCTCGTGTCGAGGTCGCGGTAGCCCTCGGCCGTCCGGATCCAGGCCAGGTCGAACGGGCCGCCCGGATTGGCCGGTGTCCCGTCCGCGATCGGGTTGACCCACCGCCGATCCGGATAGAGCCGCAGGTCCCGGCCAGCGACCGCCGGCGCCAGTCCCACGATGCGACTCATCCGGTACCCATCCCGCGCGGCCCGATCGAGGATGTCGCGCGCCTCGGCGTCAGGCTGGAAGGGTTGGCCCTTGACGATGCCGAGGGCGGCCAGCATTCCCAGCCAGTCGGGATCGGCCAGCCGGGATCCTTCCTGGTCGACCGCCCACTTGAGCTGTTCCCACGCGCTGAAATCGCTGCGGGGGAGCATGTTCGCCGGGACGGCCGACCCGTCGGGGAACACCATGGCCTTCGCGCTGTCCTTCTTGCCCAGTGGGTAGATCTTCGATCGCTCGATGAGCTCCACGGCCGGAGTGAGATTCGCGGGATCGTCGTAGAAGGCGCGCAGGAAGACGAAGACCTGGTTCGTCGCCGAGCGATAGACCCAGTACCCCGAAGGAACGCGTCCCTTGTAGCCCGGCGGAAGCAGCAGGAACTTGCCACCCTTGCCCCGATCGGGCCCCGGCAAGCCCACATCACCGAAGTACTTGCCCCCGTCGACGGGAATGGGCCGCTGCCAGAGATCGAGAAGGATGCCCTGCAATTTCGGTGGCGCCTCGAAGACGAGAGGCCCGTCCTTTCCGAGATCCACGTAGCTCAGCGCGTAGATCACGTCCGAGTTCGGAGTGGTGATCAGCGTCTTCGCGCTGAGCCGCTTCTTCCAGATCGGAAGGACGTTGTAGCCGGCGCCGAAGATCTTCTCGGACCCGTCCTTCATCCCGAGGGTGTTCAGCAGAGGGAGCGCCCACAGATACGTCTGAGTGGCCCGCTGGTAGAGGAGATCGCGCTTCATCGCCGCGGCCTGGGCCGCGCTGGGATATCCGTCGGTCAGGGGTTGCTGCCACGCCGCGGCCGCGCTCGCGGTGGTGGCCGCCGCCTGCGAGGAGCCCTGCGCAGGACGAAGAGCCTGGTCCCTCGCCCAGGACGCTCCGGCCAGAAGAGTGACTGCCAGGATGCCCAGACGACAGTGGTGCCTCAAGTTGCGCCTCCTCGGGTGGAACCCCCCGACGCCGCGTGGCTCACGACGGGCCCGGGCTTATCCGGCGAGAACTGAACTCCGACGCCTCGAACGATCGAGACGGTCGCGACCGTTCGATCGCGAACAGCAACCCAGGGCCGGCCTGGTGGGCGAGCTGATCCTGGTCGTCGAGCCGGTCGTCCTCGGCAAGGGGACACCGCCGCTGAACGAGGATCTCGATCGCCGCGTGGCCCTGTTCGAGGTGAAGAAGCTCAGCCCGGACACTCCCGGTACGCCTCGAGACGTGCGGCCAGCTCGACGGGCCGACTCAGCGCCGGCGTGTGGCCACTGTCGATCTCGTCGGGCGTGATGCCGAGGCGGTCGCGGACCACCTTCCGGAGCCATGCGGCCGGAAACAGCCGATCGTTGCGGCAGAGCAGAAAGCGCGTCGGCACCTTCGGCCAGGCGGCGAGCGGCCAGCGCTGCTTGCCCGGCGTGTCCGACTGGCGCCTTCCCCTCGCTAGCGCCTCGCGCGCCAGGGCTGGCGGAACGTCCTGATAGAAGATCTCGGTCTGGCCGGCATCGCTCGGCAACTCGGACCGGTAGCCAGAGCTCGCGAACATCTCCTCCGCTGACTCTCCCGGGGATGGAACCATCCCCGCAACGAGAACCATGAGGCGTGCCGGGATCCGATCACACACGATCGGCGCCACGTAGCCAGCGAACGATTGGGCCACGACCACCGGAGCTGCGCGGCCGCCGATGGCAGTGACGACCGCTTCCGCATATTCCAGCAGACCGGCCGAATCGTCCTCGACCGGAAGATCCACCGCGATCGTCTCGTGCCCGCGTTTGCGGAGCTCCGCCTCGACCAGGTGCCAGTACCACCCGACGTCGCCGGCGCCGTGAACGAGTGCGTAGGTGGCCATGTTCGGAATCTGGGCACGACAAATGAAAACGGCGCCCCGGGCAGCAGGGCGCCGTTCACGGTCAGGCCTTCGGAGTCACGCGTCGAAGCGATCCAGGTTCATCACCTTGGTCCAGGCCGCGACGAAGTCCTTCACGAACTTCTCCTGGGCATCCTCGCTGCCGTACACCTCCGAGAGCGCGCGCAGCACCGAGTGCGAGCCGAAGACCAGATCCGCCCGGGTGCCCGTCCACTTCACCTGGCCCGACTTCCGGTCACGGCCCTCGAACACGTCCTTCGCGTCCGAGGTCGGCTTCCACTCCGTGTCCATGTCGAGCAGGTTCACGAAGAAGTCGTTGGTCAGCGCGTCCTTCTTCTTGGTGAAGACGCCGTGCTTCGACGGCCGCGCGTTGGTGTTCAGCACCCGCATTCCGCCGATGAGCACCGTCATCTCCGGCGCGGTGAGCGTCAGGAGCTGCGCCTTGTCGATCATCAGCTCCTCGGTCGACACCGGCGCCTTCGCCCGCTGGTAGTTGCGGAAGGCGTCCGCGAACGGCTCGAGCACCGAGAAGGACTCGATGTCCGTCTGCTCCTGCGTCGCGTCGGTGCGGCCCGGCGTGAAGGGGACCTTCACCTTCACCCCGGCATTGGCCGCCGCCTGCTCGATGGCCGCGTCTCCGCCCAGGACGATCAGGTCGGCCAGCGAGACCTTCTTGCCGCCCTTCGCCGAGCCGTTGAAGTCCTTCTGGATGCCCTCGTAGGTCTTCAGGACCTTCGCCAGGTCCTTGGGGTGGTTGACCTCCCAGTCCTTCTGCGGCGACAGGCGGATCCGCGCGCCATTCGCTCCGCCGCGCTTGTCCGAGCCACGGAACGTCGACGCCGACGCCCACGCGGTGGAGGCGAGCTGCGAGATGGACAGGCCGGAGCCGAGGATCTCCTTCTTCAGCTTCTCGACGTCCTTGTCATCGATCAGCTTGTGATCGGCGGCGGGCACCGGGTCCTGCCAGATCAGCTCTTCCTTCGCGACCTCGGGCCCGAGGTACCGCGCGCGCGGACCCATGTCGCGGTGGGTGAGCTTGTACCAGGCACGCGCGAACGCATCGGCGAACTCATCCGGATGCTCCATGAAGCGCCGCGAGATCTTCTCGTATGCCGGATCGAACCGCAGCGAGAGGTCCGTGGTCAGATAGTTCGGGGCGATCTTCTTCGACTTGTCGTGCGCATCCGGCACCGTGCCGGCGCCCTTGCCGCCCTTCGGCTTCCACTGCTTGGCGCCGGCGGGGCTCTCCGTCAGCTCCCACTCGTAGCCGAAGAGCTGCTTGAAGAAGTCGTTGCCCCACTTCGTCGGCGTCGTGGTCCAGGTCAGCTCGAGACCGCTGGTGATCGCGTCACCCGCGAAACCCGTGCGGTAGCGGTTCCTCCAGCCGATGCCCTGGTCCTCGATGTCGCCGCCTTCCGGATCGGCCCCGACGTGGTCCTTGGGCCCGGCACCGTGCGTCTTGCCGAAGGTGTGGCCGCCGGCGATCAGGGCCACGGTCTCCTCGTCGTTCATCGCCATGCGGCGGAACGTCTCGCGGATGTCTTTCGCGGCCTTGACTGGATCCGGGTTGCCGTTCGGTCCTTCCGGATTGACGTAGATGAGGCCCATCTGCACGGCGCCGAAGGGTCCGGCGAGCTCCCGGTCCCCCGAGTAGCGCTTGTCCCCCAGCCACTCCGTCTCGGCGCCCCAGTTGACGTCGAGGTCCGGCTCCCAGACGTCCTCGCGTCCGCCGCCGAAGCCGAAGGTCTTGAAGCCCATCGTCTCCAGGGCCACGTTGCCGGCGAGGATCATGAGATCCGCCCAGGAGATCTTCCGGCCGTACTTCTGCTTCACCGGCCAGAGCAGACGCCGCGCCTTGTCGAGGTTCCCGTTGTCCGGCCAGCTGTTGAGCGGCGCGAACCGCTGCTGCCCTCTGCCGCCGCCGCCACGGCCGTCACCGATCCGGTACGTGCCCGCAGCGTGCCAGGCCATCCGGATCATCAGCGGGCCGTAGTGACCGAAGTCCGCGGGCCACCACGGCTTCGAGTCGGTCATGACTGCCGCAAGGTCCTTCTTGAGAGCCTTGTAGTCGAGGCTCTTGAACTCCTTCGCGTAGTCGAACTTCTCGCCCATCGGGTTGGAGCGATTGCCGTGCTGGTTCAACAGCTCGACGTGCAGCGCGTTCGGCCACCAGTCCTTGTGGGTCGCTCCGCGGCCAGCGACGTGATCAAAAGGGCACTTGTTCTCGGTTGTCATCGGGGGGGCTCCTGTCTCCAGTGGGCGCACCCTACGCCGCGCGCTGCCCTGGATCGAGAGCGTCCGAGCGAGTCGCGCGCCTCACCGATCATTCGGTGTTCACCGCTTTATCGGTGCGCGCAACCGAGCCGCGATCGAGACGGGCGAGGGGCTCCGAGCACGACCGGAGTCCAGGCCGGCCGTCGGGCGGAGCGGTGCGTCGTTCCCAGGGTGACGGGACTGCAACTCAACCCGGGGCGCCGGGCGTCCGCCGGGTCCCCCAGCGGTGGAGCCCGACCGCCAGGGCCGCCCCCACGAACCCCGCCGTCAGGAGGAGCCAGTCCGACGGCCCCGAGTGACCTGCCAGCTCCAGTCCAGTGGGCGCCTCGAGCTTCCAGAGGAGCGGCGTGGACAGAAAACACGCGACGACGCCGACGAAGAAGCCGAGGAACGCGATGGCGATCATCGCCACCACGCGCCAGAGGGGAGCCGCGCCACCGGGCATCAGGCGATCTTCTGCGCAGGCGTGCCCCGGGGCCAGCTCGGAGAACGTCTCCTGGCCAGCGTTCGGCGACCACTCCCTGCGTCGCTGTCCGGGGCCAATCGGTCCTCGTTAGCTTCGCTGCGAAGGCGGTGACACCCGATGAAGGCGCTCTTACCTTCGACCATCGCCCTGGCGGTCCTGATGGCCTCCCCGTCGCCACAGCCCACGGACGCCGACGCCGAGATGTCGGCCGCGGCCACCCGCTTCCTCGGCTCGCTCCGGGCCGAGCAGCGAAAGCAGGTTCAGCTCCCGCTCGACTCCGAGGAGCGCCGGAACTGGCACTTCGTCCCGCGCTCCCGGAAGGGGCTCCCGTTCAAGAGCATGACGGCCGAGCAGCGACAGCTCGCCGAGCGCCTCGTCGCCACCGGACTCAGCCGCCGCGGGTATGACACCGCGTTCGAGATCATCGGCCTGGAGAACGTCCTCGCCGAGACCGAGGGCTCCGCCTTCCGCGACCCCACGCTCTACTACCTGACGATCTTCGGCGACCCGGCGTCGCACCAGCCGTGGGGGTGGCGGTTCGAGGGGCATCACCTCTCGTTGAACTTCACGTCTCCGGTCACGGCGCTTCCGGCCGCGACGCCCTCGTTCTTCGGGAGCAACCCCAACGAGCGGCCCCAGGGCGGCACCGTGAAGCGGGTCCTGGCTCCCGAGGAGGACCTGGCCCGCGAGCTGGTGAAGTCGCTCGACCCCACGCAGCGGAAGGCGGCGGTCTCCTCGTCCACAGCGCCGCCCGACATCCTCGCCGGGCCGGGACGGGGGCTCGGTGGCGCCGCCGGCATCGACTACGCGCAGCTCGGCGAGCTGCAGCGCGGGCTCCTGGTCCGGCTGATCAAGCTCTACCTCGACCGCCACCGCCCGGACATCGCCGCCGAGGAGTGGTCCCGCATCGAACGCGCCGGCCTGCCTTCGATCCGCTTCGCCTGGGCGGGTGGCCTCGAGCACGGGCAAGGCCACTACTACCGGGTCCAGGGCCGCACCTTCGTCATGGAGTACGACAACACCCAGAACGACGCGAACCACATCCACACCGTGTGGCGCGACTCCGAGCGGGACTTCGGGGTGGACCTTCTCCGGGAGCACTACCTCTCGTCCCACGGAGACGCGGGCCAGTGAGCCCGGGGGTCGCCCGGGACACGGGTTGGCCAGCCGACCCGTCCGGCGCAAGAGACAGACTCGACGTTTCGCGGGGCAAGACTGTGCCGAATCACCCGGCACGGACGCTGCTCTGAGCATGGGCGATGCGCTGGAGAACCCTGAGCGCCGTCTCGAGCCTCGCCCTCGCCGCCGCGTGTGGACCACACGGCGAAAGCAGCAGCGTTGCGCCTCCGCGGGAGATGGCGGCGTGGTGCTCGTTCCAGGGCATCCACCTCGGCGTCGAGGCGGGCGTGGTCGCCGGTGGAACCACCTGTGAGCGGGTCGCCACCATCCTCGGCGCCTATCTGGAAACCTACGAGTCGCGCTGGGCGGACGTCGCGGAGATGCAGCACTGGACCGTGCGCGTCGTCGCCGACCGTCCGACGCAGGGCGCACAGCCCGGGAAGTTCTTCGCCGGGGAGACCTTCTGGGACAGCCGGGTCATCGACCTGTACCAGGGCTCGCTGAGCGTCCTTCCCCACGAGATCCACCACGTCGCGCTCGGGCCTCCCTCGGCGGACCACCAGGGGTGGTGCCCGTTCGGGGACTGGGAAGCCCGCGAGGGCATCCTCCACGAGCTCGACTACCTCGGCTGTTCCGGGTAGCGCCGGTCAGCGATCGAGGCCGAAGAACGACCGGAGGATCTTCACCGGGACCGTGCCGTGCCCGACGAGCTCCTCGTTGAACGGGCGCTGCTCGAACTTCCCGCGCGCCTTCACGTCGCGCTCCAGCGCCCGGATCTCGTCGAGGCCGAGGAAGTACTGGCAGAGCTGGGTCGAGTCGAGCTTGGCCCGGAGCAGCTTCTTCTCCGCCAGCGTCTTCTCCTGGAAGCCGTCGTCCTCCATGAAGCGGAGGGCTTGCTCGTCGGTCATCTCCCCGCGCTGGAGCTTGATGTCGAGGATGGTGTTCGCCGCGACGACCATCGCGCCCCACAGGTCTCTCAGCGCGTAACGCGCATTCTCCTTCCCTCCGAGCCCCTGCGTGACCAGGAGCGTCGTGCCGTACACGGCCCACCCCTCGGCGAAGGCCCCGCTCCAGAGCGTGCTGCGGAGCGGGTTCGGACGCTGCCGCGCGTACCAGGCCTGCGTGTGGTGACCGGGGTACGCCTCGTGCGCCGAGGTCAGCGTGATCGCGTACCAGTCATTCGCGCGGAGGTAGCTCTCCACCTTCTCCGGCGGCCAGCTGGGGTCGACCGGGTCGACGAAGAAGGTCCCGTGCCACTTCATGGTGGTGTCGAGCATGCCGGGCGCGAGGTACTCGGCGCCGGAGGCCCCGCGCTTGTACTCGGGCTCGGGCAGGACCCGGAGCGTTTCCGCGGGCGGCAGCTTGATGAGGTTCTTCTCGGTGATGAAGTCGCGGAGGAACGCGAGCCGGTCGGCGTGCGCCTGGACGAGCTGGTCGGCCGGCGGGTGGTTCTTGCTGATCTCGTCGAGCACCTTCCTGATCACGCGGGCCTGCTCCGGACCCGGGGCGTTCTCCGCCGGAGGCGGGTCCTTCGGCCAGAGCTCGAGGGACAGGCCCCGGGCCGTCGCGTAGAGCTTCGCTCGCTCGGCCTGGAACGCCGCCTCCGCCGCCTTCTGCAGCTGCGCCGGCGTCATGTCCGTCTGCAGCGCGAGCGGGAACTTCCGATCGTAGAGCTCCTTCCCGAGGCGCCAGTCACGTGTGGCCTTCGCCGGCGGGAAGGAGGAGAGGAATTGCTGATAGCCCTCGAGCGCCTTGACCGCCGCCACCCGCGCCTTCTCCGCGTCCGGGTGCTTCGCGGTGAACTCCTTCAGCTCGGTGTTGAAGAAGGCAATCCGCCCCTTGTTGTCCTTCACTGCCTGCGCGAGACGCACGGGCTCCGGCGTGACGAGTGACGACTGCTTCATCGAGAGGTGATGCGGGAGCGCCTGGAGCTGCGCGGCCACCCACTTCGCCCGCTGGCTCTCCGGCGCGAACGTGCCGTGGATGAGGTCGCCGAGACGTGAGGCGACGTACTCCCGCGGGTCGTAGAAAGGGAACGAGTCCTCGAGGCGCGCGTCCCACGTCCACTCGCGGATGTCGGTGAGGTAGAGGTGCTCGAGCGCGATCCCGTCGGCGAGGATCCGCGCGTCGGCCCGGTCGTCGGGGGAGAGCTTCGCGAGGTCGAGCTTCTTCACGTCGGCGGCCAGCGCGTTCAGCTCGCGGATCCGCTGGGTGATCGCCGGCGGATCGAGGTCCATCAGCCGGCCGTCCTCCTTGTGCACGCCCATGTACGTGGCGAGGTGCGGGCGCGCGCGGAACAGACCGTCGAGGTACTTCTGGCTCAGCGCCTGGACGGGCGACGTGGCGGCGAGCACGGTCGCCAGGAGCGGCACGGTGGATGCGAGCATGACCGGCGACCCTACACGTCCGGGACCGGCGTGGAAGGCGCTCTTCCGCCGACTGTCGCCGGGGGGGTCACCCGGTGCGCTCGAACTGCATGGTCCAGTTCGTTTCCCAGGTTCGTCCGGAGTCGCGCGAGGTGGCTTGCTCCCAGCGTGCCGAGCTCGGCGTGATGTGGCCCCAGATGTAGCGCGTCCGGATCTTCACGCCGTCGACGACGTCGTCCGAATAGAAGGTGCCGGTGCCGTTCTCGAAGCGGCCGACGACCGGGGGTCCGACCGGGCCGAGGGGATAGCGCTCGTCCAGCCACCAGATGGCCCACTGGCCGGTCTTCGGATCGAAGGAGCGCAGGGCCACGCCGCGGCGGGCGCCGGTGGCGGTGTGGAAGACGTTGTCCTCGACGTTCGCGAGGCCGTCCATGATCTGGTGGTTGGTGCTCGTGCCATCGAACTCGACCCACTCGGTGCGGCCGTCGGGGAGCTTCTTGAGG
>Ga0081540_1002487_pt1 | contig 15003 bp, 8 predicted proteins | sample TabmetS2T1R1_FD_71024 | JGI IMG/M metagenome (GOLD analysis project Ga0081540, IMG submission 71024) | Tabebuia heterophylla rhizosphere microbial communities from the University of Puerto Rico - S2T1R1 | ecosystem: Host-associated > Plants > Roots > Rhizosphere ... | reverse complement strand
TTGGCCTTGGGGGTGTGGCCTGCGGACAGGGTCAGGTTGCCGGTTCTCGTGTGGATGTCGATCGCGCGGCGGAGGCCGCCTGCCAACAGCTTGTCCGCCAGCGTGTCGAGCCTGGCGTCGTCGACGTCGAGCCGGTTGGCGTCGAGCTTGAAGCTGCCACCCAGGCCGTCGCCGCCCTTGCCGCGAAGATCGCCAAGCAGGACCGCGCGGCCCGCGGTCGCAGCGACCTCGATCCGCCCGCCATAACCGAGGCCGTCAGCCGGTTGCGCCACGTCGATGACGCTGGTCGCGGCGGTGAGGACGCCGCCGGCATTGCCGGGATCGGCCTGCAGCAGCACTTTTCCGCCCGCCACATAAGTCGTGGTATCCACCAGGGTCTTGGCGTAGCCGCCGGCGGCAATGTAGGCGCCGTCCATCAGCCGCAGCGCCGGAGTGACGCTGCCGTTGCCATTGACGATGTCGGCCCCGGTTGCCTCGAGCGTCAGGATGCCCGCCTGCGCCTGGATGGTGTTGCCGACGGCGATCGTTCTGGCGACGACGGCGAGATTGCCGCCGATCTCGGGACTGTCGTCCGGGCGCTGCGCCATTTGCGTGCGGGAGACGATGTCCGCCAGGGTAACGTCGCCTTGCGTGATCAGGCTGAACGAGCCGGAGCCGGCCGCGGTCGCGCCGGTGACGAGAACGGTCGGCGTGGCCACGTCGAGGTTGACCTGATCAGTACCTGTCCCGAGCGTCAGCTTGCCGGGCCCTGCAACCAGGACGCGGTCGGTCGCGCGCATGGTCACCCTGGAGGCGCCGGCGATGGTCTGCGTTCCGCCGCCGAGGACGATCTCCGTCGCCTCGAAGCCGAGATTTCCACTGCCTGGCGGCAGGCTGGCGGGCAAGTCCAGCCCACGGCTGTTCACCAGGGTGATGGCGCCGTTCAGGACATTGACCTTGCCGTCGCCGCTGCCGGCCCGCAGCACGGCGGCGGCATCAAGGCTCAGGTTCGTCATGACCGAACCCGGATCGAAGGTGCCGTAGACCGAGATGGCGCCGGACAGCGACCTCAGCGTGAGACCCTGCACGTCGCTGAACTGGCTGCCGGAGAGCTGGACGCTGTTGCCGGCCGCCGAGGCGGAGCCCTGCCCGATCGCGAATGTGTGCGCGTTCAGATTGACCTGCCTGGCGTGCAGGCCACCGTCGATCACGATCGCCTTGGTCGACGCCGTCGCCTGCATGGTCAGCGTGTCGGTGGAAACCGTGGCGCCGGCTTCGATCGTGACGCGGCCGGCGTCGCCGCCCGGCAAGACAAGCTGCGCCGGGCTTCCGTCGGGCGCGGTGACCGGTCCGGCCGGAACGCCCGCCATCGCGCCGGATTTCAGGTCGGCGAATTTAAGGGTCAGCGGCGGCACCCGCGTGCCGGTCGGACCTGATAGTCCGAGGTTCGGATCGTTTGAGGCTGCGAACAGCGAGCCCAATCCCGGCTGCTTGGTGGTGGGACCGCCAAACCCATAATAGTTCACGGCGGTGGACGCGCTCAGCTTGCTGAGATCGACGCCCGTGATGGTGCCGTCCGCCTGAAGCGTTCCGCCCAGCGACTGCGCCACTTCCTGGGCGCGGGCAAGCGGTGTCGGCTTGGGGGTAACCTCGGCGAAGTAGTAGTTACGCCCAAACCCTGCATGCATCGTGCCGGCGGTTTCAATGATGCTGCCGGACTTGATGGTGATCGAGCCATCGTTGGCCGATGGCTTGAAGAAATTCAGCGACAGGTTGACAACGGTCGAGCCGACCTTGAACTGCAGATCCTGCTTTTCCATTTGCCCCGCCGCTTGCGTGACCAGCAGGACCTCCGGGGCGGTCAGCTTCTCGCCCCTGGTGTCGACCAGCACTTCGCTCGCGGTCGGCGTGATCAGCGTGCCCTTGGCCGGATCGACATCGCTGCGCTTGCCGCCGATCAGGATGCTTTCGAAACCGAAATTGTTGAGCTGGCCGACGTCGACCGCAACGTAGCCGGCCGGTCCATTGCCCGCGGCTGCGCTGCTCACCACCGCCAGCTTCGTGGCGGAAATGTCGAGTTCGCCGCCGCGGCCGCCCGGTGCGGGCTGGGACAAGGCCGTGCCGGCCAGCGACATCTGCTGTTGCCCGGTCACGGCGAGACGGCCGCCGTCCATCGGCAGCCGCGGCACGTTGGCGCCGTCACGCACAGCCTTTTGCGTGAAATAGGTATTGGCGGTGCTGAAGGTGTATTCGCTGTATTGCTGCCACACCGCGCCGGTCTGCAGGGCGAACAGGCCCTGGCCGGAAGACTGCTTTGCAGGCTGCGTCGACTGCGTGTAGTTGCCCGTCACCAGCACCGTGCCGTCAGGCAGCGTGGTTCCCGACGGCAGGTTGCGGCCGAGATTGTCGCCATAATAGGTTACGCGCAACGCGCCCGGCAGGGTGGCGTAGTGCGCCGGATATAGCGTATAGGCGCCGGCCGGAATCCCGGCCCCGCCGCCGATCGTGATCTGGCTGCCGACACGCGGATAGTCGTCGCCGGCTTGAAGATACAGCACCTGCCCGCTCGGAAGTTTGAATGGCGTGCCGAACTTGCCGAGGGCATTTGCATTGCCCGCCGCAGTGAAATGGATGTCGAAGGCCGCGACCGCATCGTTCCTGGCCGGCAACAGCGCATACACGGTCGGCCCTGCCCCCGACCCGGTTCCGAGTCCGTTGTTCACACTGGCCAGCGTGTCGCGCGAGCCGCCCTTGCCCTGGATCCATTCCATGGCCTGCAGATCGCCGCCGCCCCGCAGGTCGATGGTCGAGCCCGCCTTCACCGCGACGTTCGCGCCGCTGAACTCCAGACCCTTGGCCGGCGGCGCCGAAAGCGGGGTCTTGCCCGCGTTGTAGTACCAGCCGGTGCCGTCCAGGGTGGCTCCATACGGCACGATGGTATCCGCGAGCGTGACCGAGGTCAGGCTGCCCGGCTGGAGCACGACTCCCTGGCGCGTGCCGTCAGGGTTGGTGCCGGTGCCGCCCGCGAGCGTGATCTTACCGAGCGGCGCGAACAGGTTGCCGCCCTGGTCGATGTTCGACGCAGTAACCGTGAGGCTGCCGTCCGCCGACAACGGAATGGCGGTATTGCTTCCACCCGGCGCCCGGAAGGTCACATTGCCCGCGGTGCTATTGATCGTGAAGTCGACCGCCGAGACCGGATAGATCCGCTGGGCCGAGAGAAGGAGATCGCCGTAAGTGGCGAGCGTCCCCACGAAGCTTGACGGGCCAGACACGAGGTTTAACGAAAGGTCAAAGACGTTCGCGACTTTCGGGGTGCTCAGGCGGAGATCGCCCGCGCTCTTCAGTTGCACCTTCCCGAAGCCGGACAAGGCCGCGCCTTCGATATCGATGTTCTGGGCGGTGACGGTGAGGGTGCTGGTGCCCGATTGGACCGCGGCGCCGCCGCCCGTCAGCTCCACGTAGGGAGCGTCGAGGCTCACGCTGCTGCCGGCCTGGCCTGCTGCGATCGAGGACGCGGCGATGTGCAGCCGGTTGGCGACATGCCAGTTCAGCGAGGTCGCGATCGTAAGAGGCCGCAACGACATCGCGCCCACACTGTTCGTGTTCCCCGGCAGGTCGGTGAAAATCCGCGCGGCGCCCTTGGGCGCGCCGCCGCTGTAGAGGTACACATTGTCAAACGGCGCCAGTTGATCGGCCGAAACCAGAATCGACGTCGGTCCGACCTTGTTGTTCGATTGATGGAAACTCGCAAGCGCCGCGGTGATCGCCTTATTGTCCTGCTGCAGGAAAACCTGGCCGCCGCCGAGAATAATCGTCCCGTTATTGGCGACCGCGGTCTTGCCGTCGGCTGCGAGCATCGCCGTGCCGTCGGATAACCGGCCGCCGGTTGCCGCGAAGCTGCCGCCCCAGGCGAGCCCGAACACGTCCATGCTGACGCTTCCGGCATCGCTCCACAACCAGGTGGAGGTCGCGCCGGCGCGCCCTGCCGATATCTGGACCACGCCGGCATAGCCGGAGACGTCGACCTGCAGCCCGCTCTCGGCCACCAGCGACCCGCTGCCCGGCGCAGTATAGGCATAATCAAGGATGTTAAGCTGATTACCAACGAGCCCGAGTTCGCCGGCCTCAATCGACAGCGTGCCACCCTTGATCACCGTGCCGCCGATGATCGGGCCGCCTTGCTGGCCGAAGCGCGAATTGGCGATAAACATTCCGGACAGGTCGACGCGCGCCCGCTGCTGCGAAGTCCAGCTATCGAACCAGGTATTGAGCGCGTTGATCGCCACCGTACCGCCGTGATCGACGATGCTGCCGCGCAGAAGCACGCTTTGAGCCTGCTTGTCGCGCAGAGGATCCTTGCGATCAAGGCTAGCAACCGGACTGCCGCCGAGGGTGATGGTGGCCTTGGGGTCGGTGACGATCGACGAGCCGCTGTCGAGGACGATGGTGGCTGCCTTGAGGGTCAGGTCGACCGGCTTGCGCTGCTCGTCCGGCAACAGTGCGAGGTTCGTCGCCGGCGCCTGTTGCGCCGCAGCTCCCAGCCTGGTGCCGGTCGGAGTCGTTGTGTAATCCGACGTGCTGGAAAGATTGCTCTGCTGCAGCTTGAGATTCTCGCCGGCCGACACCGTGATGCTGGCGCTGGCACCGGAATAGCCGTCTACGATTGTTTCGATCGTGTACGAACCGAAGCCGCCGCTCGTCAGCAGCGTGGTCGGAACGATCGATCCCTGCCCGACCCTGATGGTCGATTTTTCGCCCGGTTGCAGCGCTCCGCCGATCCGCACGGCATCGGCTGCGCCCAGCGTCAGGCTGCCGTTGCTCTCGAACCCGTAGGCGAGCATCGTCCCGTCAAGTCGAATAACCGCTAGCTGCCCTGAATCGGGCGTTGGAGGTGGTGGTTGGTTCGTTCGAGTCGTATCCCAGTCTGCTCCTTGATAGAGGGCGAGCACAATGCTGCCGCCCTTGCCGGCCATCACGCCAGTCGATACTGTTTTCGCTTTGCCAAGGGGCGAAATGTAGCCGCCGCTCGACGCATCGAGCACGCTTCCGCGGGCGAGCAGGATGTTGCCGGTGAGGTCGGGATAGGGGGGGCCAGCATCGGGGCCGCCCTTGTTCGTCGCGATCGAGATGACGCCGCCATTGATGTACGCGGGTCCTTGCACGTCGGCACCGGATCGGCCGGTATCATTGACGAACTTGCCACTGACATCCAGCGATCCTCCGACGAACACATTCGCAGCGATGACGGCGCCGGTCGCAGGGTCGATCGGAGGCTGGAGCAGCCGCACGTTTCCTCCAATCACTTTATTGAACGAGTAACGACCGGTCGAGAGATTGATTATTCCGCCCGGCGCCGAGATCGTTCCTGCAATGTCGATGGCGCCGCCGACGGAAGCCGTAAACTGCCCGCCCGGCGCCAGCCTCAATGTGCTGCCGGTCGAAACCACGAGGTCATAGGCCGTGATCTTCAACGCGCTGAGCCCGTAGCCTGACAGCGTATCGGCAGAAAGCTGCATGACCGGGTCCTTCGCATTGAAGTTGAGCGAAGGGGTCGCTCCGATCTGCACGTAGGACGGCGCATTGATCGCAAGATAGCCCTGCGACGCCAACTCGTCTCCCTTGGCCTGCAGCGGCCGGGTCGGGTCCGTCTTGTCCGACGGAGCGCTGCCGAGCGCGGTTTGGCGCTCGCCCGCGAGCGAACCGAAATACACCGCGCCGCCGAGATTGAGCTGCGGGTTGTGCGACGTGATCGTTATGCCACCGGCGTCGTGACCCTCGGTATAGCCAGGCGCGTAAGTCTGCGTCCCGGTAGACCAGGTTTCCTTCACGCCCCACCGCGAATGGTCGCGGGTGAACTGGCCGGCAATCCCGACATAAACCATGTCGGGATTGGCGTTCGTCATGCTGTACATGCGGCCGTCGATGCCGAGCAGCCGTGTGCTTGGAACCATGCCCGGCAGGAACGTGACCTTGCCGCCCGCGACATTGATCACCGAGCCGGCAGTGGCAATCACCTGCCGATCTGGCGCGGGGACGCCGATTCCTGGGGTACCAAGATCCGTGGTAAGGTTGACCGTGCCCCCCGCTGTCATGAGCTGATTGATGCTGCGTCCGACCGCGCGGACCACGCCGCTGGCGTCGGCCACCGGCGTGCCGACCCAGGTCGTGCCGTCGCTGCGCGTGCCCGACGCACGGATGTCGATCCACAACTTCTGGCCGTACAGCGGGCCGCTGCGCAGCAGCGGCATATCAGCGAATTCGGCACGCGGGTCGAATGAGATGAAATTGTAGGAAGCCGGCAGAACGACATCCTGAAGCCCGGCGACGTCGATCGTCCCGCTCAGCAGCACCTGTTGTGGGCCGTCGAGGGTGGTGTTTATAGTGTTTCCTCCGGCGGGGTCGTTAGCGTTGAACAGTTGGAGGGGGTTGCCCGTTACGCCGTACCTGACAGTAGTGAGCGACACAGATGCGGACGGGGCGGACACCAACCCGCTCGCCCCGATCGCGACACTGCGCTGGGCGGTCATTTCGACATAGGCCGGCATGTAGCCCTGCACGTTGCTGGCCGTGCCGCTGGACGCTGCGCCGCTCAGGATCGGCAGCGTGTTGCCGTCATCATAGGGCAGAATGCTGATGACGCCGTCCATCTTGACGTTGGTCGCGGCATGCATCAGCACCATGCTGTTACGGGTGATGCTCGTATCGGCCGAAATCACGCCTGCAATCAGGTTGCCGGCAGCATCCCTCACGGCGTTGCCGCCGACATCCTGTAGACCTGTGACGGCGACACGATCGCCGGCCAATGTGACGATCCCCTCCCGGGTGTCGATCACACCGCCAGTGGTCACCTCTCCGGTGACGATGCCGCGAACATCGTCGCGGTAGTACCTATTGTCGTTCGGGTTACCATTCGTATAAGATTTTGAGTAGGACTGCAGTTGCAGTCCTGTTCCGCGGAACGTAACGCCGGACGGCAGGACGTTGCTCGGGAACGTCGCTGCGTCGTATTTGCCCGGGGTGAGCGTGATAGCCCGCGAAGCCGCCATCGCGACCTGGCCCTGCGGAGCCGTCAGGGTGCCGAAATTAGAAACGTTGGCGCCGAACAAATAGATGAAGCCCGGCGAACCCAGCGGCACGACGTCGGTGGCTACATTGGCGGTGATCGACGCTCCGGCCTGGACCGTCACGTTTCCGGGGATCAAGGTGCTGTTTTGACCGCCGACCGGATCAAACAGGGAGAACGAAAAATCGTTTCCGATGCCGGTATTGAGGAAATATTGGTTCCGCGCGAGTTGGTCGGAGGTCAGCTTGCCGACGTCGAGCGTCGACGCAACGAGCGACTGCACATTGATCTGCGAGCCACCGCCAAAAATGATGCCGTTGCGATTGATGATATAGACAGAGCCGAGTGCGTTGATTTGCCCGAGGATGCGGCTCGGCGACGCGGAGGGATCGGTCACCCGGTTCAGGGCGATCCAGTCCGATGCCGCCTGATTGAAATTGACCGTCGTGTTGGCGCCGACGTTGAACGTCTGCCAGTTGAGGATGCTTTTCGGCTGGGTCTGGTCGATATCGACCGTGACCCGGCTGCCGTTGGTCGTCTGCCGCGGATCTGCGGCGCCAACCCATCTGAACGGATCGCTGCTCGGCGCCGCCGGCACCAGGCCGCCGGTGCGCAGGCCGTCCGGAACCGATGACGGCGTAGCCCGCGCCATCGCGGCCGCGTCCTGCTGCACTCTGCGCGCCGCTGCGAGCGCGGCCGATGCACGCGCAAGCGACGCCTGCGCCTGGGCGGCGGCGCCGGCCGCCTGCTGGGCGGCGGCAATGGTAGCCTGTTGCGCGGCCGCCGTCGGCGCGACGGTATTCGTCCCCTGCCCGATGTTGCGCGCCTCGCCGAGGTCGCTCGTCATCATCAGCGCCAGCAGGCTTACGCCGCCGAGCAGCGCGGTATCAAGAGTGCGACGAATTCCGCCTGAACGGACGAGAGTTTCACGATGAGCCACCCAAGCACTCCTGATATTTATTTTTCGAAATCGACCGCCGATTGATCCGACAGAGAATCGGCCGCCAAGGCAGCCAAACTCGCGCCGGATTTACGTAGCGTTTACTAACATTCTTATGTCAGATTTATATCAGACCACCGATATGGCAATGGTAACGTTAAGATAGTTCGGCTATAGGTCCGGAGACCAAATCACCCCGTCAACCTGATATTATTACGATATTACAGATGCTTACGTAACATCCATGCTTATCTGAGCCATCACCGAACATCTACTGCACGTTGCATGACAATGCACGGTTGCCGCATATTGTAGGTGTGACAAATATGCCAAGTATCGTATGTGGATAACCCGACGGCGCGCCGTCCGTGGGTCACTTCTGACTCTGCCGCTGCCCGGAGACACCGAGGGTGACGCGAAGCTTGCCGCCGGGCGTGGACGCCGAGGGCGCCTGGACCACCAGTTCATCGACGAACAGGAAGGGCATGCCTGCCTCGAGGTCGTACAGAAGCGGCTGCAGCTGTGCGGGGTCGATCTCGAAACTCGATGTCGCCCTGATAAAGCCTGCCTTGGACTGCGGGCCCAGAAGATCGACCTGGGACGACAGGATGTTGCCGCTGGTCCTTTTTGTGGCAGCTGCGACGCGCTGCAGCAGCGCCGCACCCGCGACTGAGGCGCTCGGTCCTTCGAGGAAGGGCGAGCCCGCCGGGACGCCGGCATCGGTACGGGCAGCCGGCGCGCGGGCCGGATCGCGGCGGTCGAGCTGGCTCAGGATCTCCGCCGCGGCCGCCACCGCTTCGCGCCGCTGCAGGATGTCGCCTACGGTGCCGATCGTGATGAACACGAACAGGACGACCAGCGCCAGATAGGCGATCGCCGCGGCGAGCGGAAAGCGCGCGAAAATGCCCTTGACCTGCGCAATGTTGATCATGTGCCCAACCTGAAGTGCGGCTTGATCTTCGCCTCGATGTGGAATCGCTCGCCCGGTTCGTTGGCGGCGCGCGTGGTGGGCGCAAAAAATCCGGCGCTGGCGAAATGCGGCGACTGTTCCAGGATCTGGATCAGCGATGGCGCATCGCGGGTGACGCCGACGATCTGCAGCTTGTCGCCTTCCAGGCGAATCTCGGTCGCATAGGTATGGTCAGGCAGCAGCGCCGATAGCGCTTCGATCACCATCACGCTCGATGGCGAGGTCTGCTTGCGCCGTGTCAGCAGATCGAGCGGCGAGCCGGCGCCGGACTGCCCGCCGCGCATCATCGCTCGCCGCTCCGCGATCCGCCGCTCGATCTGCTGCTGTTCTGCGTCGTAGGAATCGCCGATGAACCCGCCGATGCCGCTTGACAGCATCGCCAGTACCCCGGTCGTCGCAAGGACGGCAACCAAGGCGAGCCGCACGCGATTGAAACCTGTCTGTCCACCAGCCTGGTGGCTGAGCACGGTGACCCGGTCCGCCTCTGCGGAGGCCGCGGTCGAGATCTCCACGCCCGTGGCCCCGAGGTCGGAGAATGCCTGGACCAGCGACATTGCGGCTGCACGCCCCGTGGCCACGACGGTCACGGCGATGCGTTCGCCGGCGATGGGACGCGGTGGGGACCAGTGAAACACCGCTTCGGCTGCGTTCCACGGCGTGACGCGATCGATCTGCGCGCGAATGATGCCGTCGAGGAATTCGGCGGCCCGGCTCGGCAGATCGAGTGGCCGGAAAACAAAGCGCGACGGCTGAAGCAGCAGTTCGACCACCCCACCCCGGACGGCATCAGCCCAGTCCGGCGAAAGCGGATTGCTCACCGCTTCGTCAACCACATCGATGCGGCACGGAGAAAAATCGCCGTCTTTGATCTTCGTCTTCGGGGCAAGGCGCATCGTGAAAATGCCCGCGTCATCTTCGACGACCTCGATGCGGCGGACCGGCCTTACGTTGGCAAGCGGCGCGGCTGCCGTGCGGGCGACGACATCGATCCACGCGGAGAACGCGGCTGCAATTTCGGCAAGGACGCTCATCGCTTTTCTGGCCCTCCGGCAGCCGAGTCAATGTCGTTCTTCCACGCATACACCTGATAGGCTTCCTTCTCGCCGGCACTCATGATCCTGATGATAGCCTCCGGCGTGCTTTGCCGGCCGTCCGGAAGGACGATGCGCATGCGGACCCGGTAGGCCCAGCTTCCAATCACGGTCGCGCCCGGCTGCCTGGCGCCCAGCGCACCGAGAATGAACTGCGGATCATCCGGCGGCAGCGAATCGCGCTGGCTCAGGAACGCATCGGCTCTCGCCGGCGTCATGCCCGGCAGCGCAGCGATGACTTCAGGAGCCGCGTCCAGCACGTTGATCTCGGGCATATCGCTATACACCGTAACAAACGGCAGCGCGCGTTCCACAAGCGCGGCGGGCAAGCCCAGCACAAGCGAAAGTTCTTCGGTGCTGTTAAAGGGCGCCCGGCGCGGCAAATAGTTCGATCCGGCGGCGCGATAAAGCGCATCCTCCTCATCCGGCACGTTTGGTTTCGGCGCGGTCCGCCACGCCACCACCCGACCGGCGAACTGCGCTGCTTGGCCGGATTCCGTGCCGAGAGCCGCGAACAGGCCGGCAATCATGGTCCGTGAGGCCATATTGAGATTGATGCGCGCGGACTCCGACATATATTCGACGGTCACCCTTGAATTCGCCAATCTGAAGCTGAAGCCGCCGCGTGTCGGGCGACGGACCGACGCGGGCATCGACAGCTCGTAGGCAACAAGCTCAATTCCGGCCATGCTCAGCATCTCCTGCTGCGTCGTGGCGTCGAGCGCGGAGAGCGCGATGGCCGATTGCGCCATATAGGCCGACGCCACGGAGGCAAGCGCGGCCAGCGCGGCAAGCAGCCATAGCGCGGCGACGACGATGAATCCGCGCTGGGAAGAGCCCGAACCTTCAACGGCCGAATCTGCCCTGGTCATCTCGCCCCCGGCGCATTGTTTGGTGGCGCTTGAGCAGCATCGGATTCCGTCTCGTTGACCGGGTCCGGTCGCGGCGCTCCGAGATCGGCCTGAATCCTGGTCCCGCTCGAAATCACAAGCCTGCGCTCGGCGTCTCGCACGTCGAAGCGGACGACGGTCGGCAATGCGCCGGGGTTGCGCCAATTGCTTGTCCATCGACCGTCCGGGCCGGCATAGGCGAACGCGATCCGGTATGGCCCACGGAGAAGTACGGTGGGGTCGGCAAAGGGTATTGGATCGAGCGAAAGATCCCCTGTCGGAAGCAGAACGAAGGGGGCTTGCCTTCGCACCAATACTGGACCACGGCCGTCATTGGTTTCGATGATCTGCACGATCTCCAGTCCCCCGCGGCTGTTCGGACCAAGTGCCCGGCGCACGAAGGTGACGGCTGATTCAGCGCCCGCGAACAGAGGGGCGTTATTCAACCGGCTGGGCGAAACGAACTCGGCTGCCGTGAGATCCGCCGCCAGGCGAACCAGCGCCACCGCCACCTGCTCGTTGCGCTGGACCTGGACCAGCCCCCGGGTCCAGTTCGGCAGCCATTGCGCCGTCACCGTCGCGAGCGCGCCCATGATCAGCCCCATCAGCGCGATGGCGACCAGGGCCTCGAACATGGTGAAGCCCGCATCGGCCTGTCTTGCGCTGCTCTGCCGCGGGCTCGTCAACGCTGGCTCCTGTTCAGCAAGCGCACGGTTTCAAACGAGGTGATCGCGCCGGATGGCGATTGCACGCGCAGTTCGACGAGTTGCGGAATGAACCGCGATTGCGCGACGGCCGAACCTCCGCCGGCGAATGGCGATATCTGCATCTGCCAGCGATGGCCCGAAATTTCGCCAGCGAGATCGTCGGGAAGACGTTCGCCGCCACGCGGGATACTGGATGCAATCAGCCGCACGGTTTCCATCAACGCGACATGTTGCTCGAGCTTGTGCGCGCCGCGCACGTTCGTGGCGACGAGCGATCCGATCGCGGCGAGCACGGCCGTCACCAATGCGAGCGCGACGACCGCCTCGATCATCGTGAAGCCACTCTCACCGGTTTGCTCGAAGGTTATCCTGCGCGACAATTTCCACGCCTCCCGTCAACCAGTTCACCCGCACATCGAATCCGCTGTCGAACCGCGTCAGCCGTATCGTTCCTCCACAGGACATGCCGGTGGAGAAAAAGCTGATTGTCGAGAACGCCGGCCTACCCCCGCAGCGTTGTGGCAGCAGCGCGTCGAACACCACGTCGTCCGGGACCCTGACGAAGCGATCGCCCGATCCGGACCTGACAATTCGCCCGGGCGCGTCGACCACCGCCGCGATCGACCCGCGGCGCCCAAGCGCTGCATTGCGGTCAGCCTTGAGCAGGATAGCGACCTCGACCGCGTAGGCCTCCAATTGCGTTCGCGTCGTCGCGATCGGCAAACGCGGCAGCAGGATGGCGGCTAGCAAGCCCACAATGGCCAGCACACAGACCATCTCCAGCAGGGTGAAGCCGGCTTCCGCGCTCTCGACGTCAGTTCTGCGCCGAACTGAGATCGGTGGCCGTTCCCGTGCCGCCCTCCTGCCCATCGGAACCAAGCGAACGGATTTCGTAGGGAGCCTGCTCCCCAGGCTGCTTGTAGACATAAGGGTTGCCCCATGGATCGTTGGGAACCGTGTTGCCTTTGACATACGGTCCGTTCCAGGCCGCTACTCCGCTGACCGGACGCGCCAGCGCGGCCAGCCCTTCCGAGCTCGTTGGGAATCGACCGGCATCGAGGTAGAAAAGGTCGAGCGCACTGCCGAAGCTCTGGATCTGAATTTTTGCCGCCTTCACGCGCGACTCGCTCAGATAGTTGAGCACCCGCGGACCTACCAGCGCCATGATCATGCCGATGATGGTGATGACGACCAGCATCTCCACCAGCGTAAAGCCGTCCTGACCTGCTCTCACGCGACGCTTGCGAGACGATCGAGCGACCTTGATTGCACTGAACATCATGGTGTTCCCGTTCCTCATCCGACGACCTGCGTAACCGACAACAGCGCCGTCATCACAGAGACGATCAGGCCGCCGACGATGATGCTGATGGTGACGATCGCAGCCGGCCCGATGATGCCGACGATGCGATCGAGCTGACGCTGCAATTTGGCTTCGTAGAATTCTGCGACACGGGCGGCGAGCGTCGGCAGTTGCCCGGTTTCCTCACCCAGACGCAACATCCGCACCGAAACCGGCGGCAGGACGGCTGAGGCGGTGAGCGCATCGGACAGCTTGCCGCCGTGACGAACGCGATCGGCCATCGCCGTCCAGACCGGCACGTTCCCCGTCGCGGACATGATATCGACCAGGATGCGCAGCGTTGCCGTCAGCGTCACGCCGCTGCCCAGGAGGATACTGAGGTTACGGCAGAACAGCGCGGTTCGATGGAACTCGACCACCGACGAGATCACCGGCAGCCGCGCAAGTTGCGTAATGGTGCCGGCTCGAACGCCCGGTCTTCGCCACAACAGCCAGGCACCGACGATGGTTACGGAGAGGACCGCGACGACTTCGGTACCGTGGCCCCGCAGCAAATCGGAAAGCGCGAGGAACGTCTCGATGATCGGATCTGTCTTGGCGTTGAAGTCGCGCAAAACCGAGGAAAATTGCGGCAGCACAAACATGACAAAGAAGATCAGGACGCCTCCGGCCGCGAGCAGGACGAAGGCAGGATACTGCAGCGCGTCCGTCACCTTGCGACGCAGCGCCTCGGCCCGCGTTCTCTCGTTACCGAGCGTCTCCAGAATATGGTCGAGCGTACCCGACATCTCGCCGACCCGGACCAACGCGACATACATCGGGGGAAACTGTGACGGATGGTGACCGAGCGCCTCGGCAAAGCTCTCGCCCGAAAGGATCGCGGTCTTGATCTTGAGTATGGCCGGCCGCAGCCGGCCAACGTCCATGTCGGTGGCGAGCAGTTCCAGCGCGTCGTTGAGCCGGGCACCAGCCTTCATCAACAAGGCGAGATCGCGGGTGAAAATGGTCACGTCTTCGGCGCGCGGTCGCGACAGCGAAAACGACCATCCGGCCGCTCCTCCCTCCAGGGCGGTATCGATTGCGACCAGCCCGAGATACTCGATGCGTTGCGACACCTCGGCGAGACTGGCCGCGGTGATCAATCCGGAAACGATCTCTCCATTCTGGGTCAGCGCGCGGTATCGGAAGTTCGGCATCTCGTCACCGCACGCTGGTTACGCGCAGGATCTCGGCTGCCGATGTCACGCCGGCCCGGCACTTGGCGAGACCGTCGTCGATCATGGTCGTCATTCCATTGCGAATGGCCACTTTGTCGATCGACGCCCAATCGGATTGCGAGTCGATCAGCCGGCGCACCTCTTCGTTGATCTCCAACACCTCGTAGACACCACAACGGCCGCGATATCCGATGCCGCCGCAGCGCTCGCAGCCGACCGGTTCGAAGATGGTGTCGGCGAGCGCAAGCCCGACCGCCGCATAGCGGGGATCGGCGTCGAAGTCGGAGACAGTCAGCGGCCGGCCAGCCTTGCACCGGTCGCACAATTGGCGAACCAAGCGTTGGGCGATCACCGCGCGCAGCGTCGAGCGCAGCAGGAACGCCTCTATCCCGAGGTCCAGCAGGCGCGGCACCGCGGCAGCCGCCGTCTCCGTGTGCAGCGTTGTCAGCACGAGATGGCCGGTCAGCGCGGCGTGAACCGCGACATGTCCGGTTTCGGCGTCGCGCACCTCGCCGACCATGATCACGTCAGGGTCCTGGCGAACGAACGAGCGCAAGGCGGCCGCAAAGGTCAGTCCGATGGACGGCTTGGCCTGATACTGCGAAATCCCGGGGATTTCGTATTCGACCGGATCTTCAATCGTGAGGACCTTGCGGGTTGGCTGGTTGAGAAGCGACAGAATGGTCGCCAGCGTCGTGGTCTTGCCGCTGCCGGTCGGTCCCGTCACGATGATCATGCCGTGCGGCAGCGTCAGCACCCTCCGCAACTTGCCTTCATCGGCGGAAAGGAAGCCGAGCTTCTCGAAAGAGAGAAGGCTTCGGTCCCGCGGCAACAGGCGGA
>Ga0081540_1002486_pt1 | contig 15009 bp, 18 predicted proteins | sample TabmetS2T1R1_FD_71024 | JGI IMG/M metagenome (GOLD analysis project Ga0081540, IMG submission 71024) | Tabebuia heterophylla rhizosphere microbial communities from the University of Puerto Rico - S2T1R1 | ecosystem: Host-associated > Plants > Roots > Rhizosphere ... | reverse complement strand
CGATCCGATCTCCGGACAGCCTGAATCCAAGCACACGCCGGTCAAGGCGGCAGCTTACTTGCCGAAATGGCATGCCTTCATCCTCAGCCGCCAGGAGATCGAGCGTCCCGCCGGGGGCTACTGGGTCAGCGGCTTTTCGGGGACCTGCTGGCGGATGGAGCTGGCGTTTGACGAGCGGCAGCCGAGCTGGCGCGATTGGGCACGGGAGCAGCTTCGCGTCGGATATGACGACATCGAATGGATCGCCTATCGCGATCCGAAGGCCGGCCGCTTCCGCTACGCCGCCGTTCGCGACGGCCGGCTGGAGGGTTGCGTGTTCATCGCACCCGATCACAAGCTGGTTTCGCGGTCGTGGCTGACGGGTCTGTTCGCAGAGCAGGCGTTGTCACCGAATGCGCGGATGTCGCTGCTGACAGGGCAGCCGCTGGATGCGGGCCAGGACGTCGGGGCGATCGTCTGCTCGTGCTTCGGCGTCGGGCAGCGCCAGATATCGGCTGAAATCCAGAAGGGCGCGACGAGCGTCGACGAAGTCGGCCGGCGTCTGAAGGCCGGAACCAATTGCGGGGCGTGCAAGCCGGAGATCGGCAAGTTGTTGCGCGGTGCGGCCGTGCGGGAATCGCACCCGGCGTGAGGTTGCATCGATCGTCGGCAGCGCTGACCGATCAAACGCCTGTTGCCGTCCTTATTGCGAAGACGCAGCTTCGTTCGATCGGCTGAGGGCCACAAATACCAGTGTGGCGACGATGCCGGAAGGCAGCGACGCCGCGAGGACACCGAGCCGGACCTGCTTCAGGACAGCCTCGTCGTTGAAGGCAAGATGGTCTTGCTCAGTCCGATCGACCCACCGGAACCTTGACAGTCATAGGCCGGCTTTGCCGGCCGTCTTGATCGCCACCGACAGCGCCAGTTTGGCTTCTTCCACGATGTCCTCGACCAGCTCTTCCCGGCTGATATGGGCCGCCTGGCCGGTGAGCAGGCCCTGTTCGGCCAGCATGACCACGCCGTGCAGCGACGCCCAGATCTTCAGGGCGCTGCGCTCGCGCAGGTATCCGACGGCCGGCGCTTCCAGCGCTTCGAGCAGGAGTTCGAAGGTCTCCATCGTCGCATTGTTCAGCTCACTGCCTTTTGGCGCGCATGCGATGATGCGCGAGGCAAACATCAGGCGATAGATGCCGTTGCGGCGCAGGCCGAAATCCAGCGTGGCATGCGCGAAGCGCGACAGCTTCGAGCGTTTCGACGGCTTTTCGATCGCCTCCCGCAGCATGGCGCTGAACTGGCGGAACGCTTCGGCGGTCACGGCCGTCAGCAGCGTCTCGCGATCGGCAAAATGCTTGTAGGGCGCCGGCTGCGAGACACCGAGTTTCTTGGCAAGCGCGCTGATGCTGATTGCTTCCGGACCGCCCAGCTCGACTTCATGCAAAGCGGCCTGAACCAGGGCATCGCGGAGATCCCCGTGGTGGTAGGCATTCTGTGCTTTGCGTGCAGGCCGAGGCGACATTCAGCGTCATGATCTATAACTTTTGACTTGACAGCACAACGGGGTCGCGAATGTAATACGATATAACTTCGCGGTGTGCCGGCAGGTTCGCGCCGCTGCGCCGATCGAAGAAGAAACCAGCGTGCGGCAGAGCGCGCAACAAGGGAAACGCTGCGATGGCTGGACAGCTGAAAATCCGCGTCGACCAGGACAAATGCCAGGGACACGCGCGCTGCAAATCACTGGCGCCCGAGTTGTTCGACTTGGACGAATTCGGCAATGCGCACGAAGTCGGCGACGGTTCCGTGCCGGCCGGTTTGGAAGACAAGGCCTGGCTTGCCCAGAGCAACTGCCCCGAGATCGCGATCGAAGTGACTGAGGAATAGCCCGGCGCGAGATCGATTAATTCCATAGATCTGAACGAACCAAACAGAGGATTTGCTCCGATGTCCGATTCCGCCAGCATCATGCCCGAACATCCGCCTGTCACCGACTGGGTCAACGATTTCGATCACACCGATCCGGTCTGGACGGAAAATCCGTTTCCGATCTGGGAAAAGCTGCGCGCGGCCTCGCCGGTCGTACACACCGAGCGGTTCCTCGGCTGCTACATGCCGACCACCTACGAGGCGGTGAAGGAAATCTCCTACGACACCGAGCATTTCTCGTCTCGCCGCGTCATCGTGCGCGACGTCCGGCCGGAGATCACCGCAAGGGCGCCGCCGATCACCTCCGATCCGCCCGAGCACAAGCCGGCCAAGCAACTGCTGTTGCCGCCGTTCACGCCGGACGCGATGAAGAAGCTTGAGCCGAGGGTGCGCGCCATCTGCAACGAACTGATCGACGAGTTCATTGCCGACGGCAAGTGCGACGCGGCTGCGCGCTACACCAAGCACGTTCCGGTTCGCGCCATTGCGCATATGCTCGGGATTCCCGAAAAGGACGGCGACCTCTTCATCAAGTGGATTCACAGCATCCTTGAACTCGGCATCAAGGACGAAAACGCGCTGATGGAGGCGGTCAAGGAGATGACCGGCTATTTTGCCGGCCACATCGAGCATCGCAAGACGCGTCCGACCGACGATCTGATCTCGACACTGATGAAGGCGAGGGACAAGGACGGAAATCCGCTGCCAGATGAGCATGTGCTGGGCTCGCTGCGGCTGCTGCTGATCGCCGGCATCGACACCACCTGGAGTGCGATCGGCTCCTCGCTGTGGCATCTGGCCAGGACGCCTGCGGACCGCGAGCGTCTCGTCAAGGAGCCGGAGCTGATGCCGCTTGCGGTGGAAGAACTGCTGCGCGCCTATTCGCCGGTCACGATGGCGCGCGAAGTGATGAAGGAGACGACCGTCAGCGGCTGCCCGGTCAAGCCCGGCAACATGGTGCTGCTGTCGTTCCCGGCCGCCAACCGCGATCCGGCGATGTTCCCCGATGCCGACAAGGTGGTGATCGACCGCAAGGAAAATCGCCACGCCGCGTTCGGCCTCGGCATTCACCGCTGCGTCGGCTCCAACCTCGCCCGCATGGAAATGACGGTCGCGATCGAGGAATGGCTGAAGCGGATTCCGGATTTCAGGCTGGATCCGGCCGGCAAGGTCACCTGGTCGGAGGGCACCGTTCGCGGCCCGCGCCAACTGCCGGTGCTGTTCGGCAAGGGGAGCTGATTGCTTCACAGATGAAGCGGGAGGGTCGATTTTCTCGACCCTCCTTCTCGTGTCCCGGACGCTGCACCGCGTCCGGGACACGCGTTCGGCTATTTGACCTCGATCTTCGCGTCGCTTGCGACCTTCTTCCAAGCCTCGATGTCGCGCACGTTGATGTCGCGCTGCTGCTCTCCGGCGATGAAGTCCGCGGAGATGCCGAGCGTCAGCAGCTTCTCGATGATGTCAGGCTCAGTCAGCGACTCCTTCAGCGCGCCGGCGATTTTTTGCGCGACCGGAGCTGGGACGCCCGCGGGCGCATACATCACCCAGGACAGGCTCCGTTCGAAATCGACGCCTTGTTCCTTGTAGCTCGCAACATCAGGCAGGCTCGGAGATCGTCCGCCGCATACGGCGAGGGCCTTCAGCTTTCCGTCCTTCACCAGCGGCGTCCCGGTCGCCATGTCGACCAGCCCCACCGAGATATGTCCGCCCATGAGGTCATTGGCGAGCTTCGCCGCGCTGCTGAACGGGACATGCTGCAGGCGGACGCCGGCTTTCTGGGAGAGGATTTCGCCGCAGAAATGTCCGGTCGAGCCGACGCCCCAGCTTCCATACTGGATCGGCTCGCCCTTCTTCGAGAGATCGGTCAGCGCGCGCAGATCGTTGGCGGGAAAATCGCTCGTCGCGATGAGCAGGATGGAGGACGTTCCGATGCGGCCGATGGTGGTGAAATCCTTGATCGGATCATAGGGCAGGCTCGGGTAGACCGCCGGCGCGAGCACATGGGTGGTCATGCCGCCGATCGTGATGGTGTAACCATCGGGCGGCGAGGTCGCCGCCTGCTGCGCGCCGATGGTGCCGGCGGCGCCGGTGCGGTTTTCGACGTAGATGGTTTGGCCGAGACGTTGGCCCATCCGGTCGGCAAGCAGCCGGCCGAGCACGTCGCCGCCGCCACCAGCCCCGAACGGCAACAGCATCTTGATCTTTTTGTTGGGGTAGTCGGCCGCGTCCTCGGCGCGGGCTGAACATGCGACCGACGCGAGCGCAAGCAGCGAAAGCACTATCGCGCGTAACCTCATTTACTCACTCCCTGGTTTCCCCTGTTTTTTTGTTTTGGTCGTTCGTCGCCGGATTTTTCGCCCTGGCGTAGATCGGCTGAGCCGTCGCGATCAGGGCGCCCGCGGCCTGGCGCCGGAGTGCCGAAGGATGAATCGTGTCGGCAGATAGACCGGCCGTATCTTTCGCGCCCCGTCGCCGCCGCGGATGCGGTCGAGCAGGATGTTGGCGGCGACCCGGCCCATCTGGTCCAGATCCCATGTCAATGCCGAGACGCCCGGCGTTGCATGACGGGCGAGGTCGGTATCGCCGATGCATACCAGTGAAACGTCGTCCGGATAGCGCAGGCCACTGCTGGAGAGCGCGTCCATCACGCCGGCCAGCATGTGAGTCCCCAGCGTGATGATTGCAGTCGGACGGTCAGGCCCGCGCAGCAACTGGCAGACGTCGCTGAACGCAATGCCCGACCCCCATGTTTGCGGCCGGATCAATTCGGGATCGACCTCGAGTTTTGCTTCGGCATGGGCCTGGCGATAGCCGGCGAGACGCTCCGAACTCGGCAGCAATGCCGCGCGTCCGGTGAGCAGCGCGATACGGCGGTGGCCGAGCCCGATCAGATGCCGTGTGATTTCAAGGCCGCCGCCGCGATGGTCCGCGCGCACCGAGGGGACGCCAGGCACCTCGCGATCGATCGCCACGCAGGGCAGGTCCAGGTTTGCGAGCGCGCCGGTGAAGTCGGTATGGGCGTTGTCGCCGGCAAACAGCAGCAGGCCGTCCATCCGCCGCCTTCGCACCGCTGATACGAACGCCGTTTCGCGATCTTCCTCGTGGCGGGTCGCCGCGAGCATCAGGACATAGCCGGCGCGCTGAAACTCCTCTTCCGCGCCGTTGATCATCTCGCTGTAGAGCGGGTTTGAAAGGTCGGAGACCATGCAGCCGATCGTCTTGCTCTCTCGCGAACGCAACGCCTGCGCCGCCGAATGCGGCTCGAAGCGCAGGCGGTTCACGGCGCGCATGATCCGGGCGTGCAATTCCGGGCTGGTATGCGGCTCGCCGTTCAGGACCCGGCTGACGCTGCTGACCGATACGCCGGCCTGGGCGGCGACGTCGCGGATCGTCGGTCGTGCAGGCTGGGCCTGGCGCAACGACATTGCTGGGCTCCCTTGAGCACCCCGATCGGGCACAAGTGATGGAAATCTAGCGTATTCTGGAAACGATGATCAAGCTGATAGGCCTTTAAATATGTATCTTGTGGGGCAGTGTAAGACAGAGTATGGAAACGTTTCCAGAAGCCGAAACAAGGTGGGGGCCGTTGCTCCCGCCAGACAACAAGAACGGCCGAACGGCCGCAGGTGGGAAGCGATCAAGGCATGATGCGGCGTGTCGAAGGAAAAGTCGCTCTTGTGACCGGCGCCGCCAACGGCATCGGGCGCAGCGCCGCCCTGGTGCTGGCGCGCGAGGGCGCGAAGATCGTCGCGACCGATCTGCAGGACGAGAAGGGCGAGAGCCTGCTGCGTGAATTGCGCGCCGTGGGATGCGAGTGCGCGTACTACCACCTTGACGTGACGCGCGAGGAGGACTGGCAGTCGGTCGTGGCGCAGACCCGCGCGCGGTTCGGCAGGCTCGACGTTCTCGTCAATAATGCCGGGATTGGCCTCTCGGGCGCTGTCGTCGACATGGCGTTCGCCGACTGGAGGCGGCAGGTGGCCGTCAATCTCGACGGGGTTTTCCTCGGCGTAAAATATTCGCTTCCGCTGATGCGCCAAGGCGGGGGCGGCAGCATCATCAACGTTTCCTCGATTGCGGGAATCAAGGCGTCGCCGAACGTCTCGGGCTACTGCGCGACCAAAGGCGGCGTGCGGCTGTTCACGAAATCCGTCGCGCTGGAATGCGCGGCCGCCAGGGATGGCGTGCGCGTCAACTCGCTGCATCCCGGCATCACCGAAACCGCGATCTGGGACACGTTGATCGGTACCGTCGAGGACGGCTCGAATGGCGGACGGGCGCGCGGGCCGACGCTGGACAAACTCACCGAACGCGCCGTCCCGCTCGGGTTCAAGGCGGCGCCCGAAGATATCGCGAACGGCATTCTGTGGCTCGCCAGTGACGAAAGCCGTTATGTCACCGGCACGGAGCTGGTGATCGACGGAGGCCGATCGATCGGCTGAGCGTCGCGCGCGGGAGCAATAGAGGCGGTAGCGATGTGCCGCCGGCAAGCAGACGGGAGTTCGTCATGAGTCGTATCTTTGGGGCGGTCTGTCAGAACGGCTATGTCGTGCGGGACATCCGCGCCGCGATGGATCACTGGGTCAACGTGATGGGTGTCGGGCCCTGGTACTATATCGATCGGGTCAAGACCGATTACTTCCGCCACCGCGGCCGGGACTCAGCCATGGAAATGAGCGTGGCGCTGGCCAACTCCGGCGATCTGCAGATCGAGTTGATCCAGCAGCGCAACGACGCGCCCTCGATGTACAGGGAGTTTCTCGACTCCGGCCGTGAGGGCCTGCAGCACATGTCGTACTGGACCCGGGATTACCAGGCCCTCTACGACCGCGCGCTGTCGCTCGGCTATAAAGTCGGACACGAAGGCCAGATCGGCGGTGAAAAGGGCCGCTTCGCCTATTTCGACACCCAAGCCCATCCCGGCACCGTGGTGGAAATTTCAGACATCAGCGGCAGCAAGGGCAGCTTCTTCGAGCACATCCGCAAGGTCGCCGCCGGCTGGGATGGCTCCGATCCGATCCGCGAAGTGGGCGGCCGCTGAAAATAGCAACAAGGAGCAAACAGATGGCAAGACTCCCCCTGATCGATCCGGCGGCAACCAGCGGTGACGTGCGTGCGTCCTTTGACAGGATGCCGGTCGTGCTGAACATCTTCCGGATGATGGCGCATGCCGAGGCCAATTTCATTCCGGCGATGCGGTTCGGCAACTCGATCCTGCACCGTCAGAAGCTCAGCCATGTCAATCGCGAATTGCTGATTCTCCAGGTCGCGCAGTGGGAGCACGGCGCCTATGAGTGGCGGCAGCATGTTCCGATCGCGCTCGGTGTCGGCGTCACGCAGCGGCAGATCGATTGCATCGAACACGGCAAGTACGAGGACGTCGCCTTTAATGCCGCCGAAAAGGCACTGCTGGCGTTCGGCCGGGAAGTGATAGAGAACGTGCGCGTCGCCGAGCCGGTCTTTGCTGCGATGCGCAAGCATTTCAGCGAGCAGGAGATCGTCGAATCGATCCTCGCGATCGGCTTCTACATGATGATGGCCCGCCTGACCGAAGCAACCGACGTTGACCTCGATCCGGCCGCCGGTATGACCGTCTTCGAGGGCGGCCAGAAGCGATCAGGCTGACGCGGCGCATTGACCACGCCGCCGGTTGCAGCGATCATCGCCCGGTCCAGGTGCAGACTGGCGTGGAGCGGATGCTATGACGGGTGAGCCGGAGGCGGGCGGTCCGCGACCTCTGCGGGAGATCGCGAGCTATCACGCCCATATCTACTACGACCCGGCGACGACGCGGGCCGAGGCTGAGCAACTGCGCACCTGGATCGGCGAGCGATTCTCGGTCACGCTGGGGAGCTGGCACGACGTCAAGGTCGGTCCGCACGACCAGGCCATGTATCAGGTGGCCTTTGCCCGTGAGATATTTCCCGAACTGGTGCCTTGGCTGATGCTCAATCATGGCAAGCTAAGCGTTCTGGTGCATCCGAACACCACCAATCCGCGCCGGGACCATGAGGCCGATCCGATCTGGATCGGGCCGTCGCTCGCCGTGCATGCCGACAAGCTGCCGGAGCACGCCGAGATGGAGCAGGCGCCCGTGCCGAATACCAGCCCGACTCTCCGGCCCTGATTGTAGCCTTTTTTGGTCCAATAGCTGGCCCGTTTGCGGCGACATGGCGTAGCAGCTGGGGATTTGGCTGGCCGGCCACGATGGCTGTTGCGGCCCGTCTCGATTATGCCTTACTTTGGCTTGCATTATGGTGGGGAATTATTCGGTGAATCACTCTCGGAATCAGACGTGATTCCGAAAGCGCGCCGAGCCGGGGTCGGATGGGTAGAACTAGGACCAGCGCAGCCGGGCTTGCTTCAAGCCCGCGTAAACGATTGTACCGTGAAGCGGCATTCGGTGTCGCGGCATTCGGCATGGCGTTTGGGCTGGCTGTCTGGGTGATCGATTTCGACCCGGCCGCGTGGATCAACCCGGCATCCGCGAATGTCCCCAGCACGTTCTCGTTCGACGATCGCTTCGGCCCGAGCCTGGCGCGCCGTTCGCCCGCCATCAGCTATCCATCGCGCGTTGCCGCTCGCTCGGAGCGTTCGGATTTTGACGCGGAGTTCGGGCACATCGAAAGCTCGCTCGGGGTGCAACCGCGCGATACCGAGAACGTCCAGCCCGAGCAACCTGCGCCATCTGTCGAAGTTGCTATACCGCTGCCGCGCTCCCGGCCAGTCCTGGCCAATCTTCAGTCCGCGAGGAGCGATCCGGCGCCGGCGGCGTCGGATAACCGGACCATGTTCGAGAAACTCGCCGATCTGGTGCCGATGCGGTTCTCGCTTGCCTCGCTGACGCCGGGGGACGGGCTGCTCAGCGAGCGCAAGGATCTGTCCGCGCTTGGCTATGACGGCCAGACCGCCGTCTACGACATTTCGGCCCGCGTTGTTTACCTGCCGAACGGCACCAAGCTTGAGGCGCACTCAGGGCTGGGCAGCCTGATGGACAATCCAGCGCACATCAACCAGCGCATGGTCGGCGCGACGCCGCCCAACGTCTACGATTTGAAACCGCGCGAAAAACTGTTTCATGGTGTCGCGGCGCTGCGCATGACTCCTGTGGGCGAAAACGAAATGCATGGGCGAACGGGACTGCTCGTGCACAGCTACATGCTTGGACCAAACGGCGATTCCAACGGCTGCGTCTCGATCAAGGAGTACGACAGGTTCCTGGCAGCGTACCAGAACGGCGAGGTCAGGCGTCTCGTCGTGGTACCGAACCTGCGCGAAGGCCTCACTGCGTCGCGGCGTTCACCCTCTCCGTCATGACAACAGTTGCGAGCGACGCCGCCGATTCCGACACGCCCTTGCGCGCGGTCTTCAAGATCAACCTGAACGGCAAGACGGTGTCGATCGGCACCGTTGGGCAGGCCTATCGCTTCATTACCAACCTCAGCTCGATCGAATGGATCGAATTCCGCGCGCTGCACGCCGATGCCGTCGGCTCACTGCAGCGTGCCGCTGATAACGCGATGCTGACCGTGCAGGCGACCGACTCCCTGCGCGCGCTGTTCGTCCGCGCGAAACTGCTGTGAGTCCCATGCCCGCAAGCGCCAGCGAGATCGAAGACGACCGCCTGATCCGCCAATTGCTGCAGAACTGGGCGATCTGGCGCGATGCCGGAGACTGGGAGCGTTTCCGCACCGTCTGGCATCCGGACGGCCGCATGATGGCGACCTGGACACAGGGCACGGGCGACGAGTTCATCGAAATCAGCAAGCAGGCCTGGGCCAAGGGTGTCAGCATCCTGCATTTTCTCGGCGGTATTTCCGTCGACCTCTCAGGAAACCGCGCGATCTCGCAGACCAAGATGACGATCTCGCAGCGTGCCGAGGTCGAGGGCGTGCTGTGTGACGTGCTCTGCACAGGACGGTTCTATGATTTCCTCGAAAAGCGGAGTGAGCGCTGGGGGATCGTGCTGCGCCAGCCGATCTATGAAAAGGACCGGATGGACCCCGTTACCCCCGGTGCCGTGCCCGTCCTCGACAAGGCGCTGCTCGAACAGTTCCCACCAGGCTACCGCCACCTCGCTTATCTACAGACTCGCATCGGTTATACCGTCAAGCGCGACATGCCCGGCCTGAAGGGGCCCGAAGTCGAAGCATTGTATGCGCGGGGCGCCGCGTGGCTGCAGGGCCAGCCGATCTAGCAGCTCTCCCTTGCGCGCTGTCCAGTCCATCGCTCTTTGCATTTGACATAAATCAAGGATCCAGCTTGCCTAGGCGTCAGGATGAATGCCCATCCTTGGCAGGGGAATGGCATGATAACCCAAACCGAGTTGAGTTCGCGGGCGGCGCTTTGCAGGCAGCTCGCGCAGCGCGAACCGAACAGCAAGGTCTACTGGCTGGCCGAGGCTGAACACTGGTTGCGTCTTCGCCGTCAACCGATCCATCTGGAACGAACGGGCCGCAAGGACGACCCGCTCGAACAGTTTCTGGCCCGGATCGAGAAGCGGCTCCGGCCCTAGCTGATTTCCTTGCGCACGACGGCAGCCGCGTCGCACATCGCCTTCAGCTTTCCGAACGCTGTATGGCGCGGCATGTACTTCATGCCGCAATCGGGCGCGACGACGAGACGATCCGCGGCGACGTGCTTCAGTCCGTTGCGGATGCGGCCGGCCACTACATCGGCGGATTCGATCTCGGGATTGCCGAGGTCGAGCACGCCGAGCATGATCTTCTTCGACGACAGATCCTTGAGCACGCCCAGATCGAGCTTCGGCTGCGCTGCCTCGATCGAAATCTGCTGGGCATTGGTATCGGCGAGTTCGGCGAGGAAGGAATAGCCGGCCGGCTTGGTCGAGCCGGGCACGACCGCGGCATAGCCGAAGCACAGATGCACCACGGTCGGCACGGTGATGCCTTCGAGCGCGCGGTTGATGGCCTTCACCGCATAGCGCCGCGCAAGGTCCGGATTGTTGCGCACCCAGGGCTCGTCGAGCTGGATCACGTCGGCGCCGGCCTTTTGCAAATCGAGCGCCTCGGCGTTGACGGCTTCGGCAAACGCCATCGCCAGCTCCTCGTCGTCTTTATAGAACTCGTTCTTGGCCTGCTGGCTCATCGTGAACGGGCCGGGCAGGGTGATCTTGGCCGCGCGATCGGTATTTTGGCGCAGGAATTCCATGTCGTGCAACTCGACCGGGCCACGGCGTTTCACCGGCCCGACGACGCGAGGCACAGGCGTCGCGTGACCGCTACGCGAGGTAATCATCGCCGGATTTTCGTCGTCGACGCCTTCGAGCGCGGTCGCAAAACGGTTGGAGTAGCTTTCGCGCCGGATTTCGCCGTCGGTCACGATGTCGATTCCGGCGCGCTCCATGTCCCTGATCGCGACGATGGTGGCATCGTCCTGCGCCTCCTCCAGATGCTCGGCCGGCAGCCGCCACATCGCATGCATGCGCGTGCGCGGCACCACCTTCGACAGCATCGCGCGATCGACCAGCCATTCCGGCTGCGGGTAGCTGCCGACAACGGTGGTCGGCAGCAGGTGCTTTGGCAGGTTCATGCGTGTCTCCTTGCCCTTGTTGTTATTGTACAATTCTCAGGCCGCACGGGTCGCCGCGGCCGCGGCCTCATCCCTGACCGGATTGCGCAGCACACCGATGCCGGACACCTCGACCTCGACCACGTCGCCATCCTTCATCCAGAGCGGGGGCGTGCGGTAGGCGCCAACGCCGCCGGTGGTGCCGGTGACGATGACGTCGCCGGGAACGAGCTCGGTGAAAGTGGAGCAATAGGCGATCAGGGCGGGGACATCGAACACGAGATCGGAAATGGGGGCTGCCTGCACCTCGACGCCATTGAGGCGAGTCGCAATCGTCTGCTTGCTGATATCCGGGAGTTCGTCTGTCGTGACCATCCATGGCCCGAAGCCACCGGTGCCGACGAAATTCTTGCCGGGCGCGAATTGCGAGGTGTGGCGCTGCCAGTCGCGGATGCTGCCGTCATTGTAGCAGGCATAGCCCGCGACATGCGCCAGTGCCGTCTCGCGCGAAATGCGGCGACCGGCCTTGCCGATGATGACGGCCATCTCGCCCTCATAGTCGAACCGCTCGGACTCCGTTGGCCGGATCATCGGCTGGCCGCCGCCGACCTGGCTGTTGGCGAAGCGGGTGAAGATCATCGGGTGCGGCGGCGTGGGATGGCCGCTTTCGGCAAGATGCGTGGCGTAGTTGACGCCGATACAGAAGATCTTGTCCGGATCGGGAACGGTCGGCAGCAGCTCGATTTCGGCGAATGCGTAGTCGGGACGCTCGGTCTGCAGTGCCTTCAGTTCGTCGAGCGATCCCTTTGCGAGCAGCGACTTCAACGTCGGATGCGCCTTCAGCCGCTTGCCGGCGTCGACGATGCCGGCGTTTGTCACCACGCCGTAGGTTGCCGTTGGACCTGCCTTGAAACTCGCGATCTTCATTGTTTGGCACTTTCTTCGATGGAGGAAACATAGGGTTCGATGGTGCGTACGATCTCGCCCGAACGGATCGGAACGCAATCGGGCGGAAAGTCCTGATGGAAACGTGCGCCGGCCTTCCCGGCGCGGTCGATAAAGCGTTCGAGATGGTTCATCGCGCCGCTGGGCAGGTCGTGCAGCACCATCAGGCTCCACTGCTGCGACCGGCACTGCTCCAGGGCCCGGTCGGCCCAGCCGTCCGGATCGTCCCAGTCGCGCGGGATCGCGTTCCAGAGCACGCAGCTATGCTTGTTGCGCGTGAGGTAGTCGACCACGGAAGGCTTCAACAGCCGCTGGTCGAGATTGCCGCCGCCGCCGAACGGACGGAACCAGCGCTGTGGGTGGGCGAGGTCGCCGATCGCATCCTGCGTCCGTCCGATCTCGTGCCGTGCCGCGTCGGGATCGTGTTGCTGCCCGAGCGGTACCGTGTGCGTAAAAGTGTGATTGCCGATCCAGTGGGCTTCGTCATGGGCCCGCGCCGCCAGCCGGCGGCGTTCGGGGTCGCCGAGCTTTTCGCCGATCACGAAGAAGGTCGCCTTGATGCCGCGTTCGCGCAAAGTATCGAGCACCCGCGGCGTCACGCCGGGCTCCGGACCATTGTCGAATGTCAGCGTCAGGTCGAACACGAAAGCCCTCCGTCAGGTCGCAGGCTGCAGGGCAACGGGCGCGATTTCTTCCGCGGCGTTCTGCCCGGCGCGGGTGCCGGTCTGCCAGATCGCGGCCTTGCGCTCGATCCATTTGATCGCGGCGTTGAAGGCAATCGCCATCGCCAGCACCAGCAGCACGCCGGCGAATACATGCGGGCTGTCGAGAATGGTGCGGTAACGCGAGATCAGATAGCCGATACCGGCGGACGAAATCAGCATCTCCGATACCACGACGCCGACAATAACCAGCGCGCCGCCGACGCGCAGCCCCGACAGCACGGTCGGAATTGCCGCGGGGATGATGACGCGAACCAGCCGCTGGCTCAGCGTCGCGCCCATACTGCGCGCGGCGAGCAGCAGCTGCGGATCGATGGTCTGGATCCCGGCGGCGGTGGCCAGCATCGTCGGCAGGAATCCATAAATGGAAGCGAAGGCGATCTTTGATTCCGAGCCGATGCCGAGCCACACGGTAAAGACGGGGTAGAGGATGACCAGCGGCACCGCATAGAGGCTCGAGACCATCGGCATGATCAGGATGCGCGGCCGCGGCAGGCTGCCGACGATGGCGCCGAGCAGGATGCCGCCGCCGCAGGCGAACGCCATCGAGATTGCGACCTCGTAGAGCGTCACCGCAAGTGCATGGCCGTATTCGCCGGCCTCGTTCCATCCGGCTGCCAGCGTCGAGGACAGTGACGGCAGGAACAGCTCGGGAATTAGCCCGGTGCGCGGCAGGATTTCCCATAGCGCGATCAGGCCGATGACGATCAATCTGCGAAGCGTTGCCGCGGTCATCTTTGCCTCACGCCGATTTCCTTATATGCCGCCAGATGCGGTCGCGCAGGCTGCCGAACGCGTCGCCGCTCAGCATTTCATAGGTGCGCGGGCGGGGCAGCGAGACCTGCAGGTGATCGACGATGCGGCCGGGGCGCGGTGACATCACGATCACCTCGTCGGCGAGATAGACTGCCTCCGTCAGGCTGTGGGTGACGAACACCACGGTCTTTCCGGTTGCCGCCCAGATCCGCAGCAGCTCGTCGCCCATGGTCATGCGGGTCTGTTCGTCGAGGGCTGCGAACGGTTCGTCCATCAGCAGCACCGGCGGGTCCTGCACCAGCCCGCGCGCGATCGAGACGCGCTGCTTCATGCCGCCGGATAATTCATGCGGATGGCGCTTTCCAAAACCGTCGAGGCCGACCAGCTTGAGCGCATCCTGCGCCCTGGCGCGGCGGTCGCTTTTGCTGACCCCGCGCAGCGCCAGCGCGACCGGACGATTCTGCGTCATTTGAACGGCCCCCAACTCGGAAGAGCTTCGCCGTCTCTACGACAAGAGTCGTTTCAGCCGCGTAAATCCTAGAATTGCAGCAAGCGCATTAAGTTTTCAGTCAGCTTACGGTTTCGGCACCATTTTAAACATGGCATCGCCATAGGTCTTCCGCGCATCAGCCAGCAGCGGCTGGACGGCCGCGACGAAGAGTTCGTGTTCTTTCGGCGTAAGCGCATTGATCTCGCAGCCTTCCGCCTCGATCGCCCTGTAGGATTCATCGTGCTCTTCGACGGCAAGCCTGCGCTGATAGGCAACCGCTTCGCTGACCGCCGACTGCATGGCGCGCTTGAGACGGTCAGGCCAACTCTCGAACGACGGTCGATGCAAGAAGATCGGTCGCGAGATGTAGAAGTGATTGCTGAGGGTGTGGAACTTGTGAAACTTGTGCACGCCATAGGTGACGGTATTGGCAAGCGGATTTTCCTGCGCGTCGAGCGTGCCCGCCTTGATCATGGCAATCGCTTCGGTCAGGTCCATGCGCATCGCCACCGCGCCGAGGAGGTCGAATGTGCGTCGGTGTATCTCGCTCGGCAGCACACGGATTTTCATGCCGGCCATATCGGCAGGTCGGTGGATCGGCCGCAGGCGATTTGAGATGTGCCGGAAAACGTTCTCGAACCAGCCGAGGAACCGGTAATC
>Ga0081540_1002485_pt1 | contig 15010 bp, 14 predicted proteins | sample TabmetS2T1R1_FD_71024 | JGI IMG/M metagenome (GOLD analysis project Ga0081540, IMG submission 71024) | Tabebuia heterophylla rhizosphere microbial communities from the University of Puerto Rico - S2T1R1 | ecosystem: Host-associated > Plants > Roots > Rhizosphere ... | reverse complement strand
CCGACAGCGGCAGCGCGGCCAGCGCGCCAAGACAGCAGATGTTGATCAGCGTTCGTCGCATGTATCGGCTCCACGGCGGCCCTGAAAGGGCCGCCCTCCTGCTGGCAACCAGCATCTACCCCTTGGCGTCGGTCAGCACGACCTGCGCGGTGTTCAGATCCAGCTCGCCCGAGCTGTCGCCGAACGACTTGAGGTCGTCGCGGCCGAGCATGTGCAGCATCGTCAGCATCGAGTTCGCCATCGGCGTGCCATCCGGTGCCTTGATGTGGACGCCGCCGGTCAGCTTGCCGCCGGCGTGGCCGGCGAGAAGCAGCGGCACGCGCTTGTGGTTGTGAATGTTCGAGTCGCCCATCGGCGAACCGTAGATGATCAAGCTGTTGTCGAGCAGGTTGCCGTCGCCTTCGGGCGTGTTCTTCAACTTGTCCATGAGATACGGCATCATCCCGACGTGATAGCGATTGATCTTCGCGAACTCGAGGATGCGATCTTCGCGCTCGCCATGGTGCGAGGCGTTGTGGAAGCCGGTCGTCACACCGCTTTCCGGATAGGAGCGGCCTGACGCGTCGCGTCCGAGCTTGAACGAGAAGACGCGCGTCGAGTCCGATGCGAAAGCCAGCGCAATCAGGTCCATCAGGATGTGCACGTGCTCTTCGAACGAATCGGGCACGCCGATCGGCGCTTCCGGCATCGCGCGCTGCTCGCCGCTCGCATTTCGCGCTTCGACGCGCTGAATGCGGCGCTCGATCTCGCGCACGTTGTCGATGTAGTCGTTCAGCCGCGCGCGGTCGCCCGGGCCGAGATCGCGCTTCACCTGCGACACCTGCGTCGTGATCCAGTCGAGGATGCTCCGATCGGTGCTCAGGTTCGCTTTGCGCTCTTCCGGCGTGGCGCCGGTTCCAAACAGCTGATCGAACACGACGCGCGGATCGCGCACCATCGGCAGCGGCTGAGTGGGCGACGACCAGCTGATCGTGTCGGTGTAGATGCAGGAGTAACCGTAGGTGCAGCCGCCGGCCTGGTCGACGTTCTCGATCGAGAGCTGCATCGACGGAATCGGCGTGTCCTGGCCGAACTGCTTGGCGTAGAGCTGATCGAGCGACGTGCCGGCGAGCACGTCGTTGCCTTCCGTCTGCTTCGGGTGCGACTGGGTGAGGAACACCGCGCTCGAGCGGAAGTGGTCGCCGCCAATCTCGGGCAGCGTGAACGCCTCGGCGTTGTGCACGTCGGTGTTGCTGACCACGGTGACGTATTCGCGGAAGGGCGCCAGCAGCTCGAGCGTGGGGCTCCACTCGAAGTCGCGGCCGGCGCGCACCGGTGCGAACAGGTTCTTCTTGACGCCGAACGCCGTGCTGCCGGCCGAACCGGTCGGCGTGACGGAGAAGCCGTATTACGCCCATGTCTCCGATGCCGGCAAACGCCATCCGGTGACGCGCGGACTGGAAGGCGCCGCCAGCGAGCCGCCGCGCTGGAGCCGCTTCTTCCGCACCGTCGACACCCGCAACGCCATCGGCTCGCCCGTGATGACCGGCGCTGATGGCAAGCCGCTGCTGCTGTTGTCGCGATTCGGCGAGGGCCGCGTTGCCCTGCTGCTCACAGACCACATCTGGCTGTGGGCGCGCGGCTATGAAGGCGGCGGGCCGCATCTCGATCTGCTGCGGCGGACGTCGCACTGGCTGATGAAGCAGCCTGATCTCGACGAGGAAGCGTTGCGGCTGCAGATCGCGGGCAAGGATCTCGCCGTCATCCGTCAGACCATGTCCGACTCGGTTTCACCTGTGCGGCGGACGTCGCACTGGCTGATGAAGCAGCCTGATCTCGACGAGGAAGCGTTGCGGCTGCAGATCGCGGGCAAGGATCTCGCCGTCATCCGTCAGACCATGTCCGACTCGGTTTCACCTGTGACGGTCACCTCGCCGAGCGGCGCCACGCGCGAACTGACGCTTGCCCAGGGCGACCCCGGCGAGTGGCGCGCCACGCTGCCGGCGGGCGAGCTTGGCCTGTGGCAGGCGACCGACGGCACGCTGAAGGCGCTGATCAATGTCGGCCCCACCAATCCGAAGGAATTCTCGGAGGTTACCTCCACCACCGACATGCTGAAGCCGCTGGCACAGGCGACCGGCGGCGATGCGCGGCGCGTGGTCGACGGCTCCAGCCTCGACATGCCCCGCATTGTGCCGGTGCGCGCCTCCAGCATCTTCCGCGGCGACGGCTGGATGGGCGTACGGATGCGCGACGCCAGCGTGGTCAAGGGTGTCGGCGTGCTGCCTGTCTTCGCGGGCATCATCGGCCTGTTGCTGCTGCTCGGCGCCTTCGCGGCGACATGGCTGCGCGAAGGACGCTAAAGCACAACTTCCCCGCAAGCGTTGCCGCAAGCCCACACTTGCCGCCGATCTCGTCCGACCTCCCCCGGCCTACGGTTGACACCGCGACCAACGTCCGATGTTATAATATAACATCGGTGATCCCATGAAGTGGTTCCGGCGACATATCAAAACGGGTTCGCGGCTGGCGCTGTTCGCGCTGACGCTGCAATTCGTGCTGTCGTTCGGGCATTTCCATTGGGATGCCGCACAGGCTGCGCCTGCGCTTCAGAGCCAGACCGCTCTCGCCCAAGACCTAGGCCTTGCGCCCGACACGGCATTCCAGGCGCAGCAGCAGCCATCCGGCCACGACGATGGCCAGCCGTCCAATGATCTGTGCGCGATCTGCGCGGTCATGTCGATGGCGAACCAGTTGGTGCTCGCGATTCCGGCGATGTTGCCGTTGCCGGACGCCATCGAACTGCATTTCCTTGCGACCGGCTTCGAGTCCTCCCATACGGGCTCGCCCTGGCCGGCCTTCCGATCCCGCGCCCCTCCCGTTTCCTGACGATTGACCGCCGTCCGCAGAGGATCGCGCGCAAGCGCGATCTCCTGACGGACACAGCGACATCGTCCGTCGCCCAGCGACGGCATCAGGAACGGGACAATGAGAATCCTAGAGCGACGAATCCTAATTGCCACCGGCGTCAGCTGGCTGGCGCTGAGCGCACATGCGCTCGCTGAAGACGTGCCCCCCGCGCTTCCCGACGTCAACGTGACGGCGCCAAGCCCGATCGTGAAACGAAAACCCGTCGTGGTGCGCCCGCCCGCGCGGGTTGCGCGTGCCGGCACCGGCACAAATCGCGGGCCCGCGCCGCAGGCGCAGCCGGCTGCCGCAGCCCCCACGCCACCAGCACCACAGCAAGGCGTGCTGCCTGTCGTCACCGACCAGTTCGCGACCGTCACTGTCGTGCCGAATGAGGAACTTCGCCGGTCCGGTGGCGCCACGCTCGGCGATCTCCTGTTTTCGAAGCCTGGCATCACCGGCTCCAGCTTCGCGCCGGGCGCTTCGAGCCGACCTATCATCCGGGGCCTCGACGTCAACCGCGTCGGCATCGTCGAGAACGGCACTGGCGGCGGTGGAGCCTCCGATCTCGGCGAGGATCATTTCGTGCCGATCGATCCGCTCTCGACCAACCAGATCGAGGTGGTGCGGGGCCCCGCAGCGCTGCGCTACGGCTCGACTTCGATCGGCGGCGTGGTCAGTGCTACCAACAACCGTATTCCGGATGCGCTCCCTGTCTGCGCCGCAGCGCCGTTCCAGAACTATGGCTTGTCGACCAAGGCGCCGCTGGCAGACGTGGCATCGACGCCCTGCGTGACGGCAGAGACGCGTACGGCGTTGAGCTCCGTCGATCGTGGCACCGAGGGCGCCATTTTGCTCGATGGCGGCGCCGGCAATTTTGCAGTGCATGCCGACGCCTTCGGCCGCAGGTCGAGTGATTACAACATCCCGAGCTATCCTTATCTGTTCGTCCCCGGTCAGCCGTTTAACGGCCGTCAGCCGAACTCGGCCGCGCAGACGGATGGCGCGTCGCTGGGCGCGTCTTACATCTTCAAGGACGGCTTCATCGGTGCGGCGATCACCCAGAATGACTCTCTCTACCGGATTCCCGGCATTGACGGCGCCGATCACCAGACCCGCATCGACGCGCACCAGACCAAGTTCAGCTCCAAAGGCGAATACCGTCCTGACGCCGCGGCGATCGAAGCGGTGCGCTTTTGGGCCGGCGCGATCGACTACAAGCACAATGAGATCGGCCTTGCCGACCCCGCTGATCCGTTGTCGCTCGGGGTGCGGCAGACCTTCACCAACCGAGAGCAGGAAGGCCGCCTCGAAGTGCAATTGATGCCGTTCAACGCGCGCTTTGCGGCGGTCACGACGGCATTCGGCCTGCAAGCCGGCCATCAGGAGCTGACCGCTCCAAGTCCGGACGATCCCACCAGTCCGCTCAACGGATTGTGGGACCCCAACAGGAACAACCGCGTCGCCGGTTACGTGTTCAACGAGCTGAAGTTCACCGACACCACCAAGGCGCAGATTGCCGGGCGCATCGAACATGTCGATCTCTCCGGCACAACGCCGGCATTCATCCCCCTCGTGTTCGACGTGGCCACCGACCCCGCAAGCATAGGTCCAGCAACACCGCAAAATCTGCATTTTACGCCGAAGAGCGCCAGCATCGGCTTGATCCAGAATTTGCCATGGGATCTGGTGGCAAGCGTGACGGCCCAATATGTCGAACGCGCGCCGAAACCAGCAGAACTCTTCTCGCGCGGTCCACATGATGCGACCGCCACGTTCGACATCGGCAATCCCAATCTCGGCATCGAAACCGCAAAATCGATCGAGGTCGGGCTACGGCGGGCGACCGGGCCACTGCGGTTCGAACTCACCGGCTACTACACCAAATTCGACGGCTTCATATTCCGCCGGTTGACGGGCAATACATGTGACGAGAGCGCGTGTCAGCTGGGCCCGGGCCTCGAACTGAACCAGGCTTTCTACTCGCAACGCGACGCCGTCTTCCGCGGCGCCGAGTTCCAGAGCCAGATCGACGTCGGCCCGCTCAACGGCGGCATCTGGGGCATCGAGAACCAGTTCGACGTCGTCCGCGCCACCTTCACCGACGGCACCAACGTGCCGCGCATTCCGCCGGTGCGCGCCGGCGGCGGCCTGTACTGGCGTGATGCCAACTGGCTGATGCGCGTCAACCTGCTGCACGCCTTCGCGCAAAACGATGTCGCCCCGATCGCGGAGACGCCGACGGCGGGCTACAATCTGCTGAAGGCCGAGATCAGCTACAAGACCAGGCTCGACCCGAGCTGGTTCGGCGCGCGTGAGATGACCGTGGGTCTCGTCGGCAACAACCTGCTGAACGAGAACATCCGCAACTCCGTGTCCTACACCAAGGATGAAGTGCTGCTGCCGGGCCTCGGCGTGCGGGCGTTTGCGAACCTGAAGTTCTAGGTGCGAGGCACGAGCAAGGCGAAGCTACTTCGCCTTGCTCCAATCCGGCCGGATCGTGCCGGAGACGCCGTCGAACGCGCCTTCGACGAGTTCGGCGACCAGCACGCGGCCGTAATCGACCGGACCCGGCATGGTCACCCTGCCCTTTGGCACCACCTTGAAACCGACGCGGCCGTAATAAGGCTCGTCGCCGACGAGGATGACGAGGCGGTGTCCGGCCTTTTTGGCATCCGCCAGCGCGTGGTCGAGCAGCGCTCGCCCCACGCCGCGGCTTCGGAACGGCGGTTCGACCGTCAACGGCCCCAGCATCAGCGCCGGCGCATCGCCGATGCAGATCGGCAGCTGCCTGACCGAGCCGACCAGAAGCGTTCCAATCCGCGCGGTGAACGACAGGTCAAGCAGATGATCGACATGCTCGCGGATGCGATAGGCGCTCAGCACGAAACGACCGGGGCCGAAGGTGCGCTCGTGCAGGCGCTCGATCGCGTCGGCGTCGTTCGGCTTTTCCGGGAGGATGGAGAGGGAAAGATCACTCATGGCATGGCGTTTTCTAGCGAAGTGGGCACTGGTTCGCGTCGGGAAAACGCGTCAAGCAAGGTTTCTTGGGGGATAGCATTTGCGATGGGCGGGGTCCACCGTCTCGCCAGTCAGCGCTTGCCGGCCGGCGGCTGGTTCAGGTAGGCGAGTAGCTTCATTTCGCGCCGGCCGCGCGTCACGGTGTCGAGCACGAGACCGGACGAGATCGAGAGCACTGCCACGATCATGAGGCCGGTCGAGAGCACCGCCGTCGGCAGCCGTGGCACGATGCCCTCCTCGAGATAGGTAATGATGATCGGTATAGCGAGCCCGATCGACACCACCATCAGGAACACGCCGATCGCCGTGAAAAAGCGCAGCGGCTTTTCGGAGCGATAGAGCCGCAGGATGGTGCCGAGGATACGAAAACCATCGCGCCAAGTGTTGAGCTTGCTGAACGAGCCCTCGGGTCGCGCATAGTAAGGCGTTGCGACCTCGGCGACCGGCAGCGCCAATTCGAGCGCGTGCACGCTGAGCTCCGTCTCGATCTCGAAACCGTCCGACAACACGGGGAACGACTTCACGAAGCGTCGCGAAAATACGCGGTAGCCGGACAGGATATCCTTGAACGCCTCGCCGAATACCGAGGCAAGGAACGACGTAAGCATCCAGTTCCCCGTGCGATGCCCGGGCCGGTACGCCGCATCCGACTGGTCGACGCGGAGGCCGACCACCATGTCGAGATGCTCGGCGAGGAGCTTTTCAATCATCTTCGGGGCGCTGGGCGCGTCATAGGTGGCGTCGCCATCGACCAGCACATAGACGTCGGCATCGACGTCAGCGAACATGCGCCGCACCACATGGCCCTTGCCCTGGTGGGTCTCGCTGCGCACCTCGGCGCCCGCCGCACGGGCGACCGCGACGGTGCGGTCCTTGGAATTGTTGTCGTAGACGTAGATGGTAGCGGTCGGGAGCGCCTTGCGGAAATCAGCGACGACGGTCGCCACCGCCGCTTCCTCGTTGTAGCACGGCACCAGCACGGCAATGCGCAGATCCGCCGCCGTCATTGCCACGCCGCCCTCGAATCAGCCCTGTCCATGGAACGCTTATACCCCAATCAGGTTTTGGCCGGTCGCGCACCGGCAAGGTTATCCGCGGCCGCCTCGCCCGGCGTAAGGATTGCAAACAGAAGCGTCCACAACGACAGCATGGCGATCGGGACGGTGTAGTACGGCGTGAAAATCGGATGGGTCATGAAGAAGGCGATGTTGACGGCAAGATTTGCCGCCACGACAAGCACCGCCTGCCGCACACCTCGCCGGCGCCAGATCGAGGCGGTCCAGACAATGGCGGCAACGAGCAGGAAGAACTGGACGTCGACCAGGTAGGACCGCAGCACTGCAAGGTCGATTTCTGGCGGCGCCACATCCTGCCCGCCATAGGTGGTTGTGAACGGGCTGCCCGCGTTGATCCAGTTCGCCGCCAGCGTGGGCGAGATCCCGATCAGGAAGGCGACGCCGAATGCAACGCCTTCGAGGAAGGTCTGCTTGCTCCGCGCCAGCAGGAATGCGCCGAAGAAGAACAGGCAGTAACCCGCCGACAGGAGCAGGTTCGGCAGACGGAAGGTCGCGGAAAGGCCAATCAGCAGGCCAACGATCAGTGCAAGCCCGAGCCGCTCGCGCGGCGCGCTGGACGCGAGCAGCTTCGCGCTGAGGAATCCGGCGAGCGCGCAGACCATCATGGTCGGCGCCATCGAGTAGCTCGCCTTCGTCGGATTGATCATCAGATAAAGCGCAACAAGACCAAAGATCGCGGCAAGCGTCAGCGCTGCCGGCGAGGTCGCGCGGAACACCGCGACGAGGCCGAACGCGAGCGCAACCAGGTTCGCAACGACATAAAGCGGAATGACCTGGAAGCCGGCGGGAAACAGCGCGAGCGCAGCTCCCGTGCCGGGCGGATATTGCAGAACGAACTTTTTCGTCTTCTCCATCGACACGTGGCACGGCGCCATCTTGGGCTCGTTCCACTGGGCGAAACCGATGTCGCGCAGCTTGCCGGCGAGATAGCGGTCGTCGTCCCAGGAAATGTCGCTGTCGAAACCGGCAAGGCCGAAACGCTGGAATAGATGCGCCTGCCTGAGATAGCAGACATCGTCATAGACGCCGCGGCTCTCGTTCCATCGCGAGATCGCAAGTATGTTGCTCGCGAGCACCGCGATGAAAAGGACGCCTACGATGATCTTCGCAAGCCTCATGGTTCACCGCCAAGTCGGGATGAGGGCGTTGCCGTGGACGACTTCGGCGATGCGCCGCCGCGTGCCTTCGGTGGTGTCGGCCGGCAACGCATCGACCGCAAAGAAGCCGCACGCGGAGATTTCACGGTTAGGCTTGGGCATCCGGTCCTGCCGGAATTGCCTGACGACATAGATCGCGACATGATCGCGGGGCGAGACGTGATTGTTGAAGAACATCCCGTGCAGGACTGGCTCGGCCAGGACCTCGATCCTGCCCTCCTCCATCAGTTCGCGCTTAAGCGCCTCGAGCATGGTCTCGCCGACCTCGACCCCGCCGCCCGGCAATTGCCAGCCGCTGACATAGGTGTGGTGGATCAGGAACACCTTGCCCTCACCGTCGAGCACGACGCCGCGGACGCCAAGGGTCAGGCCGCGCGCCACGCGCCAGTAGAGATGGAAAATCCGGCGCAGCTGCGGCTCGAAATGCTTGCGCAAGGCCGATAGGTTCATGGCAGGCACATTCTCCGGTTCACGCCACGATTGATCCTTGCGCGAAGCATGCCCGCTTGCCAATAGAGGGGGAACAATCGGGCCGGACCTGACGCCAATGTCGTTCACGCTTGCGCATTTGTCGGATCCGCATTTGCCGCCCTTGCCGGCGGCGCGGCTGCGCGATCTCGCCAGCAAGCGCGCGCTGGGCTATCTGAACTGGACGCGCAACCGTTACAAATACCATCGCCGCGAGGTGCTGGACGCCCTCGTCGCCGACGTCCGCGCGCAAGAACCGGACCACATTGCGGTAACAGGCGATCTCGTCAATCTGGCGCTGGAAGCGGAGTTTGCCCCGTCGCTCCAGTGGCTGGCGAGCGTCGGCGAGGCCGAGCACGTCACCGTCATTCCCGGCAATCACGATGCCTATGTACGCGCTACCAGGCATCGCGCGGCGGAGACATGGGCCGACTATGTGCGCGGCGATGTCGACGGCGGCAACGGCGCGTTTCCCTTCGTGCGCAAGCGCGGACCGGTGGCGCTGATCGGCCTCTCCTCCGCCGTGCCGACGCTGCCCCTCATGGCGACCGGAAGTCTCGGGCGCGCGCAACTGCAGGCGCTGGACAGGATCCTCGCGCAGCTTGCCTCTGAAGGCGCGTTTCGTGTGTTGCTGGTGCACCATCCGTTACACTCCACCTCGCGGGTGAAGCGGCTGACGGATTCGCGGCAGCTGCGCGCGCTGATCAGGCAGCACGGCGTCGAGCTGGTGCTGCACGGGCACGACCACATCCATTCGACGATGTGGCTGGAGGGCCCGCGCGGCGAAATTCCTGCCGTCGGCGTGCCGTCGGCATCGGCGATTGCGCATCGGCATTATCCGGCGGCTGCCTTCAACCTGTTTTCCATCGAGCGGACCAACGACGCCTGGCGGGTGGAACAGACCGTGCGCGCCATCGATCGCGACATGCGGGTGAAGGAAATCCGGCGGGTGAAGCTGTCGTAGCACTAGTCCCCGCCGCCGCCCCCGCAACCGCCGCCTCCGTCGCCGCCACCACCGTCACCGCCTCCGCCATCACCACCGGAATCGCCGCCGCTGCTGCCGTCACTGCTTGAATCGCCAAAGCCCGCGGTGCTGCCGTCAATCGACGAGCTCGAAAAGTCACCGCCGCAATGCGCGGCTCCCGCGGAGGTGCCGCCGCCCTGGCGCAGTTGCTCGCAGCGCGGATGATAAACAAAGCCGCCCGCGACGGCGTACTTGGCATCGAGCGCGAACAGCAGCGGCAGCCGCGTCGGATATTCCGGATCGATGTTCTCTTCCTTGCAGCAATGCCACCACACCCGCCGCAGACCCTCGTTGTTCTTGCGGTCGGCGCTGAGCACGACCGCCGGCGTGTGATGCAGGAAGCCGCCGAAGGCCTGCTGGCAGAAATTCTGGTACTCGCGCGTGTAGAGGATGAACTCGTGCCAGAGATCGTCGGCGATCTGGGACGGCATCGAGACGAACTTGGTGCCGCTGCGCAAGTAAGCCAGGAAGAACTGGCGCAGGCCGCGCGAGACCAGCGCACTGTCCTTGCGGTCGAAACCGGCGTGATGCTTCTCAAGACGCTCGAGCAGGCCGCGCGGCCAGGTGTAGTTGCGGATGAACTCTTCACGGCGATATTTCAGCCAGCTTCGGTACAGGAAGGCCGTAAATGCGGACAGCCCGATAATCCCAAGCGTGGTCGAGACCCCGACCAGCACCGCATAATCGTGTCGCGTCATGCATCACCGGCCGAATCGGCCGTCCCGCTAGAAATTGCGCAGGCTTGCATAGACCGCCAAGGCGAACAGCGCGATGACACCGAGCACGAAGCCAAGCAAAAACATGCCCCAGCCGCGGCGCGGCGGCTTCGGCTTTTCCTCCAGCTCCGGCGCAGGGGTGGCGACAAGGGCGTGCTCGCGCTCGATCATGCGGCGGGCGACATAGTCGGTGACGGCCTCGACAATGACGGGCACGTCGTGGGATTCGGCGAGCACGATGCGGCCGTAGCGGGTGTCCTGCACGAAGCGATAGATGCGCTTGTCGCGGCCCATCAGGATGTGCGCGACGACGTCGATCCACAATCGCGGCGTCTCGCCCTGGCTGATGCCGCGATCGAACAGGTCGATGCTGTCAGGCACCTGCGCAAACAAGGGATCGAGCGCCTCGTTGAGGATTTCGAGCCGCGCGACTTCGGCATCGCGCAGATCGACCACCACGCCGGTGCGGTCAGCCGCCTCGATGCGCGCCTTGCGCAGCGCATCGCGCAGCCGCATCGGGCTTTCGGCGGGGCTGGCGGCGTTTTGCGCGTCTGACATGGGCGCCTCGTTTGGACTCAGAGTTCCTTGCGTTAACCTAGCAGCAACTAATTGCTCCGCAAAGGGCGTTTCGTTTCAAGGGGTTACACCGCCGCTGCGGCGCCCCCTCGCCCTGACCTTCTCCCCGCAAGAGGGGGGAGAGGGAAAAGACCTGTGGCCCAACATGCGCTCGGCCCCGCCCGACTTGCGCCGGACGGGGCCGATTGCCCTTGGACGTTGTTAGCTCCAGCGAGACCGGAGCCGATCAGGCGTCAGACTTCAGGCCTGCGCCGAGCGATCGGGCTCTTCCACGATGGTGTAGCGGACGCCTGCCTTGTGACGGCTCTCTTCCGAGACTTCCTTCCAGCAGTCCTCCGCTTCCTTGCGGGTCTTGAACGGACCTTTGACCTGGGCCGAGCCTTCCACGAGCTTATGGAAGTTCATCGAGCCGAACTCGCCGCCAATAACCCAAAAAAGGCTGCCCTTGGTCATTCCTTCGTCTCCTGTGTCCGAGTTGCTGGTCAGCTTGTAGCCGACCAGACCCGGGCTTATCAATTCCGGCGTTAGCCGAACTGGTTCATCGTGTTGTGAGCGCCGCCCGCCTTCAGGGCGGCTTCACCGGCGAAATATTCCTTGTGCTCGTCGCCGATATCGGAGCCGGCCATGTTCTGATGCTTGACGCAGGCGATACCCTGACGGATCTCCTGGCGCTGAACATTCTTCACATAGCCCAGCATGCCCTGCTCGCCGAAATAGTCCTTGGCGAGAGTATCAGTCGACAGCGCCGCCGTGTGATAGGTCGGCAGCGTGATCAGATGGTGGAAGATGCCGGCACGCTTGGCTGAATCGGCCTGGAAGGTGCGGATGCGCTCGTCGGCCTCGATGGCCAGCGGCGTATCGTCATACTCCGCCTTCATCAGCTCGGCACGGTTGTACTTGCTGACATCCTTGCCGGCTTCCTTCATCGCGTCATACACCTGCCAGCGGAAGTTAAGCGTCCAGTTGAACGACGGCGAGTTGTTGTAGCACAGCTTCGCGTTGGGGATGACCTCGCGAATGCGGTCAACCATCTTGGCGATCTGCTCGATATGCGGCTTCTCGGTCTCGATCCACAACAGGTCGGCGCCGTGCTGCAGCGAGGTGATGCTGTCGAGCACGCAGCGATCCTCGCCCGTGCCGGGACGGAACTGATAGAGGTTGGAAGGAAGCCGCTTCGGACGCATCATCTTGCCGTTGCGGTTGATGATGACATCGCCATTCCTGGCGTTGGCGGCCGTCACTTCCTCGCAATCCAGGAAGCTGTTGTACTGATCGCCGATGTCGCCGGGCTTGTGGCTGACGGCGATCTGCTGCGTCAGACCAGCGCCGAGCGAGTCGGTGCGGGTCACGATGACGCCGTCTTCGACGCCGAGTTCAAGGAAGGCATGGCGGCAGGCGCGGATCTTCGCGAGGAAAACCTCATGCGGCACGGTGACCTTGCCGTCCTGGTGCCCGCACTGCTTTTCGTCGGAGACCTGGTTCTCGATCTGCAAGGCGCACGCACCCGCCTCGATCATCTTCTTGGCGAGCAGATAGGTCGCCTCGGCGTTGCCGAAGCCGGCGTCGATGTCGGCGACGACGGGCACGACGTGGGTCTGGAAGCTGTCGATCTTTTCGATCAGCGCCTTTTCCTTTGCCTTGTCGCCGGCCTCGCGAGCGGCGTCGAGGCTACGGAAGATATCGTTGAGCTCACGGGAATCCGCCTGACGCAGGAAGGTGTAGAGTTCCTCGATCAGCGCCGGCACCGAGGTCTTCTCGTGCATCGACTGATCCGGCAGCGGTCCGAACTCGGAGCGCAGCGCGGCGATCATCCAGCCGGAGAGATACAGATAGCGGCGATCGGTCTTGCCGAAGTGCTTCTTGACCGAGATCAGCTTCTGCTGAGCGATGAAGCCGTGCCAGCAACCAAGCGACTGCGTGTACTTGGTCGGATCGGCGTCATAGGCGGCCATGTCGGCGCGCATCAGCGCCGCGGTGTAGCGGGCAACGTCGAGACCGGTCTTGAAGCGGTTCTGCAGGCGCATGCGCGCCACGGCTTCGGCGGTGACGCCGTTCCAGGTCGGCTGGGTCTTGAGGAGCGCTTCAGCAGCTGCAACCTCGCTCAGATAGGAAGCCGGTCCCTGGACGATCCCACGTGGCTGGTAATTCATGGCGTGATCCTTCTTCAATCGACATTCGTGACAGTGCATTGCGAAATGCGTGCTGGGAGCTAAACGCTGAATTCCCTAATGCGTATAGAGGGCTTGTATTTTATTGGTGATGTTGTGTAACATATGAACTTGTAATAGATGTCACTTTGTAAAGTTTGTCACAATATGGGTCAGCCAAGCTGACATGGTTGGAGGTCCGGCCGGTACTTGCGTAGGGAAAAGCGCGGGCTGTGGGGTCTCCAACCATAAGGCGCTGCAGACACCATAAGGCTCAAATTCTGGAGGCCGCCATGCCCTCTGATTCCGCAAAGAAGCTGTTCGTCGGCCCCCGCTTCCGGCGCATCCGCCAGCAGCTCGGGCTGTCGCAGACCCAGATGGCGGAGGGGCTGGAGATTTCGCCAAGCTACATCAACCTGATCGAGCGCAATCAGCGCCCGGTGACGGCGCAGCTGCTGCTGCGGCTGGCGGAGACCTATGACCTCGACCTGCGCGATCTTGCCACCGCCGACGAGGACCGCTTCTTCGCCGAACTCAACGAGATCTTTTCCGATCCGCTGTTCCGGCAGATCGACGTGCCCAAGCAGGAGCTGCGCGACCTTGCCGAGCTCTGCCCGGGCGTGACGCATTCGCTGCAGCGGCTCTATGCCGCCTACACCGAGGCGCGGCGCGGCGAGACGCTGGTGGCCGCGCAAATGGCCGACCGCGAGGGCAGCCATTTCGAAGCCAACCCGATCGAGCGGGTGCGCGAGCTGATCGAGGCCAACCGCAATTATTTTCCGGAGCTGGAGACGGCGGCGGAAAACCTGCGCGACGAGATGAACGTCGCGCCGGACGGCCTGTTCGCGGCGCTGGCCGAACGGCTGCGGGAAAAACATTCCATCGTCACCCGCATCATGCCGGTCGACGTGATGCGCGAAACGCTGCGGCGCTTCGACCGGCATCGCCGCCAGCTGCTGATTTCCGAGCTGGTGGATTTCTCGGGGCGCACCTTCCAGCTCGCGTTCCAGATTGCGCTCGCCGAATGCGGCCCCGCCATCGAGGCGATCGTCAGCAAGGCCGGCCCGCTCGACGATACCGCGCGGCGGCTCTACCGCATCACGCTCGCCAATTATTACGCTGCCGCTGCGATGATGCCCTATGCCGCCTTCCACACGGCGGCGGAAGCGCTGAGCTACGACGTTCATGTGCTGGCGCAGCGCTTCAATTCCGGCTTCGAGCAGGTCTGCCACCGTCTCACCACCTTGCAGCGGCCGAACGCGCGCGGCGTGCCGTTCTTCCTGCTGCGGGTCGACAACGCCGGCAATGTGTCGAAGCGCTTTTCCTCGGGCACCTTCCCGTTCTCGAAATTCGGCGGCACTTGTCCCCTTTGGAACGTGCATTCGACCTTCGACACGCCGGACCGCCTGCTCAAGCAGGTGATCGAGCTGCCCGATGGAACACGCTATTTCTCGATCGCGCAGATGGTGCGCCGGCCGGTGGCGCCGCATCCGCAGGCGCAGCCGCGTTTTGCCATTGGCCTTGGCTGCGAGATCCGCCATGCCGCAAAACTCGTCTATGCCACCGGCATGGACCTGGAAAAGGCCGAGGGCACGCCGATCGGCGTCAACTGCCGGCTCTGCGAACGCGAAAACTGCAGCCAGCGCGCCGAGCCGCCGATCACGCGCACGCTGATCCTCGACGAGAACACGCGGCGGGTGAGTTCGTTTGCGTTTTCCAACGCAAGGGAGTTGTAGCGACTCCCTCTCCCCGCTCTTGCGGGGTCGAGACGAGCGAAGCTCGCTCTTAGAGGGCTGGGGTGAGGGGCTGCCTCCACAAATTCGGTGGCAAAGAGACTCGCGGAGACTCCCCCTCACCCGGATCGCATCTGTCGATGCGATCCGACCTCTCCCCGCAAGCGGGGCGAGGTAACTTCCAAGGCTCCGACTCATTCCCGGCA
>Ga0081540_1002484_pt1 | contig 15015 bp, 9 predicted proteins | sample TabmetS2T1R1_FD_71024 | JGI IMG/M metagenome (GOLD analysis project Ga0081540, IMG submission 71024) | Tabebuia heterophylla rhizosphere microbial communities from the University of Puerto Rico - S2T1R1 | ecosystem: Host-associated > Plants > Roots > Rhizosphere ... | reverse complement strand
CCTTATGCTGTTCTGCTTACATCACGCTGAATCTCGTGCATCAGGAAGAGCAACACCAATTTCACCCACCTACGTTCCACCCGCAAACTCTCCGTGCAGGTCAATGCATCGGCTGACCACTGAGACCCAGCAATTCAAATGCAAAAGAAAACCAGCTGCCCGGTAGTGGACGGCCGGCAGCGTTCCTCGATTCTTCGACTAATTCGGAAGCTCCGGCCGATGCAACCAACGACTTCGCAAGGCTTGATCCGAAGCTAAGTCGTGTTCGGCTGAACACGGATCAAAGTCTGGACCCCGGCTAACCATAAGAAGTCGGTGTTTCCCGTCTGGCTCGGAAACGCTCACGGCTTCAATCCGCCTATTTCTCCAAGCGAGTGAGCCTTCAGGCGTAACCTTGCTTTCTCCGTACCGTTCCACGCTTTTGGCAACGACCTGCGCGAATTTGGCAACCGCTTCGTCCGCGGAAAGAGCTCTACTCGCCCAGCTTACCTGCTGAAGTCCTTCGGTCTTGCAAACATCAAGCAGAACTAATTCAGTATCAGGCATTCCATCGACTGGCAGTCGATCGCGTCGATACAGCAGTACTGTAACATTCGCGTCCTTAGCCGCCAGCGATGGCTTGGGGACTTTGTCCACTGGTCCCCAAGCGAAGCCAAATGGGACGGCATCGTCAAAAGCTGATGCTTGGAGTACGAAACAGCCAGCAAGGGCGAACGTTGTGACAGTCAATTTCAAGCCGAGCCGATTCATCGCGAGACCACAAAAAAGGTTGCTACGTGCTGAATCCTCGCACTCGTAGGCTACTCACGCAACCCGTCTCCTTGGAAGTAGATTGAGCTAGGGCGACTAGCTTGAGAGCCAGACCGGCTGCCGGGTGGCCCGAACGCCGCAATTGAGGTCCATACGTCTGCTTTGACCCATAGCCGACATTTCAACCGCGCCCGCGGATATCCGCTATTGATGGAGTCGGGCGCCTCCCTGTCAGAGCTTGAGTGATCGTTCCAACGCGGCAGCGAACGCGAAGCCGCGCTCGATGCGTTGCGACCTTCCGGAGCCGGTCGTGACTCCGGGTGGGCGCGGCTAGACCTTCGAATTTGCCTGTACGTCATCTGACGTTACGCTGTTAAGCCAGAATATTTCCCTGTTAGGTGGAGCAGGGAATTGGGCGCGGGAGGCCCTGTGATGCAGCGTTTTCTGACTAGGAGACGGTCTCAGAGGGCCCGAAATCGCCAGTTTCCCTGAAAAATTCCCTGTTTGCAGGGAATTTGGCTGGAGACGGTTGCGATCGGCACTGCGTCGCCAGCCAATTGATATTACTCAAGTAAATCGGTTCTTGGTCGCTTCATTTGGAAATGGCGGATTCCGCTGCCCGTCGATGGGTAGAATGAAAGTACAACTCGTCAACCAGTGCGAGCAGTCCTTCAGTACTGGACGGGGCTGCTGGGTTGAGTGGGCTGCACGATAAATGTCGAAAGCAGGAGAGAGGTACGCTTGCCGCCGAAGAGCGGACCTCAATAACCTGAGGTGACACCCGGGACCTTACTTGCGCTAAGGCGCGCGCTGCCCGTTGAGAAAAAAGAATCTTAGCAGCGTGCGTTGGTAGCGGACCACTGACTCGAACCCCCGACAGCCGCACCAGATTGCGCATAGCATCTCAGAGCGCTTGTCGCGGGCCCCAAGTCTAAGCATGGGCAGCTCAGTGAGGTGTCCAGGTTAGATCCAATAAGGCGGCCTCGCCGACTTGCCCGCCCGACCGGTCAAGCATGTGACGTTGGACCGAAGCATTTTGAACGTTAAAAATTCACTAATGCCGTCAATGGGTGAACCTAAGATGAAAGTTCAGAAGGCTCGGAAGGCTGACAGTGGCACCATCGCTCAACGGTGCGAGGTCTTCTGCATTATGTAGCGTGCGCACTGGACGGTCACTCATCGTTATGTTCGAGCAGGATCGCGCCGATGGGGCGGGCGCCGCTGGAAATTCCCGTTTGCGATCAAGGCGCCTGAATAACCGGTGAGGGTGCATAAGTCATTGATCTTGTTCTTAGCTTTCGCCCCTGTCGTGCCCACCATGCTTCGCCCTTCAGGCTACGCATGGCGCTGCCGCCCAGCGCATAGGGCGAAGCATGGTGTCCGGCGTAGCTCGAATGAAATGAGAGCGAAGACGGACTGGTCGCCGTGGCCTTCAGGCGAAGGCGGGCTTTGTTGGCGCTACGGCTCGGCAAGCCGCGCTTCCCACGAACCCCTTCATTCCCCCGCCATCCATTCCTCCCGGTTATCGGTCGCTGAAAACTAGCGATTGGACGCCGAAGGCGCCTGGCGCGATAGCTCCCTCACGCAAAACAACAAGGCTCCGGCCAAACGGAGCAAACGACAACTGGCCGTGCCCGCGAATGACGGGCCTGCGGAGGAAGCGCCATGACGGCTCATGCGGAGACGCAAATTGGCGAGCGGTCGGCCCGCTCGATCGAAAGCATTCTAAAGGCGGCCGGCGTGCCGGTCGCGGTCGCGGTGGCGGCTGCGATCTGGTTTGCACCTACGCCTGCTTCGCTGCCGCCGGAAGGACACAAGGCGCTCGCGCTGTTCGGTGGCATCTTTGTCCTTTACCTCACCGAGGCGATACCGGTCGCGGTCGCAAGCCTCCTGGTCGTGCCGCTGGCTGTGCTGTTCGGGATCGCGAATGTGCGCACGGCGCTGGAGGGGTTTTCTGCGTCGCCGGTCTACCTGATCGTCGGCGCCTTCATCCTGGCAACGGCGATGGTGAAGACACGCCTTGCGGAACGCATCACCTACCTGATCCTTGCCCGTCTCGGCAGCGCGCCGCACCGCATCACCTTCGCCGTGATGCTAGTCAATATTGTGCTGGCGTTCCTGGTGCCGTCCTCGACGGCGCGTACTGCGATCCTGCTGCCGGAGTGCCTGAGCATCATCGCGATTTTCGGTTGCGGGGCACGCTCACCCTTCGCGATCAACCTGCTGCTGACGCTGACCATGACCAACGCCACGATCGGCGCCGGCATCCTGACCGCAACCGTTCCCAACCCGGTGACCGTGGAGTTCGTCGCCAAGACGACCGGACACACCATCAGCTATGCCGAGTGGCTGCTGTACGGCTTTCCGCCGGCGCTGCTGATGACCCTGCTCACGTGGTGGCTGATCCAGCGCGTCTTTCCGCCGGAATTCTCTTCGGGCCTCGACAAGGCCGACCAGGAAATCCGCGCGAACCTGGCGAAGATGGGCCGCACCACGGCGGCCGAGTGGCGGGCCCTTGCCGTCTTCGTCGCGGTGACGGTGCTGTGGGCAACCCAGGGATTTACCAAGCTCGACACCACGGTGGTCTGCCTGCTCGGCGCGTGTCTGCTGTTTCTGCCGCGTTTCGGCGTGCTCGATTGGAACGATGCCAACAAGGGCGTGTCGTGGCAGGTGCTGCTGGTGGCCGGCGGTGGCGTGTCGCTCGGCGACATCCTGATGAAAACAGGCGCCGCCGGCTGGCTGGCGAACACCATCTTCCATTCGCTCGGTCTCGCCGGAAGCTCGGCGCTGGTCGTCATCATCGTGGTCATGTTCATCGTGCAGTTCATGCACGTGATCTTCGTCGGCACGACCGCGATGGCAACGGCGCTGCTGCCGATCATCCTGGCGATGGCGACAACCGCAGGCGTCAACCCCGTCGCGCTGGCGCTGCCGGCTGGGATGATCATCGGCGGGTATCCGCTGCTGATGTTCTACAACACGCTTCCCAGCATACTCGTCTACGGCACCGGCAAGCTGCGTGTCGAGGATTTTCCCAAGGTCGGGGTCGTCATCTGCATCGTCGCCTGCCTGCTCTACGCGCTGTGTGCCGCGACCTGGTGGCAATGGCTCGGCCTGTTCTGATTACCATGAATATCCAGAGGCAAACCATGTCCATGACCCTGCCGCTCGCCGGCATCCGCGTTCTCGATCTTTCCAATGTGCTGGCAGGTCCGTTCTGCGGCTACCATCTGGCGCGGCTTGGCGCCGAAGTCATCAAGGTCGAGAACCCCAAGGGTGGCGACCTGGCGCGGCGGCTTGGTGCCGACCCCGAAATGGCAAAGCGCCTGATGGGCCTGTCCTTTGTGGCCGTCAACGCCGACAAGCAATCGGTTGCGATCGACTTCAAGTCGGCCGAGGGCAAGGAGATATTCTTGCGCCTGGTCGAACAATCCGACGTGGTGCTGGAGAATTTCCGGCCGCAGGTGATGGAGCGGCTTGGCCTCGGCTATTCCGTGCTTTCAAGGCGCAATCCGCGCATTGTCTACTGCGCCATCTCCGGCTTCGGACAGAACGGACCGTGGGCCGGCCGGCCCGCCTACGACCAGATCGTGCAGGGGCTGTCGGGCGCGATGAGCGTCACGGGCGATGCGGACAGCGCGCCGTTGCGCACCGGGTTTCCGATCGCCGACACCATTGCGGGCATCACCGCCGCGTTCGCTATTTCCGCCGCGCTGGTCGATCAGCGTGCGACCGGCCGCGGCCGCTGTATCGACGTTTCGCTGCTGGAATCCACGCTCGCGGCCATGGGCTGGGTGGTCTCCAACCACCTCAATGGCCATGTCGATCCGAAACCCATGGGCAACGAGAATTTCACCGCCGCTCCCTCCGGCACCTTCTCGACATCGGCGGGGCCGTTGAACATCGCTGCCAATGAGCAGAAGCAATATGAATCGCTGTGCGACATCGTCGGTCGCCCGGAATTGAAGAGCGATCCGCGCTTTGCCGAGCGGCAATCGCGCAAGGACAACCGAGCCGCGCTGAAGAAGGAGCTTGAGGTCGCGCTCAATAGGCGCCCCGCCAAGGAATGGGAGCGGCTGCTCAACGAGCAGGGCGTTCCCGCCGGCTGCGTGCTGAGCGTGCCGGAAATCCTCGCCGAAGAGCAGGTGACGGGACGAAAATTCGTCGAGCAGTTCAAGGCGGAAGCTTCCGGCGGCCAAGCCATGCGCGTCACCCGTCCCGGCTTCCGTCTCGAACAGGATTTTCCGGAGCCTGCGCCGCCGCCGTTGCTCGGGCAGGACACCAAGAGATGGCTCGGCGCTGTCGGCTACAGCGCACAGGACATTGCAGCGCTCGGTGCGCGAGGGGTTATCGCCTTCGCCAACCGCCCGACGGTCAAGGAGACCGTCAAGATGCCCGACCTCAAGGTCCGCGCCGAAAGTTCAAGCAGCTAAGTGAGCGAGGCCGCCATGAACGATCCCAAATCCGCCGATCTCTTGCAGAAGGCCACCCAATGGTGGTCGACCGACATCATCGACATGAAGCCCGGGGTGATCCGCTTCCGCGGCTTTCCAATCGAGCAACTGATCGGGCGCATTTCGTTCCCGCAGATGATCTGGCTCATGCTCAAGGGCGAATTGCCGACGCCGGATCAGGCCGCACTGCTCGAGGCGGCGCTGGTGTCCGCCGTCGATCACGGCCCGCAGGCGCCCTCGATCGCCATCGGGCGGATGGCGGTGACCTGCGGCCTGCCGCTCAACGGCGCCATGGCCTCGGCGATCAATGTGCTCGACGACATTCATGGCGGCGCCGGCGAACAGTGCATGGAACTGTATGCCGATATCGCGCGCCTCATCGACGAGGGCACTGCGCGCGAGGCCGCGATAGACGCGGCGCTGGACGTCTTTATCGCCGAACGCGGCAAGATCATCCCGGGTTTCGGCCATCGCTTCCATCCGGTCGATCCGCGCTCGCCGCGCCTGCTCGCGCTGGTCGATTCCGCGCGCGAACGGGGCGTGGTCCCGGGACGGTTCGCGGAGATCGGCCGCGGCGTCGAGGCATCGATGGAGCGCCGCAAGGGACGCAGGATTCCCATGAACATCGACGGCGCCACCGCCGTGATCTATTCCGAACTCGGCTTTCCGCCGCCGCTCGGGCGCGGCCTCTTCATCCTGTCGCGTTCGGTCGGCATCCTCGCGCATGCCTGGGAGCAGTCGCAGCAGGGCGGGCGCATCAAGGGGCCGATGCCGCCGGGCATTCCCTACGCCTACACAGGCGCGGCGCCGCGTGACTTCGCCGCCTGACGCGCGGCCACGGCTTTGTGGCCGGCGGGCTCTGCCGCCGGCGCGGGATCGCCATGGAGGAACGAACGTCCATGCCCGCGCAGCAGGTTCACCACCCGTTGCGCGGCCGGCGACAGATAGCCGTCCTTCCTTGCTACGACGCCAAGCGGTCTGCGCATGGTCGTGGTGTCGATCTGCAGCCGCTCAAGCTGCTCGCCGAGGCGATCGCGGCGCAGGTTGCGGGTCGACGTGAAGCTGAGCAGCGCGGTGTCGGCGATCAGCTTTGGAAGCGTCGTGATCGAATTGGTTTCGATCTGAACCGCCGGTTGCGGCAGGCCGTGCGCCTCGAAAACGTTGTCAAGCCACTGCCGCATCGCGACGGTGCGCGCCGGCAGCACCCATTTCGCCGCTGCGAGGTCGTGAATCGACAACGGCCGTCCGCAAAGCGGATGGCCGCGCGCCGCGACCACGACCACCTCGTCGATCCCGAAAGCTTCCTGGGTGAATTCGCCGGCGTCGGTCGGCAGGATCGGCCCGATCGCGAGGTCGAGCGTCTTGTCGCGCAGCGCCATTCGAAGTACCCCGCTCATCGCGACATGGACCTCGACCGCCACCTCGGGCGAGTCGTCGATCAGGGCGCGACATACCTGCGGCAGCAGATATTCGCCCATGGTGGCGCCGCAGCCGATCCGCACCAGGCCGGCCGAGCCGGCTGCAAAATCGCTGACCTCGCGCAGCGATTCCTCCATCGCCGCGCGCATGCGCCGTGCCCGCGCCAGCAGCACCTCGCCGACCCGCGTCAGCGCAATTCCGCGGCCGGTCCGCTCGAACAGCGCCGCGCCCACGGCCTCTTCAAGCCGCTTGATGCATTTGGTCAGCGCCGGCTGCGTCCGCCCGAGGCGGTCCGCCGCGCGCCCCATGTGACCGAGGTCGGCGATCACCTCGAAATAGGTGAGGTCGCGAAGGTCCATCTGGCCTCAGGCGCCGCCGCGCTTGTTCATGTTGTCTGCCATCGCTTCCTCCCGCCGTGAGACCCGGCTTGGAGAGAGCCTAGCATTGTCTGACGCCGGAAGCACTCGTTCGCCGCGCGCAATGGCCAGGCCAAGGGCACGTCACGTCACGTTTCGCCCTTAATTTGCGCGTTGCATCACCTTCAACCGCGGCGCCAGGCACGACAGGGGGCTCGGCCATTACGGAATCTGCGACCATCCCGCCACCCGTCTCCGGCGAGCCGACGTCGACGTCGGCTTTGCGCCGCTCAAGCCCGCCGAATTCATCGTGGTCACGATCGCGCAGGTGGCGCGCCGGCCTTGAAGCGCGGCTCAGGCGCTCTTCTTCCCGTACAGCCCCGAATATTCTTCCTCGTATCGCGCATAGGACTGCTTGATGCTGGCGCCGTTGAGCAGCATGGTTGCCACCGGCGCCCCGTCGCCGCCGGATACGGTGGTGCGTACCCACATGCTCTCGGTGCGGCGGCTGCCGCTTAAGGCAACTACCTCGCGCTCGGTGGTGTAGGTCTCGCCGACGAACAGCGGGCCGCGCAGCAGGCGGATTTCCTGATCCGCAAACAGCCCGACCGCCGGCCCGCGCACCGGCAAACGATCCTCGCGCGCACGATACTGGAACAGCACGCTCAGCATTTCGAACGGCACGATCGGCCGGCCCCAGGGATTGTCGCTCCCGGCATACCAGGGCGAAGGCTCGGTGATGACCTTCAGCTTCGCGGCCAGCGAGAACGGATAAAGGTCGCCCATGTGCTGGTCGAAATCCATCTTGACCTTCTGTGGCGCGGTCTTCAGGCCGAGCTTGATGTCGTGCAGGATCACGGGATCGGTCAGCGGCTTCAATTCTTTCAGCCGCTGCGACAGTGCTGTCTCCGTCACGTCGCGGCCGACGGATGCAGTGCCGCGCAAAATCTCCGTGCCGTCCTTCCGCGTCATGCCGATGGCGCAGATGTTTTGACCGCTCTTCGGCACCTCGATGCTCGCCTGCACCTCTTCGCCCTCGAACACGGGATTGCGGTAGTGCGCCGAGAGGCAGCCGCTCTCAAACCACGCCTTGCCCCAGATGCGCTCGCAAAGCGGCGCGAACTGGCTGAAATGGGTGGGGCCCTCGATGGTGCCGCCCTGAAAGCCGAGCTTTTGCGCGGTCGCATCGTCATGGATCGAGGCGTGCGAGTCATAGGTCTGCGCATGCAGCATCTGCTTCGGCTGCCGCCACGGTCCGCTGAGCAGGCCGTTGCTGTCGGTAATTTCGGTGTCGAAAGCCTTCATCTCGGCGTCTCCCTCAAGCGTGAACCGTGTCTTACACCGTTCCTGCGGCAAGTCTCGGGAAAACGCACCTCAGATATGCCGCTGCGCGGCAAATGGGGGGCTGTCCATGCATGGCCAATCCGGGCATGCTGCGCGCCAATCAAATCAGGTCCGACCATCAAGGGCCGCAGGGAGCGCGGGGCAAGGTTCGTCATGGCATTGCTGGAAGTTGGGCTGGACGACAAGTACCGGCTGGACGCGAAGCGGATCTTTCTGTCGGGAACGCAGGCCCTGGTCCGGCTGCCGATGCTGCAGCGAGAGCGCGACCGCGCTGCGGGGCTGAATACCGCGGGCTTCATTTCCGGCTATCGCGGCTCGCCGCTCGGCATGTACGACCACGCACTGTGGCGCGCGAAATCTTTCCTGCAGCAGCACGACATCGCTTTCGTTCCCGGCCTCAACGAAGACCTCGCTGCAACAGCGGTGTGGGGCAGCCAGCAGGTTGGCATGTTCCCCGGTGCCAAGGTCGATGGCGTGTTCGGCATCTGGTACGGCAAGGGTCCCGGCGTCGACCGTTCGCTCGATGCGCTCAAGCATGCGAATTCGGCCGGCTCCTCGAAGCACGGCGGCGTCATTGCGCTCGCCGGTGACGACCATGGCTGCCAGTCCTCCACACTGGCGCATCAGAGTGAACAGGTGTTTGCCGCAGCGTTAATGCCGGTGGTCAATCCGGCGACGCTGCAGGACTATCTCGATCTCGGCATTCTGGGCTTTGCGCTGTCACGCTTCTCCGGCTGCTGGGTCGGCTTCAAGGCGATCTCGGAGACGGTCGAAAGCTCGGCCTCGATCATCAGCGATATCGATCGCATCAAGATCATCACGCCCCATGATTTCGAGATGCCGCCCGGTGGCCTTTCCATCCGCTGGCCCGATCCGCCGCTCGAGGCAGAGAAGCGGCTGCACGGTCCGAAGATGGAGGCGGTCGCGGCTTTCGCACGCGCCAACCGGTTTGACCGTATCGTGCTGGATTCGAAACCCGCGCGGCTCGGCATCATGGCGACGGGCAAGGCCTATCTCGATCTGCGCCAGGCGCTCGCCGATCTCGGCATCAATGACGCAGAAGCTCAGGCGCTGGGTCTGCGCATCTACAAGGTCGCGCTGACCTGGCCTTTGGAATTGCGCGGCGCGCTCGCCTTCGCCGAAGGCCTGCAGGACGTGCTCGTGGTCGAGGAGAAGCGCGGCTTCATCGAGGACCAGCTGATCCGCATTCTCTACAACATGGACGCCTCGAAGCGCCCGTCTGTCGTCGGCAAGCGCGACGAGAGCGGCGCGATGCTGCTGCCGAGCGAAGGCGAGCTGACGCCAACCATGGTGGCGGCGGCCGTGGTGGCGCGCCTGCGCAAGCTCGGTCATCGCAGTCCCGCGCTGGAGCAGCGTTTGGCCAAGCTCGAGGCCTTCGACCGCCCGGCCGACGGCATCGGCGCGGCAAAGCTGCAGCGCACGCCGTATTTCTGCTCCGGCTGTCCGCACAATTCATCGACCAAGATACCGGAAGGCAGCCGCGCCATGGCCGGCATCGGCTGTCATGGCATGGCGCTGTACATCCCCGCGCGCCGCACCACGACCATCTCGCATATGGGCGCCGAGGGCGTGGCGTGGATCGGGCAGGCGCCGTTCACCAACGAAAAGCATGTCTTCCAGAATCTTGGCGACGGCACCTACACCCATTCCGGCCTGCTGGCGTTGCGTGCCGCCGCGGCTGCCGGCGTCAACATCACCTACAAGATCCTCTACAACGACGCGGTCGCCATGACCGGCGGCCAGCCCGCCGAAAGCGGCTTCAATGTTTCGCAGATCGCGCATCAAGTCGCGGCGGAAGGAGCCAAGCGCCTTGCCATCGTCACCGATGATCCCTCGAAATATCCGAGCAACTATTTCCCGCCGCTTGCCACCGTGCATCACCGCCGCGAGTTGGACGCTGTGCAGAGAGAGCTCCGCGATATCGCCGGCCTCACGGTGCTGATCTACGACCAGACCTGTGCGGCGGAAAAGCGCCGCCGCCGCAAGCGCGGGCTTTATCCGGATCCGCCCAAGCGTGTCTTCGTCAACGAGCGCGTCTGCGAAGGATGCGGCGACTGCTCGCAGGTTTCGAACTGCGTCTCGGTGCAGCCGCTGGAAACCGAGTTCGGCCGCAAGCGCCGCATCGACCAGTCCAACTGCAACAAGGACTTTTCCTGCATCGAAGGATTCTGCCCGAGTTTTGTCACCGTGCATGGCGGCAGGCTGCGCAAGGCCGATCGCGCCGCCGCCGATCCGTCGGCCCTGTTCGCCGACCTGCCGCCGCCGGCGGCGCCCAAGCTCGAAGGCCCCTTCAACATCCTCGTCACAGGTATTGGCGGCACCGGCGTCATCACCATCGGCGCGCTGCTCGGCATGGCCGCCCATGTCGAAGGCAAGGCCTGCTCGACGCTCGACTTCACCGGGCTATCGCAGAAGAACGGCGCGGTCATGAGCCATGTCCGCATTGCGCCGCAGGCCGAGGATCTCTCCAGCGTTCGCATCGCGCCGGGCAATGCCAACCTCATCCTCGGCTGCGACATCGTGGTCGCAACCTCGGCCAGCGCGCTGAACACCGCCGAGCGCGGCGTCACCCGCGCCGTGGTCAATGCTGACCTGCTGCCGACCGCGAGCTTCGTCATCAATCCCGACATCGATTTCGAGATGGGCGCGATGCGTGACGCGCTCAATGGCGCCATTGCATCTGATCATCTCGACATCCTCGATGCCACTGGTCTTGCCACCGCGCTGATGGGCGATGGCATCGCCACCAACGCTTTCCTGCTCGGCTTTGCCTTCCAGCGCGGCGCGATCCCGCTGTCGCTGGAGGCGATCCAGAAGGCGATCGAGCTCAACGGCGCCGCGATTGAGATGAACCGCATGGCATTCGCCTGGGGCCGGCTTGCCGCGCACGATCTGCCGCGCGTCGTCAGTGCTGCGCGCTTCAAGTCGGGTGGAGCAGCACCAGCGAAGAAGACGGTGGACGAAACCATTGCCTTCCGCGCCAATTTCCTCAGCGATTATCAGGACGAGGCCTATTCAAAGCGCTACCTCGCCGATGTCGAGCGCGTTCGCACGGCGGAGGCGAAGGCCACGCCGGGTTCGACCGAGCTGACGGAAGCCTTCGCAAAAGGCCTGTTCAAGCTGATGGCCTACAAGGACGAGTACGAAGTTGCCCGGCTCTATAGCGACGGTGAGTTCGCCAAGGCTCTTCAGGCGCAGTTCGACGGTGATCCCGGATTGAAGGTGCTGCTGGCGCCGCCGCTGCTCGCCCGCCGCGACAAGGTCACGGGCCATCTGCAGAAGCGCGAGTTCGGATCGTGGGTGTTTCGGGCGTTCGGCGTGCTCGCGAAGCTGAAAGCGCTGCGCGGCACGGCCTTCGACATATTCGGCTACACCGCCGAGCGCAGGATGGAGCGCGCGCTGCCCGGCGAATACTCCGCGATGATCTTCCGCCATCTCGACGGCAAGATCGATCTGCCACGACTGATCGCGCTGGCGAAGACGCCGGAGATCGTGCGCGGCTACGGCCACATCAAGGAAGCCAATGTCGCGCGCTACCGTGCCGAATGCGCGCGCATCGAAGGCGAAATCGGTCGGCCAGTAGCGCAGGCGGCGGAGTAAGCCTCGGATGCAGTTCGGCGTCTTCGATCAGAATGACCGTGGTCCGTACCCGCTCACTGAGCAATACGAGAAGCGGCTCGCGCTGATCGAGTTCTACGACAGCGCAGGCTTCCGCACCTATCACATGAGCGAGCATCACTCGACGCCGCTCAATCTAACGCCTTCGCCGAGCGTGTTTCTGTCGGCAGTCACGCAATGCACGCGACGCATCCGCCTCGGCGCGCTGGTCTATGTGCTGCCGATGCATCATCCGCTGCGGCTCACCGAAGAGATCTGCATGCTGGATCATCTCAGCGGCGGCCGCATCGAAATCGGCATCGGCCGCGGCGCCTCGCCACATGAGCTCGATTATTTCGGCGTCGATCACGACCTCGCGCAGGCGATGTATGTCGAGGCCTACAACGTCATCATGCAGGCGCTGACTAAAGATGAGGTCAATTTTTCCGGCAAGCACTATCAGTTCAAGAACGTCCCGATCGATCTAAAACCCGCGCAATTGCCGCATCCGCCGCTGTGGTACGCGGTGCCCGTGCCGGAAGGCGCCGCCTGGCCGGCGCAGAACCGCATCAACATTGTCTGCGGTGGGCCGATCCCGCGCATCCGCGAGATATCTGACCGCTACCGCGCCGAGTGGGCGGCGGCCGGCCACGCGCCGGAGCAGTTGCCGCTCATCGGCATCAACCGTTTTGTCGTCTGCGCCGACACCGATCGCGAAGCGATGGAGCTCGGCCGCCGCGCCTGGCCGGTGTTCCACAGGAGTTTTATGAAGCTCTGGAATATGCACGGCACCCAGCCGCGCTATGCGCGCATCCCCGATGATTTCGATTCGGTGGTGAAGAACGGCGGCGGCATCGTGGGTTCGCCCGGCACCATCAGCGAGCAGGTCAGCCGCATGGCCAATGAAGCCGGTGCCAATTATTTCATCAGCCAGTTCTCCTTCGGCGATCTTCGCCAAGAGGAAGTGCTGTATTCCGCCGGCATTTTTGCCCGCGAAGTGCTGCCGCTGGCGCGCGAGCGCGTCGCGCAGGCGGTGTAGCGCCTCCGACCAAAGCCCAATAGTGTGGGAACTCGCGGGTACTATCATAGCCACCGCCGAAGCAGCGCCACTCGGCCCAAGAAAAAGAAAGCGTGCACGCATGACCGCAAATGCCGCTGCGCTCGCCGCCACCGTCATTCTGCTTTTTACGATGGGGTATTTCTTTCTGGCAGCGCCCGCCTTTCTCCTGGTGAAGCTCGATATCCCGCAGGTCACGCAGCTCCTGCGCGGCATGTTCAATGTCCAGTTTGTCATGATGAGCATCGCCGGGGTGATCGGCACACTCGCCTTTGCGCTGGCGGGTCACCCGGCTTTCGCCATCGCGATTGGCGTGGTCGCAGCCTTCGCGATTTTCGGGCGGCGCTGGTTTCTCGGCAAGATGGATGCGCAGCTGAGTGCAAGGGATGCGGGTGATGCCCGTGCGGTACGGCGGCTGCGCCGGCTGCATTGGGCCGGCATGCTCTGCAATGCAGTCCTGCTGGTCGCCTTCGTCAGCAGCATCCCCTACGTCGCGTCGATGTAATCGGGCACTCGCTTCCCGGCCATGACTTGAATGCGCCAATCTGTCCCGCCTTTGGCAGGTGGCAGAGGGCAAATGATGCGAGGTCGCCCTGGTCACCTCGGTGCAAAGGCGATCGAGCCGTCGCCGTCGACGTCTCGCGCCAGCCGCCCGGTCGAGGCGAGCATGTTCAGATGGGCAAGCGCTTCGCCGATGGCCTGTCGCGGATTGGCGTATAGCACCCGCGGAAACACTTCCTGCGCGATCAGAAACGCATTCGTCCTGTCGGTGACGACGGACATCACGTCGTCAAGCCGCGCCAGATGGTGCTCGCGCAGCTGGGCAAGCCGCTGGTGCAGCCCGCGAAACGGCAGGCCGTGCGACGGCAGCACCAGCGTGTCCGGTGGCAGCGCCTCGAGGCGCGTCAGTGAATCCAGATAATCCTTCATCGGGTTGGCTTCCGGCTGTGCCGCCGGCGCGATCACCGAGGGTGTCATGTGCGACAGAATCTGGTCGCCTGCGATCAGGATCCTGTCAGCCTCGCAAAAGAACAACGCATGTTCGGGTGAATGCCCGCCCGCCGTGATGACCCGCCACTCGCGTTTCCCCATGGCGGCCACGTCGCCGTCCCGAATGCGAATAAATTCGCGCGGCGGCCGCGGGCCGAGATACTTCTGATGGCGCTGGGCTTCCATGATTCTCGCGGCATCATCCTCCGACGCGCCGTTTCGTTTCAGGAATGAGCCAAACTGCTCGTCAGGCCCTTGCTCGCGCTCATGCCACATCTTCCAGCCGCTCAGCCATTCCGCCACCGGCATGCGAACGGCGCATTTCATCTCCTTCACGAAGTATCCGGCGAGGCCGAAATGATCGGCATGCGCATGCGTGAAGGCGAGGCTCTGCAAGGGGCGGCTGCGCAGCAGTCCGCGCCAGAGCTTGTCCCAGAGCTCGAAGGTATCGTCGGTGTTCAAGCCGCAGTCGACCAGGGTCCATCCCGGCCCATTGTCGAGCAGCCAGCAATTGACGTGGTTGGGCGCCGTCGGCACGGGAAGCCGTACCCAGAACAGTCCCGGCAGGACATCCGTCAATTCGCCATAGGCCGGCGGGCGCTGCACCGTGAATTTCAGATCGTCGGACATTTGTTGCCCCCGGGGCCGCGTCCCGATTACCACATGATTTCAAGCCGCCGGCTGGGGCAAGCTTACGCGAATTGTGCCGGTCATCAACGATGCGGAGATTTCAATGGCCCATGCCGGGTACCGCAGGCGGCCGAATAACCGCGGTGAACGTTGGGAGCGGCTGGCCGTTCGTTTCAGCCCTTCAGCTCCGCGACCAGGAAATCCACCAGCGCGCGCACCTTTGCCGACGGGCGCGGGCCTGCTGGAAACACCGCATGCACATCGACCGAAGGGAGCTTGTAGCCGCGCAACAGCTGCACCAGCTGGCCGGATTTGACCTCGGCCCCGGCCATGCCGGTCGATGCCATGGCGATCCCGAGACCTGCCATGACGCTGGCGAGTGCGCCGGAGCCTGAGC
>Ga0081540_1002483_pt1 | contig 15017 bp, 12 predicted proteins | sample TabmetS2T1R1_FD_71024 | JGI IMG/M metagenome (GOLD analysis project Ga0081540, IMG submission 71024) | Tabebuia heterophylla rhizosphere microbial communities from the University of Puerto Rico - S2T1R1 | ecosystem: Host-associated > Plants > Roots > Rhizosphere ... | reverse complement strand
TGCGGTAGACGTTGCTGAGGTGCACCTCGACGGTCTTCGTCGTGACGAACAGCGCCTGCGCAATGTCCTTGTTCGAGAGCCCCTCCGCCGCGAAGTTCGCAACGCGCTTCTCGCTCGCCGTCAGCGACTCCACACCGGAGAGCAGCAGCCGCCGCGGCCGCGCGCCCGTCGCCGCGAGCTCCGTCTCCGCCTGCTCGACGAGCGGTTGCGAGCCGCAGCGGACGGCGAAGTCGAGCCCTTCCTTCAGCAGCTCCCGCGCTTCCGCGCGGCTGTTCGACCGGCGAAGCGCCGCCCCGAGCTCGACCAGCGTCCGCGCCCGCTCGAGCTGCGCCGCCGACCCTCGGAGGACCGCAAGCGACTCGCGCAGCGACTCGATCCCCTCCGCGCCGCCCTCGGCCATCCCGCGTACACGCAGCGCGACGCCGAGCGGGCGTGGCGCGCCCCAGGCCCGCGCAACCTCGACCTCCGCGCGCGCGAGCTCGAGAGCCTCGTCGCGCCGCTCGAGCGCCAGGAGCGCGAGTGCGAGGTGCGACCGCCACGCGACAACCGCCGGGTTGTAGATCTCGAAGGCATCCATGCACGTGCCGAGCCGCTCCCAGTCCGCGGCGGCGCCGGCGAAATCGCGCCGTGCGTACCGCACCCAGCCCCGTGCGCCGAGGAAGAAGATCATGTGGCCGCTCTGGGCCACCTCCTCCGGGAGCCCGAGCCCCGCGAGCGACTCGTCGGCCTCGTCGACCTCACCGCGGTTGGTCAGCACGTCGGCGAGGTACGAGCGGTAGTAGATCGCGCCCTGCTGACTCGGGAGGTAGCTGACCAGATCGTCCGACTCGCGCAGGTCCTGAATCGCGCCTTCGAGGTCGCCCCGCTGCGCGAGCGTGAGCCCCCGGAAGCAGAGCAGGTTCGAGAGCGTTACCAGCTCGCCGCGCTTCCTCGCCGCCTCCATCAGCACGTCGAAGAAGCGATCGAGGTCGTCATCGAACTCGGCGAACATCAGGGCGCTCACGGCGCACGAGATGGCAACCGAGGGCATGCTCTCGACCAGCGCGGCGACCACCTTCGGCTCCGCCAGCTCCGCCACGCCTTCGCGGTTCACACCGCGGCGCGCGTCGAAGTAGCGCAACGTCGCCACCATCACCGCCCGGCCCACGTCGCCGACCAGCGCGTTCTCGTCGACGCTCGCAATTCGCTCCGTCGAGATCTCGAACACGTCCGAGTCGAACCCCGCCGAGTTGATCAGCTCGGCCTCGAGCAGCTCGCACAGCTCGGGCTCGCCGCCGCCGAGGTGATGGATCGCCTGTTTGAACACCCGGGCCGCCTCGGGCCCGCGGTTGAGCCGGAAGAGCGACCGCCCGAGCTCGAGCGACAGACGCGCATGCCGCAGCGGCTCGTCGGTCGCCGTGAGCGCCTCGCGCAGGTGCCGCGCGGCGGCGGCGACATCGACGCGCTGCTCCGCGAGCCCCAGGTCGATCAACGTGTCCACACGCGCCTCCGCAGTCGGCGGCTCGGCGAGTGCCCGGCGCAGGTACCGCACCGCGACCTCCGCGGCGCCGCGCACAAGGGCACGGTCTGCCGCCACGCGCAGGGTGTCGACCACGAACGGGTCGCCGGCAGGCGGGACGAGGTCGAGGTGCGCGGCGACGCGCTCCGGCTCGGCCTGCGCCGCCGCCAGGAGCTCCGCCGCGCGGCGGTGAGCGACGAAGCGGTGGGCCGTCTCGATCGACTCGTAGACGGCCGAGCGCACGACCGGATGGACGAACTCGACCGTCGGCGTCGACACGCGCAGCAGGTCGGCGCGCGCGAGCCACGTCGCGGCGAGGGTCGAGAGGTGGTGGTCGTCGAGGTCGGCGAGCGCCGCGACGTCGCGCTGCTCCGCGCCGTCGCCGAGCACGGCCGCCGCGATGGCGAAGCGCCTGGCCTCCTCGGGCAGCCGCGAAAGCCGTAGCGCGACCGCGCGGGTCACCGGCTCCGGCCCGACCTCGTGCACGCGCGCCGCGTTCTCGGCATGCGGGAGGACTCCCTCGCCGTGCAACGCGTCGACCAGCGCGCGGACAAAGAGCGGGTTGCCCCCGGTCGCGGCATGGCACGCCGCGGAAAAGGCGGGATCGGGCTCGGTGTCGAAGTGCTCCGCGACGAGCGCCGCGACGCCCGGCTCGCTGAGCGCGGTCGGCCGGATGACGAGCGCCGCAGGATCCGAGACCAGCTCCGTCAGCAGCTCCTTCTCGACGCTCTGCTCCGGCGGCCGCAGCCCGACCACGACCACCAGCGGCAAGCCTTCGAGGCGGCGGCCGAGGAACGAGAGCCAGCGCAGCGTCGGCGCGTCGCTCCAGTGCACGTCGTCGATGACGACCGCCGCCGGCCGGCGCGCGGCGATGTTTGCGGCCAGCCAGTACAGCCCGTGCAGCACGGCGAACGAGACGTCGCCGAGCGCGTCGCCCGTCAGCTCCTCGTCGCCGAAGATCCGCTCCGCCAGTGCCGCCGTTCCCGACAGCGCCTCGTCGCGCTCCTCCTGCGAGAGCGACGCGAGGTAGGGCTCGAAGAGCTGGCGCACGACGCCGTAGGCGAACTCCTGCTCGAGGTCGGCGCTCCGCGCGACGAGCACCTCGAAGCCGGACTGCGCCGCGAGGGCGCGCGCCTCCGCCACGAGTCGTGTCTTGCCCATGCCCGCTCGCCCCTCGATCGCGACCACGCGCCCGGCGCCCGTGGCCGCCGCATCGACGACGGCGTGCAGCGCCGCGAGCTCGGCCTCGCGCTCCAGCAGCGGCGTGGTCGCGACGGGCACCTCGGCCCGCCGGCGGGGCATGCGCGGCTTGGCTTTCTCCTTCTCGCGCGTCGAGAGCGGCGGAAACTCGCCCGGTAGGCCGAAGATCTCGAGCTGGTAGAGCCGATCGGGCTGCTCGATGTCAGGCAGCGCCGTCTCGCCGAGGTCGCGCAGCCCGAGCCCGGCCGTGAGCTCGGCGCGGACGAGGTTTGCGGTCGTGCTCGAGAGCAGCACCTGGCCGCCGTGGCCCGCGTCGCCGATCCGCGACGCCTGGTGCACCGCGAGCCCGACGTACCCGTCGGTGCTGACACTCGCCTCGCCGGTGTGGAGGCCCATCCGGACGCGGACCTGGACGCCTTCCGCCCACTCCTGCCCGAACAGCGCCCGCTGCGCAGCCGCGGCGGCGTCGACAGCCGAGCCGGCGCTGCGGAAGACGACGAAGAACGAGTCGCCCTTGGTGTCGATCTCGATGCCGCCGCCGTCGGCGAAGGCGGTGCGCAGCAGGCGGTTGTGGGTCGCCAAAACCTCCCGGTACCGGTCGCGCCCCAGGCCCGTGAGCAGCCGAGTAGAGCCTTCGATATCGGTGAACAGGAAGGTAACCGTGCCCGTGGGCAGGGCTGTTGACGCCTCGCGTACTGCAGGTGTGCTCAGTTCGGTGAATCCCCTCTATCTACGGCCCGCAAGACCGAATTGTAGAGCCGGACGGCCCCAAAACCTTGGGGGCGAGTCTAGGGGCGCCCCCGATGCGAATACCACACGCGCGCGCGCACGATGGAGGTGCAAACAGCAACCTTCGCCAGGAGAGAAACCATGTCCACCACCGACGGCCAGCTTGAAAAGTCCGATCCCCCCGCAGCGCACACGAGCACGACCTTGGAGCCGACGCGCCCCGAGGAGGAGCGCCCGGACACGGATGGGGACCGGCGGGTCGGAGACATAGACGACCTCCCTCGGCCAGATTGGAAAGACGCGCCCAAGTAACGAGGGGCGGCCCCACTCGTTCGTCTCCGGCACCATTTCGGCGTGCGGAGGAAGAGCCTCGCCGCGGTCGTCGTGCTCCTTGCCGCCGTGGCGGCCGTGCTTGCAGTGGTGCTGGCCCGCGGCGGGAGCGCCGCGCCGGGCGAGACTCCGAAGGGGACCTTCCGCGACCGCAACGGCGACGGGGTGCTGGAGCGCGCCGGCGGCGAGCCGCTCGTCGACCGGACGGAGCTCGCGCCGCGCTCGCGTGTGGTGCGACGGGTCGCCCTCTTCGCCCAGCTGACCGACACGCACGTGGTGGACGAGGAGTCGCCCGCGCGGCTCGAGCTGCTCGACCGCCGCGGGCCACCCTTCATGTCGGCGTTCCGGCCGCAGGAGGCGTTGAGCGGGCAGGTGCTGGCGGCTGCGGTGGAGTCCCTGAACGCGCTGAAGCCCCAGGCGGTCGTCGTCACAGGCGACCTGATCGACAACGCGCAGCGCAACGAGCTGGACGAGGCGCTGGCGGTCCTGCGCGGCGGCCGCGTCGGCCCGAACAGCGGCGCGCCCGGCTACCAGGGCGTGCAGGCCGCGTCGGACCCGGATCCGTACTACTACCGTCCCGACGTCGACCCGCCTCGCCATCCCGGGCTGCTCGCGCAGGCCGAGCGGCCGTTCGACTCGGCGGGCCTGCAGGCGCCGTGGTATCCGGTCGTCGGGAACCACGACCTGCTCGTGCAAGGGAACCTCGCGCCGACCGCCCGGACGAACGCGATCGCCACCGGCGATCGGAAGATCCTTGCCCTGAGCTCGGCCGCGCTGGAGGCGGTGCAGGGGCTTCGTTTGACGCCCGCGGTCGTCGCGCGGCTGCTGCAGCACGGCCTCCCGGGAGCCTCGGTCCGCGTCCCGGCCGAAGCGCGCCGGCGGGAGCTGACGGCAGCCGGGGCGCTGGCGGCGCTGCGGCGCGCGAGCGGCCACGGCGGCCGCGGGCCGCTGCTGGACTACTCGTTCGACGTCGGCGGCATGCGCGGCATCGTCCTCGACACGATCCGTCGGGGCGGCGGCGCGAGCGGCCTCGTGCGGCCGGCGCAGCTGCGCTGGCTGGCGCGGCAGCTGCGCGCGGCGGGGGAGCGGCCGGTCGTCGTCTTCACGCACTCGCCGCTGCGCTCCTCGGCAGGAGGCGCTGCGGCGCTCGCGCTGCTCGACCGCGACCCGCAGGTCGTCGCAGCCGTGAACGGCGACACGCACCGGAACGAGATCCGGTTGTACGGCCACTTCTGGCTGGTCGGCACCTCGTCGCTCGCGGACTACCCGCAGCAGGCGCGCGCGTTCGAGCTCGACCGAACGGCGGGCGGCGGATACGTGCTGCAGACCTGGATGGTCGACCACGATCCCTCCGACCGCGACGCCGAGACCTCGCGCGAGCTCGCGTACCTCGACTTCCAGGGCGGCCGCGTGCAGGGCTTCGCGGGATCGCGCGCCGACCGCAACGCGCGCCTGTACGTCCGCTAGCGCTCCCGCATCCAGGCCACGACCGGCCCGCGCGTCACGAGCCGCGTTGCCCAGAGCACCGCCACGGCCGTCCCGACCAGGAGCCCGAGCGCCGTCAGCCCGACGGCCTCCGCCGACGGCTCGAGTGTGAGGGAGACGTAGCTGGCGGCCAGGCGGGCCACCGCCGGGCCGACCAGCCAGCGCTGCGCGGCGACGCCGACGAGGATCGCGAGCACGATCACCGGGGCCGCGGCCGCGGCGACGATCCCGGCGAGCTGCCGGTGGCCGCCGCCGAGCGCGCGCACGGTCGCGAGGCCGCCCCGCCGCTCCTGCACGGTCAGGGCGAGCAGCTGCGCGATCGCGTAGAGGCAGACGAGCGCGTTGAGGACGGCGACCGTCCGCAGCAGCGCGACCAGGACGTCGATGAAGCCACTCGAGCGCGTGGCCCAGCTCTGCACCGACTGGCCCGCGATCCCGCGCGACGAGGTCGCGAAGAAGCCCGCGTTCCCGAGCTCGCGCCGAACCGCCGCTGCGTCGGCGGACGGCTTCAGCCGCACGGCAATCTCCGCCGGAGCCTCGCCGTCCAGCCGCTGCGGCTGAACGTAGGCGACGCGCCCCTGCCGCTCGAACGCCTTCACGATCCCGGCCACGCGGAACCGGACCTCGCGGCCGCTCGGAAGCTGCGCGGCGAGCGTCGAGCCCGGCTGGAGGTTCAGGATCTGCGCGAGCCCGAGGCCGACCTCCGCCTCCCGCGGCCCGCGCAGCCGCCGCCCGTCGGAGAGCGCCGGTGCCTCGAAGCGCGTGTGGTCGCCGGGGAACGCGACCACGGTGAACGGCTCGCCGAGATCGAACGAGTCGGCGGCGTTCAGCTCGTACCGCGGGGCGGCGGCCTCCACCCCGGGCAGGCGGGCGATGCGCGCCGACTCGAACGGCGCGGCGGAGACCGTCAGCTGGTAGCGCTTGCCCACCGCGACGGGGTTTCGGTCGAGCCGCAGCAGCAGCGTGGCGATCGAGAGGATCAGGAGGATCACGACGACGGCCGAGCCAAGCACGACGGTGCCCCCGATCGTCCGCGCCGGCCGCGCCGCCGCCATCCGCAGGCCGAGCGCGGCCGGGCCTCCTCCACCGGGCAGCCGCCTGGTCGTGCCGACCACGTCTCCGCGTTGCAGGGTCGCGGCGGCCGGCCCACGGGTCGCCCGCCAGGCCGGCCACGCCGACGCAACCGCGACGAGCGCGACCAGGGCGGCCAGGGCGCCGACGAGGAGCGGCGCAACCGACGCTCCCGGCCCGAGCTGGCTGAGGCTCGCGAGCAGCCGGTCGAGCGACGAGACGACCGCGGCCCAGCCCACGAGGACGCCGATCGCTCCCGCCGGCAGCGCGACTGCGACGGCCTCCAAGACCGCACTCGCGACGACGGTGTGCGGCGGCGCGCCGAGAGCGCGAAGCAGCCCGAGCCCGTGGCGCCGCCGCTGGACCTCCGCGTTCGCCGACGCGGCGAGCATCGTCCCGGCGACGACGAGCGCGATCAGCGAGAACGCCACGAGGAGCGCGATCACGATCCCGGCCGCCTGGCCGATCAGCACCTGGAGGCCGGCGCGGGTCGTGACGCGCAGGCCCACGACGCCGAGGCTGGCCGACCGCGCCTGGGCGAGCGTCACATCGACGCGGCCCGGGTCCACGAGCCAGATCACCGCGGAGTTGACCGTGCCCAGGGGCATGCCGGTGACCGCCGCGGCCTCGCGGTAGCCGAGCCAGACGCGCGGCCCGCGCGAGAGCGGGAAGGCAACGTTGTCGGGCGCGACCGCGACGCCGACGACTCGCAGCTCGTCGCCTCCGACGTTCAGCCGCGACCCGGACCGCAGGTGCCACTCGCGGGCGAGGCCCTGCTCGATCACCACCTCCCGCGCGGCGCGTCGGTCGCGCCCGCTGACGATTGCGTAGCCACGTGGGCCGCCGGGTGGAACGCCCACCACGGTCGCGTCGTCTTCGTACCGGCTGCGGCCTGCGGCGACGAAGACGTGTGCAGCCTGGATCCGGTAGGAGGCGGCGCGAACGTTCGCGAGGCTGGACACGACGCGTTCGACATCCCGGCGCGACTCCGGCTGGAAGGTCGCGAGGACGTCCGGCAGCTGCGCCCGCGCAGCCGTGCGGTCGAAGCCGGTCGCCAGGCCGTAGGCGACGGTCACAGACGCGCCGAGCATCGCCCCGGCCGCCGCGATCCCGCCCGCCGCGAGCAGCACCCGCCCGCGCCTCGCCCGCAGCCGGGCCCGCGCGTAGGCCAGGACGGCTCTCACAGCAACCGGCCGCCCTCGAGCCGCAGCACGCGGTCGGCGCGACCGGTCGCGGCCTGCTCGTGCGTCACGAGCAGGACCGCCCGCCCCTCGTCGGCGATCCCCCGCAGCAGGGACAGCACGGTCTCGCCCGACTCGGCATCGAGGTTCCCGGTCGGCTCGTCGGCGAGCACCAGCTGCGGGTCGTTCACCAGCGCCCGCGCGATTGCGAGGCGCTGCTGTTCACCGCCCGAGAGCACCGTCGGCAACCGTTCGGCCGCCTCGCCGAGCCCGAGCCGCTCGACGAGCTTCCGCCCGCGCCGCAGCGCAGGGCCGCGTCCGTTCAGCCGCGCCGGCAAGAGCACGTTCTCGAGCCCCGTCAGCTCCGGCAGCAGGTGGAAGGCCTGGAAGACGAAGCCGATCCGATCGCGCCGCAACGGCGCGAGCACGCGCTCCGGCGCACCGTCGAGCCGGACCCCGGCCACCTCGACCTCGCCGCCGTCGACGCGGTCAAGCGCGCCGACCACGTTCAAGAGCGTCGACTTCCCCGAGCCGGAGCGGCCGGTTACCGCGACCAGCTCGCCGGCTTCGACGTCGAGGTCGAGCCCGTCGAGCACGCGCAGCGCGGCGCGCCCCTCGCCGTGGACCTTGACTACGCGGCGCAGCCGCACGATCGCCATCTCCCCAGAGTGCCAATCGTCGGCCGACACCAGTAGGATCGTTTCAGCGGGTCAGGCGACGAGAGGAGCCCAGATGGATGTGATCGCAGGGATCGACGCGGCTCGGAAGCGGTGGGACGTGCTCGAGCATCCGTTCTACACGCGCTGGGAGCAGGGCGAGCTGACGCGGGAGGAGCTGGCCCGCTACGCCGGTGAGTATCGGCACGCGGTGGTCGCGCTGGCGCGCGCCGCCCGCACCGCGCGGCTGCACGCCGACGAGGAGGCTTCGCACATCGCGCTCTGGGACGACTTTGCCTCCGCGCTCCCCGTCGAAAAGACCCACGAGCCGCTCCCCGAGACCCGCTGCTGCGCCACCGCTTGGGCGGCCGCCGACGACGAGCTCGGCGCGGCCGCGATCCTGTACGCGATCGAAGCCGGCCAGCCGGCCATCTCGGAGACGAAGCTCCGCGGCCTGGTCGAGCACTACGGCTTCTCGGACGACACGCCGGCGACCGCGTACTTCGCCGTCCACGGCGAGCGCGACCACGAGCACGCGGCCGAGGCGCGCACGGCGCTTGCAGGCAGCGACGATCCGCGGCTGGTGGGTCTCGCCGAGGCGGCGCTCGCGGCGAACTGGGCGTTGCTCGACGGCGTTTCCGCGAACTAGAACCAGCTCACGGGTCCAGCCGGAACGGCGGGTACTCGTCGGTGACGAGGAGGAACGCGTACCCGAGCACGCGGTTGCCCCAGCGGATCACCCCGACGACGAACTCGAACAGTCCGCGCGGATACCTCCCGGTGAAGAGGATCGCGAACCACGCCAAGATCACGCAGACGAAGACCGCGAGCCAGAGGAAGAGCAGCACGACGTAGTGCGGGATCGCGAGGAACCACTTCACGAGCGGTAGCCAGCGGTTCAGGTCGCGCTTGGCATCCGGAAACGGGAAGTCGAGCCGCACGGACTGCTGCTCGTCGGTGGACGGGTACCGGTCGTCCAGCAACGCGAAGTAGACGCCGACGCGATTCTGGAACCGCAGCAGCTCGAGGTTCCAGTCGAACCACCAGCGCGGGTACTTCTGCCGGAAGAGGATCATCAGCAGCGGCCCGAGGAAGAGCCCGCCTCCCAGCGCGGCGCCGAAGTGCCAGTACTGCCCGTACCCGTAGCCGGCGGCGTGCTCACCGCTGAGCGTTGCCAACACGATCGCAATCGGGATCGCCCAGATCAGCCTGAACGCGGTCGTCAGCCGGTTGAGGTCGCGGTCCGGGTAGTCGACCGAGTACTCGACGGGATACCGCGGCTCGCCTCCAGCCTGGGTGCCTGCTTCCATCGCAAGACCTCCTACTCGTGGCCGTGAGCGGAGAACTCTAGGAGAGCGCGGTCGATTCGTGTCGGTCGCGCTACCGCTTGGTCGCCTTCTTGAGCATCCCCGAGATCGCCCCGTCCGGGTACGTCCGCGGTGCCTCGGGCGTCACACCGAAGGCTGGTCCTCGAGGACCGCGCGCGCCCGCTCGAGGTTCTCGGCGTGGACGAGGATCTCGCGAGGCCCCGCGCCGCTCTCCGCCGCGTCCGCGAGCCCGACCGCGTAGTTGGTCTTCTGCGCGATCGCCGGGATGCCCTCGCTGCGAAGGAGCGAGAGGATGATCTCGGCCTCGGGCTCCGATCCCACGACCTGAAGGACTGCGAGCTCTGCCATCAGGACGAAGCCTAGAGCCTGCCCGCCTCGATGATGCGCTCCAGGAACTGCTGGGTGCGCGGCTCCTTGGGGCTCGCGAAGATCTCGTTCGGCGATCCCTCCTCGAGGATCTGGCCGTCCTCGAGGAAGCAGACCCGGTTCGCGATGTCGCGGGCGAAGCTCATCTCGTGCGTCGCGATCACCATCGTCATCCCGCCCTCGGCGAGCTCGCGGATCACGTTCAGCACCTCCGCGACGAGCTCGGGGTCGAGTGCGCTCGTGACCTCGTCGAGCAGCATCAGCTCGGGCCGCATCGCGAGCGCGCGGACGATCGCGACCCGCTGCTGCTGGCCGCCCGAGAGCCGGTCGGGGTACTCGTCGCGCCGGCCCTCGAGGCCGAAGCGCCGGAGCAGCTCGAGCGCCCGAGCCTCCGCGTCCGCGCGCGGGAGCTTGAGCACGTCGCGCGGGGCCAGCGTGACGTTGCGCAGCACGGTCATGTGCGGGAAGAGGTTGAACGCCTGAAAGACGATTCCGATCCGCCGGCGGACGGCGTTCACGTCGACGCCCCGCCGCGTGATCTCCTCCTCGCCGAGCCAGATGCGGCCTGCGTTGAGCGGCTCGAGCAGGTTCACGCAGCGAAGGAGCGTCGACTTGCCCGAGCCGGAGGCGCCGATCAGGCACACAACCTCGTGCTCCGTCACCTCGAGGTCGATCCCGCGCAGCACCTCGTGGTCGCCGAACGACTTGTGCACGTTGTCGAGCTTTAGCGCGCTCACGCAAAGCCACCCGCGGCCTGGCGGCGCCTCCGGTCGCGCGCGATCAGCCAGTCGGTGAAACGGGCGAGCGGGATCGTGATCGCGACGAACAGCGCCGCGGCGGCGAGGTAGGAGCCGTAGGTGAAGGTCGCGTTCGAGTAGATCATCGACTGGTTGAACGCCTCGACGACGCCGAGCGTCGCCACGAGGGCGGTGTCCTTCTGCAGGCCGATGAAGTCGTTCAGCAGCGGCGGGATCACGCGCCGAATTGCCTGTGGCAGGATCACGCGCCGCAGCGCCTGGAAGCGGGAGAGGCCGAGCGAGCGCGCCGCCGCCTCCTGGCTCGGGTGCACCGATTCGATGCCCGCGCGGTAGACCTCGGAGACGTAGCCGCTGTAGACGAGGATCAGCCCGATGCCCGCCCAGAAGAGGCGCGAGCGCGGGACCCCGGTGAGCTGGAGCGCCGGTGCGCCGAAGCCGAGCAGCGCGATCACGAGGATCGTCGGGACGCCGCGGGCGAGGTCGGCGTAGATCACCGCCAGCGCGCGCAAGGGGAAGAAGACCGGCCCGGGCAGGCTGCGCAGCACCGCGATCACGAGCGCGAGGATCAGGATGCACACCTCGCAGACGAGGAAGATCTTCACGTTGAGCACGAACGCCCGGGCGATGTCCGGGAACGAGCTCGAGATGTCGCCCCAGTCGAAGAAGGAGCGCTTGACCTCCGGCCAGCCGGCCGACTGCGTGACCGCGACGACCACCACCGCCACGAAGACGGCGGTGCTGAGGAGCGCGATCGCGACTCCCTTTGCGCCCTCGCCCTCGAAGTGCAGCCCGCCGAGCAGGCGCGAGCGGCGCTCTACCTCAGGGTCGGCGCGCCGGTCGCCTTCGCTAGCCACTTCTGCTGAAGCTGCGCGAGCGTGCCGTTACTCCGGAGCTTCTCCAGCGCCTTGTTCACGCACGCGCGGAGGGAGTTCCCCTTCTCGAACACCATGCCGAAGTGCTCGCCGCCGGGCTTCGCGGGGAACTGGCCGAGGACCTTCCCGTTCGGCACCTGCACGGCCGTCACGTAGAAGGCGGTCGGCAGGTCGACGACGAGCCCGTCGATCTGCTTGTTCTTGAGGGCCTGCACGGCACCCGCGTTCGAGGGGAAGACGGAAGCCTGCTTCGAGGGCTTGATCTCCTTCTTGATGAAGTCGTAGCTCGTCGTGCCGAGCTGCGCGCCTAGCGAGTACGGCTTGAGCTCGGCGATCGACTGCGCGGACGCGATCGGCGTTCCCTTGTTCACGACGATGGACTGGTTGACGTCGTAGTACGAGTCGCTGAAGTCGACGACCTCCGCCCGCTTCTTGTCGAACGAGATCTGGTTGATGTCGAAGTCGAACGACTTCGGGCCCGGGGCAAAGGAGTTGTTGAACGGGACGTGGGTCCACTCGACCTCGCTCTTGTGGAAGCCCAGCTCCCTGGCGACCGCGTAGGCGACGGCGCTCTCGTACCCCTCGCCGCTCCGCGGGTCGCTGACCTGCCACGGCTTGTGCGGGGTACCCCCGAACCAGGGCGGGAAGGCGGGGTTGTCGGTGCCGATCGTCAGGACGCCGGCTTTGACCAGCTTGAGGTCGGACTTCTTGCAGCTCGAGGCGGCGGTCGTGTCGCCTGTGCCGGTGGCCGCCTCCTTCGTCGATCCGCAGCCTGCGGCCACGGCCGCGAGCACCATGACGAGCGCCGCAACGGACGCAAGGAAGATCCGCCTTCGCGCGGTCACGGCGACTGAGCCTACACGCCGCTCCCGGCTCCCGGAGTGCATGGAGCGTGCCGGAATGTCCGTACGAAGGGCTAACACAATTTTCATCGAACGCCGTTACAACCCTGGACATGAGGCAAACCTTTTCGTCGGCTCGAACCGCGGCTCTCGCGGTGATTGCGCTCTTCGTTCTGTTCCTCGTCGCGCTCGAGGGGGCGGCGGCTGCGAAGCCGACTGTGAAGCCGACGTCGCTGCAGAAGCGGACCCCCGGCCTGGTCGAGTCGCTGGCGATGGACGGCTCTCGCATCGCCTACGACGTCGCCGGCAACTACAGCTCACGGACGCGCTGCAACGAGGTGTACGTCTGGAACGTGCCCCGCAACGTCACGAGGCGCGTCAGCGGCAGGCAGACCTGCGGCGCCGACAACAGCAGCACCGGCGCCGGGGTGCGCGAGCTCGCACTGGCCGGCGGCCGCGTGGCCTGGATCGTGAACCAGGGCGGGAACAGCGAAAGCGGCGACCACCTCTACGTCTCCTCGGTCGCAGGGCCGCACGAGCGCGTGCTCGCCTCCGCCTTCCGGACCGGCAGCGTCGACGGGATCCTGACCGGCAACTGGCTCGGCGGGCTCGTCGGCAGTCAGAGCTTTCTCGGCGTCGACCACTGGGCGACCGACACCAACGGCGCCGTCAGCAGGGCGCGTCTGCAGAGCGTCGGCGCGCGGCTCGGCGACCTCGCCGAGGGAACCGGGACGATGCTCGCGAAGTCGACCGACGGCCGGCTGGTGGCGGTCCTGCGCGATGACGGCTCGATCGGCCTGTACTCGACGCGCGGCGTGCTGCTGCGCACCGTCATGCCCGGGCACGGCGCAACCGAGATCGCCGTCCGCGGCGACTACCTCGCCGTCCTCACCACCGCCGACACGCTCGAGGTCTACAACTCGCACTCGGGCCGGCGACTGAAGACCTGGCGCGTCGCGCACGGCGCCCGCTCGCTGGACGTGAGCTCCGGGCTCGCCACGTATGCGGCGCCGCTCCCGAACGGCGGGTATGCGCGGGTCGTGCACGTTCGGCGCCTCAAGAGCGGGCGCGACCGGGTCCTGGCCACCACTCCGCCGGAGCTGGTGGGCGTGCGCCTCGAGCCGGCCGGGCTCGCGTACGCGTTCAACCGGATCGCCCCGGGGCGGCCCGGCGCGGTCGTGTTCGTCCCGATGAACCGGATCGTGCGCGCGCTCCGCGCCCGCTAGTCGGCGTCCTAGGCCGCGACCGTCGTGAACTGCGGGATCACGTCGGTGCCGTAGGCGGCGAGCGTCTCGTCCGCGCGCTCGGTCATCAGGTAGATGTCGAACTGGTCGACGCCGACCCCCTCGAGCTCGCGCAGCTTCTCCGTGATCTGCTCGGGCGTACCGAGAACGCAGAAACGGTCGCAGATCTCGTCGGTCACGAACTCGCCGTGCTTGGCCCCGACGCGGCTGTGGTCCTTGTAGTCGTAGAACTTCCGCGCCTTGACGTAGTCCGTGAGCGCGCTCGGGATCTCGTCCGAGTCCTCGCCGTAGCGCTCGATCAGGTCCATGACGTGGTTCGAGACCATCGCCGGGAACCAGCGCACCTGGTCGCGGGCCTCCGCCAGGTCGTCCGAGACGTGGCTCGGGGCGCAGACGATGCACTTGAGGGCGTCCGGGTCGCGGCCCGCTTCCTCGGCGGCCTTCCTGGCGGTGCCCATGATCCACTTGATGATCTGCGGGTCGGCCAGCTGGATGATGACGCCGTCGCCGACGCGGCCCGCGACGCCGAGCGCGCGCGGGCCGTAGCCGGCGACCCACATCGGGATGTCGGGCAGATCGTCCCGGACCCACTCGAGCTTGAGCTCCTTGTCGTTCCAGTCGACCGCGCGGCCGTTCATCAGGTCCTTGATCATCGCCAGGCGGCGCTCGAACTCGGCCACCCTCACGGGCTTGAGCCCGACGACGCGGCGCGACGAGTCGCCCCGGCCGATCCCCATCACTGCGCGCCCGTTCGAGATGTCGTGCAGCGTCGCGTACCAGCTCGCGGTGATGGTCGGGTCGCGGATGCCCGGGTTCGTGACGCAGTGGCCGAGCTTGATCCTCTCGGTCTGCACGGCGGCGACGGGAAGGAGCGCGTAGCTCTCCTGCCAGAGAATGTGGGAGTCGTAGGTCCAGCCGTACTCGAAGCCGTTCCTCTCGCCGTTCTGCAGCACCTCGACGAGGCGTGTGTACGGCGGGTCCGGCAGAGCGGTCACGCCGAAGCTCAGCATCTGCTCCTCCTCCCGGTCACTGGCAGGAGATGAGCATATCGCCGTCAAATCGCCCTGCAACGCCGCCAGGTACCTAGGTCATGAGCCACACCACCAGTCGCGGGCGCAGCGCCGGGTCGGCGTAGCTCGCGCTCGGGAGCGCCGGGCCGCCCACCGCGTGGTCCTCCTGCTCGTCGACGAGCTTCAGCAGCACGCCGTCGTTCGCAAGGCCGCCCGAGTACCACTCGGCGACCGTGTCCGTCACGTCCCAGACGACCCACTTCGGGCCGGCACCGGGCTCGACGTCCGCGAATGCGACCGCCGGCCCGAACGCCACCTCCCTGCGGGCGTACCAGTTCGGCGAGTAGATCGGGTGCGCCTCGAGCGAGAAGCCGCGGCCGTCGCACGGCACGGTCCGCCGTAGCGGCGCCGTGCACGCCCCGTCGTACGCGAGCCACAGCTCCGCCC
>Ga0081540_1002482_pt1 | contig 15020 bp, 12 predicted proteins | sample TabmetS2T1R1_FD_71024 | JGI IMG/M metagenome (GOLD analysis project Ga0081540, IMG submission 71024) | Tabebuia heterophylla rhizosphere microbial communities from the University of Puerto Rico - S2T1R1 | ecosystem: Host-associated > Plants > Roots > Rhizosphere ... | reverse complement strand
CAGCCAGCGGCCCCGCTCGGGAGGCGTCTGGCGCAGATCGATGGTGGCCAGTTCCGGCAGCTCGGCGCCGGAGAAGCGCGTCGGCAGGACGATATGGCGATAGCGTCCGGTCTGCGCGTTGACCAGGGTCTCGATAGCCGGCGTCGCGGAAGAAAGCACTACCGTTGCCCCGCCGAGCGAGCCGCGCACCACGGCCATATCGCGCCCCTGATAGGGCACGCGGTCCTCCTGCTTGAAGGCGCTGTCATGTTCTTCGTCGACCACGATCAGGCCGAGATCAGGGAAGGGCAGGAACAACGCCGAGCGCGCGCCGCATACCACGCGGATCTCGCCCTCGGCGACGCCGCGCCAGACGCGCGTGCGCTCGGCATTGGAGATTGAGGAATGCCACTCCTGCGGCCGGCAGCGGAAGCGAGCCTCGAACCGGGAGAGGAACTGGCTGGTCAGCGCGATTTCCGGCAGCATGATCAACACCTGCCGTTTGAGGCGCAGCGCTTCGGCGACCGCCTCGAAATAGGTCTCGGTCTTGCCAGAGCCCGTCACCCCATCGAGCAGTGACACGGAGAAGACGCCAGAGGTCAGCGACTCGCGGAACGAATGCGCCGCATAGCTTTGCGCCTCGGTCAGCTCAGGCGGCGCATGATCGGGATTTGGCCTCGGTGGCCTTGCTCGCGGCAACTCGACGCGCAGGAGCGTGCCCGCGTCAGCCAGGCCATCGATCACGCCATAGGAAACGCCGGCGCGCTCGGCCAGCGCTGCCTTCGGCCATACCAGCCCGCCTTCGGCCGCCCCTATCACGCGCCGACGCTCGGCGGTCATTCGGGCAGGCGGCGGGCCGGCGAGCCGAAATCCCCAGCGCGGCGCATCCGGCACAAACACGTCAGCCGCGCTCATCATCATCTTCAGGACCATGCCGCGCGGCGAGAGCGTATAGCGTGCGACCCAGTCGGCAAAGCGCATCGAGATGGCCGGCAGGCGCGGGATATCGAAGCGCTCGACAATGGACTTCAGCTTTTTGGGATCGACGCGCTTGGCATTCGCATCGCGCGGCCAGACGACGCCGACTTCCTTGCGCGGACCGATCGGCACCAGCACGAAATCCCCGGGCGCCAGATCCTCGCCGTCAGGAACCAGATAGTCATACGGCGCATCCAGCGCGAGCGGCAGCAGCACCGGCACGGTCACGTGCTGGGCGTCATTCTCCGCCAGTTCCGCCTGCTCGCCGAGAAGGTCACGCATCGGCGTCGCTCAGCGCCGCTTTAAAGCCGAAAGCACGACCCACACAATAATGGTGCCGATGATGGTGAGCAGCAGGAGCGGAGGCAGCCCGAAGATCGCATCACCACCCGAATCGCGGTCAAAGAAGCCCGGTCCCCCGTCGAAGAAGCGACCGCGCCCACCTCCGCCACGCCCGCCATGCAGCGCGCTAAGCACGAAGGGAGCGGCCGCAACGGCGAGGATCAGCCCGCCCATCACAGCGAGAATGAAGCGCAAAAAACCACCCGTCCCGCTCCGGGGGGGCGGGTTGCCATACATGGTCTGGCGCGGCGCGCTGCTGCCGCTTCCGCCGCCGCCAACACGGAACATCTGCAGCAGCAAGGCGACGATCACGCCGCTCACCACCGAAACCAGCAATTCTTTCAACATCGGCTCTCAACCATTGGGGCTTTCCCGTCAGCCCCCAAGACATTTGCATAAACGGAACGATGGCCATCATCGACGCCATATGCCAGCTTGAGGAGGGGATGGGGCAATCCCGTGGCACCTTTCGGCAGCATCGTCGCGGTCCCCTTATAGGAACGCTGCCGAAGCTGAACAAGAGCCGCGACGGTCACGGGGCTTGCCAGTCTCATTGGAAACGTCCTTAAAAGAGACGCGCGTCTGCCAGGAATTCCGGCAGCCTGCCGGCGTGCTAGGTGAAGACGGGAAGCAGGCCATGGCCCCGGTGATCGACTGCCTGTTTATTTACGGAACGCTGATGCTCACCTCTGGCCATCCGATGGCGCTGCGCCTCGCAAGTGAAAGCCGCGTTCTCGGGCCGGCTACGGCCGCCGGGCGCCTTTATGATCTCGGCTCCTATCCGGGCGCAGTCGCCTCGAATACAATAGCCGATCGGGTCCATGGCTTCGTGGTTAAGCTGAATCATCCAGCACGCACGCTGCGCTGGATCGATGCTTATGAAGGGGCGGGGGACGATGATCCAGAACCACGAGCCTTCGAGCGCGTTATTGCTCCGGTGAGGCTTATGTCCGGCAGGCAGCTCCATGCGTGGATCTATTACTATCGGGGTGCTTTGGCGACAGCGCGGCAGCTCCGCAGCGGCCGCTACGCGCCCCGTAAGCCATTGAGACGTCTGGCATCTTAAGGATCGGTCGGAAGCTCCCTTGAAGACCGCCGACCACGTCAGCTAAACCTGTTGGCAGGTTCCGGCTTGCCGCCCGAGCAGTGCCAGCTCCGCCTCAGTCACGAGACGCAAACGCAAGACCATAAAAACGGAAGCTCCCATGCCTGCGCGTATCATTTACGACCTCATCATCCAGTCTCTGGAAACCAATGTCAGGTTGGCGGAGAACCTCGCTTCCTTCATGAACGGTATGAACGAAGCGACCAAACGCCCGGAGCCAACCAAGAACGGCGCTCGCAAGGAAGAGCCGGCAGCGCAGCCTGAGCCCGCCAAGACCAACGCGCCTCGCAAAGGTGGCCGCTGGGTTTACCGGTTTGGTGCCGGACAGGCGGACGGTTCGGCCGATATGCGCGACCTGCTCGGCGGCAAGGGCGCCAATCTGGCGGAGATGTCGAGTCTCGGCCTGCCGGTGCCGCCCGGCTTCACTATCTCCACCGAAATGTGCGCCGATTATTATGCGAACGACAAAAAGTTTCCGGAGGCGCTGCACGCCGAGGTGGATAGCGCGGTCGCTCATGTCGGTGAGAAGGTCGGCGCCTCCTTCGGCGATCCCGAAAATCCGTTGCTGGTCTCCGTACGTTCCGGCTCGCGCGCATCGATGCCGGGCATGATGGATACGGTGCTCAATCTCGGCCTGAACGATGAGACTGTCGAAGGTCTGGCCAAGCGGGCCGGCGACCGGCGCTTCGCCTATGATTCCTATCGCCGTTTCATCCAGATGTATTCCGACGTGGTGCTTGGCGTCGATCATCATGTGTTCGAGGAGATCCTCGAGAACTTCAAGCACATGAATGGTTATGAGCTCGACACCGAGCTCTCCGCCGACGACTGGCAGGGGCTGGTCGGCAAATACAAGCAGGCAGTCGAGAACGAGCTGGGCAAGCCCTTTCCACAGGACACACGCGAACAGCTCTGGGGCGCCATCGGCGCCGTGTTCGACAGCTGGCATAATGCGCGCGCCATCACCTATCGCCGCCTGCACGATATCCCCGAAAGCTGGGGAACGGCGGTCAATGTCCAGGCCATGGTGTTCGGCAATCGCGGCGAGACCAGTGCCACCGGCGTCGCCTTCACCCGCAACCCCTCGACGGGCGACAAGCAGTTCTATGGCGAGTTCTTGGTCAACGCTCAGGGCGAGGATGTGGTCGCCGGCATCCGCACGCCGCAGCATCTGACCGAAGCCGCTCGCATCGATGGCAGCGACAACCGGCCCTCGCTCGAAGCGCTGATGCCCGAGGTGTTCGCCGAGCTGCGCTCGATCTACGAGAAGCTCGAGGGGCACTATCGCGACATGCAGGACATCGAATTCACCATCCAGGAAGGTAAGCTCTGGATGCTGCAGACCCGCTCGGGCAAGCGCACCACCAAGGCTGCGCTGAAGATCGCGGTGGATATGGCCGATGAGGGCGTGATCACGCCTGAAGAAGCCGTGATGCGCATCGATGCGGCTCAGCTCGACCAGCTCCTCCACCCGATGCTCGATCCCAACGCCGAGAAGCGCGTGCTGACCACCGGTCTGCCCGCTTCTCCTGGGGCGGCCACCGGGGAGATCGTCTTCGATCCCGAGAAAGCTGAAGCACGCCGTGCCGAGGGCAAGACCGTCATTCTGGTGCGCATCGAAACGAGCCCCGAGGATATCCACGGTATGCATGCGGCTGCCGGTATCCTGACCGCGCGTGGCGGTATGACCTCCCACGCCGCCGTCGTAGCGCGCGGCATGGGGCGCCCCTGCGTATCGGGTGCGGGCGCGATCCGCGTCGATTACAAGGCGCGCACCATGTCGATAGGTGACGTGGTGCTGAACGAAGGCGACATCATCACCATCGATGGCACGACCGGCCAGGTGATCGAAGGTACCGTGCCGATGCGCCAGCCTGAGCTTTCGGGCGATTTCGCCAAGCTTATGGGCTGGGCCGACAAGCTGCGGCGCATGAAGGTGCGCGCCAATGCCGAGACACCGCGCGATGCTGCGCAGGCCCGCGAATTCGGCGCCGAAGGCATCGGCCTCTCGCGCACCGAGCACATGTTCTTCGAGGAGGACCGGATCCTAGCCGTGCGCGAGATGATCCTCGCCGGAGACGAGCAGGGCCGCCGTCAGGCGCTCGCAAAGATTCTGCCGATGCAGCGCAAGGATTTTGTCGAGCTGTTCGAGATCATGGCCGGCCTGCCGGTCACCATTCGTCTGCTTGATCCGCCGCTCCACGAGTTTCTGCCGCATAAGGATGAGGAGATCGCGGAAGTCGCAAAGGTGCTTGGCGCCGACGAGGCGAAAATCCGCCACCGTCTCAATCAACTCGATGAATTCAATCCGATGCTCGGCCACAGAGGTTGCCGTCTCGCGATCACCTATCCCGAGATTGCCGAGATGCAGGCGCGCGCCATCTTCGAGGCGGCCGTCGAGGCCGCTGCCAAGACCGGCAAGCCGGTGGAGCCGGAGGTGATGATCCCACTGGTCGCGGTGAAGAAAGAGTTCGATATGCTGAAGGAGCGCATCGACAAGGTCGCCCGCGATGTGTTCCGCGAGAAGGGCGCGAGCGTGAAGTACCAGGTTGGCACGATGATCGAGCTGCCACGAGCCTGCCTGCGCGCCGGTGAGATCGCCGAGACTGCCGAGTTCTTCTCCTTCGGCACCAATGATCTCACGCAGACGGCCTTCGGCCTCAGCCGCGACGACGCCGCCAATTTCCTCGGCGAATATATAGCCAAGGGCGTGATCGAAGCCGATCCATTCATCTCCATCGACCAGGATGGCGTCGGCGAACTGGTTTCGATTGGCGTCGAGCGCGGAAAGGCCGTTCGACCGAACATCAAGCTCGGCATTTGCGGTGAGCATGGCGGCGATCCCGCTTCGATCGCCTTCTGCGAGAAGGTCGGGCTCGATTATGTGTCGTGCTCACCTTTCCGCGTGCCGGTTGCGCGGCTTGCCGCCGCCCAGGCCACGTTGGCGGCAAAGACAGGGCGAAGCGCCAAGCGCGAAGGCTAACCTATGGCGATGGGTGCACCCGTACCGGTGCTGCGCATGTTCGACGAGGCGAAAGCCAGGGAGTTCTATTGCGATTTCCTCGGCTTCACCATCGATTGGGAGCACCGTTTCGAGCCGGACACGCCGCCCTACATGCAGATCCGCAACGGCAGCTGCGTTATCCAGCTCAGCGAGCATTTCGGTGATGCGAGCCCCGGTGCTTCCATGCGGATCCCGATGCCGGAGCTCGATGCATTCGTCGCCGGGCTGAATGCCAAGCGCTACAGGAACGCTCGCCCCGGGATAATAGAGCAGCCCTGGGCGCGCGATTGCGTTATCGGCGACCCATTCGGCAATAAGCCGATCTTCTGGGCGCCGTATCCCACCGAGCTGCAGGTCTGAGCTTGCAGGCCGAATACGGCAGAAAATCAGACTGTGAGATAAGCGGCCAGACCCGACGACAAGCAAACCGCCGCCCGCTCCGCTAGCTTTTCTCGATTGAGAGAAGCAACGCCCCGTCAAGAGCGCGGCAGGAGGAAGGTTTGCAGGAACGGGCGAAAAGCGCTGACTTCGCTTTGCGCCATCTTGGCCGGCCGATGGAGCGCGTCGAGGACGCGGCTCTCCTGCGCGGTGAAGGGCGGTTTATCGACGACCTCGGTATCTCGCCGGGCACGTTGCATGCCGCATTCCTGCGCTCTCCGGTCGCGCACGGCCGAATTCGTGGGATCGACGCCAGCCAGGCGCTGCGGCTGCCCGGCGTCCATGCCGTGATCACCGGCGCAGATATCGCCAAATTCACTCGCGCTTTCACGGTGGGGGTCAAAGCGCCGATGCAGCATTGGGCGCTGGCGCTCGATCGGGTCCGCTATGTCGGCGAGCCCGTCGCCATCGTCTGCGCTGACACACCCTATCTCGCCGAGGATGGCGTCACCTTGATCCATGTCGACTATGAGTCGCTCCCCGCAATTGTCGACACTGAGCAGGCGGCGGGCGAAGGTGCACCGCTCCTGCACGACGCGGTAGGCTCCAATGTCGTCAGCGACCGGCGGTTCCGCTATGGCGACCCGGAAGCTGCTTTCGGAGCGGCTGACCGCGTCATCGAGATCAAAGTCCGCTATCCGCGCAATTCTGTGACCCCGATCGAGTGTCTCGGCGTGATTGCCGCCTACGCCTCGGCAGAAGGTGCCTACGAGATCACCACCCACTTTCAGGGGCCCTATGCGCTGCATCCCGTAATGGCGCTGGCGCTGCAGGTCCCGGGCAACAAGCTGCGCATCAAGACGCCGCCGGATAGTGGCGGTAGCTTCGGCACGAAGCAGGCGGTGTTTCCTTATGTCGTGGCGCTGGCGGTTGCGGCACGCATCGCCGGGCGGCCGGTGAAGTGGATCGAGGATCGGCTTGAGCATCTCTCCGCAGCAACCTCAGCCACCAACCGCGTCACGCATCTGAAAGCCGCAGTCATGGGCGATGGCACAATCACCGCGCTCGACTACGACCAGCTCGAAGACTGCGGTGCCTATCTGCGCGCGCCCGAGCCCGCCACGATTTATCGGATGCACGGCAATCTGACCGGCGCCTATGCCATCCCGAATCTTGCCGTGCGCAACCGTATCGTTGTCACGAACAAGACTCCGACAGGCCTAGTCCGTGGCTTTGGCGGACCGCAGGTCTATTTCGCGCTGGAGCGGCTGACGCACAAAATCGCCCGCGAGCTGGGGCGCTCAGATCTGGAGGTGATCCGCCGCAATCTGGTTCCGTCTGACGCCTTCCCCTACCGCACGCCATCGGGGGGCGTGCTCGACTCCGGCAACTACCAGGCTGCGCTCCATCTCGCAGAGGATGAGGGTGTTCTCGCCGACTTGACTGCCCGCCGGGAGAAGGCGCGCCGCGAAGGCCGGCTCTATGGCATCGGCTTTGCCGCCATCGTCGAGCCCTCGATCTCCAATATGGGCTACATCACCACGGTTCTGACGCCTGAGGAGCGCGAGAAAGCTGGTCCGAAGGCTGGCGCTATCTCCACCGCAACAGTCGGGCTCGATCCGCTTGGCGGCGTCTCGGTCCATGTGTCGTCCTGCCCGCAAGGCCAGGGGCATCGCACGGTTCTCGCGCAGACCGTCGCCGATAGCCTCGGCATAGAGCCGTCGGACATCCGCGTTGTAACGGAGCTGGACACCGGGCGCGATGCCTGGTCGATCGCCAGCGGCAATTACTCCAGCCGTTTCGCGGGAGCCGTGGCGGGCGCCGCGCATCTCGCCTCGACACGGCTGCGTGAGCGCCTCGCCGATATCGCGGCTACCCAGCTCGGCTGTGCGGCGGGCGAGGTCCGGTTCGAGGCTGGGCGGGTCTTCAGCAACGCTGCGCCGGACAAGGCGCTGCCGTTCCGGCGACTGGCGGCCAATTCGCATTGGGCGCAGGGGACGATGCCGCAGGGCGTCGCGCCGGTGGTGCGCCAAACCGCCTTCTGGTCACCACCTGAACTCGCTGCCCCGAACGCGCTTGATGAGATCAACTCCTCGGCGACGCATGGCTTTGTTTTCGACCTCTGTGGGGTCGAGATCGATAAGGCAACCGGCCGCGTGCGGATCGACCGCTATGTGTCGGTCCATGACGCCGGCTGGCTACTCAACCCCGCGCTCGCCGATGGGCAGGTGCGCGGCGGCTTTTCCAATGCACTTGGCGCCGCGCTTTACGAGCAGTTCGCCTATGGCTCGGACGGCAGTTTTCTCTCCGGCACGCTCGCCGATTACACCATTCCGACCGCAGCCGAGACGCCGGATATCGAGATCCTGCACCTCGAGACGCCATCGCCGGTGACGCCGCTCGGCGCCAAGGGGATCGGGGAAGGCAATTGCATGTCCACTCCTGTCTGCATTGCCAATGCCGTTGCGGATGCGCTGGGGGTGGAGGATATCGAACTGCCGCTGACGCCGGCCCGTGTGCTGGCGCTGATTGCTCAAGATGAGCCCGCACTACCCGCCGCTACCTTACGCGAGGAGCCGCTCAGCCTATCGCGCAGCGGCTTCGTGGTGACCGGCCAAGGCAGCATAACCGTGCGCGCATCGGCTGAGGCGATCTGGGCCATTCTGCTCGATCCGGAGCATCTGAAAACCATCGTCCCTGGCTGCAAGCGCCTGGAGCGCATCGCAGAGAACGAATATCGCGGCGATGTCGAGATGGGCGTCGGCCTCATCAAGGGGCTGTTCACCGCCAATGTCCGCCTGTTCGACCTCGATGCGCCACGGAGCCTCCGTCTTGAAGGCGGCGCAAACGGATCGCTGGGCGCCTCGCGCGGTGAGGCCGCCATCCGCCTTGTCCCCGAAGCTGAAGGTACGCGCGTCGACTACCGCTACGGCGTCGATCTGACCGGCAAGGTGGCAGCGGTCGGCGGACGGATGATCGAGGCTGCGGCCCGCGTCATCATCGGCGAGGTGTTCAAGCGCCTCGCGCATCGGGCCGAGCCGGGTGGCGGAGAGCCTGCCCCGTCCCGCTTCGCGAGGCTTGTTGCCTGGGTTCGCATACTCATCGGAGGTCGCTCATGAAGCCGGCGCCCTTTGATTATGTCCATGCGGAAACAGCCGGAGAGGCGCTCGACCACCTCGCCGAGCAGGGGGAGAGGGCGAGCATCCTTGCCGGCGGGCAGTCGCTGATCGCTATGCTGAACATGCGCCTGCTCGCGCCGGAAATGTTGATCGACGTCAGCCGCATCGCTCCTCTGAAAGAGATCAGGCGCAGCGGCGGGGCGATCGAAATCGGCGCAGCCGTCACGCAGTCGCAGCTCGAGCGCTGGCCCGGCCTTGCCGAAGCGCTTCCCCTCGTGGCGAAGGCGCTGCCGCATCTTGGGCATTTCCAGACCCGCAACAAAGGCACGGTCTGCGGCTCGATCGCCCATGCCGATCCATCGAGTGAGCTGCCGCTCTGTCTTGCAGTGCTGGACGGCGAGGTGGTGCTGGAGCGGCGGCGCGGGCGGCGGATGGCGCGCGGTCGCGACTTCTTCACCTGCCTGCTGCAAACCCAACGCCGCTCCGATGAGATGATCACCGCCGTCCGCTTTCCTGTCTCTGGCCCTGGCGAAAGCTTCGCCTTCCACGAAATGGCGGTCCGCCACGGCGATTTCGCAATCATAGCCGTCGCCGCACGCGTCACACCGAATGCCATCACGATTGGCATCGGCGGCAGCGCCGAGCGGCCGGAGGTCCGGGATTGGCCGCTGCTCGACGGATCGGCGCTGGACGATGCACTGAACGCGCTCGCCTGGGAACTGCCGATGCAGAGCGATGCACATGCCGATGCACGCTATCGCCGTCATCTGGTCCGCGCGCTGGGACGGGCCGCAATCGAGGAGGCGCGCTCATGCCTCTCCTGAAACGCGGAGCACGCCACTCCATCACCGTGACCCTCAACGGCCGGCCACGCCGCGGCGATGCCGAGCCGCGCATGCTGCTGACTGATTTCCTGCGCCATGAGCTGGGCGCGACCGGCACGCATGTCGGCTGCGAACATGGCGTTTGCGGAGCCTGCACCGTACATCTCGACGCCGAGGCGGTGCGTGCCTGTCTGACCCTCGCCGTCCAGGCCGACGGCCGCCGCATCGACACCGTGGAAGGTCTGGTGAAGAACGGCGAAACGCTCTCCCCCTTGCAGGAAGCCTTCCGCCGCAATCACGCGCTGCAATGCGGCTTCTGTACGGCGGGCATCCTCATGTCCCTCGACCATTTCCTCGACCAAAGACCGGAGGCCAGCGAAGCGGAGATCCGGGAGATGCTTTCCGGACATCTGTGCCGCTGTACCGGCTACACTGGCATCGTTCGCGCCGCGCTGGAAACGGCGGCGCAGCGAGCCGCTTCCCGGGAGGCGCGCTGAATGTTCGACCTCGGAACCACCTTGATTGCCGCAGCGGCCCGCGATCCACATCGCCTCGCGCTAGTCGACAGGGACGTCCGGCTAAGCTATGGCGCACTTCTGCGCAGCGCCCTCAAGGTCGCCGGCGGTCTCGCCGAGCTCGGTCTCAAGCATGGCGATCATCTTCTGGTGATCCTGCAGAATCGAGCGGAAACGGCAATCCTGCACTGGGCGACACAATTGGCCGGTATCATCGTGACGCCGGTAAACTGGCGGGCAAAGCCTGACGAACTCGGCTTCTTCCTGCAGAACTCGGAAAGCCGCGCGATCGTATACGAAGAAGCATCGGCCGAGGCCGTCGCCGGCGTTCCTGCCGCCCAGGGACTGCCGCGGATTGCAGTCGGGGGCGCGGCAGGCGGAACCTATGATTTCGTCAGTCTTCTGAGCACGACACCACATGAGATGCGCTCCCAGGCTGTCGCGGATGACTGGTCGCTGATGTTCTACACCTCCGGCACCACGGGCCAGGGCAAAGGCGTGCCGCGCCGGCACCGCGCCGAGCGGGCCGCGGCGATCGCTCATGTGGTGCAGAACGCCTATCTCTATGGCGAGGTCACGCTCGGAGTCATGCCGCTCTATCACACTATGGGTGTGCGCTCTCTGCTTGCCATGGCGCTTGTCAATGGCGTGTTGGTGTGCCTGCCGCGCTTCGATGCCGGCAAGGCGCTGGAACTGATCGAGCGGGAACGGGTCACCAATCTCTATCTCGTTCCGACGCTCTATCACGATCTGATGGCGCATCCGCGCTTCGGCGAGACCGATATCTCCTCCGTGCGCAAGATTGGTTTTGCCGGCGCATCGATGACCGACGGGCTGATGCTGAGGCTCGAAGCGGCGTTCAAGCCGGAGCTGTTCGTCAACCATTACGGCTCCTCTGAGATCTACACCTTCACCATCGATCAGAAGGCGGCGAAAAAGCCGGGCAGCGCCGGCAAGGCTGGCCTCAACACCGAGGTCCGCGTCGTACGGATCGGCTCGCGCGATCCCTCCGCCGTCGTAGCGCCTCGTGAAGGGGGCGAGATCATCGCCACGCTTGCAGGTGATGAGGCCTTTGAGGGCTATTGGCGACGTCCCGATGCGGATGATCGCTCACTGGTGAATGGCTGGTATTTCACCGGCGATATCGGTCATCTCGACGAGGACGGCGACCTGTTCGTCACTGGGCGCGTGGACGATATGATGATCACGGGCGGCGAGAACGTGCTGCCTGCCGAGATCGAGTCCGTGCTTTCGTTGCATCCTGCTGTTACCGAGGTGGCCGTCGCCGGGTTGCCGGACGACCGCTGGGGACAGCGCGTCACAGCTTTCGTCAAGCGCTCAGCGCCAGTGACCGATGATGAGTTGGACGCCCATTGCCGCGCCTCGGGCCTTGCCAATTACAAGCGCCCGAAGGTCTATCAGTTCGTCGAAGCGGTGCCGAAATCGCCGGTTGGAAAAATCCTCAGGAGGTTTCTCGTTAGCGGCAGCTACGAACTGGAGAAGCAGCCGCCACAAGCTCCCAATCCCAAAGAGGCAGCACAATGACCGAGAATGCCGTCAAACCTTTGCCCAACCTGCTTGACGCGCTCGACGGCTTCCGGCTTGAGGTGGATGCCGCCCGCGAGCGCGCCGATATCGTCCTTGCCCGCCCGCCGCTCAATGTCATCACCATGCCCCAGCGCGACCAGCTCCGCACCGCCTTCGAAGCGCTCGATCTGGACGAGCGTGTACGGGTGATCGTGTTGCGGGCAGAGGGCGAGCATTTCTCCTCCGGTGGCAACATCGCCGGCTTCATGGAAGCAAGCCCTGAGCACGTGTCCAAGCTCGCCTGGAATATTGCCGCGCCGCAGCGCTGTTCGAAACCCGTGATCGCGGCCAATCGCGGCTATTGCTTTGGGGTCGGCTTCGAAATCTCGCTCGCCTGCGATTTCCGCATCGCCTCCGAGACGTGCCTCTATGCCCTGCCGGAGCAAAGGCTTGGCCAGATTCCGGGCTCGGGTGGCTCGGCCCGCCTACAGAAGATGGTCGGTATCACCCGCACCAAGGACATCGTGATGCGCTCCCGCCGCATTCCCGGCCGGCAGGCTTATGACTGGGGCGTGGCGACCGAATGCGTGGCGGACGCGGCGCTCGAGAGTGCGACGGACGCACTTGTCGACGAACTGCGCGGTTTCTCGCCGCTCGCCCAACGCACCGCCAAGAAGCTGCTGAACGACACCGAGGATAGCTCGCTCACGATCGCTATCGAGCTGGAGGGACATTGCTACAGCCGTCTGCGCTCGTCAGAAGATTTCAAGGAAGGCGTCGAGGCGTTTCACGCCAAGCGGCCTCCACAGTTCAAAGGCCTTTGAGCAGGAACAAAGCACGTTTGGGAGGACGGCATGAAACCTGAGATATTGCTGAAAGCGGTTGCGCTGGGCTGTGCCGCGATCGGCCTTGCGGTGCCGCCGGCCAGCGCCGAAGAGGCAATCAAGATCGGTGTGGTTACACCGCTTTCCGGCACCTATGCCGGTATCGGCCAGCAGGTCCGTTGGGGGCTGGAACTGGCGACCAAGGAGGCGAATGCCGCCGGCGGCATTCTCGGCCGCAAGATCGAGCTGCTGTTCGAGGACGAGGAGGCCAATCCTGCTGTCGCCACCCAGAAGGCGGAGAAACTGTTCCAGGTCGAGAAGGTCGATTTCCTGACCGGCACGGTGAATTCGGGCTCCACCCTCGTGGTCGGTCAGGTCGCCGAGCGCAACAACCGGCTGATGGCGACGACGGTCTCCTTCGCGGATTCGATCACCGCGGACATGTGCTCACCGAACGTGTTTCGGGTGAATGCCGCTGCCGGCATGCAGGCGAATGCACTGGCTGCCTGGCTGGCAACCGCCAAGCAGCAGCCGAAGACCTTCTATTTCGGGCCGGATTACGAGATGGGCCGCTCGACTGTCGCTGCTTTCAAGGAGCGGGCGGAAGCGATCGGTGCAAAGACAGTCGGCGAGGTCTACGCGCCGCTCGGGGCGAAGGACTATTCGCAATATTTCGGCCAGATCCGCGCAGCGCAGCCCGAAGTGCTCTACACCTCCGTCGCCGGCAATGACACCGTGCGCTTCCTGACACAGATGGACGAATACGGCCTGCTCGGCAAAATGCAGATCGTCGGCGCATCCGGCACCATCACCACACAGAATATTGGCGCGATCGGCAAGGCCTCAGAAGGTTATGTGACCGGCGTGGGGTATTCGCCGCTGATCGACACACCGGAAAACAAGACGTTCGTCGAGACCTTCAAGGCCGCCACCGGCTCTGAGCCTGACCTCTACGGTGCTGACAGCTATGGCTTCATCGCCTTCTTCAAGGTGGCCGCGGAAAAGGCGAAATCACTCGACACCGCCAAACTGCGCGAAGCCATGAGCGGCATCGAATGGCTAACGCCACAGGGCAAGAAAACCATGCGCGCGGGCGATCATCAGGCAATGATGAGCATGTACGCCGTGCAGGTGAATGGCGGCGCCTTCAAGATCCAGTCGACAATCCCCGCAGAGCGGGCTATCGGACCGGATAACTGCACGCGGTTTTAGGCATCTCCTTGGAGACATGTGGGCGGTCTTTGCATAATAAAAACTGTACTCTAGGGCGTCGTCAGGCTTTGAGCCGAGATGACGCCCCGGCATTTCGTAAGCTGAAGGCCGTTGATGGATTACATCCAGTTCGTTCTTGCCCCGCAGATGCTGAACGGCCTGTCCTTTGGCGTCGCTGTGATCCTGATGGCGCTTGGGCTCACCATCATTTTCGGCCTGCTCGACGTCATCAACATGTCGCACGGCGAGTTCTACGCGATCGGCGCCTATGCCGGCTTCGTGCTCCTTGGTGCCGGGCTTAACTTCTGGATCGTCGTCGCGGTGGTGCCGCTTCTGATCCTGCCACTCGGGCTACTGGTGGAAAGGCTGCTGGTGCGCCGCGTGTTCGAGAGCGGCGACCGGCACACGCTGACGCTGCTGCTTACTCTTGGCCTGTCGATGATCCTGACCGATGCGCTGAGCGTCGGCTTCGGCCCGAATACCGTGCGCCCGGAGATACCGGTGAAGGGCGGGATCGAGCTGCTCGGCGTGTTCCTGCCGGCCTATCGGGCGGTGCTGATCGTCGTCGGCTCGGCGATCATCGCTTCTGTCTATGTCCTGGTTTACCGGACCAGCCTCGGTGCGATGATCCGGGCGGCCGCTTACGACAGGAACATGGCGGCCTCGCTCGGCGTGCCTGTCGAGCGGGTCTATGCGGGGACCTTTGCCTTTGGCGTGGCGCTGGCCGCGCTTGCGGGTGTGCTGCTGTCACCGATTTTCTCGGTGTTTCCCACTATGGGGCATGACTTCCTGGTGCTGGCGTTCACCGTGGTGATCGTTGGCGGCATGGGCAGCATCAAGGGGGCAGTGCTGGCCGGCCTCCTGCTCACCCAGGTGCAGGCGATCGCCAGCCTTTACATCTCGCCGGTCTGGACCGATCCGATCGTGTTCGGGATCATGGTCATGGTGCTGATGCTGCGCCCACAAGGCCTGTTTGGAAGGCTCGGTCATGCGTGAAGGCGTGGTCACATCGGCAGATGTGGGTGTCGCCGGCGAGCCGGGCGGATCGCTGGCTGAGACGGTCTATGCCCAGGAGCGGAAGGACAAACGCGCCGTATATTGGCTGGCGCTGGTGTTCTTTGCGGGAAGCCTTCTCTTTGCTGCGATTGGTTGGACGCGCGGCGATGTCTTCTTCCTGAGGCTTGCCACGGAAGCGCTGATCATGGGCGGCCTC
>Ga0081540_1002481_pt1 | contig 15029 bp, 17 predicted proteins | sample TabmetS2T1R1_FD_71024 | JGI IMG/M metagenome (GOLD analysis project Ga0081540, IMG submission 71024) | Tabebuia heterophylla rhizosphere microbial communities from the University of Puerto Rico - S2T1R1 | ecosystem: Host-associated > Plants > Roots > Rhizosphere ... | reverse complement strand
GCGGGCGATGAGTTGGGCCGTGCGGGGCGGTCAGTACGGTCAGACAGGCCATGCCCACTTCCCGCTCCATCCAGCGCACCTATCTGCTCCTCATGTTGGGGAACACGCTCGCCGCGTCGCTGATCTGGGGGATCAACACGATCTTCCTGCTGGACGCCGGACTCTCCAACCTGGAGGCGTTCGCGGCCAACGCGTTCTTCACCGGGGGCATGGTGATCTTCGAGATCCCGACCGGGATCGTGGCCGACACGATCGGCCGCCGCACCTCATATCTGCTCGGGACCCTCACCCTGGCCGGAGCGAGCCTGCTCTACGTGCTGCTCTGGCAGATCGAGGCGGCCTTCTGGGAGTGGGCCGTCGTCTCGCTGCTCCTCGGCCTGGGCTTCACCTTCTTCTCCGGAGCCGTCGAGGCGTGGCTCGTCGACGCCCTGAAGGCGACCGGCTACCGGGGCAGGCTGGAGACCGTCTTCGGGCGCGGCCAGATCGTCACCGGCGCCGGCATGCTCGGCGGCTCGGTGGCCGGCGGCTTCCTCGCCCAGCAGTTCAGCCTGGGGACGCCGTTCGTGCTCCGCGCGGCGATCCTGGTCGTGATGTTCGTCGTCGCGTTTCGGCTCATGCACGACGTCGGCTTCTCTCCCGAGAAGGGCGGGCGGCCGCTGGCGGAGATGAGGAAGATCGCGGCGAACTCGATCGACTACGGCTGGCGGGTGCCGGCCGTCAAGTGGCTGATGGTCGAGGCGCTGTTCACCGGCGGGGTGGGCATCTACGCCTTCTACGCGCTCCAGCCCTATCTCCTCGAGCTCTACGGGGACCCGAACGCCTACGAGATCGCGGGCCTCGCGGCGGCCATCGTCGCCGGAGCGCAGATCCTCGGAGGGATGGCGGCGCCGCGGATCCGCGGTCTCTTCCACCGCCGCACCTCGGCCCTGCTCGTCACGGCGGGGCTGAGCATGGTCACGCTCGCCCTGATCGGTGCGATCCAGAGCTTCTGGACGGTGATCGGGCTGACGACGATCTGGGGGCTGCTCTTCGCCGCGACCATGCCGATCCGACAGACCTACATCAACGGAATGATCCCCTCGCAGCAGCGGGCGACGATCCTCTCCTTCGACTCGATGATGTCCTCCACCGGCGGTGTCTGGACGCAGCCGATCCTCGGTCGGGTGGCCGACTCCTCGGGCTACGCCGCCTCCTATCTGGTCTCCGCGGGGATCTCCGTGCTGGCGCTGCCCTTCATCGCCCTGTCGCGCAACCAGAACGCCCCGGCGGACACGCTCGAGTTGACCGAGGCGCCGGCTCCGCAGCCGGCCTGAGCCCGGCAAACGCACGCACGTTGCGGGAAGGTCCGTTAACCGGACCTTGACATCCGCCCCGGGCGACGTAGGCTGCTCATCAACGGAACACGGGAAACCGTGTTCTTAGAAAGGGCCCGAGAAATCGGGCCCTTTCGCTATCTCCGAGCGTGCCTCTTCTTCGGGCCGCGCTTCTTCACCTTCGGTCGCAGTGCTCCGGGCGGCGGCGCCGCCCAGGAGAGGATCAGAGGCGCCACCGCGTTCGGCCGCTCGACGTTCGGCGAGTGGCCGGCGCCCGGGATCAGATGGGTCTGGACGCCGGGCACGGTCTGGCGGTAGCGCTCGAGCGCGGCCGGCGCGTCGTAGATCTGGTCCTCCGCCCCGAAGATGACCATCGTCGGGACGCCGGCGGTGGCGAGTCGCTGATCCAGGGGCGCCTCCGCGACGTAGTCCTGCTCCGCGTCGACCGTGTCCTTGTAGGCCGTGTAGGTCATCGCCCGCAGGTCGTCGACGGGCTGTTCGGGGTTGTCGAAGCCGCTCGAGATGTCGAACCCGGGCGCAAACGCCTCGTCGTATTGATCGCGGATCAGCGACTTGGGCGCGACCTGGACGAGGCGGGCGATCGCCTGCCCGATCACCGGCCACCTGGTCATCTTCTGGCTGAGCGACTCGTTCTCGAAGCCGTCCTCGGCCGACTGGTCGACGATCACGATCCTCGAGGCGAGCTGCGGGCTCTGCTGCGCGAGTGCCGTGGCGACGCTCCCACCGAGGGAGTGGCCAACGACCGTGGCCCCGACCACGTGCAGCTTGGAAAGGGCCTCCGCCACCGCGGACGCCTGGTCGGTGATCGCGTAGCCGCCGCCCGGCTTGTCGGAGCCGCCCATCCCGAGAAGGTCGACCAGCAGCACCCGGTGATCCGTCTCGAGCAGGGGGGCGAGTCTCTGCCACCACGCCATCGAGCACGTGTCGCAGTGCACTAGCACGATCGGGGTTCCGCGCGGATTGCCTTCGTCCAGGACCTGGAGGGTTCCGTTCGAGGTCTCAACCAGCTGCGCGCCGCTGTCCCGCACGTAGGCCTGCTTGGTGGCGCTGGAGACCACGATCGCGTTCAGCACCAGCACGACGAGCAGACCCGCGACCACGCCGAGGGTGATCTTCAGCCAGCGCGGCACCGGCTACATCTAACTGCTCTGGGCGGCGTCTTCCCGGGGCTCGATGCCGAGCTCGTCTGCGCGCTCGGACAGTGCCTCGATCACCAGCGCGATGTGCTCGTCCTGATCGACGCCGAGCTCCTCGATCCCCCGCTGGATGTCGTCGCGGTTGACCGCGGCGGCGAAGGACGGCGTCTTCAGCTTCTTCTTGACGGACTTGGGCTTCATGCCGTCGATCCCCGTGGGGCGCACGAGAGCGCAGGCGGCGACGAAGCCCGACAGCTCGTCCACCCCGTAGAGCGTCTTCGCCATCCCGGTCTCCCGCGGGACACCCATGAAGTCGGCGTGGCCGGCGACGGCGTCGATCACCTCCTGCGGGTAGCCGCGCGCCTCGAGCTCCTTGATCGCGTAGCGCGGATGGCCCGTGTCGAGGTCCGGATAGCGCTCGTAGTCCAGGTCGTGGACGAGCCCCGTGACGGCGTACATCTCCTCGTCCTCATCCCACTTTCGAGCGTAGGCGCGCATCGATGCCTCGACGGCCAGCAAGTGCTTGCGCAGCGAGTCCGACTCGACCCACTCGGTCACCAGCTGCCATGCATCGTCACGTGAGACCTCGGCCATGGGCCTGGTTACTCTAGGCGCCCATGGAGAAATTCATCATCCAGGGCGGCGTTCCCCTGTCCGGAGAGATCGTTCCGGCGGGCAACAAGAACGCCGCCCTCCCGATCCTGGCGGCGTGCCTGCTCACGGATCAGGAGCTCGTGGTCCGCAACGTGCCCCGGATCCGGGACGTCGAGTCGATGCTCGGATTGCTCGAGCGCCTCGGCGTCAAGATCGCCTGGACCGGCGAGAACGAGGTCCGCCTGCAGGCCGATGAGATCGCCGGGACCGAGGTCGACGAGGAGCTCGCCAACAGGATCCGCGCCTCCTTCCTGGTCGCCGGCCCGCTGCTCGCGCGATTCGGCGAGGTGCGGATGCCACCCCCCGGCGGTGACACGATCGGGCGCCGTCGGCTCGATGCGCACCTCGACGCCTTCCGAGACCTCGGTGCGAAGGTCGCCGGCGACGTCTGGATCGAACTCTCGGCGCCAAAGGAGGGGCTGAGGGCAACCCGGATCTTCATGGACGAGCCCTCGGTGATGGGCACGGAGAACGCGCTCCTGGCCGCCGCCCTGACGGAGGGGCCGACGACGATCGCCAACGCGGCCTGCGAGCCGCACGTTCAGGACCTGGCACGCCTGCTCTGCAACATGGGCGCAGAGATCGACGGGATCGGATCCAACGTGATGAACGTTCGAGGTCAGAAGAAACTCGGCGGTGCGGAGCACACGGTGTGCCCGGATCACATCGAGATCGCGAGCTTCATGGCGCTGGCCGCCGCCACCAGCGGGGAGCTGCGCATCCGGGGGATCATTCCCGAGGACCTGGAGGGAATCCGGCGGCACTTCCGCCGCGTCGGGCTGCAGACCATGGTGGAGGGACAGGATCTGCTCGTCCCGCCGGAGCAGAAGCTCACGATCAAGGACGACCATGGCGAGATGACTCCGCAGATCGATGACGGCCCCTGGCCCGCATTCCCGGCGGACCTCACCTCGATCGCGCTCGCCCTCGCCACGCAGGCGGACGGCACGATCCTGATCCACGAGAAGATGTTCGAGAACCGCCTGTTCTTCGTCGACAAGCTCGTCGCGATGGGCGCTCGGATCCACCTCTCCGACCCTCACAGGGCGGTGGTGAGTGGTCCGAGCCGTCTTCACGGCGCTCGGCTCGAGAGCCCGGACATCCGCGCGGGCATGGCCATGCTCATCGCGGCGCTCGCCGCGGACGGCACCTCGGAGATCGGCAACGTCGCCCAGATCGACCGCGGCTACGAGCGGATCGACACGCGCCTGCGCGACCTCGGCGCCCGCATCGAGCGGGTCGCCGCTGAGCGCGTTCCGGGTTAGCTCGCGGCTAGACCGAGTAGGCGTTGTGAAGCTCGGTGGACCTGGGCCCGGGGGGCACGCTCTCCGACCCTATGAGGACGAACCTTGCAGCTCGTTGACGAGGAGAAAGCGATGATGGGGCCGATGATCCATCCGACTCCACCGGGGACACGCGACATCCTGCCCGAGGAGATGCGCGAGCTGCGCGCCCTCGAGGCGTCGCTGCGCGGCGCTTTCGAGGAGTACGGATACGGGGAGGTCGCCACGCCGACGATCGAATACGCAGAGGTGCTGCGGCGCGGGGACGAGCGCTATGCGAACGCCGCCTATCGCTTCTTCGACGAGCGCGGTGACCTGCTCGCGATGCGCTCCGACATGACCATCCCGATCGCTCGCCTGGTCGCCACCAGGATGCAGGATCGGGAACCGCCCTTCCGCCTCTCGTACATCGCCAACGCCTTCCGGGCGGTCAATCCGCAGCGCGGTCAGATGAGGGAGTTCACCCAGGCCGGCGTGGAGCTGGTGGGCGCTCCTGCACCGGAGGGCACGGCGGAGGCGATCGAGGTTCTGAGCGCGGCGCTCGACGCCGCCGGTTTGACGCGCGCGGTGGTGGGCCTCGGCGACGCCGATCTCTATCGTCAGCTCCTGACCGAGCTCGAGGTGCCGGACGAGGATGGGGACAGGATCCTCGCCCGCCTGGCGGTGCACGACCTGGTCGGCCTCGAGCTTGCCGTCGACGAGGTCCGTGGACTCGGTGCCGAGGCGAGAGCCACGCTCCTGGCGCTGCCCGCGATGCGCGGCGGCCCCGAGGTACTGGACCGGGCCACCGACCTCGGAGGTGACGCGGTGGAGCGGGCGACCGGGAGGATGCGGGCGACCTACCAATCGCTCGCGGCGCGGGGCGTGGCCGACCGCGTCCGGCTCGACCTCGGCCTGCTTCGGGACCTCGGCTACTACACCGGCGCGATCCTGGAGGTCTATGACCCCGCCCTCGGGCACATCCTCGGCGGCGGCGGCCGCTACGACTCCCTGCTCGGTCGCTTCGGCCGCGAGCTGCCCGCCGTCGGCTTCGCGCTCTACGTCGAGCGGCTCCACGTGGCCCAGACCGAAGAGGAGCGGCAGGGCGGGGGAGAGGCCGGCTGATGCCTCGCGTCGTCGAGGTCACGCGCGTCCGTGCGGGCGGGCCCCTGAAGCTGGCCTTGCCGCGAGGAGCGCTCTGGCCGGAGACCCTCGATGCGCTCGACCGCATCGGCGTCGACACGGCCGAGCTGCGCTCTGACTCCCGCGCGCTGGTCTTCGAGTCCGGTGGGCTCAGTCTGGTGACGATGCGCCCCTCGGACGTCCCGACCTACGTCGAGGCGGGAGCCGCGGACCTGGGGATCACCGGCAAAGACGTCCTGCTGGAGCAGCCTGAGCGGATCGTCTACGAGGTCCTCGATCTCCACTACGGCGCCTGCCGCATGGTTCTCGCGGGGAGGGAGGGGGACACGGCGCTCGACGAGGACGAGCGCCGGCTCGGCGGAATGCGGATCGCGACCAAGTACCCGCGGGTGGCCGAGCGCCACTTCGAGGAGACGGGTCGCCGGGCCGAGGTGATCGAGGTGAAGGGCTCGGTGGAGCTCGCGCCACTGTCCGGCCTGGCAGACGGGATCGTCGACCTGGTCGCCACCGGGCGCACGCTGGCCGACAACGGGCTCGAGGTCCGCGAGGAGATCGCCAGCTGTACGGCCCGCCTGATCGCGAACCGCGTCTCGCACAAGCTGCGGGCCGAGGAGGTCGACGACCTGGTCGAGCGCCTCAGACCGGAGGGGCTATGAGGATTCAGAGCTTCGACTGGGACGGGCGTGATGCCGCCGCGCTGGCGGCCGCGGTCCGCGGCCTGCAGCCCACCCTCGGAGAGGTGAGCGCCGTCGTCGCGGAGATCATCGAGGCCGTCCGGAAGCATGGCGATGACGCGGTGGCCGAGTTCGAGGCGCGCTTCGGCGATGGTCCCCCGGAGCCGCGCACCCTCCCGGTGCCGATCGCCGACGCGCGCGCGGCCCTCGAGCGGCTCGACCCGCAGCTGCGCGCCGCACTGGAGACCGCCGCCGCGAACATCCGCGCGGTTTCGGACGCGCAGCTCGTCAACGACCGCCGGGTGAGGCTCGACCAGGGCCATCAGGTCGAGGTGCGGGAGGTGCCGGTCGGCTCGGCCGCCGCCTACGCGCCGGGGGGCACGGCCGCGTATCCCTCGACTGTGCTGATGGGCTGCATCCCGGCGAAGACGGCGGGCGTGCAGCGCGTCGTGCTGGCTACCCCCGCCAGCGGGGACGAACGGCTGCTCGACGATTCCATCCTCGCCGCCGCGGCGATCGGCGGAGCCGACGAGATCTACCCGCTCGGGGGCGCCCAGGCGATCGCCGCTCTGGCGATCGGCACCGAGCTGGTCGAGCCGGTCGACGTCATCGCCGGCCCGGGCAACCGCTATGTGCAGGAGGCGAAGCGCCAGCTCGCGGGCGAGGTGGGAATCGACGGGATCGCCGGCCCCTCCGAGCTGATGGTGATCGCCGGCGACAGCGCGAACGCTGAGTGGATCGCGCTCGATCTCTGCGCCCAGGCGGAACACGGCTCGGACGGGCTTGTGATCGCCGCCGCCGTCGAGACCGTCATCCTCGACGCGATCGAGGAGGCGGTCCAGCGTCTGGCGGAGGGTCATGGCATCGCCGCCGACGCTCCGCTGGCGCTGATCGCCGTGCCCGACACGGTGGCGGCCGTCCAGTTGGCAAACGCGATCGCACCGGAGCACCTCGAGCTGGTCACCGAGGACGCGACGCTGCTGGCGGAGGGTGTTCGGACCGCCGGCTGCGTCTTCGTCGGCGCGGACGCCGCCACCGCCTTCGGCGACTACGCGGCGGGATCCAACCACGTGCTGCCGACGGGCGGAGCCGGTCGCTTTCAGGGACCACTCGGCCCCGCCGCCTTCCGGCGCCGGATCTCTACGGTCGAGATGACGCAGGCGGCGGCCCGGGAGCTCGCTCCGGCGGTCGCTACATTGGCGCGCGCCGAAGGCTTCCCCCTGCACGCCGAGTCGGTGGAGATTCGAGGGCGCGGCGGAAGCAAGGCGGAGCAGCGACCAGATTGACCACCGAGGATCAGCGAATGGCGCGCACAGCAGAGATCGACCGCGAGACGAAGGAGACGAAGGTCAGGCTCAGCCTCGACCTCGATGGCGGCGAGGCCAGGGTCTCCACCGGCATCGGCTTCCTGGACCACATGCTCGAGCTGCTCTCGCGGCACGGGCGGATCGGACTCGAGCTGGAGGCGAGCGGCGATCTCGAGACGGGTGCCCACCACACGACCGAAGACGTCGGCATCTGCCTCGGCCAGGCAATCGACCAGGCTCTGGGCGACCGTGCCGGGATCCGCCGCTACGGGTCGGCCCTGGTGCCGATGGACGAGGCGCTCGGAGAGTGCGCGATCGACATCTCGGGTCGGCCGTACTGCGCCTTCGACGCCGACCTGCCGGACGTGACGATCGCCGGCTTCGACTCCGAGCTGGCCGAGGAGTTCTTCCGCGCGGTCGCCAACAACGCCAAGATCACGTTGCACATCTGGGTGCGATCGGGGTCCAACGCCCACCACATGATCGAGGCGTCGTTCAAGGCCTTCGCACGGGCACTGCGCGAGGCAGTCTCGATCGATCCGGACGAGACGGGCGTGCCCTCGACCAAGGGCACGCTGACCGAATGACGCGCATCGCGATCCTCGACTACGGGATGGGCAATCTCCGCTCCGTTGAAAAGGCCCTGGAACGCGTGGGGGCACAGGCCGAGATCACCGCGGACCCGACTCGGGTCGAAGCGGCCGATGGCGTGATCCTGCCGGGCGTCGGGGCGTTCCCGCGGGCGATGGAACGGGTTCGGGAGACCGGTCTGGACGGAATCGTGGCCGGTCGAATCGAGGCCGGGGTTCCGGTGCTCGGTATCTGCCTCGGAATGCAGCTCCTCTTTGACTCCTCGGCCGAGAATGAGGGAGGCGACGGGCTCGCGCTGCTCGGCGGCATCGTCGCCCCGCTCGAGGCGAACGGCTACAAGGTGCCGCACATCGGTTGGTCCCCGGTGCGCTGGGAGCACGACTCGGTGCTCACGGCTGGACTGGGCGACGAGACGCCCTTCTACTTCGTCCACTCGTTCGCACCGCGCCCAGCGGCCGACGCCGACGTGCTGGGGACCGCCGCCTACGGCGCCCGCTTCACCTGCGCCGTCGAGAGGCCGCCCCTCTACGGAGTCCAGTTCCACCCCGAGAAGTCGAGCTCCGCCGGGCTCGGATTGCTCCGTAACTTCAGCTCGATCTGCAGTTGATCCTCTTCCCGGCGATCGACATCCGGGGCGGTAAGGCCGTCCGGCTCGTGCGGGGGGACTACGAGCGCGAGACCAGCTACGACGACGACCCGGTGGTCGCCGCGCGCCGGTGGGTGGACGGCGGTGCCCGCTGGCTGCACGTCGTCGACCTCGACGGGGCCAGGGCGGGGGAGCCGGTCAACCTCGATCACGTCCGCCGTATCGCCGCCGCCGTCAGCGTGCCGGTGCAGCTCGGCGGAGGCCTGCGCGACTCGAAGAAGGTGGAGGAGGCCCTCTCTTCCGGCGTCGAGCGCGTCGTCCTGGGGACCGCCGCCGTCCGCGACCCGGACGTGGCGGAGGCGATCGCGGCGGCCCACGGGGATCGCGTGGTGGCCTCGGTCGACTCCCGCTCCGGAAAGGTCGCCGCCGAGGGCTGGACGGAGGGCACCGACATCGCCACGGCCGAGGTGATCGCGGAGCTCGTGAACAGGGGGCTGCGGCGGTTCGTTTACACGCCGGTCGACGTCGACGGGCTGATGGAGGGGCCCGACCTCGACTCGCTGCGCGAGGTCGCCGCCACAACGGACGGCGACGTCATCTACTCGGGCGGCGTCGGATCTCTCGACGACCTGCGCGTGCTCGCCGGCCTCGGGCTCGACAACCTGGAGGGCGTGATCGTCGGGCGCGCGCTCTACGAGCAGCGCTTCACCGTCGCCGAGGCGCGGGACGCGCTCGAACCGTAGGGTGCTGCGCATGCTGCGCCGCCTGTTCGGCCCCTTCTTCGTCTTCGCGGGGGTCATGCACTTCGTCAGGACCCGCTGGTACGAGCGGATCATGCCGCCCTACGTCCCCCGGCACCGCGAGGTCGTCTACGTCAGCGGGGTCGCGGAGATCGCCGGCGGCCTCGCCACCCTGCACCCGGCGACGCGTCGCGCCGGCAGCGCCTGGAGCATCGCCACCCTGATCGCCGTGTTCCCGGCCAACCTCCACATGGCCATGGAGCCGGAGAGATACGAGCGGGGGATCCCGGGCGGACGAGCGGCGCTGTACGCCCGCCTGCCGGTCCAGCTGCTCTTCATCGCCTGGGCCTACGCCGCCGGCGATTGGGACTAGCGGCCCGATCAGCCCCGGCGGCGAAGGATCGAGCGGATCACGAACAGAGCGGCAACCGCGACGAGCTGGCCGCCCAGGATCACTCGGCTGACATCCATCGCGGGCTCCCAGCTCACCTCATCCCCTCGGATCACGTACGCCCCGACAGGCCTGGCGCGGAGCCCGAAACCGAGCCCTCCGCCCTCGGAGCCGTCCGGTTGGTCCCCCTGGCCACCTCCTCCACCGCCCGCGACCGCCGCCGCCGGAATGATCGTGACGCCATTCTGCTGGTACGCCTCCCCGTAGACGCGCTTCACGGTGATCGAGTCGCGGGCGCTGGAGACCGCGTCGATGAAGTTCATGGTCTTTCCTCCGTTTCGATCGGCGTCGCTACGCTCGCTACATGGTCCTGAAACGGGTCATTCCCTGTCTTGATGTGGACAACGGGCGCGTGGTCAAGGGAACCAACTTCGTCGACATCCGCGACGCCGGCGACCCGGTGGAGCTCGCCGAGCGCTACGACGCGGAGGGCGCCGACGAGCTGGTCTTCCTCGACATCACCGCCTCTCACGAGAGCCGCGACACGATCGTCGAGCTCGCGCGGCGAACGGCCGACAACGTCTTCATTCCCTTCACGATCGGCGGCGGCATCCGCTCGGTGGAGGACGCCCAGGCAGTGCTCGACGCCGGCGCCGACAAGGTCTCGGTCAATTCGGCGGCGCTGGAGCGGCCCGAACTGATCACGGAGCTCGCCGGCGTCTTCGGCTCCCAGTGCGTCGTGATCGCGATCGACGCGAAGAGGCGCGGCGCCGGTGACGAGTCGCCGACCTGCCAGGCGCCGCCCGGACACTTCGGCGACGCCGAGTGGGACGTCTACACGCACGGTGGTCGCACCAAGGTCGCCGGGCGGGAGGCGGTCGCCTGGGCGAAGGAGGCAGGCGAGCTCGGGGCGGGCGAGGTCCTGCTCACCAGCATGGACCGCGACGGGACCAGCGACGGCTACGACCTCGAGCTCACCCGCTGCGTGGCCGCTGCGGTGAGCGTCCCGGTGATCGCCTCCGGCGGCGCCGGAGAGCTCGACCACCTCGTCGACGCGGTCGAGGCCGGGCACGCGGACGCCGTCCTCTGCGCCTCGATCTTCCACTACGGCCGGCACACGGTCGCCGAGGCGAAGCAGCGGATGGAGCGGGCCGGGATTCCCGTCCGCACCGGATAACACCGCCTATTTCTTCGCGTTCTTCTGCTTCTTCTGCTTGCCGGCGGTCGGCTGCGTCGTCGTCTGCCCGGCGGCGGGCGGCGTCTTCGGCTCCTTCTGGAGGATCCCGTCCTTGGCGGGGCCCGTCCCGGGGCGGAGCGCGTAGAGGGTCTTGTAGCCGGTGAGGAAGAGGTCCTTGCCGTTGGAGATCACCGGGTTGTAGGCGCCGTCCTGGTACTGGAAGACCTTGTCCCCGTTGCGGACGTCGAAGCCGTACGTGGACGTCGTCTTCAAGTCGGCGACATAGGCGACGTCTCCGATCAGGCTCGCTGCGCCCGAGATGGCGCCGAGGTCCGGGACGCTCCAGCGCTCGTCCCCTGTCCGCGCGTCGAGCGCGTAGAACGTCCCGTCATAGGAGCCGAAGTAGACGGAGGGCGGTGTATCCGGCGTTCGCGCTGCGATGGCGGCCGCGTACACGTAATTCCCGGTCGAGTGGCTCCAGGCGAGGTTCCCGGTCTGCTGGTCGAAGCTGTACATGCGCCCGTCCGCGTTGCCGGCGTAGACGCGGCCGAAGGCGACCGTCGCGGCGGCGTAGAAGCGACCAGAGCGGCCGAAGCCAGAACCCTGGGAGCCGGTCTGCCACTTGATCGAGCCGTCCTTGACCCGGATCGCGTTCATCTCGCCGCTGTAGTCCCCGAGGTAGACGATCCCGTCCTCATAGGCCGGTGACGCCTTGACCGCACCGTTCACGTGCCTCTGCCAGATCGTCTGCCCGGTGTCCTTGTTGAGGGCGTAGACGGTGTTGCACTCGCACCCCACGATCACCTTCCTGCCGACGACGAGCGGAGAGGACTCCGACCTCCCCGGCAGCGGGTGCTTCCAGAGGATGTGGCCGTCGGACTGCGCCAGCGCCACCACCTGACCGGGCTCCAGGTTGGAGACGTAGATGACCTTGTCGCTGTAGGTCGGGGAGGAGGCGTTCAGGTGGGCCACCTGCTGCTTCCAGCGGGCCTTGCCCGTGCTCGCCTTCAGCGCGAAGGCCAGACCGTTGTTGTTGACACCGAAGATCTGGTTGCCGGCCAGCACCGGGGAGTACTCGAGCAGGTTCCGGCCTTTGAATCGCCAGCGGATCGCGAAGGGCGGCTCAACGTCCGGCGCATCGAGGTAGCGCGTCTTCTCCGGGTTGAGCCCGTAGGTGGGCCAGTCGGTGAGGCCGCTGACCGGGGCCGGCGTCGTGGCGGTGATGGTGCACGGCGCGGGACATGACTTGTCGCCCGGCCGCTTCAGGGTCAGGTAGGCGCCGAGCGCGACGACCACCGCCACGAGTCCGGTAACCGCCGCGATCGACAGCCAGCGATGGTTCGCCCACGCTCCCTTCGCGCGCTCTCGGATGTTCTTCCAGAGGTCCCTGATCGCGCCGCATGGTAGGAAAGCCGCTAATGGGCGGCTCAAGCGACATCGACCCGGGCGCGCTCGGCGAGCGAATCGCCTCCCTGCCGGCCGTCGACCGGCTCCGAGAGATCGCAGACCGGGTCCCCGCGTATCTCGTGGGCGGCGTCGTGCGGGATCTGCTCCTGGGGCGTGAGGTCACGGACGTCGACGTAGCGATCGAGGAGAGTCCCGAGGTCCTCGTCGCCATCCGGGGCTTCAGCCTCGAGCGCGGGGGGCTCTTCCTCACCGGGCATCTCGAGGGGGACGACGTCGAGATCGACGTCGCCCAGAGCAGGGCGGAGAGCTATCCGGCGCCCGGCGCCCTCCCCGAGGTCCTTCCGGCCTCGATCGGGGAGGACCTCGCCAGGCGCGATTTCACGGTCAACGCGATGGCCCTTCCCCTCGGCGCGCAGGGAGAGCTGCTCGATCCGCACGGCGGGCTCGAGGACCTCCGCGCGGGCCTGCTTCGCATCCTCCACGAGGACTCCTTCGTCGACGACCCGACCCGCGCGCTGCGCGCGGCGCGCTACGCGGCGCGGTTCGGATTCGAGCTGGAGCCCGAGACCGAGCGGCTGTTGCGCGCCGCCGACCTCTCGACCGTCTCCGAGGACCGCACCGACAACGAGCTGCGGCGGATCGCGGCCGAGGACGATCCGGCCGCCCCACTGCGACTGATCGCGGGCTGGGGGGTGATGTCCGCCCTCGACCCGCGGGCGCCAGACCGGGTGGCGGAGGTGGCCCGCCTCGCGGCCGCGCCCCCCTGGGCGAACTGGGTCGACCGCGAGCTGGCCGTGATGCTGGCGATCGTCAGGCCGCTGCCGCAGATCCGCGAGCTCGCGGCGGCGACTCCGGAGCGCCCCTCTGAGGCCGTTCGCCTCGCCGAGCCCTGGGACCCCGCGCAGCTGCTGGTCGCCCGCGCCCTGGGAGCGGAGTGGCTCGACCGCTACGCCGCCGAGTGGCGGCACGTGGAGCTGGAGATCACGGGCGACGATCTGCTGGCCGCGGGCATTCCGCAGGGCCCGCGCATCGGCCGAGGCCTCGAGGCCGCGCTCTCCGGCAAGCTCGACGGCGAGCTCTCGGGCCGCGACCAGGAGCTGCGCATCGCGCTGGCCGCGGCCGGGGGCGAGATTCCCGAGGACTGAGGCCGATTCCGGCATAGGATCGGCTTTTCGCGACACGGGAGGAGGATCGATGTACGCACGAGCAGTCAGGTTCACGGACGTGAGCCCCGACCGGATCGCCGAGATCCAGCAGCGCATCGACGAGAGCGATGGCCCACCCGAGGGCGTGCCCTCAACGGGATTCCAGCTCCTCGTCGACGATTCACAGGGAACGGCGATCTTCATCGGCTACTTCGCCACCGAGGACGACATGCGGACGGGATCGGAGGTCCTGGAGGCCATGGACGCGAACGAGACGCCGGGAACCCGCGCCTCGGTCGATGTCTGCGAGGTGAAGGTCGAGAAGCAGGCCTGACCACACGCACCCCGGGCGGGCGTGGCTAGCCTGCCCGGGGTGGAGTGGCGCGAGCGAGAAGGGGTCCGATGGCTGGAGGCGGAGCTGCCCGGGGCAAGGGCGGCTTTCTCGACGCGCGTGGGCGGGGTCAGCGAGCCTCCCTATGAGGCGCTCAACGTCGGCATCCTCACGGGCGACGACCGCAGCGCGGTTCGCGACAACCGGATCCGGCTGGCGGGGGCGCTCGAGCGCAACCCCGCCGGCGTGGTGATGGCCCGCCAGGTCCACGGAGCGAAGCTCCGCAAGCACGCCGCGGCGCAGGAGCCGCGCATATACGCCGACGTCGCCGCCAGCCCCGAAGAGGTCGATGCCCACTCGACGGACAACCCGGACCTGACGCCCCTGGTGATGGTCGCCGACTGTCTGCCGGTGGCCATGGTGGGCCCGCGCGGGGTGGCGATGGCGCACTGCGGCTGGCGCGGGCTCGCCGCTGGGATCATCGCCGAGACCGCCGGGGCGATCGAGGGGCGCAGCGCCGCCATCGGTCCCGGGATCGGACCCTGCTGCTACGAGGTGGGTGCGGAGGTGCTCGCCGAGTTCGACGACCTCGACGGAGTCGCCGCCGGGCGAATGCTCGACCTGACGGCGGTAGCCCGCGGATTGCTCGGCCGGGCGGGCATCACGGAGGTTGCAGCGGCCGACCTCTGCACGAGCTGCAATCCGGACCTCTTCTATTCGCACCGCCGGGACGGCGAGCGAACCGGCCGCCAGGCCGGGCTCGCCTGGATCGACTAGCGGTGGTCGAGCCGGCTACAAATCTCGATCCGGGGCGGATCCGCTCCAGACTCGAGGAGATTCGCGAGCAGGCGGGCCCGGAGGTGGAGATCCTCGCCGCCACCAAGTACGTGCGCTCGCGGGACATGGGGGCGCTCGCGGAGGCCGGGGTGGAGCTCGTCGGCGAGAATCGCCTACAGGACCTGGAGGCGAAGCACGACGACTGGGGCGAGCGCTTCACCTGGGACTTCATCGGCAACCTGCAGAGCCGCAAGGTCAAGCGGATCATGCCGCTCGTCCGGCTGATTCACTCGGTCGCGTCGGATTCGGTCCTCGAGCAGCTCGGCCGTCACGGCGGCCCCGACACCGAGGTCCTGGTGGAGGTGAACCTCTCT
>Ga0081540_1002480_pt1 | contig 15030 bp, 14 predicted proteins | sample TabmetS2T1R1_FD_71024 | JGI IMG/M metagenome (GOLD analysis project Ga0081540, IMG submission 71024) | Tabebuia heterophylla rhizosphere microbial communities from the University of Puerto Rico - S2T1R1 | ecosystem: Host-associated > Plants > Roots > Rhizosphere ... | reverse complement strand
GGCTTGACCCGCATCTGAATGAGCGTGGGAAAGGATTTTCAAAAGGCAGGCGCAAGAGGGGGGCGCGGGCGGGCGCACGGGGCGGGGCGGGCGCCAGCCACGCCCCCGCGCGGGCCGGGGCGCCGACCCGGCACGGCGGGTGGCCTTCGAGGTTCTGCGCGCCACGAGGGAACGAGATGCGTACGCGAACCTGCTGCTGCCGGCGTTGCTGCGGGAACGCGGGCTGACCGGGCGCGATGCCGCGCTGGCGACCGAGCTCTGCTACGGAGCCCTCCGCGGGCAGGGCACCTACGACGCCGTGATCGCCGCGTGCAGCAGCCGCGGGCTCGACCAGATCGACCCGCCCGTGCGCGACGTGCTCCGCCTGGGCGCGCACCAGCTGCTCGCGACCAGGATCGGCGCGCACGCAGCGGTCGCCACGTCGGTGGACCTGGTCAGGGAGGTCGCCGGGCCGGGCGCGGCCGGCTTCGTCAACGCCGTCCTGCGCCGGGTGGCCACCCGTGACCTGGAGGCATGGATCACCGCCATCGCGCCCGACCGCGCCGCCGACCCCGTGGGTCACCTGGCGGTCCGCTACAGCCATCCGCGCTGGATCGTCGCCGCCTTCAGCGAGTCGCTCGGCGAGGACGGGGCAGCCGGGACCCTCCCGGCCGGGACCGAGGCCGGGCTGGCCCAGACCGAGGCCGCGCTGGCCGCGTCCGCCGGCCGGCCCTCGGTGACACTCTGCGCCGTCCCCGGGCTCGCCGAACAGGCTGAGCTGGCGGCGGCCGGGGCCCAGATCGCGCGCTGGTCCGCGTTCGGCGCCTATCTGGAGGGAGGCGACCCGGCCGCCCTCGCCGCCGTCAGTCAGGGCCGCGCGGCGGTCCAGGACGAGGCCAGCCAGCTGGCGGCGGTCGCCCTGACCCGGGTGGACGTGGGCAGCCAGGACCGGCTCTGGCTCGATCTGTGCGCCGGGCCGGGGGGCAAGGCACGGCTGCTCGCCGGGCTGGCGGCTCGCGGTGGTGCCCGGCTGGTGGCGGCCGACATCCGCCTGCACCGGGCCCGGCTGGTCAGCGCCGCCGTCACCGGCGAGGCCGGCGTCCTGGTGGCCGACGGCACGGTACCCGCGTGGCGGCCCGGGTCGTTCGACCGGGTGATCGCCGACGTGCCCTGCTCCGGGCTCGGCGCGCTGCGCAGGAGGCCGGAGGCACGCTGGCGCAAGTCGCCGGCGGATGTCGCGGCGCTCGGCGCCCTCCAGCGGCGCCTGCTCGCCAGCGCGCTGGCCGCGGCGCGCGCCGGCGGTGCGGTCGCCTACGTGACCTGCTCTCCGCACGCCGGCGAGACGAGCGCCGTCGTGGCCGACGTGCTGGCTGGCCGCGACGACGTCGACGTCCTGGACGCGCCCGCGGTGCTCGCGGAGGTCCCGGACCTGCGGTGCCCGGAACCCGACGGGCCGTACGCACAGTTCTGGCCGCACCGGCACGGCACCGACGCCATCTTCCTGGCCCTGCTCCAGCGGCGCCCGGTCCCGGGAGCCGCGGCTGACACGCGCGCCGGCGGCCGGCCCGTCACCCGGTGAGGGCCCGGCCGGACCCACGGCGCAGGCGGCTGCCGCCGATGTCGGCGCGCTGGCCCTCGGCGTAGCCGGCTCCGTAGCCGTTGCCGCTGTACGTCACCCGTGACCTGCGGGTGACGGGGTAGGCCCGCGCGATGTTGCGGCGGATCACCAGCGCACGGTCGGCCAGTACCAGCGCGGTCCGTGACCCGGACGCGGCGGACGCTGCTGTCGCCCGGGAGGCGGCGGCCTCCTCGGCGTCGCGGACGCGGGCCACCACCGCGGTCGCGAAGCCGAGCAGCCAGCTGCGGCGCCACGCCCGCGGGCTCCGGCTCCAGTCGGGCACCTGCGCGGTCGCCAGGCCCTGCCACATCTGGATCAGCAACGAGGTGTAGAGAACGTCGGTGCGCTCGATGTCCGATGAAAAGCCGAACACGTGGATTCGGGAGCCCGGCCCGGCGCCGGGGAGGATGACGCACTGGCAGCGCAGCGCGGACGCCAGCCCGCACAGCAGGTGCGCCTGGACGCGGGCCCACGGGTTACCGACATCGATGACCCGGTCCGTCGGCCGGTCGGTCTCCGGCCGTTCGGCTGCGAGAAGGGCCCGGTCGATGCCGTACTTCGCCATCAGCTCCGCCGCCTTGGCGGTCAGGGCCTGCGCTTCGGCCGGGGTGACGCCCGCGTCCTCGGCCTTGGCGAGCAGCTTGCGGACGCGGGCGAGCAGGGAGCCCGCTACCTCGGAGTTCACGCAGGGGCCTCCGTCTCGGTCCGACGTGCGATCGGACGCTACCGGCAACCGGTGACAATCTCCCGCCGCCGACGGCGGTGCCGCACCGCGGCCCACGGGTTCGCGCCCCGGCGTCCGCACCGCACCCTACCGGCTCACGCCCGCCCGGGCCCGTTCCGGCCCGCGTGCGAGGGCCGCGTTGCCGCCTGCGAAGGCCGCGTTTGCCCGCATGCGAAGGCCGCGTCTCCCGCCGGTGCCAGCCCGCGTGGGGCCCGGGCGCCGTTTACACTCGGCCCTATGGCCGTCCAGATGGCGCCGAGCATCTTGTCCGCCGACTTCGCCCGGCTCGCCAGCGAAGCCGAGGCCATCTCCGGGGTGGCCGACTGGCTGCACGTAGACGTTATGGACAACCATTTCGTGCCGAACCTCACCATCGGCCTGCCGGTGGTGGAGTCGCTGCTCAAGCACACCGGCCTGCCACTGGACTGCCATCTGATGATCACCGATCCCGACCGCTGGGCACCGGCCTACGCCGAGGCCGGGGCGCACAACGTCACCGTGCACGCGGAAGCCGCCAGCCAGCCGGTCCGGCTGCTGCGGATGATCCGCGCGGCCGGCGCCCGCGCCGGCCTGGCGATCAATCCGGCCACCCCGGTCGAGCCGTACGCCGACCTGCTGTCGGAGATCGACATGTTGCTCCTCATGACGGTGGAGCCGGGGTTTGGCGGCCAGCCCTTCCTCGACCTGGTGCTCCCGAAGCTGCGCCGCGCCCGCGCCCTCGTGGCCGCCCACGGTGGCTCGGTCTGGCTCCAGGTGGACGGCGGGGTGGGCCCGGACACGATCGAGCGCTGCGCGGAGGCGGGGGCGGACGTGTTCGTGGCCGGCTCCTCCGTGTACAGCGCCGACGACCCGGCCACGGCGGTGCGGGCACTGCGGGCTCAGGCCGAACAGGCTACCGCCCACGCGGCCTGGGCGAGCTGACACATGACCACGGGGGCACGCGGGGACGTTCCGGGTCCGGCCGGAAATCCTGCCGCGGCTGTCGATCCCCGGCGGCACCGATCGTCGGATAGGTGACGGCTCCCATCGAGACAGCGGAAGGACATCCGTCATGCCCGAGTACCTGATCCTGATCTATGAGGACGAGAACGGTTACGCCAACGCCTCGCCGGACGTGTTCCAGCAGGTGATGGAGGCGCATACCCGCTTCGCGCAGCAGGTGGAGGAGAAGAGCGGCAAGATCGTTTCTGGCAACGCCCTTCAGCCGACGTCCACCGCGACGACCATCCGCGGCGACGTCGTGACCGACGGCCCGTTCGCCGAGACCAAGGAAGCGCTGGGCGGCTACTACCTGATCCAGGCGCGCGACCTGGACCACGCGCTCGACATCGCCAAGCTCTGCCCCGCGCGCTTCGGCGGCGTCGAGGTCCGGCCGATCATGGACCTGTCCGGCGGGTGAGCACCGGGCCGGGCCCGGACGCCACGCGCAAGGCCCGTGACGCCGCGCGGGAGAGCCCGGACGCCGGGGGCGCCGGCCGGCCCGGCCGGCGCCCCGCCGGGCACGACCGGGGCAGGGGCCCCGCCGGCAGCGACTCCGCCGCCGCCGTGGCCGACGCGCACCGCCGAGAGTGGGCCTTCGTGCTCGCCGCGACGGCGCGCGTCGCCGGTGACATCGATCTCGCCGAGGAATGCGTTCAGGACGCCTATGTCGCCGCCCTGGACGCATGGTCCCGGCAGGGCGTGCCGCGCAACCCCGGCGCGTGGCTGACCACCGCGGCCCGGCGGCGCGCCATCGACGCACTCCGGCGTGACCGGACGCTGCGCGGCAAGCTGCCCCTGCTGGTCGAGCCCTCCCAGCCCGTCGCGGGCTCGTCCCCGCCCGCGCCGGCGCCGGGGGAGGACGACGTGATTCCCGATGACCGGCTCCGGCTCGTCTTCACCTGCTGCCATCCCGCCCTGGCCAGGGAGGCCCAGGTGGCGCTCACCCTGCGGCTCGTCTGCGGGCTGACCACGACCGAGATCGCGCAGGCCTTCCTGGTCCCGGAGGCGACGATGGCCGCCAGGGTGACCCGTGCCAAGAAGAAGATCTCGGCGGCCCGCATCGCCTACCGGGTGCCGGGCGCCGCCGAACTGCCCGACCGCCTCGACGGCGTCCTCACCGTCGTGCACCTGCTGTACACGACCGGGCACACCGCACCGGCCGGGGAGAACCTCGTTCGCGACGATCTCGTTGAGCGCGCTGTTGACCTGGCGCGGATGCTGCGTGCGCTCATGCCTGACGAACGCGAGGTGCGCGGGCTGCTCGCCCTCCTGCTGCTCACCGACGCCCGGCGGGCGACCCGCGCCGCCGCCGACGGCCGGCTGCTGCTGCTGGCGGAACAGGACCGGTCCCGCTGGGACCGGGACGCGATCGCGGAGGGGATCGCGCTGGTGCCCGGCTCGCTGCGGGGCGGGCTCCCGGGGCGGTTCGCGCTGCAGGCCGCGATCGCGGCCCTGCACGCCGAGGCCCCGAGCTACGCGGAGACCGACTGGCGGCAGATCGTCCGGCTTTACGACGCCCTGCTCGCGGTGTGGCCCTCCCCGGTCGTGGCCCTGAACCGGGCCGTCGCGCTGGCGCTGGCCGAGGGGCCGGAGGCGGGGCTGGCGCAGATACGCGAGCTCGAGCGGGACGGGCGGCTGGCGGACTACCGTTACCTGCCCGCCGCAAAGGCGGACCTGCTCCGCCGCCTCGGGCGGCGCGATGAGGCCGCGCAGGCGTACGGTGCCGCGATGGCTCTCACGGAGAATGACGCGGAGCGGGCCTTCCTGGGCGGGCGCATCGCCGAAGTCCGCGGGCAGCCGGATCCGGGCCGGGCCACCAGCTGAACCCCGGTGCCCGCAGGGCAGCCGTTGGCGCGCGGTGCCCGCCCGGGACGACCCTGGACGCGCGGGGCGGAATACCGTCTGTGGCACACTGGTTGTCGAAGCAAATGCGTGCTCCGGGGTCGGTGAAACTCCGAGCCGGCGGTGACAGTCCGCGACCCGGCCAAGGCGCCCAGCGCCAGCGGCCGGTTGACCCGGTGGAATCCCGGGACCGACGGTGAAAGTCCGGATGGGAGGCAGCACGCGCGCGGCCCGGCCGGTCATGGCCGGGGCCATCCGCGCCCGCGCACCGCGCGTCCCCGGAGCCCGGCGGGACCCGGAGGAGGGGACGCGGGATGTTCACCGGCATCGTGGAGGAGCGCGGCGAGGTCGTCGCGGTGGACAGGCATGCCGGGGCGGCCACCATGAGAGTGCGGGGCCCACGGGTCACGGCGGACGCGAGCCCCGGTGATTCCATCGCGGTCAACGGTGTCTGTCTCACCGTCACCGCGACCTCCGGCTCCACCTTCACCGCCGACGTCATGGCCGAGACCCTGCGCCGGTCGGCGCTCGGCGCGCTCGGGCCCGGCTCGCCCGTCAACCTGGAACGCCCGCTGCGCGTCGGCGGCCGGCTCGGCGGCCACCTGGTGCAGGGTCACGTGGACGGCGTCGCCGTCATCGTGTCCCGCAGCCCGGCCCAGCACTGGGACGTGGTGCGGATAGCGGTCCCGCCCGGCCTGGCCCGGTACATCGTGGAGAAGGGCTCGGTGTCCGTCGACGGGGTGAGCCTGACCGTCTCCGCGGTTGGCGAGGGTGGTGACGGCGCGCCGCCCTGGTTCGAGGTCAGCCTCATCCCCGCCACGCTGTCCGGGACCACGCTCGGCGCCGCGCAGCCGGGCAGCGACGTCAACCTGGAGGTCGACGTCATCGGGAAGTACGTCGAACGGCTGCTCGCAGGCCAGGAAGCGGCGGTGCGGCCATGACCGACTTCAGCCCGGCAACGGGCTCAGGGCCGGCCGCCGGCGCCAACGGCGGCCCCGCCCACGGCGCCGCGCCGGAAGCTCCGCGCCGCAAACCGGCCCGCCCGGCGGAGGCGGCGACGGGCGACCGGGCGGCCTCGGCGGAGCCCGTCATGCTTGACGGCGTGGAGCGGGCCGTTGCCGACGTCGCGGCCGGCCGCCCGGTGATCGTCGTCGACGGCGCCAGCCGGGAGAACGAGGGCGACATCATCGTCGCCGCGAGCAAGATGACGCCCGCGCTGATGGCATTCATGATCAGGCACACCAGCGGCGTGATCTGCGTGCCGCTGACCGGGCCGGATCTTGACCGGCTCCAGCTGCCGCTGATGACCGCGCAGAACAACGAGCGCATGCGCACGGCCTTCACGGTCAGCGTGGACGCCAGGGACGGGGTCACCACCGGCATCTCGGCCGGCGACCGTGCGCGGACCGTGAGGGTTCTGGTGGACTCCGCCACCGAGCCCTACGAGCTTGTCCGGCCCGGCCACATCTTCCCACTGCGCTACGCCGACGGCGGCGTGCTGCGCCGTCCCGGCCACACCGAGGCGGCGGTGGACCTGGCCAGGCTCGCCGGGCTCAGCCCCGCCGGTGTCCTGGCGGAGGTCGTCAATGACGACGGGACCATGGCCAGGCTGCCCGCGTTGCGGGCGTTCGCGGACGAGCACGGCCTGGCGCTGATCTCGATCGCGCAGCTCATCGAGTACCGGCGCCGTTCCGAGCGGATGGTCCGGCGGGTGGTCGAGACCAGGCTGCCGAACAGGCACGGCCAGTGGCGGGCCCTCGGGTACCAGAACAGCATGGACGGGACCGAGCATCTCGCGCTGGTCCACGGTGACCTCGGCGACGGCGAACGTGTCCTGGTCCGGGTGCATTCGGAATGCCTGACCGGCGACGCGCTCGGCTCGTTGCGCTGCGACTGCGGTCCCCAGCTGAACGCGGCGATGGCCGCCGTCGCCGCCGAGGGCCGGGGGATCGTCCTGTATCTGCGCGGGCACGAGGGCCGCGGGATCGGGCTCCTGTCCAAGCTGCAGGCCTACCACCTGCAAGACGGCGGGGCCGACACCGTGGACGCCAATCTCGAGCTCGGGCTGCCGGCCGATGCCCGCGAGTACAGCACGGGTGCGCAGATCCTCGCCGATCTCGGTGTGCGCTCGGTCCGGCTGCTCACCAACAACCCCGAGAAGGTCGGCAGCCTCGCCAAGCTCGGCATCGAGGTGGCCGAGCGTGTGCCGCTCCCGGTCGCGGCCACGCCGGAGAACCTGCACTACCTGATCACCAAGCGCGACCGGTTTGGCCACCAGATCGACGGGCTTCCCGCTCAGGTCACCCCCGCGGCCCCGGCCGCCCGGGACCGGCAGGTTTCCCCGTCCCGGCCCGTGGAGGAATGATGAGCGGCGCGGGCCGCCCGGCCGCCGATCCGGTGGATGCGGCCGGGCTCACGCTGGCCATCGTGGCCACCCGCTGGCACGCGGACGTGACCGACCCTCTGGTGGAGCGCGCGGTGGCGGCGGCGAAGGCATGCGGCATCGACGACCCGCACGTGGTCCGGGTACCGGGAGCGTTCGAACTCGCGGTGGTGGCGGCCGAGCTTGCCGCACGCCACGACGCGGTCGTTTGCGCGGGCGCGGTGATCCGCGGGGGAACACCCCACTTCGAGTATGTCTGCGAGGCCGTCACCTACGGCCTCGCCAGGGTCGCCCTCGACACGCGGACGCCGGTTGGCAACGCGGTGCTGACCTGTGACAACCTGGACCAGGCCCGGGCACGTTGCGGGCTGGACGGCAGCACGGAGGACAAGGGATGGGAGGCCGTGGTGGCGGCTCTCGACACCGCGATCGTTCTCCGCTCGCTGCGCCGGCCCGGAGCCTACGACCGCGCTCCCGAGGGGACGGGCCGACCGCGACATTGACCCAGCACGCTGGAGCCGGCCCGGCTCGCGTGCGCCCCGGTCCTGCGTGCGGTGTCTGCCGCGCCGCGGTCACCCGTCGATGAAAGGCTGTGCCGTGCTCTCTCTGGTTCTCCCCAAGGGCTCGCTGGAACGCGCCACCCTTGACCTGTTCGACGCGGCGGACCTGACCGTCCGCCGTTCCTCCGACCGTGACTACCACGCGTCCATCGATGACCCCCGCATCGACCGGGTGCGCTTCCTGCGGCCCCAGGAGATCCCGTCCTACATCGAGCGCGGGCTTTTCGACCTCGGCATCACCGGCCGGGACTGGATCACGGAAACCGGCGCCGGGGTCGCGTCGCTCGGCGAGCTGAAGTACTCGAAGGCCACCGCCGACCCCGTGCGGGTGGTGCTCGCGGTGCCCGAGGGCGCGCCCTGGCGCTCGGTCGCCGACCTGCCGGACGGCGTGCGGATCTCCACCGAGCTGCCCGCTCTGACGGGCCGCTACCTGGAGGCGAACGGGGTCAAGGCCATGGTGATCCCCTCGCACGGTGCCACCGAGGCGAAGGTCCCGGACATCGTGGACGCGATCGTCGACCTCACCGAAACCGGGTCCTCGCTCCGGCGCAACGGCCTGAGGATCCTCGACACGCTGCTCACGAGCTACACCGAACTGGTAGCCAACATCGACGCCCACGCGGATGCGGGAAAGCGTGCCGCCATGGAGGACATCGCCCTGCTGCTGCAGGGCGCGATCCGGGCCAGGGGCAACGTGCTGCTCAAGCTCAACGTGCCGACGGCGCACCTGCAGGCGGTGACGAGGATGCTCCCGGCCATGTCGTCGCCGACCATCACGGCCCTGGCCAGGGGCGATATGAACGCGGTCGAGACCGTGGTGCCCAAAAACGGCGTCAATACCTTGATCCCGGCGCTGAAGACGGCGGGCGCCAGGGACATACTCGAGCTCCCGATCTCCAAGATCGTCGAGTGAGCCCGGGGCCGGTCTCCCGGAGCGGCACCGGCCCGTTCGGCAGGTGACCGGGCCTGCCGGGTTGGGCCGGGCACCTGGTCAGCGGGAATGGTGAGGCCGCTGGGCTGGTTGGCTCAAAAAAGCTGTGCAATCCTGCCGGGAGCACCCCGGTGTGGCCACGCGGGCCGCGGCTGGCCAGGCCGCCCGGGGAATCGTGAGGTGAGAGGGTCTTGCGCGACATCCTGGACCAGATCACGAAGTGGTGGGACTCGGGGGAAACCATCGGCCTGGCGACCGTCGTGAACACCTTCCGCAGCGCGCCCAGAGATCCGGGGGCGGCGCTGGCCGTTTCCGATGGCGGCGACGTGGTCGGCAGCGTTTCCGGCGGCTGCGTGGAGGGCGCGGTCTACGAGCTGGCGCAGGATGTGGTCCGCAGCGGCCAGCCGGTGATGCAGACCTACGGCATCAGCGACGACGCGGCCTTCGAGGTCGGGCTCACCTGTGGCGGCATCATCGAGCTGTTCGTGGAACCGGTCAGCAGGGAACGCTTCCCGGAGCTGAGCCGGGTGGCAGCCGCCATCCGGGAGGGAGTGCCGGTCGCCGTTGCCACCGTGATCGCGGGGCCGGGAACGGTCGGTGCCCGGCGCGTCATCGGGACGGACGGGGCCACCGGGACGCTCGGCGCCGGCGACCGGCTCGATGAGGCCGTCGACGACGACGTCCGGGGCATGCTGGCGCAGGGCCTGACCGGCCTGCGGCACTACGGAGAGCACGGCGAGCGGCGGCTTGACGACCTGTCCGTGTTCGTCCACTCGTTCGCGCCGCCGCCGCGGATGCTGGTCTTCGGCGCGATCGACTTCGCCGCCGCCGTGGCGCGGGCCGGGAAGTTCCTCGGTTACCACGTCACGGTCTGCGACGCACGGCCGGTGTTCGCCACCCACGCCCGCTTCCCTGACGCGGACGAGGTGGTCGTTGAGTGGCCGCACCGTTTCCTGGCCAGGACGCCGGTGGATCAGCGGACGGTGATCTGCGTCCTCACGCACGACCCCAAGTTCGACGTGCCGCTGCTCGAGGTCGCGCTGCGCACCCCGGCCTCCTACATCGGTGCGATGGGCAGTCGGCGGACCCATGACGACCGGCTGGCGCGGCTGCGTGAGGTCGGGCTGACGGAGGCGGAACTCGCGCGGCTGCGTTCCCCGATCGGGCTGGATCTGGGTTCGAGGACACCCGAGGAGACCGCGGTCTCGGTCGCTGCCGAGCTCATCCAGCTGCGGTGGGGCGGCTCCGGCCAGCCCCTGACCGAGACCACCGGCCGCATCCACCACAGCTGACCTCGGCCGCTGCGGCGCTCCCTGTCCGGTTTGCGCGGTTTGTGACCGCAGGCTCCATGAACGGCGTGACGATCATGGAACTGATGGCCGGCGATGGCGGGAACACGTAGCGTTGGGGACCGTGACGCGACCGATAGCCGGAGTACTGCTCGCCGCGGGTGAGGGCACCCGGCTCGGTGGGCCGAAGGCACTGGTCGAGGTCGCCGGGACGCGGCTGGTCGACCGGGGCGTTGCGCTGCTGAGGGAGGGCGGAACCGCGCCCGTGGTGGTGGTGACGGGAGCGGTGGACGTGCCCCTGCTTGGCGTTATCACCGTGCACAACCCGGACTGGCGGACCGGCATGGCGTCATCCCTGGCGGCCGGGCTCGGGGCGGTCCCGGACAGTTGCGCCGCCGCCGTCATCGCTCTGGTGGACCAGCCCCTCATCGGCCCCGGCGTGGTCCGGCGGCTGGTCGCCGCGTATCTGGACGGCGCCGGGATCGCCGTCGCTAGCTACGCCGGCAAGCTACGGAACCCTGTCCTTCTGGCAAGGGCCGAATGGCCCGGCGTGCTGGCGGTGTCCACCGGCGATGTCGGGGCGCGGCCCTACCTCGACGCTCACCCGGACCTGGTGACGGCGGTGGAGTGCGGCGACATCGGCCGCCCCGACGACATCGACACGCCGGAGGATCTGGCGCGCGTGAGCCGGGCGCTCGGCCCGGCCGGTTCCGCACCAGCACACGGGGACCCAGGCGCCAGCGCCGGGCGGGCGCCAGCGGCCGGCTAGCCAGCCATCCCGGCGCTCGCTAGGCGCTTGTCACCTCGATCCCCCAGACATGGGTGACGCCGCTGCCGGGATCCAGCATGATCAAGTCGGTGCCGGTGGCGAACGCGTTCGGGGGGCAGGTCATGGGTTCGACGGCCAGGGCGCGCCGGCGGTGGTCGGCGTCCAGCGTGTCGCCGGTGAAGACCTGGAGCCAGCGGTAACCCTGGCCGGCCCACAGCGCGATCTGGCCGTGCCCGATGCCCAGCCTGGCCCACGAGCGGCCCCGCCCATCCCGGGTGAGCCCGGTCAGCGCATGATCCAGGCGCACGTCCCCGAGCTTCCTGGCCGTACGGAAATCGAGGTCGGTGCCGGCCACGTCTCTCGCCTCGCCTAGCGGGATGCCCCGCTCGTCGGCGGGCAGCCAGCGCGTGGCGGGCAGGCTCAGCGTGCACTCGTCCACGGTCGGCGTTCCCGCAGCCAGGTAGGGGTGCGACCCGGTTCCGTACGGCGCCCGCCGGGAGCCGGTGTTGCGCGCCGTGATGCTCACTTGCAGTCCGTGTGCCTGGCTGAGCTGGTATTCGGCATCAATTTCAAGACAAAACGGATAACCCGTCCGCCCGAGAACGGACGTGCGCAACAGCACCGTTTCCGCGTCATGCCGGACGGCGGCCCACGACATCCATCTGGTCAGGCCGTGGATCGCGTTGCCGGCGGCGGGCTCGCTCAGGTCGAGCTGGTAGTCGACGCCGGCCACCGAGTAACGGCCCCCGTCGATCCGGTTGGGCCAGGGTGCGAGCAGCTGGCCTGACCCGCCGGGAGGCAGCTCGTCAGGCTGGTAGCCCGCGATCACGTGTTCGCCGCCGTGGGTAAGTTCACGCAGGCCAGCGCCGAGTTCTGTGACGACAGCCGAGTAGGAACCCGCGCCGATCTGGTACTGACTGCCGGTGACCGGGATCATGACTGCCCGACCTGGGTTCGCGTCCTGGGACGCGCTGCTGCGATCATGGCACTCATTGTCGCGCCCGGTCATCGTTGGCCTGCAAAGGGGTCGCGCCTGGGCGTCCGCCACGGCGCCTGTCGGCGCCGGGCCCTGGAAGCGCCGGCGGGGCTGCTTGGGGAGCGGGGGACCGTCAGCCCCGCCGGCTATTGAACGATATCCGCCCGAGTCTTATATGTGTGCGAAATTCTTCAACCATCCGTCAACGGAACGACCTCGCGCATCACGTCTACCAGGGTTTTGCGTGCCGTTTCCGCCCTTGTGACGGATTTTTACGCGCAGACCCCCGATCCGCGCCCGGCGCGGTCGGGCCGGCTGCCGAGCGGGGCAGCCGGCGGATGCCCTAGACCGTGCCGCCGTACGGGTTGGCGGCGGCAACGGCGGGCGCCAGCACACCGCTGCGGATCGCTTCGGCCACCAGCACACCGAACAGGTAGAAGTAGGCGGCTTCCTCGTCGGCGAAGGAGCGAAGTTCGCGCCTGACCCCGTCCGCCGCGATGAAGACGTCGAACCCATCCGGCGTGGGGAGCAGGCACATGGCCCCCTCGGTCTCGGTTTCGATCGCGTACGCGGCCCGTGGGATGGACGCCTGATCCGCGAGCTCGCAGAAAATCTCCCGGGTCGGCACCCGCTGCCGCCGTGCCGTCCTGCCGCGAACCTCACTCGCAGGCGTGACGTCGCTCCCAGGCGTGTTGTCGCTCGCAGGCTTGCTGGCGCCCGCGGGCGTGACGCCGGCTGCAGGCCTGATGGCGGCCGCAGGCGCGATGTCGGCGAGGGCGGCGCTCTCCGGGTCGTAGAAGCCGGGCGGGACCGGCAGCGGCTCCGAGATGTCCTCGGCCGGGAACGAGCGGGCCTCCTCGGCCGCGATGGGGCCCGGATACGGCTCCATCCTCGCGTTCACGCCCGCCGGCCAGGTATCTGCGGCCGACTGAGCACTGTCCTCCGCGCGCGTAGGGGCGGTTGGCTGTGCAAGGGCGGTGGGAAGGACGCCCGTTGCCCGCTGGACGCTGGCCGACGGGACCGCAGTCGGCCGGACCTCCGCCAGCGGAGCGCTGGCCAGGGCCGCCCTCGCGAGCGGGGTGTCAGCCACCGGGTCATTCTCGGATGGGGTGCCGAGCGGAGAGGGATCGGTCAGTGGGGCGTTGATACGCGAGCTATCGGCTGGCGGAGCGCTCGCCCCCCGGATGCCGACGGCCGGGCCGCCGGGCCGAGGTATGGCGGCAGGTGGGCTGATAGGCCGCTGGATGCCTGCGGGAGGGTTGCTGACGCGAGGGACGTCGGCTGGAGCGGCACTCATCCCCGGAATGCCAGCGGCCGGGCCACTGGGCCGCGGGATGTCGGTAGCCGGGCCGCTGACGCGCGAGCTCTCAGCAGGCGGGCTGCTCGCCCGGGAGATGCCGGTGGGCGGGCTGCTGGCCGCTGCGCTAGTGGCCGGCAGGGCAGCATCCACCCGGGCATCGGTCGACGGGGGATCGGCGAGTGTGGCAGCGGCCAGCTGGTCATCGACCGGTTCGGTGTCGGCCGCCGGGCCAACCTGCGTGGAGGTGGCTTCGGCCGGGGGAGCCGCTGTTGGCGCGGGCCGCGGCGCGGGCACGGGCGGCGCCGCGACCGGCCAGGGTGCCCTGCCGTACGGGTAAGTGGCCATCGGCCCCGTCGCGTCGGCCTGCTCCCCCCAGCGCAGCGGCTTGTCCACGCGCTCCTCGACCAGCCCCGTGACCTCCTCGCGCGGCGCGAGCAGTTCGAAGACCCCCCGGTCCACCTGCCAGTAACCGAGGTTGACGGCACGCTCGGCGTCGCCACCGAGATAGGCGATATGCAGCCGTTCGCCGGGGTCGTCCAGCACGATGCAGGGTTCGCCGCGGAAGGTGCCCACCGGCCGCGACTCCCACAGACCGTCGATCTCGGCCCGGATCACCTGCTTGCGCCAGTGCCCGGTGGCGGGTTCGAAGCCTAGATCCTCCGGTGGCGGGCAGGCCGCGAAGAGAACCACCTCGGAGTTGGAAGGCCCGAGGCCCACCTCATACGGCACGCCACGGTAGGTCGCCATCAGCCGGTACCGCATGGGTCAGATTCCCCTCATCGGACGCAGCCATACCTGTCCGTCGTAGCGGGCGATGAATTCCTGAGCACCGGAAGTGATCCGGTACATCTCGGTACCGACCGGGATCGGGATCGGCAGCATGTAGAACTCGGGGACCGTGCTGGCTGGGCCGTCCCCGTCGAGCACCGGTGGGGGCAGCAAGGATCCGGTCATGTCCAGAGCCAGCCACCGCAGGACGTAGACCTCCGCCATGTCCGGGCTGAAGTCCGAGCCCTCGAAGCCCAAGGCCAGGGCACGGTAGTAGCTGGCCGGGTCGGCGAAGGCGGAGTCCTGGGCGAGGTACACATAGCCGGCGATCACCGATCGCTGGCCGTTCAAGTACGGCTCGACCAGGCGCGGCGGGATCACCTTCTGCAACGGCGCTCCCAGCGCGATCGTCCTGGGCGGCTGATCAGCCTGGGTCACTCAGTCCCCTGGGGTTGGCATGGAATGCAGTTCAAAAGCCTCTCATAAGGGAATTTCCCCCTCAACCTTCTTGGTGGCAGCGCACCGGAGGGCCTGGTGGCAGCCGTCGAGAGCATGCCCGCGGGCAAGGGCCAAGCCTGCCAGGCCGCCCGGGAAGGCGCGGCGATGTCATCCTGTCACCCACGCGTATCACAGCCGGGCCCGGGCAGCCCCGCCGACCACGCGATCCCACCGTCCACCGTTACCTGGCCCAGCACTACAGGCGAAGGCCCGCTCGACATCGTGATCATGAGATGGGTGTGCCCCTGGCGCCACCTATGTCATGATCACGTCCCGGCGCACTGGTCAGGCCGACCGTGGTCATGACGTGATCATGACCTGAGTGCATACCTGGCTACAGCTTGGTCTTGATCACGAATTGCCGTGGCCGGTCTCGGGTCGGCTGAGGCGACCCGGACTGCGGCAAGGCCAT
>Ga0081540_1002479_pt1 | contig 15034 bp, 16 predicted proteins | sample TabmetS2T1R1_FD_71024 | JGI IMG/M metagenome (GOLD analysis project Ga0081540, IMG submission 71024) | Tabebuia heterophylla rhizosphere microbial communities from the University of Puerto Rico - S2T1R1 | ecosystem: Host-associated > Plants > Roots > Rhizosphere ... | reverse complement strand
GAACGCCTCGGGCGCCACCACCCACGACACCTGCGGCAACCGGTTGCCCCGCACGTCGGCGGCGAGGATGTGGAAGAAGTCCTCCCCGGCCTTGGCGTTGGTTCCGGTACGCGCCTTGCTGTACAGGGCACTGCCGGGCGCGGCGTTCTGGTACTGGTGGAAGTACAGCAGCGAGTTGTCGCCGTAGTTGCCGATGTAGGGGTCACCGGTCCAGCCCCAGAACCCGGCCGCGTCGAGCCCGTCGCCGACGTCCTGGTAGATCTTCCACGAGACGCCGGCCTTCTCCAGCCGCTCCGGGTAGGTCGTCCAGTCGTATCCGGCCTCGTCGTTGCCGAGGACCGGGCCGCCGCCCTTGCCGTCGTTGCCGGTGAAACCCGTCCACATGTAGTAGCGGTTCGGGTCGGTCGATCCCATGAACGAGCAGTGGTACGCGTCGCAGATGGTGAACGCGTCGGCCAGCGCGAAGTGGAACGGGATGTCGTCGCGGGTCAGGTACGCCATCGTCGTGGCGCCCTTGGCCGGGACCCACCGGTCGTACCGGCCCTGGTTCCAGGCGGCGTGCGTGTCGTTCCAGCCGTGCGGGAGGTCCTGGAGGAACTGCAGCCCCAGGTTGGCCGCGTCGGGGTGGAAGGGCAGCACGTCCTTCGTACCGTCGGACTGGTTCCACACCGGCTTGCCGCTGGGCAGCGTCACCGGACGCGGGTCGCCGAACCCGCGCACACCACGGAGCGTGCCGAAGTAGTGGTCGAACGACCGGTTCTCCTGCATCAGCACGACGATGTGCTCGACGTCGCGGATGGTACCGGTGCGGTGGTGGGCCGGGATGGCGGCCGCGCGGGCGATGCTGGTCGGGAGCAGGGACATGGCGGCTGCGCCACCGGCCACCTGGAGGAATCGTCTACGGTTCACCGCGCTCATGGGCGACCTCTTTTGCCTGGTCGGGATCGATGCGAGGGACAGTCTCAACCTTCGATCACGAACCCCACGGAGCCGTAGGGGAAACCCGTCGGGAAGCCTGTGCGAACGCGGATGGCGCGAAGTATGCCCCGCGTCGCCATTGTTCCGAGCGGCGAAAAGCGGCCGGACGCGCGTCCGTACACCTTATTTGGACGTCCGATGTTCACCTCCTGCATGTCCGGCGTGCAAATGCGGCTGCGCGCAACGTCATCAGGCGTGAAGAGCCTGAGCGACGGCGGAGTCGCCGACCCTGGGGAGCCGTCACGTCCGGTGCACGGGAGCCCGGACTGGGGGAGGGAACGCACCAAATGTCACGTCCAAGGTTTGTGTTCTTATCGGTAGCCGCACCGCCCGGCGATGACGGCGAGCCGCCGGTTGAGACGACCGGATGGATGCTCGTCGCACCGAACAATCGGATTCTCGGCCGTAGCGATCACCTCTTCGCCACCGACGTGGAATGCCGCGAGGCGGCGACCCACCTGCAGGAGCACATCGCGTGGGTCAGCCCGGTATCGACTGCGGTGAAGGCCACCGGACAGTGGGTGTGGCGGGGGGGGGTGGCGGGGGGGCGTTGTTTTTCGTCCGGTTTGCGTTTCCCGGGCCCGCCCCGCGGCTGGTGGCGGCGCTGGGGGCGCCCCCCCGCAGCAGCGCACCCGCCGCATCTTCGAGCCCGACGGCCCGCCGCTGAAGGTCCCGACGCGCCGCCAGGAGGACGACTACCCGCGCCCGCCGCTGCCGCCGCGCCCGTCGGCGACGCCCGCGGCCCGGCCCACGCCGCCGCCACCGCGCCCGCGCGAGCGGGAGGCGACCAAGCCGGCCGCCCAGCCGCCGGCCAAGCCGGCCGCCCAGCCGCGCCCGCAGCCGCAGGCCCGCGAGGCCGCGCCGGCCAAGCCCGCGACCACCCCGCGCCCCGCCCAGCGCCCGCCGGCGCAGCCGCGCCAGCAGCCCCAGACCCAGAGTCAGCGGCCCGCGCCGGCACAGCAGCCCGCTCCAGCCGCCAGGCAGCCCGCCCCGAAGGCGCCCGCGCCTCGTCAGCCCGCGGCCCGGCAGGCGCAGCCGACCTCCACGCCCACGCCGCCGCCCCCCAAGCCGCGCCCGCGCGATCAGGACCCGGCGCCCGCCCAGGCGCGCCAGCCCGCACAGCCAGAGCCGCCCAAGCGCGAGGCCGAGCAGCCCCAGGCCCGCGAGGCGCCCAAGACCGATCGGCCGAAGGGCCCGAAGATCATCGAGCGACCGGCGCCGGGCACGGGCCCGAAGATCATCGCCCAGCCCGAGGAGCAGAAGCGCCCGACGCGCGACGAGACGCAGTCCAAGCCTTCGCGCCCGTCGCGCGGCGGCCTGCGCGACGAGGGCGGCCCCGGCGGGGGACGCCGTCGCGTGGTCATCGACTCGCAGGCGTCGCGCCGTCAGGGCGGCCCCGGCGGTCCCGGTGGCGGTCCCGGCGGTCCCGGTGGTCCGCCAGGCCCCGGCGGTCCGCCAGGCCGGCGTCCCGGCCGCCGCAGCCGCGGCCGTCGCCGCCGCGAGGTGCTCGAAGAGGTCGCCTCGCCGCTCGAGGCCGATGCGCTGAGCCGCACCGACGTCGTCCGGATCAACTCCGGCTCGACGGTGCGCGACGTGGCCGAGTACCTCGGAGTCGCGGTCGCCGACATCATCAAGAAGCTCATGGGGATGGGGGAGATGGTCACCCTCACCCAGACCCTCTCCGACGAGGCGATCGCCATCCTCGCCGAGGAGTTCGGCAAGCAGGTCGAGGTCGTCCACGCCGACGACGAGGCCGACGCCGAGCCCACGTATCAGGACTCCGACGAGGACCTCGTCGAGCGCCCGCCGGTCGTCACGATCATGGGCCACGTCGACCACGGCAAGACGTCGCTGCTGGACGCCATCCGCGAGACCGAGGTCGCCTCGGGCGAGGCGGGCGGCATCACCCAGCACATCGGCGCCTACCAGGTCCACCACGGCGACAAGACGATCACCTTCCTCGATACGCCGGGCCACGAGGCGTTCACCGCCATGCGCGCCCGCGGCGGCCAGGTCGCCGACATCTCGGTCGTCGTGGTCGCCGCCGACGACGGCGTGATGCCGCAGACCCGCGAGGCGGTCGATCACTCCCGCGCCGCCGACGTCCCGATCCTCGTCGCCGTCAACAAGGTCGACAAGGAGGGCGCCGACCCGACTCGCGTGCGCACGGAGATGACGCAGCTGAACCTGCAGCCGTCCGAGTGGGGCGGCGACACCGAGTTCGTCGACGTCTCCGCCAAGACGCACCAGGGCCTGGAGGACCTGCTCGACACGATCCTCGTGGTCGCCGAGCTCGAGGAGCTCGAGGCCAACCCGGGGGCGTTGGCCAGCGGCGTGGTCATCGAGTCCAAGCTCGACCCGGGCCGCGGTCCGGTCGTCACGCTCCTGGTCCAGCGCGGCACCCTGCGCGTCGGCGAGGCGCTCGTCGCGGGCGCCCACTGGGGCCGCGTGCGCGCGATGGTCGACTACAACGGCGAGCGCCTCGACGAGGCCATGCCGGGCGACCCCGTCGAGGTTCTCGGCTTCGACAGCGTCCCGGAGGCCGGCGAGCACGCGCGCGTCGTCGACAACGACCGCAGCGCCCGCCAGCTGGCCAACGAGCGCGCCGTGCGGCTGCGCAACGAGGCCCAGGCGCGACGCGCCGGGCGCAAGGTCTCCTTCGAGGACGTCTTCAAGGGCATCCAGGAGGGCGAGGTCCCCGAGCTGGACCTCGTGCTGAAGGCCGACGTCTCCGGCTCGCTGGAGGCCTTCGAGGACGAGATCGCGCGACTGCCGCAGGACGAGATCCACGTCAACGTCATCAGCTCCGGCGTCGGCGGCATCACGGAGTCCGACGTCATGCTCGCCTCCGCGTCCGACGCCGTCATCCTCGGCTTCAACGTGCGGCCCGTGGGCGACGCCCGCGCCGCCTCGGAGCGCGAGGACGTCGAGATCCGCACCTACTCGGTGATCTACCGCGCGCTGGAGGACCTGCGCGACGCGATGACCGGCATGCTCGCTCCGGAGGAGGTCGAGCAGACCGTCGGCACCGTCGAGGTCCGCCAGACCTTCCGCGCCTCGCGCGTGGGCACCATCGCGGGCTGCTACGTCACCGACGGCACGGTCCGCCGCGGCGCGAAGGTCCGCCTCGTGCGCGACGGCACGGTCATCTACGACACGACGATCGACTCCCTGCGGCGCTTCAACGACGACGTCCGCGAGGTCTCGGCCGGCTACGAGTGCGGCATCGTCCTGACCAACTACCAGGACGTCAAGGAGGGCGACGTGCTCGAGGTCTACGAGACGCGGCAGGTCGAGCGGGCGCTGGCCTAGCGGTCGCGCTGCAGGGCGGCCAGGTACGAGGCTGGCGTCCGCGCCAGCCGCTGGCGCGGCAGGCGTCCGCGCCAACGGGCTCGCGCTCTTCCGTGCGTCCTCGGTGGTCGCGAAGTGCGGCGAGGGAGGGGAGCCCCCAGCTTCGCGGCGCGTCGCAGCTTGATCGACCGAACCTCCCCGGATCCCTTTCGGAAACCGCGAGCGATCCGGGACAGTTCGGGAACTGCGCTGGATTGGCCCCGGAAACCGACGCTGATCCAGCGCAGTTCGCGTCCTAGCTGGCCGTGGTGTTGCGCAACACGTGCCGTCTGCGGCAAACCGCGCGCGACGGGCGCACAGCTGACTCCTTCCCCTCACTGCCGTGGCCGCGAGCGGCGGGAAGCGGGCCGCGGACGAGCGCCCGCGCTGCGCACACCAGGCGCCCGACGCGGGCATCGATTCGAGCGGCGCGAGGACCGGTGCGCCGGCGCCCGCCAGCGCCGCGGCCAGGCGCGCTTCGCGCCCGAGGAACGCCGCCGACTCGCGGAAGCCGAGGGTCGCGCCGGTCAGCCGTGCGGCGATGGGACCGGGCTCCAGGCGCACGAGCACGTTGGCGGCCACGGCGACCACCTCGCCGCGCTCAACGGCCAGTCCAGCGCCGCGAGCGGCGGCCAGCGCCGCATCGACGCGATCGGCTTCCGGCGCCATCTCGTCACGCGGTACCACAGGCGCGCCAGACGGCGCAACTCCCACCACCCGCTACCGTCGTTAACGAGTTGTCCCCCGCGTACGTCGCTCTGTTGCTGATCCATCTGCACTTCCCCGAGGCCGGCAGCCTGAAGGCCAAGCGCAAGGAGCTCGCCTCCGTCAAGGCGCAGCTTCATACGCGCCTGGGCGTCGCCGTCTCCGAGGTCGACGGCCAGGACACCTGGCAGCGGGCGACCCTGGCCGGCGCGCTGACCTCCGGCTCGCTCAGGCAGCTGCAGATCGCAACCGACCACGTCGAGGGATGGCTGCTCGGCCGCTTCCCTGACGGCGTCCGCGTGGAGCGCACCCTCACCTCGTTCGAGGATGCCGGGGGGATAGGATGAGCGCGGAGAGGATGCGCCGTGTCGATGAGGCCATGAGAGAGGTCCTCAGCGACGCGCTCAGCCATGATCTGAAGGACCCACGCGTGGGATTCGTCACTGTCACGGACGTCAAGACCAGCCCAGACCTGCGCCACGCTCGCGTGTACGTGAGCGTCCTCGGAGACGCGGACGCGGTCGACGCCTCGCTGGAGGGCCTGCGCTCGGCTCACGGCTACCTCCAGGGCCGGGTGGCGAGCGAGCTTCGCCTCAAGAACACCCCGGCGCTGCAGTTCGAGCACGACGACACCGCCGTGCGCGCCCAGCGCCTCGAGCGGCTGCTCCGGGATGGGAACGGCCCGCAGTGAGCACCGTCCAGGCCGACACTCGGGCCCAGGTGCTCGACGAGGTGCGCGAGGCAACGCGTTTCGTCCTCGTCACCCACGAGAACCCCGACGGCGACGCCCTCGGATCGCTCGTGGCCATGCACCGCGTCCTGCTCGCGCTGGGCAAGGACTCGGTGATGTTCATGGCCGCCGACGAGTTCCCGCTGCCCTACGAGTACCGCTTCTTCGAGCTCGACGGCCTGCAGAGCACGCTGCCGCCCGACCTCGACGAGCGCACGATCATCTTCCTGGACTGCGGCAACATCGACCGCAACCCGGTCGGCGCGTTCAAGCGCGAGGAAGCCCACATCCTCAACATCGACCACCACCACGACAACACCCGCTTCGGGACCGTCAACCACGTGGTCGAGGAAGCGTCCTGCACCGCCGAGATCGTGTGGGACCTCATGCGCGCTCTGAACGTCGAGCCGACGCTCGAGATCGCCGAGGCCCTCTACGTCGGCCTGGTCACCGACACCGGCAAGTTCATGTACGAGAACACCGGGACGCGTGCGCACGTCATGGCCGCCGAGCTCATCGAGGCCGGCGTCGACGTTCACGGCATCTACCGCCGCCTCTACGAGGGCATGCCCTATGCCAAGCTCGAGCTGCTGGCCCGCGCCCTCGCCCACGTCCAGCGCTACGACGACGGCCGGCTGACCTTCGCCCGCCTGACGCGAGACGACTTCCGCCTCTCGGGCGCCGAGGAGAGCTACTCGGAGGGCATCATCGACCACCTGCGCTCCGTCGAGGGCACCAAGGTCGCCGCCCTCACGCGCGAGCTGCTCAACGACGGCCGCTCGGGCCGGCGCAAAGTGTCCCTCAGGGCCACGGACGGCGAGGTCGACGTCTCGGTCATCGCCCGCGCCGCGGGCGGAGGCGGCCACCGCCAGGCGGCCGGCTTCGCGACGGAGATGTCCGAGGAGGAGCTCGTCGGCTTCCTGCGCAAGCAGGTGGCCGCGCAGCTCTAGGGGCGCCGGCAGCGGCCACGTGGCCGCTGGAGGCGGGCCCCCAGGGGGTGTCTGGTGCCCGAGGACGGACTCGTCCTCGTCGACAAGCCGGCGGGGAAGACCTCGCACGACCTGACACTGGCCACGCGCCGCGCCCTGGGCGTGCACAAGGCCGGCCACGCCGGGACGCTCGACCCGTTCGCCACCGGCCTGCTGCTCGTGCTCGTCGGGCGGGCGCGACGGGTGCAGCGCTTCCTGATGGCGCTGCCCAAGGAGTACGTCACCGTCGCGCGCCTGGGCGCGATCTCGACCACCGGCGATCCGGAGGGCGAGGTCACCGAGACCGGGCGCGTCCCCGCGCTGGACGGCCCGCTGCCGACCGGCCGGATGCTGCAGCGACCGCCGATCTGGTCGGCGGTCCGCGTGCAGGGCCGCAAGGCCTACGAGCGCGCGCGTGCCGGGGAGGAGTTCGAGATCGCGCCGCGCGAGGTCACGGTCTACGGCTTCGAGCTGCTCTGGCGCGAGGGCGACCGGGCGGCGTTCCGCATCGAGTGCTCAGCGGGCACCTACGTGCGGTCGCTGATCGCCGACCTCGGCGACGCGTACTGCGTCGAGCTGCGGCGCACGAGGATCGGCCCGTTCAGCGTGGACGAAGCCGACCCCACGCGCGTCCTGCCGCTCGACCGGGCGCTGGCCTTCCTGCCGCGCATCGACGTCGACCCGGACGCCGCGTGGCGCGCCGCCCACGGCCAGTCGATCCCCGGCACGACCGACGCCGAGCACGTGCTGCTCGCCGACGCCGACGGCCCGGTCGCGATCGCCGAGCCGCGCGAGGACGGCCTCCTGAAGCCCGTCGTAGGCTTCCGCGGGTGAAGGTCACCGACCTCTCCGACGCCGAGCCGCGCCCGCGGCGCGTCGCCGTCGGCACGTTCGACGGCGTCCACCTCGGCCACCGCGAGGTCATCCGCGGCGCCGACACCGTGCTCACCTTCGAGCCCCATCCCGCCGCGATCGTCTCGCCCGCCGGCGCGCCGCGGCTGCTCACGACGCTCGAGCGCAAGGCCGAGCTCATCGGCGAGCTCGGTGTCCACGAGCTCGTCGTCGTACGCTTCGACGAGGACTTCGCCGCCCGCAGCGCAGAGAGCTTCATCGACGACGTCCTGGTCGGCGCGCTGCGCGCCGAGCACGTCAGCGTCGGCGAGAACTTCCGCTTCGGCAACAAGGCCCAGGGCGACACCGGGCGGCTGCTGGCCGACGAACGCTTCGAGACGCGCGTCGTCCCGCTGCTGGAGGTCGACGGGGAGGTCGTGTCCTCCAGCCACATCCGCGGCTTGGTGCTCGGAGGCGCCGTCGAGTACGCCGACAAGCTGCTCGGCTCGCCGTTCACCTTCAGCGGCGAGGTCACCCGGGGCGACCAGCGCGGGCGGACGCTCGGCTTCCCGACCGCCAACCTGCTGCCGCGCGACGGCTTCGTCGTCCCCGGGCACGGCGTCTACGCCTGCCGCGCGCAGACCGCCGACGGCGCGGTCCGCGTCGCCGCCACCAACGTCGGCGTGCGCCCGATGTTCGTGACCGGCCGCGGCGAGCTCGTCGAGGCCTTCCTGGTCGACTTCGACGGCGACCTCTACGGCACGCACCTGCGCGTCGAGTTCCTCAAGCGCCTGCGCGGCGAGAAGCGCTTCGAGTCCGTCGAGGCGCTGATCGAGCAGATGGGGCGCGACGTCGAGGAGGCCCGGGCCATCGCCTCCTAGGCGCTGCGCTCGAGGCGCAGGCGCACCTCGCGCACCGCGGTCGGCGTCGCCGGCCGCTGCCAGCCGCGGGCGGTGAGCACCCAATCGCCCTCGTTCTCGCGCAGCACCAGCCGCGGCACGGGGTCGGTGGTGGTGGCCAGGGTCGCCGCGCTGAGCGGCCAGCGCCCGTAGTCGCCCAGCCGCGCGATGAGACGGTGCACGTCGTGGTGGCGGATCCCGCGCTCGAGGAGCGCCCTGACCACGGCGGCCTCGGTGACGTCCTCGACGCTGTAGACGCGCGGATCCTCGTCGGAGACCGACGAGCGGATCAGCCCCCGCCGCGCCCACTGGCCGATGGTCGTGCCCGACACCCCGGCCAGCTCGCCCGCCTCCGCCGCGAGGAAACTCCCATGCGGGCGCGCGTTGGATGCCACTGGCACTCTGCTACCTTGCCACGTCCTAATGACGCTGACGCAGGAACGAAAGGCCGAGCTCACCAAGCAGTTCGGCAAGGACGAGCGCGACACCGGCAACTCCCGCGTGCAGATCGCGCTGCTCACCGACCGCATCAACCAGCTCACCGAGCACCTGCGCACGCACCGCAAGGACCATCACTCGCGCCGCGGCCTGCTCATGCTGGTCGGGCGCCGTCGCCGCCTGCTCAACTACATGCAGCGCAGCGACCTTGACGGGTACCGCGAGCTCATCCGCGAGCTCGGCCTGCGTCGATGAGCATCATCGCCGCCGGCAGCCCTGCGCCCGAGTTCACGCTCCAGCGCGAGGACGGCGAGGACTTCACCCGGGAGGATCTCCTGGGCACGACGACCGTCCTGGTCTTCTACCCGTTCGCCTTCAGCCGCGTGTGCACCGACCAGCTGCAGGTCTACGACGAGGCGCTCGAGGACTTCGCCGCCCAGGGCGCGAGGCTCTGCGGCGTCTCGACCGACCACTCGCATTCGCAGAGCGCCTTTCGCGAGAAGCTCGGCGTCAACATCGAGCAGCTGTCGGACTTCGAGCCCAAGGGCGCGACCGCCAAGGCGTTCGGCGCCTACTTCGAGGCGCGAGGCTGCACCGCCCGGGCGATCGTCATCGTCGGCCCCGACGGGGTCGTGCGCTGGAGTCACCTCGCCGATTCGCTGGGCGACCTGCCCGGCGTCGGGCTGATCTTCGACGGTCTGTCCACCGCCTCGGCGCGGTAGTCGAAGATCGCCTCGAGATCGCGCCCCACGATCAGCCGGCGGGCGAGCTCGCCCAGCGCTCCGAAGCCGACGTCGTAGCGCACCGTGTCGCACATGAGCGAACGCCCGTCGCCGGCGGGCGCCACCTCGTGGGTGTGATGCCACAGCCGGTAGGGCCCGCGAACCTGGACGTCGACGAAGCGGTGCGGCGGATCCCAGGCCTGGATGAGGGTGTCCCACCGGATCGGGACGCCGTGCAGGCGCAGCCGGTACTGGATGAAGGTCCCGACCCGCATCTCGATCGGCGAGGGGGTGACCACGTGGAAGCGCAGCAGCGGCGGGGTGATCGCCTCGAGGTTGCGCGCGTCGGCGAAGAACGCGAAGACGTCGCCGGGCGCGGCATCGAGCACCTGCTCGCGGCGCAGCGTGTGGATGCCCATCATCATCCGGACTACCCGTGACCGACCTGCGCAGCGCCCCCATTCCGCCCCTGCGCGACGACGACCACGTCCGCGGGCCGGCCGGCGAGACACCGACCTTCTTCTACGCCGACTTCACGTGCCCGCGCTGCGCGGTCGAGGCGCGGCGCCTGGCCGAGTCGCGCGCCCGCGTCGTCTTCCGCCACTTCGCGCTCAAGGCCCGCCACCCGCGCGCCGTCGCCCTCGCCCTCGCCGTCGAGGCCGCCGCGCGCCAGGGCGCGTTCTGGGAGCTGCACGACTCGCTCTACGCCGACCAGGGGCACGTCGACGACCCGCACCTCTGGGAGCGCTGCAAGGCGATCGGGCTGGATCTCGACCGCTTCGAGGCCGACCGGCGCGACCCGGAGCTCGCCGCGCGGATCCGCGCCGACGTGCGCGATGCACTGCGCGCGGGAGGCACGACGACACCGGCGATCTTCGTCGAAGGGGAGCTAATACACTGATTGGGTTCGGAATTCCGTGAGAGACACGAATTAGTGGCCGGCGACCGACGGCCGGCCGAGGAAAGGCACACATATGAGCAGTGACGCCGTGACGACGGTCTCGGTGGAGATCGCCGGCAAGGAGATCTCGTTCGAGACCGGCAGAATGGCCAAGCAGGCCTCCGGCGCCGTCGTCGTCCGCCAGGGCGACACGATGGTCCTCAACACCGCGACCATCGGCAACCTCCGCGACGTGGACTTCCTCCCGCTGACGGTGGACGTCGAGGAGCGGATGTACGCCGCCGGGAAGATCCCCGGCTCGTTCTTCAAGCGCGAGGGGCGTGCAGGCGAGAAGGGCACCCTGACGGCCCGCATGATCGACCGTCCGATCCGCCCCCTCTTCCCCAAGGGCTGGCACTACGAGACCCAGCTCGTGGCGATGCCGATCAGCGTCGACCACATCAACCCCTACGACATCCTCGCGATGAACGGCGCCTCCGCGGCGCTGATGATCTCGCCGGTCCCGCTGCCGACGCCCGTCGGCGCAGTGCGCATCGGCAAGATCGACGGCAACTTCGTCGTCAACCCCGACGAGGCAGACCTCCTCGACAACACCGACCTCGACCTCGTCGTGGCCGGCACGGAGGAGGCGATCCTCATGGTCGAGGCCGGGGCCAACGAGATCCCCGAGGCCGAGATCCTCGACGCGCTCGACATCGCGCACGCCGAGATCCGCAAGATCTGCGCCGCGCAGCGCGAGCTGGCCGAGAAGGCCGGCAAGGAGAAGCTCACCATCGAGCCGCCCGTGATCGACCAGGACCTGGTCGCCCAGATCCAGGGCAGCCACGGCGCCCAGCTCGACGCCGCCACCCAGGTGGAGGACAAGCTCGAGCGCCAGGACGCGACCAAGGCCGTCGAGGAGGATGTGCTGGAGCGCTACTCCGGCGACCCCGACGCCGAGACGTACGCCGAGTACCGCCAGAAGGCGCAGCTCGCGTTCGACTACCTCGAGAAGCAGATCATCCGCCAGCGCATCGCGGTCGACAAGAAGCGCCCCGACGGGCGTGGCGAGCGGGAGATCCGCCCGATCACGATCGAGGTCGGCGTCGCTCCTCGGGACGAGCAGGTGCGCTTCTGGGTGCGGGACGAGGGCCTGGGCATCCCGGAAGGCGAGGAGCAGAAGATCTTCGAGAAGTTCTACCGCCTCGACCCGCAGATGTCCCGGGGCGTCGGCGGCACGGGGCTCGGCCTCTACATCTGCAACGAGCTCGTGAGCCGCATGGGCGGCAGGATCTGGGTCGAGGCGAACGGGAGAAAGGGTTCGACGTTCATGTTCGAGCTCCAGGCCGCGGAGCCTTTGCTGACGCCCGAGGCGCGGGCCGAGGCAGTGGAGCTGCACGGCTTCGTGACCCGCGCCGGCCGCTTGCCGCATCGGTGATCGATCACATCACGCCGGAGGCGTACGAGGAGATCGTCCGCAGGCTGGTCGGCCTGCGGGACCTCTCGGAAGGGTTGGCCAAAGCGTACGACGATCCGCAGATGAAGCAGGGCGCCGAGGAGATGCGAGAGTCGCTCGAGCGTGTGCTCCAGCTTCTCGGCCACAAATAGACTTTTCGCGTGCCCTATGACCCGCTGACCGACGAGCAGCGCGAGATCCGCGACCTCGTGCGGACGCTCGCGCGCGAGCGGGTCGCCCCGCGGGCGGCCCAGATCGACAAGAAGGCCGAGTTCCCCTGGGACCTGGTCGAGCTCTTCCGGGAGCACGAGCTCTTCGGCCTGCCGTTCGAAGAGCAGTACGGCGGCACGGGGACGGGAGCGCTGATGGTGCTCGTCGCGATCGAGGAGCTGTCCAAGGTGTGCGCGACGACGGGCCTGATCATGGCCGTCCAGGAGCTCGGGTCGCTGGGCATCAAGCTGGCGGGGACGGACGAGCAGAAGGAACGCTTCCTGCCGAGGCTCGCTTCCGGCGAATGGCTCCCGGCGTACGCGCTGACCGAACCGGGCTCGGGCTCCGATTCGGCGGCGATGCGTTCGGAGGCGCGGCTCGACGGCGACGCGTACGTCCTCAACGGCGGCAAGCGCTTCATCACGAACGCGGGTGTGGCGGGGCTGTACGTCGTGTTCGCGAAGACCGACCCGGAAGCCGGCCACTCGGGTATCTCCGCGTTCGTCGTCGAAGCCGACACGCCGGGGCTCGAGATCGGGCGGATCGAGCCGAAGATGGGCATCAAAGGCTCGACGACCGGCGAGATCTTCTTCAACGACATGCGCGTGCCGGCCGAGAACCTGCTCGGCGATGAGGGCGAGGGCTTCAAGATCGCGATGCGTGTCCTCGACCGTTCGCGGCCCGGGATCGCGGCGCAAGGCCTCGGGCTCGCGCAGGGCGCCACGGACTACGCGCTCGAGTACGCGCGGACGCGCGAGACGATGGGCAAGCCGATCGCGCAGCACCAGCTGATCGCATCGATGCTCGCGGACATGGAGACGAAGTGCGAGGCCGCGCGCGGGCTGCTCTACAAGATCGGCCTGATGATCGACGAGGGCGCGCCGGACGACGAGCTGACGAAGACCTCGGCGATGGCGAAGCTGTACTGCACGGACGTGGCGATGGAGGTCACGACGGACGCGGTGCAGATCCTAGGCGGGTACGGCTACATGCAGGAGTACCCGGTCGAGCGCATGATGCGCGACGCGAAGATCACGCAGATCTATGAGGGCACGAACCAGATCCAGCGCCTCGTCATCGCCCGCGAGATGCTGAAGGAGAACAGAGCCTTCTTATTGGCGGGAGTGGGCTGACGAGGATCGACGCGCTTGCGCAGAGTTTCGGGCGCATCGCCTGGGACTACGACACTTCGAGGCCGGAGTATGCCCCCGAGGCGCTCATTCGTGCAGAAAAGGCTCTCAGTCTCGGGCCGGAGGCGCGGGTCGTCGACCTCGCCGCCGGCTCCGGCACGCTGACGCGCGCGCTCGCGGAGCGATTCCGGACCGTCGTCGCCGTCGAGCCGGACGACAAGATGCGCGCCGTGCTGGCGCGACGGTCGCCGGGAGTGGAGGCTCATCGAGGCAGCGCCGAACGGATCCCGCTGCCCGACGCCTCGGCCGACGCAATCTTCGTGGGGGATGCCTTCCACTGGTTCGACGGTCCCGCCGCGGTCGGCGAGATCGCGCGCGTGCTCCGCCCACGCGGGGGCGTCGCGCTGGTCTGGAACAACTGGTGGAGCGACGGGGAAGACGGCACGGCGGACTCGCTCGTGCCGCCGCTCCCGAGCGCCGCGCGGGCGCTGCTCGCCGACGTCTACGTCAGCTCCGGGCGTGCCGCCGCTCGAGTCGAGAAGGCCGATCCGCTCCAGGTGTTCGCCGAGACGCTCTTCGACCCGCTCGTGGCAGAGACGTTCGTGCGCTCGCGCGAGCTCAGCGGCGGCGAGGTTGTCGACCTGTACACAACGGTCAGCTCGGTCGCTTCGCTTCCAGCTCAGGAGCGAGAGCTTCTCAGGCGTGCGCTCGGGAGGCTCGTCGAAGGCACGTACCGGCTCCGGGTCACGAGTGTGCTCCAGTGGACCCGGCGTGGCTGACGCGGACCTACATGTCGGCCGCCGGCGCGTCCGCCTGACCAGCCCGGACAAGGTGCTCTTCCCGGGCGAGAAGATCACGAAGGCCGATCTGGCTGACTATTACGCCGAGGTCGGGCCGACGATCGTCCCGCATCTGAAGAACCGCCCGTTCACGCTCAAGCGCTACCCGTACGGCATCCGCGGCCAGGCGTACTTCCACAAGCAGGCGCCGAAGGGCAAGCCGGACTGGCTCCCGACGCGGCAGTTCCGGACGTGGCCGCGCGGAGGCAAGGGCGAGTCGCGGCTCGTGGACTTCACGCTCGTCAACGAGCCTGCCGCGGTCGTCTGGATGGTGCAGATGAACTGCATCGACATGAACGCGTGGTACTCGCGGGTCGACAAGCCCGAGCGGCCCGACTACGTCGTCTTCGACCTCGACCCGCCGGAGTCGCGGAACGGGTTCGTGCAGGCGATCCGGGTCGCGCACCTCATCCGGGAGACGCTCGACGGGCTCGAGCTGCGCTCGTACGTGAAGACGAGCGGCGCCGACGGCATCCACGTGCTCGTCCCGATCGCGCGGCGGTACTCGTTTCCCCAGACCTACGAGCTTGCCGAGGTCGTGTCGCGCCGCCTCGAGGAGGAGAACCCGGGGCTCATCACGACCGAGTGGCTCAAGAAGAAGCGCCGCGGCGTGCTCGTCGACCATCGCCAGAACGGGCACGGGAAGACGATCGCGTCCGCGTACTCGGTGCGCCCGAAGCCCGGCGCGCCGGTCTCGACGCCGCTACGTTGGGAGGAGCTCGGTGAGAAGGTGCGGCCGCGCGACTTCGGGATGCGCGATGCGCTGGCGCGGATCGAGAAGCACGGCGACCTGTTCGAGCCTGTGCTGCGGGGCGGCCAGTCGCTCGGGCCGGCGCTTCGCGCTCTGCGCACGGCGTGAAGCGCTGCGCCGTGATCGGCTCCGGCCCGAACGGGCTCGCGGCGGCGATCCCGATGGCG
>Ga0081540_1002478_pt1 | contig 15036 bp, 12 predicted proteins | sample TabmetS2T1R1_FD_71024 | JGI IMG/M metagenome (GOLD analysis project Ga0081540, IMG submission 71024) | Tabebuia heterophylla rhizosphere microbial communities from the University of Puerto Rico - S2T1R1 | ecosystem: Host-associated > Plants > Roots > Rhizosphere ... | reverse complement strand
GGAAACGCTCGCCGGTCTCGTCAACAATGCCGGCATCGCGGTCTCAGGTCCCGTGCTCGAACTCGCCGCCGACGAATTCCGCCGCCAGATGGACGTCAACTTCATCGGCCCGATCATCGCGACCCAGGCGTTCGGGCCGCTGCTCGGCTCCGATCCGAGCCTGAAGGGACCGAAGGGACGGATCGTGATGATCTCCTCGGTCGCCAGCAGGAACGGCAACCCGATGACCGCGGCCTATTCCGCCTCCAAGCACGCGATCGAGGGGCTTTCGGAGAGCCTGCGCCGCGAACTGATGCTGTTCGGGATCGACGTCATCATCATTGCGCCGGGCGCGGTAAAGACGCCGATCTGGAGCAAGGCCGAGGAGGTCGATATTTCGCCCTACAAGAACTCGCCGTATCTTCCGGCGCTGGAGAAAATCCGCGCCTTCATGCTGGGCCTTGGCGCCACCGGATTGCCGGCCGAGGCGATTGCCGAGAAGGTGTTCGGGGCATTGACGCTGCCGAACCCCAAGGTGCGCTACACGATCGTGCCGGATCCGATGCGCCTGTTCATGGCGGCGGTGTTGCCCAAGCGCACCCTCGACAGGATCATCGCCAAGCGTCTCGGGCTGACGCCGCAGGGATGAGCATGATGGTGCGAATGGCAATCGGCCTGGCGGCCGTCCTTGCGCTCGTTTCGGTCGTCCAAGCCGGCGAACAGGGCGAGGGCGAACAATCCTGCGACGGCAACACCTATCAGATGGTCGAATGCCTCAAGGCCAAGACCGCGCAATGGGACAAGCGCTTGAACGTCGCCTATCAGAAAGCGCTGGAGGCCGCAGGCAACGCGCAGCGCGACCAATTGCGCGCCGCCCAACGGTGTGGGTCCAGTATCGCGACGCCAGCTGTCTGTACTACGGAATGGGCGAGGGCACCATCGCCCGGCTCGACGCACGCGAATGCATGCGCAGCATGACCGAAGTCCGCGCCAAGGAACTTGAGGGCATCGGCCAGCAGTGACGACCGGCAAGACCAGAGCGGAGTTGACTGAGATCGCCGACCAGGCGCTTCGCAGCCAGCCGGGATGCGAAACCGCGTCCGTCCCCGCCGTGCGCGAACTTTCCAACATCAGTGAGGGACGAAATTGGGAAATCCCCAATGTGGTCCTCGGCGAGAGCCTGATCAGCGACGTCGATCGGGCCGTCATGTCCGTGCATCGCCGGCTTGGGCGGAAATACCATCTGCTGGCGGGCGATTAGGGGCGGGACTCGAGGGCGCTGCACGCCTCCGGAACGCGCATGGTGATCGTCATCAGACCATGATGGGCAGCAGCGCATAGAGCTGCCACGCGCCATTTGCTGATGTCATCTCGTTCTCCAAAATTGTCCCTCGCCGCAGGCCGGCAGTCGGCCTGCGGCAGTCGTGTAGGCGATCGATGGGACCGGTTCGCCGGTCAAACGTTGGCCGGACTGTAGGTCGCTTCGGCGGTCCAGGCGTCCCGCGGCTGGCTGTAGAGCTGCCAGAAGTGCTCGGCGACCGATGCGGCTTCCTTCGAATCCGGGGACACGAACGTAGCGACCGTCACCGTCGCGACGTGGATTCCCTTTTCCCGGAAGGGCTCGAAGAGCCCATGCGCCAACGCACGGATGCCGGCCTTGCCGATGCTGAGCGACAGATAGTCCGGGCTGGGAGCAAGCGCAAAGCCGCCTCCCGTCAACAGGATCGCACCGGACTTGTGCTCTTCCATCTTCGGAGCGACGGCCTGAGCAGCAACGAGGGCGCCGCCGATGTTCACCGCCAGATCGCCATTGAAGGTGTCGCGCGGCTGTTCCGCGAGGGTCGCCTTGCGCATGGAGGCAGCGTTGTAATGCAAGACGTCGATGGAGCCGTGCTGCTTTTCGACTTCCGCGATCAGTTTGGCGACGCGCTCCGGGTCGCTCGAATCCAGCGTTCGAACTTCGGCCCTGTACCCTTTCGACTTGAGCTTTTCAGCTAATTGCTCGGTTTTGGCGGCGTTCCGGGCCACCAAAATCAATTGGAATCCTTCCTTGGCGAACCGTTCGGCGGTCGCGAAGCCCATGCCTGGGCCGGCTCCGATACTGAGAAATGTCTTCATGGCGTGTTTCCTTTCGACCTTTCGGTCCGCCCGATGTAGAACGTGCAGGTCGTGCCGATAATCGGGTGCGACAGCATTAAACTCGTGCAGATCATGCAGGAATTGTTGGAGCACGGATCGCTGGAAGAACTGACGGCCTTCGTCGCCGTCGGCGAGGCTGGCAGCTTCGCCGGGGCTGCGACGCAGATTGGGCGCGATGCATCGGTCATCTCGCGGCGCGTCAGCCAGCTTGAGCAACGGCTCGGTGTCCGGCTGCTCTCGCGCACGACGCGCCGCGTGTCGCTTACCGAAGTCGGCGCGCTCTACTTCAGGCGCGTTCAGGCGATTCTGGACGAGCTTGTGAGCGCCACCACCGAAGCCAGCGATTTTGCGGCCAGTCCCCAGGGCGTTCTGAAGATATCGCTGCCGGTCACCTTTGGGCGGCAGTGGATCGCCCCGTCCTTCGCGTCGTTCCTGGCACAACATCCGAACATCCGGATCGACGCTCACTTTACCGATCGGATCGTGGACCTCGTCGCGGACGGGTTCGACGTGGCAATCCGCGTCGGAGTGCTAAACGAGAGTTCACTGATCGCAAAGCGCATGGCTTCCTACAGAAACATCTTGATAGCCGCGCCGAGCTACCTCGAGGCTCATGGTCGGCCGCGCACGCCGGCCGATTTGAAGGACCATGCGTGTCTGGGATTTCCGAGCCATCCATATTGGCCGGACTGGATGCTGACCAAAGAAGGACAGCGCAAGACCATACGTCCGAATTGCAACCTCGTTGCCGACAATTCGGAGGCTATCTTCCTGGCCGCCCTTGAAGGCGCCGGTATTGCCTTGTTGCCCGATTGGCTGATTGGTCCATCGATGAAGGCGCGCAAACTTGTTCAAGTACTTCCCGGATGGACCGGAAGAGGCGAAGGTGGCGTTTTCGCAGTCTTGCCGCCGGGCCGTCTCGTGCCGACGAAAACCCGCTTGTTCGTCGATGCTATTTCGGAAACCATCAAAGCAGGATGGCAGCGGCATTAGAGTTGCTTCGATCATCCCGCCCGCGCCGGGGCCTGGGCACGCGGCGCCATCGCGATCATCCGCAGCGCGAATACGGCGACGAGCGGGATCAGGAACAGCGCGTAAAGCGGCATGTCCGGGATACGCTTGCCGAACGACACCATGAACTGGAACAGCAGGTAATAGCCGCCTGCAAGATGCAGCCGGCGCCAGGCCCGCGCGCCGATCGCAGCCGCGGTGCGGTCGAACGAGGTCGTGGTCATGGCGATGATGAAGGCGTAGCCGATGCCGCCGAAGATGTAGGAGGCGATCGAGGTCGCCGCCGCATAGCCGGCGGGGTCCATGATGGCGAAGGCGGCAATGGCGACCGCGTGGATGGCGTGCGAAGCGGCAAAGCTGACGCCGAGATAGCGGCGGTTGCGGCGCAGCCATCGCGTCCATGCATTGGGCCACAGCCGCGCCAGCGCGGCACCCGCGAAGGCGAGGCAGAACAATAGCAGCGAAGTCCGCGCGGTGAAGCGGATCACCATGCGCACCCCATCGACCTCGAACGCGCGCATGCCGGCGATCCAGATGCTGAGGGCCAGCAGGGTCAGCGAGAGCAGGGCAAACAGCCGCCAGCCATCGAACCAGTTTTGACGCGTCAGCATGTTTCGCTCCCTATTGCTTGTGCCGTCATTGCGAGCCAACAGGTCGCGCGAATGCGCGCCCGATGGCTCGCAATGACGCGTATGGTTATGTAATCACCAGTTACATAGCGTCCGGCCAAGCGGTCAATCCGTGTAATCAATGCTTACATTCACAAGGCGGTGATGGTAGGAGAGGGCATGCGCCCCTCGGCCAAATCAGCCGCCGCCAAAGCCCCCGCCGCCAAACCGCGCCGGCGTGCCGCCCGCCCGCCCGCGCCAAAGCCGTATCACCATGGCGACCTCCGGCGCGTCCTGATCGACGCCGCGCTGCAATTGGTCGGCGAGGGCGGGGCGGAGGCGGTCAGCGTCCGGGAGGCCGCCCGCCGCGCCGGCGTGTCGCCGGGGGCGCCGTTCCGGCATTTTCCGAGCCGCGACGCCCTGATGCAGGCGGTGGCCGAGGAGGCGCAGCGGCGCTTCCGGGCCGAGATCGAGGCGACGCTGGCCGAGGCGCCGGCCGACGATCCGCTCGGCCGCTTTCGCTGCCTCGGGCTCGCCTATCTGCGCTGGGCGATGCGCAATCCGACCCATTTCGAGATCATCTCCAGCCGCCGGTTCTTCGATCACGACCGGGCGGTCGCCATCACCCGCGACAATGCCGAACTGATCGAGCTGACCGAGCGGACACTTGCGGAAGCCTTTGCGGCAGGCCAGCTCCGCTCGGCGGAGCTCAAGCGGGTCCAGATCGCCGGCCGGGCGCTGGTCTATGGCTTTGCCCGGATGAATATCGACGGCCATTTTCCGCGCTGGGGCGTCGCAGGCCCCGAGGCCGAGCAGACCGCCGAGGCGATCCTCGACCTCTTTATCGAGGGGATCGCCAAGCGGGCGAGACGCGCCCCGGAATGACACCGGCGCGAATTTACCCTACTGGGCAAATTCATTGCGCGTTCATGACGATTACACTACGTTTTTATGACGCGACACAGGTTCCGGCTGGTCGTGCGTCTCCTGGTCCGTCGCCAGCCAAGGCTTTGTATTGCGCCGGGTCATGTTGCGTTGCTTGCCATGGCGCCCGCGCCAAATCCAGGGCCCTCCGCCACCACCCTAGTCGCCGGCCTTGCCGCCATCGGCTTCTGGCGGCTTTCGGCCGTTGGTGCACCGCACATGGCCGCGCTGGCGATCATGCTGGAGACCGAGGCCGATTTCGGCGGCCGCATGGGTTTTGCCCTGGCGTGGGGTATCCTGAACTTCTCCTTTATCGCGCTGCTGCGGCGCCCGGCGCTGTCGGGCGCGCTGTCGCTGACGCTGGTCGTGCTGCTGGTGCTGCTGTCGCGGCTCAAGCACGACGTCGTCCAGATGACCGCGAACTTCGTCGACCTGATGGTGATCGACCGCGATACCGCGGCCTACCTGTTCACCATCTTTCCGAACCTGCGCTGGAGCGTGGTCGGCGCAGCGCTGGTCATCCTGCCGCTGATGTACGCGCTGTGGTGGCTCGATCCGTTCCGCATCCGCCGCCTGCCGGCGGCCGCTGGCCTCCTGGCATGTCTTGCGGCGCTGACCGGGCAGGCGATCGCCTGGCCGGACGAAGCCTGGCGCGGCTATTACGACGACGGTTATCTCTCCAAATTCGCCCGTTCGGGCGTGACGGCGGTTTCCGACTTCGCCAGTTACGGCTTCATGGAATCGGAAGCGGTGACCGCCGAGCGGCTGAAGATGCCGCTGGTCGATTCCTGTCATGTCGCCGGCCGCCGGCCGCACATCATCATGATCCATGACGAGTCGAGCTTCGACATCCGTCAGGCCAGTAGCGTCAAGGTGCCGCCGGGCTATGGCAGCCATTTCAAGTCCTTTGACGGCCGCGAGCGCAAGTTCACGGCTGAGAGCAGCGGCGGCGCCAGCTGGATGGCCGAGTACAACGTGCTGGCCGGCCTGTCGTCGCGCTCGTTCGGCCGTTTCTCCTATTTCGTCACCCGCATTGCGTCGGGGCGGGTCGAGCGCGGATTGCCGCTGGCGCTGCGCCGCTGCGGTTACAACACCGTCTCGCTCTATCCGGCCTACGGCGCCTTCATGGGCGCGCGCGGCTTCCAGACCTCCACGGGCATCCAGCATTTCTACGACGCGCGCGCGCTCGGCGCCAATGGTATCGAACCGGACGGCTTCTTCTACGACAAGGCCGTCAATCTGATCGCCGAGCAGCCGGCCAATACGCCGCTGTTCACCTTCGTCTATCTCGCCGCCAACCATTTCCCCTGGGAAACCAAATTCCGCCCCGACCTGCTGCCGTCCTGGCGCAAGCCCGGCAATGCGCCGGTTGTCGACGAATATCTGCGCCGCCAGACCATGAGCGCCGGCGACTATGCGGGCTTCCTCGCCAGCCTGAAGAAGAAGTTCCCGGCGCAGCCGTTCCTGATCGTTCGCTACGGCGACCATCAGCCAGAGTTCTCGTCGAACCTTTTGGATCCCGGCCTGGACGAAGCCAAGGTCGTGCGCAAGTTCGACACCTACGACCCGCGCTACTTCACCACCTATTACGCGATCGACGCCATCAATTTCGAGCCGGTGAAGAGTTCTGCGATCATGGACAGGATCGACGCGCCCTATCTGCCGTTGGTGATCCAGGAAGCCGCCGGCATTCCGCTCGACCCGTCCTTCGAGGAGCAAAAGAACATCATGCTCCGCTGCAAGGGTGTATTCTACGCCTGCAAGGACGGCGCCGAGGCGCGCAGGTTCAACCGGTTATTGATCGAGGCAGGTTTCATCAAGGGGCTCTGAGGAGCAGCATGTCAACGGTTGTGGGACCCGGAATGAGCGAAAGCACCGTCGCGGCGCGCGGCGTCCGGTTCCTTGCGCTGGCCGGCCTGATCGTTGCCGTGCATCTGGCTGGCCTTGCGGTTCTCCTGACCACCGAATACGGGCCGTTTGCGATCACGCTGTCCGTGCTGGCATGGGTCTTCGTGAACTGTTTCCTGCTGGTCGTGCTGCAGCGGCCCGGCATCTGCGCCGCGCTTTCGCTGCCCGTCATCGTGATCCTGATCGCGCTGTCGCACTTCAAGTTCGGAATTCTGCAGTTGACGCTGACGTTCCTCGACTTCCTGATCATCGACCGCGATACGTTCTCGTTCCTGCTTTCGGTGTTTCCGCAATTGCAGATGCAGTTGGCCTTGGCGGGTCTCGTTGCGGTTCCGTTGTTGTGGCTGGTCTGGCGTTTCGATCCGTTCCGCGTGCGCCGCCGCATTGCACTGGCGGGCGTGGCGGCGAGCGCCGCGCTGATCGCGGTGATGTCGGTCGCATCGCCCGAGCAGGCATGGGAGCCGTTCCAGGGCGTCAATCATATTTCCAGTCTGGCGCGCTCGGGTGTGGTGGCGGTGTCGCGGCTGGCGTCGACAGGATGGATCGAGGCCGATCCGCCGGCGACCGGCCCGCTCAGCCTCGCGCGGGCCGCCCGCGCCGCCGGTCTGCCCGCGCTGTCGTCGGGTGAAACCTGCGACGCCACGGCCAAGCGGCCGCACATCATCATGCTGCTCGATGAATCGAGCTTCGACGTTACCTCGGCGCCGGATATCAAGGTGCCGGCCGGCTACACCGATTATTTCAAGTCGAGCGACGGCAAGCAGCGGACCATGATCGCGGAGTCGACCGGCGGCCCGACCTGGTATACCGAGTTCAACGTGCTGACCGGCCTGTCGGCGCGCTCGTTCGGCGATCTGAAATTCTACGTCACGCGGATCGCCGCCGGCCGCGTGACGCGCGGATTGCCGCACGCCCTGCAGCGCTGCGGCTACAAGACCGTCTCACTCTATCCGACCTATGGCGACTTCCTCAGTGCGCGCGCCTTCCAGAAGGGAACGGGCGTCGAGCAGTTCATCGACATGGCGGATATGGGCGTGAATGAGGACATGCAGCCGGACAAGTTCTATTTCGATCAGGCATTGAAGGTGTTTGCGCGCGAGCTGCCGCAGCAGTCGCCGGTTTTCATGTTCGTCTACCTCACGGCCAATCATTTTCCCTGGTGGAATGTCTACCGGCCCGATCTGACGCCGAACTGGACCCCGCCGGGAAATACGGCAGAGACCGACGAATACATTCGCCGCCAGACCATGACGGCAAATGACTATCGCGAGTTCACCGAGCGGCTGAAACGCGACTATCCGGATCAGTCGTTTCTGGTGCTGCGTTTCGGTGATCATCAACCGGCCATCTCGCAAAAGCTGATCGAGCCCGGGATCGATCAGGCGTTGCTGGGGAAGCGGTTGATGACATCAGATCAGCGCTACTTCTCCACCTATTATGCGGTTGACGCCATCAATTACCGGCCTGACCTGTCATCGGCGCTTGAAACGCTCGATGCTGCGTATATCCCGATCGTGATCCAGGAAGCCGCCGGCATTCCGCTGGATTCGTCGTTTGCAGAACAGAAGAGCATCATGCTCCGCTGCAAGGGCACGTTCTACGCCTGCAGGAAAGGCGCGGAAGCACGCCGGTTCAACCGCCTCCTGATCGACGCCGGGATGATCAAGGGGCTTTGACGGTCTCTCTCTCCGTCATGGCCGGGGCTATCCCGACATCCACCACCGTCATTGCGAGAAGCGAAGCGACGAAGCAATCCATCTATCCCCGCGTGGAGAGGTGGATTGCTTCGCGGAGCCTGTCATCGGGCGCGCATTCGCGCGACCCGTTGGCTCGCAATGATGGGGTGGACGGCCCCCGAACGGCATCGATGTGCCAGACTGGCGATGTGAGTCGAACCAGACAAAGGGGACCGTCCATGACGAAGATTAGCACGATTGGGTTGGATCTGGCGAAGAACGTGTTTCAGGTTCACGGGATTGATGCATCGGGAACAGTTGTGGTGAGGCGGCAGCTCAAGCGGGCGGCCGTAGAGAAGTTCTTCGCGGGGTTGCCGCCGTGCCTGGTTGGCATGGAGGCTTGCGGGAGCGCGCATCATTGGGCCCGGGTGATCAGACGCCATGGCCATGAGGTGCGACTGATGCCGCCGGCCTATGTGAAGCCCTACGTCAAGCGCAACAAGAACGACGGCCGGGATGCAGAAGGTGTCTGCGAGGCAGTGAGCCGGCCGACGATGCGCTTTGTTGCGGTCAAGAGCGTCGAGCAGCAGGCGACACTGGCCGTTCACAGCACGCGGGCCCTGCTGGTGCGGCAGCGGACGATGGCGGCGAACGCGTTGCGAGCGGCATTGAGCGAAGTTGGGATCGTGGCGGCGCAGGGATATGAGGGGCTGCGCGAGCTGATGACCAGGCTCGAAGAGCCGAGCGAGGAGATTCCGGAGAATATGCGTTGTGCTCTGTTGCTGCTCGCCAAGCACTGGCAGGCGCTCGACGCCGATGAGCGCGTACTCGAACGGCAGATCGGCAAGGCCGCCCGTGGCGATCGGGACGCGCGCCGTCTGATGGAAGTCCCAAGCGTCGGCCCGATCATCGCCAGCACGGTGTTGGCCAAAGTGCCCGATGCGAAGGTGTTTCGCTCCGGTCGAGACTTCGCGGCCTGGATCGGGCTCACGGGCAAGGACCACGGAACCGGAGGCAAGCATCGCCCGGGACGCATCTCTAAACAGGGCGACCGTATGTTGCGGGCGCTGCTGATCAGCGGAGCCAGCGCCCATCTGCGGCAACAAAAGAGGCGTGGCGTCACTGATCCGTGGCTGCGCGATCTTTTGGCCCGGCGGCCCTACAAGGTCGTCATGGTCGCCTTCGCCGCCAAAACCGCCCGCATCCTCTGGGCCATGCTGAGCAAAGGAGAAGCTTACCGAGACCGCGCGAGCGCGCCGGCTGCTGCCTGATCGAAGGGCGACAGCCGCCGCGCTCGCGCTCATTCCTATCGGAAGGGCAATCAAGGTGTGATGGCAAATGGTCTGGAAACCGGGATCGAAACACTCCGACACGTCATCGCGCGTCATAGCGCGCCGCAATGATTGGAATTCGATCCGCGATCTCCATCAGGGCCCGCGGTCAATGGCCGCATTCAGAGGCCGTATACATGACCGCTCCCCGATCGCTTGCCGAAGCACCAAGAAAACCCTTGCCGAGAGGGGGCCGTCCATACATGACAATTGGAGACAGCCGTGTTTGAACCGATAAGCCGCGGCGTACTGGATCCCCCGCATGCGCGGGGGATGACGAGCACGGAGAATCCTTCGTCACTCCCTCACGCGCGTCAGCAGCGCCAGGCCAGCAAGGAAAAACACCACCAGCAGCGCCATGCCGGCCTTCTGGCTCGCGGTGACCGCGGTGACCGCGCCGATCAAGAGCGGACCGATGAACGACGTCACCTTCCCGGTCAGCGCGAACAGGCCAAAATACTGCGCGATGCGGTCCTTCGGCGCGAGGCGTATCAGCAGCGTGCGCGACGCCGCCTGCAGCGGGCCGCCGGCCGCGCCGATCAGGCAACCCAGCACCAGATAGGCGCGCTCGGCGGCGCCGGAGAACAGCGCGCCACCGGGCGCAGGTGGGGCGACCTTCACGAACAGGATCGAATCCTTGTCGACCAGCAGAATCGCACTAAGCGCGAACAGAAGGATCAGCAAGCTGCCGGCAATGACGCGCTTGGGTCCCAGTTTGTCGTCGAGCTTGCCGCCGAGCCACGCGCCAAAAGTGCCGGCGATGGCCAGCAGAATTCCAAAACTTCCGATCTGGATCGTATGCCAGCCGAAGGTGCCGGCGGCGTAGATGCCCCCGAACGCAAACAGCGACACCAGCCCGTCGGTATAGATCATGTTGGCGAGCAGAAATGTCGCCAGCGATTTCTGCTTCGGCAACTCGCCGAGCGTCCGCATCAGCCCGCTCAATCCTTCACGCAACGCCTCGCGGATCGGACGCTTTGCCGGGTAATCCGGCGTGAACAGGAACATCGGCGTCACGAAGATGATGAACCAGATGCCGGTCAACGGACCGGTGATGCGGTCGCCCTGATGCGTGACCGGGTCGAGGCCGAACAGCGGCGCCAGGCCGAAAAGCGTGCGCCCGGTGTCGGGGTTCGCGGCCAGAAAGCCGAGCACCAGGATGAGGCTGAGGATGCCGCCAACATAGCCGGTGGCCCATCCGGTGCCGGACAGCCGCCCCATTCGATCCGGCGGCACCAGCGTCGGCATCATCGCGTTGTTGAAGACGGTGGCGAATTCGACGCCGACGCTTGCGATCGCATAAGCGAGCAGCAGCGGCGGGATGACGCTCGCGTCGCCCGGCTTTCCGAACCACATCAGGCACGAGCCGATCACCAGCAGCGCGCCGAAGCCGGCGATCCACGGCTTGCGTCGGCCGCTGGCATCCGCGATCGCGCCCAGCACCGGCGACAGCAGCGCGATCATCAGGCCGGCGGCCGCGGTGGCAAATCCCCACAGCGCCTGCCCTTGCGCCGGATCCGGCGCGACGAAGCCCGCGAAATAAGGCGCGAATACAAAGGTGGTGATCAACGTGAAATAAGGCTGCGCGGCCCAATCGAAGAATATCCAGCTGATGACGGCGGCGCGCCGCGGATATTCCCGCGCTATTTCGGCGCCGGCTGCCTCGGAAGCGATCACCGTCATGTGAGGAATTTCCTTCAAAAGTCTCGCGAGGCATTTTGCCCCTTGAATACGAACCCATATAGCATGCGTCACTCACGCTTGGGGGCTGTTGCCAAGCGTCACTCAGGCTCCAACTGCGGCGGATTTTCGATGGCAATCTTTTCAATAAGGTGGCGCCGACTGGCTGCCACATTCGTTCTCGCGTTTGTCTGCGGAACGACGGCCTTTGCGCAGGAACGCCGCTTTTACTCGCCCCCCGATCTTTCCACCGTTCGCGCCGTTGTGGCCGAGCATGGCTTGGTGGTGGCGCAGGAAAAACTCGCCGCGCAAGTCGGCGCCGACATCCTGAGGCAGGGCGGCAACGCCGTCGACGCCGCGGTCGCCACCGGCTTTGCGCTTGCCGTTACCTATCCACGCGCCGGAAACATCGGCGGCGGCGGATTCATGGTGATCCATTCGGCTGATCGCAATGAAAACGTCACCATCGATTATCGCGAGACCGCGCCATCAGCGACCACGCGCGACATTTTTCTCGGACCGGACGGCAAACCCGATAGCGACAAGTCACGCAATTCCGCGCTTGGCATCGGCGTACCCGGCACGGTAGCCGGGTTGGCGCTGGCGCTCGAGAAATACGGCTCGGGCCGTTTCACGCTCGCGCAAATTCTCAAACCCGCCATCGAACTGGCGCGCGACGGTTTTGTCGTCACCGACGACATGGCCGACACGCTGTCGGATATGTATCGCCGGATGGCGCGCTGGCCGAATTCAGCGAAGGCGTTCTCCCGTGAGGACGGCATGCCGCTGCAGGAGGGCGACCGACTGATCCAGGCCGATCTCGCAGCAACGCTGTCTGACATTGCCGCGCAAGGACCGCGCGGATTCTATGCGGGGCCGGTCGCTGAACGGCTGGCAAAGGCCGTCCGCGATGCCGGTGGCATCATGACAGTGGACGATCTTAAATCCTATGAGGCTGTGATTCGCAGCCCGGTGCGCGGCAATTACCGCGGCTATGACATTGTCTCGATGCCACTGCCCTCCTCCGGCGGCACGGTGTTGCTGGAGACGCTGAACATTCTCGAAGGGTTTCCGATGCCGGACATGAAGCAGGGCTCCGCGCCCTCGCTGCATGTCATGATCGAAGCCATGAAGCGCGCTTACGCCGACCGCGCGCGCTATCTCGGCGATCCCGCCTTCGTCAACGCACCGACGGATATCCTGACCACCAAGGATTACGCAGCCAGGCAGCGCGCCAGCATCGACCTTGCGCGCGCAACGCCGGCGGCCGATGCGCTGTCGGTGAGCCCGCGCGAGGGCAGCAACACCACGCATTATTCGGTCGTCGATTCCAGCGGCAACGCGGTCAGCAACACCTACACGCTGAATTTTCCCTACGGCGTCGGCCTGGTCGCCGAAGGCACCGGCGTGCTGCTCAACAATGAGCTCGACGATTTCACCGCGGCACCCGGCGCATCGAACGCCTTTGGCCTGGTCGGTTTCGAAGCCAACCTGCCCGGCCCGGGAAAGCGGCCATTATCGTCGATGTCGCCGACCATCGTGCTGAAGGACGGCAAGCCGGTGCTGGTGACGGGTACGCCCGGCGGCAGCCGTATCATTTCGGCGGTGCTGCAGGTCGTGGTCGACGTGCTCGACTACAAGATGGATGTCGCCGCCGCCGTGGCGGCCCCGCGGGTCCATCATCAATGGATGCCCGATGAGGTGCGGGTGGAACGCGGCTTTTCCGACGAGGTGTTGGCCGAGCTGAGGGCGAAAGGCCACAAGGTAATCGAGCCGCTCGGCCAGACCTCGGCGAATTCGATCGCCGTCATACCGAACGGCCTGCTCGGCGCACCCGATCCACGCACAAGAGGCGCGTCGGCGGTGGGACAATGAGGATTTCCATGGATTGCCGATTTCTTGATGTGGGCATAAGCGTAACGCTTGCTTCGTCGTTCCCTCCCGTTGCAGGGGAGGGAGCCGTCCGTCCCCGCGTCCCTAACCGGAGGCTTCGTCATGACATCTCTCAAGGGCAAGACGCTGTTCATCTCGGGCGCCAGCCGCGGCATCGGTCTGGCGATTGCACTGCGCGCCGCGCGTGACGGCGCCAATGTCGCGATTGCGGCGAAGACCGCGGAACCGCATCCGAAACTCAAGGGCACCATCTACACCGCGGCGGAGGAAATTCGCGCCGCCGGCGGCAAGGCATTGCCGGTGCTGTGTGACATCCGCGACGAGGCGCTGGTGATCGCGGCGATCGAGCAGACCGTCGCCGAATTCGGCGGCATCGATATCTGCGTCAACAACGCGAGCGCCATCAGCCTGACGAATTCGCAAGCGACCGACATGAAACGGTTCGATCTGATGATGGGTATCAACACCCGTGGCACCTTCATGGTGTCCAAATATTGCATCCCGCATCTGATGAAGGCGGCCAATCCACACATATTGATGCTGTCGCCGCCGCTCGACATGAAGGCAAAATGGTTCGAGCGTTCCACCGCCTACACGATTGCGAAGTTCGGCATGAGCATGTGCGTGCTGGGGCTATCGGGTGAATTGAGATCCGCGGGTGTCGCGGTCAACGCGCTGTGGCCGCGCACCACTATCGCGACCGCCGCGGTCGGCAACCTGCTCGGTGGCGAGGCGATGATGCGCGCCAGCCGGACGCCCGAGATCATGGGCGATGCCGCGCACGCCATTCTGACACGACCGTCGCGCGAGTTCACCGGGCAGTTCTGCATCGACGACAAGGTGCTGCACGCCTCTGGCGTCAGGGACTTTGAACACTACCGTGTCGATCGCACCGTACCGTTGATGTCGGATTTCTTCGTCCCCGACGACGACGTGCCGCCACCGGGCGTTACCGTGCAGGCGCTGCCCTCGGCAGGCGCCGCGCAGACGTCGCGCTAGAGACCGGTGTTCGTTCCGTCAGGGAGCATGTGAGCTTGCGAAAGTGGGCCGTCATCGCCATCGCGACCTGCATCGCCGCACTGGCGGGAGCGAGCGTCCTGTTCCGTCCCGATCGCGCCCTCCGCGTCGCTACCGGTTACGCGGCCCATAACATCTGCTCGAAGACCTTCGTCTCGGGATTGGATCCGCAGGCCGTGTTCGCGGAGGTTTCCGACCGTGCCGGGATTCGACGGCTGCGCCATATGCTCCGGTTCAGCCTCGACCGCACGGCTCGCACCGTCGATGTCTCGACACTCGGACTATTTCGCAGCCGCGCCGCCTTTCACGACGGGCTCGGCTGCGTCGATCTGCACGGGACGAACGCGCCCTATCTCCTGAAGAGCGACGTCGAGGCGCTGAAAGCGAAGACGCCGCCTCTGCTTCCCGAGATTGCCGGGCCCGCCGTGGTCGAACCATCAGATCCGGCGTTGAAGGCGGCGCTCGATCACGCCTTCGATGAGCCCGCAACGCCGCCGTTCCGCAGGACCAAGGCGGTCGTCGTGGTTCACGACGGTCAGGTGATCGCCGAACGCTATGCGGCGGGCATCGGCATCGACACCCCGCTGCTCGGCTTCTCCATGACCAAGTCGGTGGTCAACGCGCTGATCGGCATCCTTACGCAACAGGGCCTTGTCACGCCCTCGATGCCAGCGCCGATTCCGGAATGGCGCGGCGCTGGCGATCCGCGGCGCGAGATCGAGGTCGAGCATCTCATGCGCATGACCAGCGGCCTCGATCTGGACGAAACCAATTCCGGCTTCGATCCATCGAGCCGGATGTTCCTCGAGGGCGATACGGCTGCCTATGCCGTGAATACAAAGATGATCGCGCCGCTGGGTACGCGATGGC
>Ga0081540_1002477_pt1 | contig 15039 bp, 12 predicted proteins | sample TabmetS2T1R1_FD_71024 | JGI IMG/M metagenome (GOLD analysis project Ga0081540, IMG submission 71024) | Tabebuia heterophylla rhizosphere microbial communities from the University of Puerto Rico - S2T1R1 | ecosystem: Host-associated > Plants > Roots > Rhizosphere ... | reverse complement strand
GGTTATCCCGGCTATTATGGCGGCTACGCACCGGCCTATTACGGCGGCTACGGCTACGACGATCCGTATCCCTGGGGTGGCTACACCACCACCTACTACAGCACGGGTTACGCCCCCGCCTATACCAGCTACCGCTATCGCCGCGTCGTTCGGCCGGCCTACGCCTACTATGCCGGCCCGTATCCGCGGCGGCACTTCTATCAACATCGCTATCACCGCTGGTGAGGCGGAAACATTCGGGGCTCGGCGGCGAACGTCGAGCCCCCTTTTTCAAGGCAATCGGATTTGGATCGACATATCCAGGAATCGACCCGGAAGTGAGTGCGCGCCGGGCGAAGCTTTTCGGACGCCGTCCCGCTTCGCACGGAACCTTCGGCCGTTTCGCGCCCATGTCGCATGCATAAAGCGGAACGAATCGCATCGGCGTCCCGTTTTCCTGTGGGCGGATTGGAAAGCCGATCGCGCGCGATTGCAGCCAACGCCGTAGGTCACGCCACAAGAGGTTTGGTGCTGCTGCGCAGTCGCACGCATCGGGAAATGACGAGCCAACGGAAACGGAGGAGGTTTTGATGAATAACACGAGAAAGAGCAGGTTCCTGCTGACCACAGCAGTGCTGCTTGCCGGCGTCAGTGTGGCGGCGGCGCAGGGCATGCGTGAGGGCGGCGGAGGCGGAACGGGTGCCGGTGGCGGAGCTGGCGGCGGAGGCGGAATAAGCACCGGCGGCGGTGCCGCGGAACACGGCAGGTCCGGCGGCATGCCGCAAGGCGCGGGCGGCGCCTCCCGCAGCGAAGGCATCACGCAAGGCCGGGCCGCCGAGCCTCGTGCAGGCGGTCGGGCGGAAAGCCCCGCCGCGCAACGCGGCCCCGAGCGCAGCGAAGGCATGAGAGACTCTGGCCGCGCCGCAGACAAGGCGGACCGCGGCGAGCGCCAGCAGATGGGCAAGGATTCGCAGCGCGGGCAAAAGGATCAGACCGTCGGGCAAGGCCGCAGCGATCGCGACCAGCTTCGCCAGTCCGAGAGCGACAAGCGCAGACAAAAGGAGCAGACCATCGGTCAAGGCAAGAGCGACCGCGACCAGGCACGCAAGACTGACAGCTCCAAGTCTGACAGCTCCAAGTCTGACAGCTCCAAGTCTGACAGCGCAAAGTCTGACGCAAAGTCTGACAGCGCAAAGCAGAGCCAGGCTCCGAACAAGGGACAGCAAGGCCAGAGCGCGCAGCAAGGTCAGAGCACGACGACCACCGGCGCCAACACAAGGCCAAGCAACGCCCCTGCCCAGGGTCAGACAACCCAGCAAGGGCAGCAGGGTCAGGGCACGACGACCGGCGCCAATACGCAAGGGTCGACCAATACCCAGGGCCAAGCCAATGCCCCGGCGCAAACCCAGGGCGCGAGCGCCCAGAGCATGTCGGGTCGCGTACAGGTAAACGCGCAGCAGCAGACAAGGCTGCAGCAGTCGGTGCTTAGCTCGCGCAACGTGGCACGGGTCAACGCCAATTCGATCAACTTCCGCGTCAATGCTGGCGTGGTGGTGCCGCGGCATATCTCCGTGGTCTCCGTCTCGGCATTCCCGGCGCTGATCGACATCTATCCGGACTTCCGCGACGACAGCTTCTTCGTCGTGGACGACGAGATCGTGGTGATGGATCGGAGCCGCAGGATCGTCGACGTTGTCCCGGCTGGACCGCGGACACGGTTCAGCCACGCTGGTGGCACGAGCGGTGGCAGCGTCAGCGGTGGCAGCATGGCAGCGCTCGATCTGGGCCCCGGTGAGATCCGCATCGTGCAGCAGGTGCTGATCGAACGCGGCCTGCTGACCGGTGAAGCTGACGGCGTGCTCGGCACCCGCACTCGCGACGCGTTGACCGTCTTCCAGCGGCAGCAGGGCATCCAGGTCTCTGGCTCGATCGATACCCGCACCGTTGCGGCGCTCGGCGTGTCCAACAAGATCAGCGCCACCCAGGGCCAGTCGAGCACTGTCGGCCAGGGACAAGCTGGCCAGCAGCAGCCGTCGGCGCAGCAGAACACGACCGGCCAGAATACCGGTCAGGCCAATGCGCCGGCGCAGCAGAACCAGCCTGCAACCGGCCAGGCCCAGCAGAACCAGCCCGCAGCAACGGGCCAGGCGCAACAGAACCAGCCGGCAACGACCGGTCAGGCTGGCTCGCAACAGCCTTCGGGCCAGACGACCGGACAGGCTCCGGCGCAAGGCGCCAATCCGCCAAGCGCCAACCAGAACATGCCGTCCAACCAGCCCGCGCAGAACAATGCCCCGGCGCCTTCCAACCAGCCGGCGCAGAACCCGCCGAGCCGGTGATGCATCGCTCCAGAGCCCCGCTTCGGCGGGGCTCTTTTTTCCCCGTGGCCAGCGACGCAACAGCGAGTGTCTTCTGACGAACATGACGACGACGCGAAGATCCGCCTTGTCACGATTTGTCGAAAGGGCGAAGTCAGGCCTGCGCCGTCAGAAACACGTCATCCATAAACAACGCGTCAATGCCAGACTTGCGAAACGTGACGATGGCATCGGTGGGTGCGCAAACGATTGGTTCGCTGTCGTTGAAAGACGTATTGACGACGAGCGGCACGCCGGTTTTTGCAAAGAAACGGGATATGAGGTCGTGAAAGCGCGGATTTGATTTGCGACTCACGATCTGTACCCGGGCGCTACCATCCTTGTGGACGACGGCAGGGATCAGATCGCGCCGATCAGCCTTTACCCGACATGCGAACAGCATGAACTCGTGACTCGCCGACTGTGCGCCGACCTCGAACCATTCATCGGCGTGTTCTGCCAGGACGCTCGGTGCAAACGGCCGGAAGTCTTCCCGGTGCTTAACCTTTTGATTGAGGATATTGCGCATGTCGGGCCGGCGTGGATCGGCGAGGAGTGAACGGTTACCCAGCGCACGGGGCCCGAACTCCATGCGACCCTGAAACCAGGCGACGATCTTGCCATCGGCGATCATGTCCGCGGCATCGCGCGCGGGAGACTTGCTTCGCCGCGCCGTGAGACCGGCCGACTTGACCGCAGCCAGAATGTCACGCCGCTTGAACCCGGGCCCCAGATACGGCGTGGAGTTGCCGCGCTGGAGCGGACGTTTCTGCGTTGCGCAATGCACGGTAAACGCGGCGCCGACCGCCGTGCCTGCATCGTGCGGCGCGGAAGGTATGAACACATTGGAGAATTCACCGGATCGCCTGACCAGTTCATTGGTCACGCAATTGAGCGCGACGCCACCGGCAAGACACAGATTTTCAAATGGCACTCTGCGTTTGACGCGTCGTACGAGCGCTGTGACCGCAGCATTCGTCGCCGCCTGCAGTGCTGCGGCCATGTCGGCATGCCGCGGCAGAATTTCAGAGTCCGCGTCACGAGGCGGGCCGAACATGGCTTCCATTCGGGCAAACCTGTCCGGGTGACCACCAAGGAACTCGTGGGCCACCCCGTAGTTCACCTCGTCGGCGCGCAGGATCGATAGAAATTGCTGACGGAAAACCTCCGGATTGCCGTAAGCGGCCAAGCCCATGACTTTCGAAGCGTCGTGGTACGAGAAGCCAAGATAACCGGTGAACACCTCCCACAGGAAACCGATCGAATGCGGATACTCGAATGTTTCGACGGTCTGAATACGCTTACCGATGGCCTTCGCCAGCGAGGAGCAGGCGGTCTCGCCGATTCCGTCGATGGTGAGGATGGCCGCGCGATCGAAGCCCGACGGGAAATACGCCGAAGCGGCATGTGCCAGATGGTGAGGCACGAAATGCAATCTTTGTCCCAGCGGACGTCCAAGAAGTTCTTCGATGGAACCGCGCACCTGACCAAGCCGCAGCCGGAAGGTCTCCTCTAACCGCGGGTCCCACCATTCGGCGCGATATCGCGTCCGGCGCAGCTTGGGGTCAAACGAGTATGCGACATGACCGATATCGCCAGCGGTCAGCCCGGCGTAATTCAAGCAAAAGCGGATCGCATGTTCTGGGAGTTGATGCGGATTATCGAACTCGGCCTGCTTGCCGTGCTTGATGCGATTAAACCGTTCCTCCTCGACAGCGGCGACGAGCGTGCCGTCGACGAGGAGCGCGGCGGCTGACTCGTGATACACCGAATTTATTCCAAGGACGTTCACCGGCCCACCTCCACCCGTGTGACTCCTTCCGATCTGCAAGCGTCGCCTCGAATCGCGGTGTCCGGCTGTTCACCACGTCGAAATTGGCCGCCCTCCCAGTGCTGCTACCGAACAGGCACCCGCGGCAGAATATCTAACCTATCCGGAATAGTTAGGTGGCAATCGAGACAAGCCTGCGACTGCGGCCCAATACATTGCTGCTCTGCGGAAGTTCGGCACGGCTAGTGACTGCTTTGGTCCCAAGCGGACTTCGACCATAAAAAGCTTCACGTCTACTTCGCCCTCAACAGCGGACATTCACCGTCTCGGTCGCAAAGGCAAAAAAAGAGACCGCCGGGCGGCGGTCTCTCTGGAATCCGACCAAAGCATTATGCCTTCAAGAAAGCTGGCAGGTCGGCGTTGATCGTGGTCGAACAGTTACTTCTTTTTCTTTTTTGCTGTCTTCTTTGCTTTCTTCGCCTTCTTCGCTTTCTTGGCCATGTTCCCCTCCGTAACCCCAAAGCTCAATGCAAGTCGACAATCGACAGGCATCGATCCAGGTTACACCAAAATTGCAAAATTGATACTGCGCGCTTCAAAGAAGGTAAACGCCGTCGCGACACGCGGCCGGGCAAAGGCTTCCACCCGTGTTTCACGGCCAGCTATGAGACAACGCGCGCAGACATTCGCAGCAAATTCGCTTCCCGGTGAGCTCGCTTAAGGGCCAACTTCGGACATTCCGATCATTCAATTAGCATCGGCGCTCCCTGCTTCGGATGCGCCATATTCCCACTCGTCAGATGGACGTTCTACCTCGGGGACCACATTTCACGAATTTCGTTCTGTGGACGCTGCTTCTAATCTCGATAGTCGTGGGATCTACTATCGTCAGCAGGTAAGTATTTTTTTGCCTGAACCAGAATCGCCTCCCAGCATCAGGCAACTCGGTCACCCAGTAGCCATCAGTTCTCTGTTGCACAGAGGACAGCGTACTGATCGCTTGCACATTTTGTCTGACGTCGTACCGCTTGTTCTCGTTAAAGATCATAATCTGAGCAAGCGATCTTCGAGCGACTGCATCTATGCCTGACTGCCTTACAGTGAAGCAGGCTTCATTTGCGCCAATAGGAAAATCGGGATTTGGAGCAACCCAAACTCCATTCACGGGATAACCATCGGCAGCAGCTGCAGAACTCAGAAGGAGTCCTATGAGGCCCCCTAGACGACTGTTGACTGCTGATCGCTTGTTGGGTCCGTCTCGAGACCCTCTCATTGCGGACCTCCAATTAGCAGAAGATCGTTTAGCCCGCGATCTCGGTTCATGCCGCAAATAACCTACTAGCGAGCATGAAGGTTTCTGCGAACTCGCAGATAGCGAATGGCTCACTATGGCAAGAAGCTTGACCTAAAACCTTCTCGCGCAGGGTCGATAAAGCGTCCGAGGAACGTCAGCGATTGAGGGTGACGCCTGTTCAAATTTCGATCTGCCGAGGCTCAAGTCGAGCAGATTGGTAAGCGGCCGCAACCCTCGGGAACCTTTATGAGAGCTCTCGGTTAGTGCTGGGGCCGATGAAGGGGAACCATCGCCATGAGGACCAAATATCTAGCTGGTGTGATAGCAGCTCTTGCCGTGGGTACCGGGCTCGCAGTCAATTTTGTCGGCTCGCTACCTTCCGAAGATCAGTCCGCGTCTGCCATGCAGGTGTCGCATCGACTAGCTGAGGCCGTGGATCCATTCTTGCTTCGATTTGGCGGCTAACAACCGGCGGCGCTATCTTTGTCCAAACGCGACCCGGAGCGTTAGTCCATCCGATCTCCAAGCGGTCAGAAGCAGACATCCCGACCCCGCGAGGTAATGTCCGCCTTATCCCCGAAAGCCGACGCTGACACTCGTCCCCGGCATGTCGGCTTTGGGGTCGATTGTGTTGAAAAATGTGAAAATCGAACGACACCGAAAATCCCGCGAGAGCTGGCTTTTGGACGTCGGTGCCGCTGGAAAGCTACGTAGTGCCGATACGGCGGTCAGTGGTCGATTTTGTGTGAGACGACGTGGTCCCCAACGTCGCCACAGGCGAAACGCATCAGCGGTCCCATAAAATTTCGTTCGTCACCCAAAAGGGACTTTTTCAACACTATCGGCCTACAGCAGACTCATGCGCCGCGGCAAATCGCGCCTTATAGATCAGCCCGTCGATCCGGGCGAGCACACCTTATTCGGGCAACCATGCTTTCCGAAGTCCCTCAATTAGCAGCTTCGCGTTTGATTTCCCGCCCCGAGCGATCCACGACGATATTGCAAAGGCGGGATCGACCTCCCCACCGACCGCCATTAGGCTACCTCTTCCTTGACGAAATCAATACGTCGTCGCCGCGCGGAAGCCAGTGGCAGCGTGGGTCGAACGAGAACACCAATGGCCTGCTGAGACAGTACTTTCCGAAGGGCACCGATTTGTCGGTGCACTCCCAAGCCTATCTGAACAAAAGTGGCTCGTCAGCTCAACGAACGACCACGTGAGACCTTGCAATTTGAAACCCCAGCAGAGAGATTTAACGCCTGTGTTGCGTCGACAGGTTGAGCCGGCACCCCGGAAGCAGACATCGAAACCACCTGCCAGTACTGCCGAGGTGGCGGTGAGCCCGGTTAGCGTGCGCAATTCTTTGATGCCGTATCGGATCCAGGCCGCTCCTCAGAGGCCTCCTCGCGGTACGAAGAAGCAAAGCTCCACTCCCGTGGATCTGTCGATGAACAGGACGGGGGTATGATCAGGCGTATCATCTTCTTTTATTATGTCGGGTGGGATGGTTTTCCACTCGCCATCCTTCAGGTATTGCCACTGGTCCGAGCGATCTTCAGCAACCCTGAAGCGGGTCTTGAATACGTCGCCGTTGCTGCAGCAGGACTTGTAGGGAAGACCGAGCCGATGCTGTGTAGTCGGGTTCATTTCCTGCTTGTTGAACCATTCGTGATGCGGCATCGACGGATCGTGCGCATCAGCACGAACGGAAAGCAGAAAAAGAATGCCGAATGTCGCCAGTACGCGATCGAACGCTTTCATGGCAGCCTCCGCGATGGACTGTCACTAATTTTAGCACCCGCGCATCACACTAAGCTTCGCCATTTTTTCAACAGCCGGCTTCCATTCTGCGAGATCGTCGCCAGCAAAATTATCGGGGTAGACGCCACTGGCGCGCATGACCCAAAAGGGATCACCAAGCTGGCGGTCGCACAACTAAGGTCGCGAATACCTAAGATTTAGCAACAGAACTATGCCTCTTCGGTCCAGTTCTGTTCGCCACACCTGCACCGCGCAACCTGAATGGACACACCCCTGCGGGAATCCAGCAATGTCCGGACTTCGTTCAGCACTGCGCCGCATCGGTGACATCTAACTGCTGGCGCTGCCCTGACGGCGGCCTCACGCTCTACGACTTCGACCACGATCTGCTCTCCTCGAAGAGAGAAGCGACTAATAGTTGGTCTCTTCAAACCCTCGATTCGCAACGTGGCCAAACGGTCACTATTTCGCGACCATGAGAAATCCTTTCGCGCCCTGGATTCCCACTCGGGGAACAAAAGTTCCTGAGATCGCAGCTGACTCGTCTATGTAGGCTGCTGTTTCGGTCTGCCGTGCCTTCTTCAGAAGGGTTTCGCGATCCAAACCTGGTGCCATCAATCTCGCTCCCTCGCGCAAGTTTTTGACTTGCTCGCGGCGTGACTACCACTACCGGGGTAGCGGGCGGAACTGAACATCCCATGAACAGGAGCGCCGCGACTCAGCGCGGGCCGTGGATTCGTTTTGTGGGCCGGTGGCTACCAGACAGCGGGTTGACGCCGAACGCCGCAGTCATTTGTGCTTCGGGCGCTAACGACGGTCTCAGTGGGGCGGCTTCCCACATAGTTGGATTAGGTAATTGATCATAACCGTGCCAACTCCGCCCGATTGAAGCTCAGGTCGCGCGGATCCATAAAGCAGCGTGCTCTCAGCCAATTGGCCGTTACGGATTTTTGCCCGCACGACGCACGCTTGATAGTGTGCGCCGATTTTGGCCTCTGCATTTGTCTCGGCCATGGAAATGAGCGCGTCGTACAGCCCAGCGATATACGCAGCTCGAAACTCCGCGGGCTGCTTAGACCAATCGGAATATGTAAAATACTCAGCGTGTGCTGTAGCAATTGCAAGCATCAGCGCAGCCACCGATGCGGTCCTAGTCATCATGCGCGCATCCTGCAATTCGTGAACTTCCAGCGATTGTAGCATGACTCAGTCCGTCGGGGACGCGTGCGCTCAGCGCCAGAAAGTCCTTGAAACGATCTGGCGCCCGGGATCGCGTGACGAGATTGAGGCGATCAAATATGATCTCGTTTAGAGCGCTCAGGGGCGCGCCCTGACCCTCTAGCGCAGTCTAAGATGATCCACCTAGCGCATTGCCGTTTTGAATCGCACAGCTGACCGGAACCGGCCTGAGCCGAGCGTGTTTCGACTTTTCGCTGGGTTATCGGACTCAGCATGATGCTCCCGCTGCCGGCCCCTACACCGAACATTGTATTCGCGGTGCAACTCGTGAAGGCGACCTTCCTCCGTTTTTGCCGCACGCCGGCTTGGCGCCGAAAAGCGGACATTCCGTTTGTGAAAATCGTGGAATGCGTCAAGCGTCTCCTCGCAAATGATAGCTTCGCGCGGGTAGCACTTGCTCAGAGGGGCATATCGCCATTGTCACCATCGGCGAATTGATTTGCCCGTCGCGCAATTAAGTTGCGTGCTTTGTGGTACCCGCTTGTCCAGCAGCGGCTATTACGACTGTCGCCGGTCGACGAGTTCGCGATACAGGTCGGCATAGTGCCGCGCACGGTCGCGCCACGAAACGTCAGTCGACATGCCGTTTTCTTGAATGTGTCGCCACGCTGATTTGTCCCGGAATTTCGCATGCGCCCTGCCAAGGGCGTGCGAGAGATTTTCGATGGTGACCGGGCCAAATTTGAATCCGGTTGTGCGTCCCCCTACCAACTGATCTTCATCGATAACCGTATCCTCGAGGCCGCCGACGCGAGAGACAATCGGAACAGCCCCATACCTCAAGGCGCAAAGCTGAGTCAGTCCGCAAGGCTCATACCGGGACGGTACAACCAGGGCGTCGGCACCGCCCTGGATAAGATGGGCCAAAGCCTCGTCATATCCGACGACGACGCCGATCCGCCCCGAATGGGCAGTCGCAGCTGCGAGGTAACTGTCTTGGAGATCAGGATCGCCGGCTCCAAGCAGAGCTAGCTGCATTCCTGCGTCAAGAATGGTTGGGATGGCATCACGAAGAAAATCGAGGCCTTTTTGCCAGGACATGCGACTGATCACGCCCAACAGAAACGCATCTGGCGAACGCTCCAGACCCAGACGCTGCTGTAACGCCAGCTTGTTGGCCGTCCGATCCTGAAGATGGTTCGCATCGTAATTCTGAGGCAGGTCAACATCCGTCGCCGGGTCCCAAACGGAGATGTCGATACCGTTAAGAATCCCTCTGACGTCACGAGCACGTTCCCGCAGGAGACCGCCCAGGCCCATGCCGCCCTCATCGCTCTGGATTTCGACGGCGTAGGTCGGCGAAACCGTCGTAACTCGGTCCGCGAATTGGAGACCAGCCTTGAGAAATCCTATCTCGCCATAGTACTCGACCCCATGGAGCGTGAACGCCTCCGCAGGCAGGCCGAATGCGTCGAGCATGTCGCGCGGGAATCTACCCTGATAGGCAAGGTTGTGCACCGTCATCACCCTGCCCGGCCGCGGCCCCTGGCTGTAGTGCAGGTATGCATGCGTGAGCCCCGCCTGCCAATCATGTGTGTGCACCACGTCCGGAACAAACGACGGGACGACGCCAAGCCCGACGATCGCGGCCATGCGCGACAGCGCGGCAAAGCGCAGGCCGTTGTCCGGCCAATCCGTCCCATCGGATGACACGTAAGGGTTTCCAGGACGCGAAAACAGATGCGGCGCGTCAAGGACAAGCATGTCGAGTTCGCCGCACGAAACGCTCAGGAGACACGTGGGACCACCGAAGAAAACCGGCCATTCGAGCACAAGCGCTGGCGCACCGAGCCGGCTCATTACTTCGGGATATCCCGGCACTAATGTGCGGGTCTCGACAGCCTCCGCTTGCAAGGCAATGGGGAGCGCACCCACCACGTCAGCGAGACCTCCGGTCTTGATAAGGGGGTAGACCTCTGAGGCGACCGACAGGACGCGGATCGGCTTCATGCATTGAGCCCATCGATCATCGGCGGCGTGATCAGAGTAATGCCGGCGGCGGTCCTGCGGAATCGCTTCGAATCGAGTTCATCGTCCTCTCCGACGACCAATCCTTCCGGAATCCGCACGCCTCGATCGATGACGACATTCCGCAATCGCGCATGTCGGCCGACATCGACGTACGGCATTATGACTGCATTTTCGACCGAAGCGTGCGAATGCAGATGCACACCGGTAAAGAGCAGCGATCGTCGCAAGGCGGCGCCGGAGACAATGCAACCTCCGGAGACTAGCGATGTGACGGCCTCTCCGCGGCGCCCTTCCTCGTCATGAACGAATTTGGCCGGCGGCGCGATCTCTGCATAACTCCAGATCGGCCATGATCGATCGTAGAGATCAAGCTCGGGAACGACATCAGTGAGATCGATGTTCGCCGACCAGTAGGCGTCCACGGTCCCGACATCCCTCCAATAGCTGCGCGGCTCCTCTTGCGAGCGCACGCAGGATCTGCTGAATTGATGGGCAATTGCGCGACCGTGCTTCACGATGTAAGGAATGACGTCCTTACCGAAATCGTGGCTCGAATTTGGATCGCTCGCATCGCGCCGCAGCTGGTCGAACAGAAATTTTGCGTCGAAGATGTAGATCCCCATGCTCGCCAGTGATTTGTCCGGCTTGCCCGGCATGGCCGGCGGATCCGCGGGCTTTTCCAGAAATGATCTGATGACGTCATTCTCGTCGACGTCGATGATTCCGAAAGAACTCGATTCCGATCTGGGCATCTCGAGACAGCCGACGGTGACGTCCGCACCCTTTTCGACATGCTGCTGAAGCATGATCTCGTAGTCCATCTTGTAGACGTGATCGCCGGCCAACAGCACGATGAAGCGGCACGCATGGGATTCGATGATGTCAATGTTCTGATAGACCGCGTCCGCCGTCCCGACATACCACATCGTTTCGGAAACACGTTGGCTGGCAGGAAGAATATCGAAGCTTTCGTTGCGCTCCGGGCGAAAGAAATTCCAGCCCATCTGCAGGTGGCGGATGAGACTATGGGCTTTGTATTGCGTTGCCACCGCGATGCGCCGAATTCCGGAATTGAGAGCGTTCGACAGCGCAAAGTCGATGATGCGGGATTTTCCGCCGAAATAGACGGCCGGCTTGGCACGTCGGTCCGTCAACTCTAAGAGCCTGCTTCCGCGCCCGCCTGCCAACACGAAGGCAAGCGCCGACCTCGCCAGCGGTTCGTTTACGACCGAGCGCATGTTGTCCTCCCTAGAGATCAGACAACCCTGAGCGTCGCCGGCGGTTCCACTGACGGGCGCCTTGGGCCGTCTACACGCGGCGCCTCCGTGCCCCATGGTACAGAATCATCTATGGGCAAGACGATTCCGCTCGGCTCCTTGGAGCGGACGTCACGGCGGACGTCGCGCTTAGGCTGTTCGTGGCCAGAAGTCGTTGGCGCGACTTGTGTCCGACGGCGGCTGGTCAACTTCTGGGCAAAGCGTCAGCCGTGCCTGACGCTAGAGGCCGAGCCGGATGATTTCCTCAATGTCGGAGGCGTAATGTCATGGATAAAATCCCTTAGTGCCTCGGTATCGAACGGCTTACGCAATATTCTAAGATTTGATGGAGCCGCTGTTGCAGCGTCGCTGTAACCGGTCGTGAGGGCCACAGGCAGATTGGGATACCGCGATCGGATTTCTCTCGCGAGCCCGACGCCATCGATGGTCCCAGGCATGACGATATCGCTGAAAACAAGATCGATCTTGGTACCGGCTTCAATTAGTTTTAGCGCCGCTTCCGCCGAATCTCGATAGATAGTCTCATAGCCCAGGTGCTCGAACAGCGAGGACGTTACTTCCGCCACCTCAGCGCTGTCGTCGACAATGAGAACCCTCTGCCGTTGCGAATTTCGTGCTTTTGCTTTGGCAGCGGAGTCCTCTTTGCTGGTGATCTGCTCGTCTGCACAGTAAGGCAGGTAGACCGTAATCGTTGTTCCGTGTCCGACCTTGCTATCGGCCGTCACCGTTCCTCCGGCCTGGTGTGCAAAACCATAAACCTGCGACAAACCAAGCCCGGTCCCCTTGCCGACCTCTTTGGTTGTGAAGAACGGATCGAACATCCTGGACAGAAGATTTGGCGGAATACCGGTGCCCGTATCGCTAAACGCGACCGCAAAGAACGTTCCTCCGAGGCGGTTCTCGCCGATTTCATGATCTACGGTCACCTCGTTGACTGATAGCGTGAACGTACCGCCATTTGGCATTGCGTCTCGGGCATTAACGGCGATGTTGACAATCGCTAATTCTAGCTCGGCGAGGTCCACCTTAACCGGCCACACATGCTCATCGACATGTTCGCTGTACACGATATTTCCGCGTAGCGAACTTTCAATCATGGTTCGCATGTTTCTTATAGAGGCATTCAAGTCAACGAGCGTTGGGCTAAGATGCTGATGACGAGAAAATGTCAGCAATTGGCGCGTGAGACTTTCTCCACGTTTGGCCGCGGTCTGTATGGCTTCGATTGCTTTTGGCAATTTCGGATCAAGCAGTCGTGCAAAGATCTGAGCACTACCTCCGATGATCATCAACAGATTGTTGAAGTCGTGCGCAATCCCGCCAGTTAGTTTACCGATTGCCTCCATTTTCTGCGACATCGCGAGCTGTTCGCGGGCTTGGACCAGTTTTTCCTCCGCGTCGCGTCGCTCGGTTGCGTCCCGGAATATATTGATAAAACCGATCAGATTTCCTGCGTTATCATGACTCGAAAAGACCGAGCCGGTGATGAAGAACGGCGTGCCACTTTTTCTAATACGCCAACCTTCAACTTCGTGCCTGCCTCTTTGGCTTGCCAACTCCAACGCACGGCTTGGAGCGCCGGCACGGCGCTCATCCGGTCGATAAAATATCCCAAAATGCTTGCCGATGATTTCTTCCGGAACGTACCCCATGATTTTTTGTGCAGAGCTATTCCAACTGGTAACATGCCCTTCCTTATCGAGCGCAAAGATTGCATAGTCGACGACGCCTTCGATCAGTGTTTGGAAGTGACGTCTGATGCTGTCGAGTGCCACATTTTTCCGATCAATTTGACTGTTCAATTGGTCCTGCACCGAAAGCAAATGGGCCTCGGTGTTTTGGCGTGTCGCAATTGCTGCAGCTAATGCAAGAGGTGCCACTGATACGCTAATCGAAAGCACGAGCAACGATAACAGGGCTCCATTCAGATCCGTTTTCGGAAATGGATCGTTGCCCACCGAGAAACCCCATACGGCCATTCCGAAGAAAAGGAGCGCGGCCGTAGCGGCACTGCATCGATTGCCGCGCAAACCAGCCCACATCAACGGAAATAAGACCAGAAAGCCAAGAAGGCTCCGATACGGCAGCGGCATGTTGAGATCATCGCTTATGAGGTCGCTGCCGACAAGCGGGCTGTATGCGGCGATCCCGATGATGGTCGCGAGAATAGAGACCGCGACCGATTCCAATAGATCCCATTTGGAAGATTTACGCCAAGGCAACGTCGCGCAGAGCACGATAACCGGAGCAATAATTAGGGTCCCGGCCGCATCTGCAAGCCACCAGGTTAACCAGGTGACGAAAGAGTCGGAAAAACTTAGTCTATTGGCGAGAATGAATCCTGCAAACACGATGGTTGAGCTAATCATCGTGGTCGGCGCAAAGGAAATGACTGCAAACTTTACGACAGTAGATGGGGTGCCAAACGTCTGGTAACCGTTGGACCAGCGATTGATCAGCCATGTCCCGGCAACCGCAGCGACGAGGGTACCGATCGCGGCGGAGCTAAACTGCAAGGCTGATTGGCTTGCCATGAGGTGGGAAACGGACCCCACTAAAATCGCGGGCCAAATGCGGTAGCGGCGCAGCAGGACCAGCGCGAGCGCGAACCCCGTCGGTGGCCACAACGGAGTCGCGACCGGACTAATCACAGGCAGTAATCGTGCCGACTCGGCAAAGCCAACGTAAATCGTAGCGACTATTAGAAGCTCGACCAAGTAAATTGCAGCACTTCGAGCGCTGCCAAAAGCGAAAATCTTTGCTAGATCCAACCTTGCCCTTTCCATCACAAGCCTTTGCGGTGGCACCTCAAAAATGTGGCGGGGAGCCCGCCGGCCAAATTCACCCGCATTTCCAGCCAAACACGCAATGCAGATTTGACCAAAGCATGGCCGCACGATGGTGTGTGGAGGGCCGCTTGGCGAGTCGGAACTCATGGCCTCGGACAGCACCGTTGACCCAATAGCGGGACGCAGGAACGAGGCGAACGTGCATGGCGAAGCCCGGAAGCGCGAACAGATCCAATCCTGCCGAGCGTCGGCAAGATCATCAGCTATCATTTTCCAAGCTTACGAGGGATCAGCTTTCGCTGTCTCGCTAGTCACAGCTTTGGATCGGGACTTCAGCTCCTGGTCGGCAGTAGGTCCGCTTCGTGTCAGAACCTGACATAATCCTCCCAAGGTCACCAGTCGCTCCGACTCTCCTACTCGACTGCGATTGAACAGTGGCGATCGATGGTTCACCATGCTTGCACATTTGGGAGTGTGCCGCATGAAAACCACTCTTTGTACGCGCCTCGGGATCGAGGTCCCAATCATCCAGGCTCCTATGGGTGGGGCGGTGGGACCTGCCCTTGCGTCAGCGGTAAGCAACGCTGGCGGATTGGGTAT
>Ga0081540_1002476_pt1 | contig 15039 bp, 13 predicted proteins | sample TabmetS2T1R1_FD_71024 | JGI IMG/M metagenome (GOLD analysis project Ga0081540, IMG submission 71024) | Tabebuia heterophylla rhizosphere microbial communities from the University of Puerto Rico - S2T1R1 | ecosystem: Host-associated > Plants > Roots > Rhizosphere ... | reverse complement strand
CGGCTGGGACGGCGACAAGGTCGCAACCATCCGCGATTTCCGCTACGCGCCCTATGTCATCGATGGGGCGGACTACGAGGTTTGATCGAGCCCACCTTGGCCTGTCTGTTGCTTCCGCCCAAAGCTGCGACATCACCGCCTGCAAAACCGGCACTATAATTCTTGATTTCCCTGCGGACCCTGAATTATGGTGCAGCTCGCTGGGGGCATAGGCCGAAGGTTCAAGTAAGGGCCTTTCGGTTGGTGCTTGCTGCAGGCCGGCGCTTTTGCGCACAAAACACGTCTCTTTATAAAGGCCTGCGCGCCCAGTGCCGCCGTCGCGGCGGACAGGGTTGCAACGATAAACAGGAGGGGAAACCAATATGAAGAAGGCATTCTGGCTGGCTGGCATCGCCGCTCTGGCACTGGCGCAGCCCGCGGTCGCGGCTGACACCATCAAGATCGGCTTTATCTCCACCTTCAGTGGTCCGACCGCCGCGATCGGCAACGACATGCGCAATTCCTTCGAGCTCGCGCTCGACCACATGGGCCGCAAGATGGGCGGTATCCCGGTCGAGGTGATTTATGAGGACGACGGCCAGAAGCCCGATGTCGGCAAGCAGAAGACCGAAAAGCTGATCCAGTCCGACAAGGTCGATTTCATCGTCGGCTACATCTGGTCGAACGTGCTCTTGGCCTCACTGAAGACTGCGGTCGATTCCAAGACTTTCCTGATCACGTCAAACGCCGGCCCGTCTCAGCTCGCCGGGGAGCTCTGCTCGCCCTACGTGTTCTCGACGTCCTGGCAGAACGACCAGACCCCGCAGGCGATCGGCACCTACATGACCCAGAAGGGCGTCAAGTCGGTGTTCCTGATAGGCCCGAACTACGCCGCCGGCAAGGACATGCTGGCGGGTGTCAAGAGCACCTTCAAGGGCGAAGTGGTCGGCGAGGAATATACGGTTTGGCCGAGCCAGCTCGACTTCTCCGCCGAGCTCACCAAGGCGAAGAACTCCAAGGCCGAAGCCATCTTCGTGTTCTATCCGGGCGCGGCCGGCGTGCAGTTCCTGAACCAGTACGCCCAGGCTGGCATCAAGCAGCAGAAGCCGCTCTATACCGCCTTCACCATCGACGAATTATCGCTGCCGCTGCAGAAGGACAACGCGATCGGCGTGCCTGGCGCCCAGCAATGGGTCAACGATCTCCCCAACGAGGAGAACAAGAAGTTCGTCGCCGACTACCGCAAGAAGTACCCGGGTCTCCGCCCGACCTTCTACGGCGCCCAGTCCTATGACGCAGCAGGCCTGATCAACAGCGCGGTGGTCAAGGTGGGCGGCGATACCTCCAAGAAGGACGAGATGAAGGCCGAGATGGAGAAGGCCAACTTCAAATCGGTGCGCGGCCCGTACAAATACGGCAACAACCACATCCCGATCCAGAATTTCTACCTGCAGGACGTGGTCAAGGACGCCGAGGGCCAGCTCGCGCTGAAAACGGTGGCCACCATCGTCAAGGACGACCAGGACCGCTTCCACGACAAGTGCCCGATGAAGTAGGATCGGGTTCTATCGGCGCATGATCCTCCGCGACGTCAAGCAGTCTTGCGTGAGATGATGCGCCCAACAACAATAAGCGGCAGTGCCCATGCGCTGCCGCTGCTTTTTTAGAGCATGATCCGGAAAAGTGTGAAGCGGTTTTCCCTCGCGACAAACGCGTAGCGTTTGCGCGGAGATCATGCTCAAACAATAGGGCTGCTTTTCAGGTTGGGGGTCCATGCTCGTCGTCGTCGAACAACTGCTCAACGGATTGCAGTTCGGCTTGCTGCTGTTCCTGCTGGCGGCCGGATTGACGCTGGTGTTCGGCATCATGGATTTCGTCAATCTCGCCCATGGCTCGCTCTACATGATGGGCGCCTATTTCGCGGCGACCTTCGTGGCCTGGACCAATAATTTCATCCTCGGTGCGGTCATGGCGCTCGGCGCCACGCTGCTGCTCGGCATCCTCGTGGAGTTCGTCGCGCTCCGGCATCTCTACGGCCGCGACCATCTCGACCATGTGCTGGCGACGTTCGGCCTGATCCTGTTCTTCAACGACGCGGTGCGGCTGATCTGGGGTCCGGCGGGCCTTGCGCTGCCGCTGCCGGGCTGGCTCACGGTGCCCGTCCAGATCTTGCCCGGCGTCTATTATCCGGCCTATCGGCTCTCGATCATCGTGGTCGCGCTGCTGGTGGCGGCATTGCTCTATATCGTGGTCATGCGCACGCGCATCGGCATGCTGATCCGCGCCGGCGCCTCCAACCGCGAGATGATCGGCGCGCTCGGCATCAATATCAAATTGCTGTTCACCCTGGTGTTCGGCCTTGGCGCGGCGCTCGCAGGCCTTGCCGGGCTGATGCAAGCGCCGATCCTCACCGTGCAAATCGGCATGGGCGAAAACATCCTGATCCTCGCCTTCGTCATCATCGTGATCGGCGGCATCGGCTCGATCCGCGGGGCCTTCATGGCCGCGATCTTCGTCGGCATGATCGACACGCTTGGCCGCGCCTTCCTGCCCGACCTCTTGCGCAAGGTGCTGAGCTCGACCGCCGCTTCCACGGCAGCACCCGCACTGTCCTCGATGCTGATCTACTTGCTGATGGCCATCGTGCTGGTCGTGAGGCCGGAGGGGCTGTTCCCGGCCGCCAAGCGATGAAGTCTGCCCTTAATCTGCGTAACGTCGTCGTGGCGCTTGTCGTGGTCGGCCTTGTATTGCTGCCGGTCTACTCGGCGCTGACGGGCAAGGTGTTCATCCTGACGATGTTCACCCGCATCGTCATCCTGGCCCTGGCGGCAGCATCCCTCAACCTCATCATGGGCTATGGCGGCATGATGAGCTTTGGCCATGCCGCCTATCTCGGCATCGGCGGCTATGCGGTCGGCATCCTCGCCTTTGAAGGCGTCGGCTCCGGCTTCATCCAGTGGCCGGTGGCGTTGATTGCATCGGCGCTGTTCGCACTCGTGATCGGTGCGCTGTCGTTGCGCACCCGAGGCGTCTATTTCATCATGATCACGCTCGCCTTTGGGCAGATGGCCTATTACATCGCCACCTCGCTGGCGCGCTATGGCGCCGACGATGGCCTCACCATCTACAAGCGCAGCAATTTCGGCTCGCTGGTCGATCTCTCCAACCGCACGCAGTTCTACTATGTGTGCCTGGCCTGCCTGCTTGGCGGCATCTATCTGATCTGGCGCATCGTCAATTCGCGCTTCGGCCTCGTGGTGCAGGGGGTGCGCTCCAACGAGCAGCGCATGCAGGCGATTGGTTTTCACGCCAATCGCTATCGTCTGGTCTGCTTCGTCATATCCGGCACCATCTGCGGCCTTGCCGGCGCGCTGTTCGCCAACAATACCGATTTCGTCAGCCCGGCCGTGATGTACTGGACCCGCTCCGGCGAGCTGATGGTGATGGTGATCCTGGGCGGCATGGGCACGCTGTTCGGTCCCGTCATTGGCGCCATCGTGTTCCTGGTGCTGGAGGAACTGCTGTCGCAATTCACCGAATACTGGGCGATGATCATGGGGCCGCTGCTGCTCCTGATCGTGCTGTTCGCGCGCGGCGGCATCATGGGCTTGTTGGGGAGGTTCTCCCGTGGCTGAGCATCTCCTGCGCGTGGAAAATCTGGTGCGGCGGTTCGGCGGCCTTGTCGCGACCGACAATCTTTCCATGGAGGTAGCGCCTAGCGAGCTGCACGCGATCATCGGCCCCAACGGCGCCGGCAAGACCACGCTGATCAGCCAGCTCACCGGGCAGCTGATGTCGAACTCCGGTGCCATTCATTTCGCAGGCACCGACGTCACGGGGCTGCCGTCCTACAAGCGTAGCCGCCTGGGGCTGGCGCGCTCGTTCCAGATTACTTCGCTGCTGCGCGATTTCACCGCCGCCGACAATGTCGCGCTTGCAGCTCAAGCCCATGCCGGCCACTCCTACCGCTTCTGGGCCAATGCGCGGAAGGAGCGGCCGCTGCGCGAGGCCGCGCACGCCGCACTCACGCGCGTCGGCCTCGGCAAGCGCGCCGATATTCTGGTCTCCGAACTCAGCCATGGCGAGCAGCGCGAGCTTGAACTTGCGGTCGCGCTCGCGACAAAGCCGCAATTGCTGCTGCTGGACGAGCCGATGGCGGGCCTTGGCGTCACCGAATCCCAGCGCATGGTGGCGCTGCTGAAAGAGCTGCGCAAGGAAGTCACCATCGTGCTGGTCGAGCACGACATGGAAGCCGTGTTCGCGCTCGCCGACCGCATCACCGTCTTAGTCTATGGCCGCGTGATTGCCTGCGGCAAGCCGGACGAGATCCGCAACAACGAGGAAGTCAAACGCGCCTATCTCGGCGACCAGCATGCGGTGACGCGTCATGGCTGATACTTTGCTCGAAATCGATGGCATCGAAACCTGCTACGGCCTGAGCCAGGTGCTTTTCGGCCTGCAGCTCACTATCAAGTCAGGCGAGATGATCGCCCTGATGGGCCGCAATGGCATGGGCAAGACCACCACCATCCGCTCCATCATGGGCCTGACGCCCGCTCGCGCCGGCGCCATCCGCTTCGCCGGCGAAGACGTGCGAAAGCTGCCGTCCTACAAGATCGCGCAGCTCGGCATCGGCCTCGTGCCGGAGGGCCGGCAGATCTTCCCGAACCTCACCGTGCGCGAAAATCTCGTCGCGGCGTCAAGCAATCGCCTCGGCGCGAAGGACCCGTGGACGCTGGAAAAAATCTACGCGCTGTTTCCGCGCCTTTCCGAGCGCTCGACCAATATGGGCGTCACGCTGTCCGGCGGCGAGCAGCAGATGCTTGCCATCGGCCGCGCGCTGATGACCAATCCGACGCTGCTGATCCTCGATGAGGCGACCGAGGGCCTTGCGCCTCTGATCCGCGAGGAAATCTGGAGCTGCCTTTCGATGCTGAAAGGGCAGGGCCAATCGGTGCTCGTCATCGACAAGAACATCGGCAACCTCGCCAAAATCGCCGACCGCCACTACATGATCGAGCGCGGCCGCACGGTGTGGAGCGGTACGTCGGAGCAGCTCTTGGCGGAGCCGGAGCTGCAGCACCGGTATTTGGGGATTTGAGCCTGGCACGTGAAACGTCGCTTCTGTCGGGCCCATATCGACCTGCCAGGACCCCGGAATCGGCTGTGGAGTCTCAAAATCAGGAGTAGCAAACAGCGTCATCTTCGCGCACGCTGATTTGCACATGGCGGTGCGCCGTAGCATGAAATCGCAACCGGAAGAAAAGAGTCGCTCGGGGCGCTGGAGGGTCGCACTGCTCCTGCTTGTCCTGGTTCCGTTCGTTCCCGAATTCGTAATACTTGGCACGTCGTTCTTTGCACAAATCCGTGGATGCGAGGTGCAAGGCAACGACCCCTGCGGGATCGGATTGGACTCGGCGCCCGACCTCCTTCGCCGTGCGCTGGAAGCCGGATCCTTCGTGGGGTATCGCTTTAAGGAGGGACTGGCAGCCGGTTGGCTGGCTGCGTGCTACGTGCTCGTCACGCTAGGTTGGTCCCGCTTGCGTAGCAGGCTGTCGTTAGCATTTGCGTTGAGCTTGGGATTTGCGGTTGTCCCTTATGCTGGACCACTCGCTGCGATCGGTCATCTCACCAATCCAGAATGCGTTCCCAATGCGGGGGGTGTTGTCCTTCCAAACAAGGACGTCGTGTGCAAGATCTACGGCGGCGATGTCGGGCCCGTCGTACACAATGTCGCGGGTCTGGCTGAGGAAGCTCTCAGGGGCAAAACCTCGTTCGTGTTCGCAATTTTCATCTTTTATGGGATCATCACACTGTTCATTTACTGGCGATCGAGGAGCCGCACGGACCGGCCGGTAAGGTGAGCGCTCACCTCTGTTGCGCTGCACGAGGTCGATGCGCGCTATCGGCGGCATCGCTTGATATTGTCAAGACGCGGCGGTTGTGGTCTCATACACGTGTAAATTGATTCATTGATTTTAGGAGGGGGCTCCGATGCGCTTTGCTTCCCGGACATTCGTTCTGAATTTCGCGGCCGCGACTACTTCTTTTTGGCTCGCTGGCGTGCAGCCGATGGTTGCTGAACCTCAAGGCGGTCGCGACATTTTGGCGGCCTATGCTTATCGATATGCACAGTATTATGTGCCGTACGCAATTCAGTCCGCTGTTGTATATGCACCAGTCAGCGAACTGGACGCCAGGCGCGGGCAATGGAATGAAAAGGGATACGGAGCCGATGCCGAGTATGCGGTCCAGAGCGCAGTCCCAGGTTCAGACAACGAGCGACTGAGAGGGCACGCTCGGGAAATCTTCAAGCCGTGGCGATATCGGTTTGGCAGTGAGTCCTATCTCACATGTATCGATCCGTCAGATCGTGAGTGCCAGGCTGAGTATCTCAACCGCGGCTGGGCTTTCAGCAGCGGACCCGCATTCCAGATCTGGACCCGGGCGCGCTCGCGGAGTGCTGGGCGCGACGAGTGCTCCGAGGTCAGCATTGCATTTCGTGGCACTGTAGGCGGATTGTTCGGCGATTCCTGGCGTTCGAACTATAATCGGGTCGGCTCTCCGTACGACGACTATTACTATCAGCTTCGGCGAAACGTCGGTGGGATCATGAAGCTGATACAGAATCTCGATTGCTACAAGCAGGCGAGAACCAAACCTCAGATCGTTTCGACGGGACACTCGCTCGGTGCCGGCTTGGCACAATTTGCGGCCTTGGCAACCAGATCGGGCGGCCCGCGAATCGCGAAGGTGTTTGCATTCGATTCCTCTCCGGTCACAGGAGCGCATCTGCTCAGCAAGGAATTGAGAGAGGGAAATGCTAACGGCTTGACTATCGACCACGTGTATGAAAGCGGCGAGGTCCTGGCTCTCGCGCGCGCTGCGGTCCAGGAGTATCCATCGTTGTCATCACGCTGCAATCCGATGGTACGAACAGTCGAGGTCAAGGCCGCACGCGGCACGCTGGTCGGGCTGCATGGCATTCCGCTACTCGCAACGAACCTCGCCGATCTATCTTATAATGAGGGCGATCCGTCGACCTATCGGCCCCCGCTTACGAAGGTCGGTGACTGCGATGTACGGTATCAGCCTCCAACGTTCCAGGAAGAGGAGGACATGCTTGTCGCCGGAGCCTCCGGAAAAAGGGCTGTTGCTGTTGCGCGCGGCTACGGGCGCGTCGATCGCTCGGCTGCATTCAGTTCGGCAGACGTACGTCAATATGGATCGCTGGCAAAGCGTAGCATGCACACAGCATCCAACGGCCGCGCTGACAAAGGGGCAGTCTTGAACGCTTACGCACTCACCGCTGGCGATGGAGCGCCGTCCTTTACGCCGCTTCCTCGCGCCGAATGATGGCGACGTGAGCCTCAAAACATCTCGAAATATTCGCGCTGCTCCCAGTCCGACACTTCGGCCTGGAAGCGCTCGATCTCGGCGTTCTTGATGTGGACGTAATAGTCCACGAACGCAGCACCCAGCGTGTCGCGGAAGAAGGGATCGTCGTTGAGCGCGAACACTGCCTCTCGCAGGCTTTTCGGCAACAGCGCCGCATTGGTCTCGTAGGGCGCATCAGCCGACGGGCCGGGATCGAGCTTGCGGTCGACGCCGTCGAGACCGGAGAGGATCTGCGAGGCCATGTAGAGATAGGGGTTCGCCGCCGGCTCGCCGATCCGGTTCTCCAGCCGCGTTGCTGCTTCGCCCGCGCCGCCGAGCACGCGGATCATCACGCCGCGGTTGTCGCGGCCCCAGATCGCGCGGTCGGGCGCCAGCGAATAGGAGCGGTAGCGCTTGTAGCCGTTGATGGTCGGCGTGGTGAATACGGTCGAGGCACGCGCATGTTCAAGGAGGCCGGCGAGATAACGCTTGCCGAACGCGCTCAGCACCTCGCCCTTGTCCTGGGTCATGAAGGCGTTCTCGCCGGTCGCGCGCGACACCAGCGACTGGTGCAGGTGCCAGCCGCTGGCGAACACGTTCGGCAGCTTCGGCCGGCACATGAAGGTGGCGTGATAGCCATGCCGCCGCGCGATCTGTTTTACGGCGGAGCGGAACAGCACCATGTTGTCGGCGGGCGCCAGCCCTTTTGTCGGCTGGAAGGTGAATTCGCACTGGCTCGGCCCGAACTCGACCTCGACCGAGCGCAAGGGCAGCCCCAGCGCAAGCACGTTGCGGCGGATGATTTCCAGCGCCGGCTCCATCTGGTCGTAGCGCTGCTCGGTCAGATATTGATAGCCGTGCGACAGCAGGCTGACGGACGGCGGATTTCCCGGCTGCCCGGCATCCTCCGGCGCCATCTTGGCGTCTTCCAGCTTGAAGAGATGGAATTCGACCTCGAGGCCGGCGACGAAATCGTAGCCGCGCCTGGCGAGCTGATCGAGTACGCGCGCGTAGAGCCCGCGCGTCGCGAACGGCACCGGGCGGCCGTCATTGAAGTAAAGATCGCACAACATCCATCCCGTGGCCGGCTCCCATGGCAGCACGCGGAAGGTGGTGGGGTCGGCGACCATCAAGGCGTCGGCGGCGCCCTCCATCTCCTTCATCCCGAAGCCACCGCCTGAGCTGAACACCGGAAATACCGAGCGGTGCGCGGTGTCCTTGGCGAGCAGGCTTGTCGTGATGGAGCAGCCGCTTTCGAGCGAGGCAATCGCTTCGCTCGCAATCAGCGTCTTGCCGCGCAAGATGCCGTGCTGGTCCGGGAAAGCGAGGCGAATGACTTCGAGCTTGCGCTCCGCGACAATGCGGGAGAGGCGGCCCGCCGCCTCCTTCTGCTCGGCCGACCACAGGCCGTGGCGCTCGACAAAACTCAACGCGGTATTCCCCAAGATATCAAAGACCGTAGTAAAGATCGTCATTGCGAGGAGCGCAAGCGACGAAGCAATCCAGCTTCCTTGTTGCGGGAGAAGAAAGCTGGATTGCTTCGCTTCGCTCGCAATGACGGGGAAGGAGCGTCACTCCGCCGCCGTAAGATGCGACACCTTGCCGGCGATCTCTGATGGCACCGGCGCTGCCCAGGGCGCGCCGCGCCGCCGCTTCACGTCGACTTCCATCCAGTAGATTTCCCAGCCTAACGTGGGGCCAATACCGTCCATCGTCGCCGGGCCCTGGATCGAGCGCGCATGCGCCTCGTCCAAAACCAGCATCGGCTTCTCGCCGCCGGCCACCTTCTCGATCTCCTGCCGCAGCAGGCGGCGATACTGGATGATCGCCTTGTCGCTCTGGCCGAGATGTTCTTTGGTGCGGTCCTGGATCGCGCCCATCGATTCCACCGCCCATTGGTCGTGCACGTTGATGTCGGCGCCCATGCCGGTGTAGGTCGCAGTCTGCTGCTCGTGCGGATCAAAGCCGTAGTCGTTGGTCTTGTTCTTGCGCGACTTGTAGTCGGGCAGCTCGTAAAGCTCGAGCCGCTGCTCGCGCATCTTCTTCTTGTCGACCGGGCTCGTGTAGCTGGTGAAGATCGCATACCAATAGCAGTTCTCGTCATCGACAGGCACATGCCACTGCGTGATCGTCATCTCCGTGCTCATGGGGAGGACGAAGCCATGCGGGAACAGCTGGTTGGTGACGCGCACATGGGTGCGCTCCTCGTCAATCCGGCGCAGCGTGACCAGGCGCAGGCCATATTCGGTATGTTCGACATTGATGATCGGCCGATCGAATTCGCGCATGATCTTGGTCATCGGCATGTCAGTGCCGGCAGAAGCGCCGCGGAACTGTTTGCCGTAGGCGGTCGAGGTATCCTCGTCCTCGAAGAAGCGATGCAGGAATGATGCATGCGACGGGTCGATACCGACCTCCAGCGCCTGCAGCCAGTTGCAACCCCAATGCCCCTTGAATGCAAAGGTGTGGCTGTCGGGCGCGACGAAGGCATCGATCTCGGGAAAGGCGGGCGGGGTGCCTTCACCGAGATAGGCCCAGAGGATGCCGGCCTTCTCGATGACGGGGTAGGAGCGTTGCTTGATGCCCTTGCAGAGCTGCGAGCCAACCGGCTCCGCCGGCGTCTCGATGCACTGCCCGGTCGCGTCGAACAGCCAGCCATGAAAAGCGCAGCGCAACCCGCCATGCTCGAGCCGCCCGAAGGCAAGATCAGCGCCGCGATGCGCGCAATGGCGATCGATCAACCCATAGCGGCCCTGCTTGTCGCGGAACAGCACGAGGTTTTCCCCGAGCAGTTTGACGGGCCGCACTGGCCGCGGCCCTTCGAGTTCGTCCACTAGCGCCGCAGGCTGCCAGTACATCCGCATCAGCTTGCCGCAGGGGTCTTTCGGTCCAATGCGGGTGATCAGATCGTTCGCTTCCTGGCTCATCATGGCGGCGTTTCCTTTTTCCGAAGGATTGGGCTTGTTCGCCTATTGAACGAATGGGCGAATTATGCCATATCTGGAAAAGTCGGCAAGCCCAATCTTTGCACGGCGCAGGACGGAAGCGGCCATGCCAAAGCTGAAGCGCGAAGGCGGCGAGGAGCGCGCCACCGATTTTGTGGAAAGCCTCGACCGTGGCCTGCGCCTGCTCCAGGCGTTCGGCAACACGAGCGGCCCGATGACGCTGAGCGACATCGCACGCGCTGCGGAGTTGCCGCGCGCCACCGCGCGCCGCATCCTCTTTACGCTGGAGCGCGGCGGCTTTGTTTCAAGCGACGGAAAACTCTTCAACCTGACGCCGCATGTGCTGACGCTCGCGGGCTCTTACCTGCGCTCGAACCAGGTCGTTGCCGTGCTGCAACCCGTGCTCGACCGCATCGCCAGCGCTGCGCAGGAGATCTCCTCGCTCGCGTTGCTTGATGGCGACGAAGTCGTCTTCATCGCCCGCGGCAGTCCGGCGCGGGTGTTTTCTGCTGGTCTCGACATCGGCTACCGCCTGCCGGCCTTCTGCACCTCCGTCGGCCGCGCCATGCTCGGCCGCTTCGATGATGACGAGCTCGCAAAGCGCCTGAAGGCGATGCGGCGCGAAGCGCTGACGCCGCAGACAGTCACCGATCCAAAACTGCTGCTGAAAACAATCATGGCCGATCGCGCCAAAGGTTTTTCCCTGGTCGACCGCGAAGCCGAGCCGCATTTCCGCTCGATCTCCGTTCCCGTGCGCCGCTATGACGGCGCCATCGTTGCTGCCATCAACATGGGCGCCCATGTCGACCGCGTGCCAGCGCGCGAACTGGTCGACCGCTTCCTGCCGCTGCTGCGCGAGGGGGCTCGTGATGTGAAGGACAAGCTGTTTTGAACCGCGGTGCTAGCTGGCAAGCCCGAACCGGCCGACGATCTCGCGCGCGACGGCACCCGGCGACATCGCTCCCGTGTCGAACTTGATGCAATCCTCCCGCGGCACTGCCGTGAAATTGTTGCCGTCGAGAAAGTTGATCAGGCCTTCCGCCGAAGTCAGCTTGCGTCGCTCGACCCGATCCGGATTGCCTACTCTTCGCAGGGCTTCTTCCTGCGGGCAATGCAGAAACACCGGAAGCATCTCGCCGTCATACCCGCGCAGGATCGTTTCGAACTCTTCATACTTTTCCCGGTCCTCCGGCTCGGCGTAGCAGAAGGTTGTGACCAGCAGCGGCACGCCGTGCTTTGCCGCCGCATGCAGTGCGACGCAGCGAGAGGAATGCACCAGCTCCCAAAAGCCGGGCGCACCGAACTCGAAGATGGTGCGCGCCAGATCGACGTTGGCGTGATTGTCCATCAACCGGCCGGGCACGAGGCGCAGCAGGGCCTTTGCCACAGTCAATTTGCCGACAGCCGGCGAACCATGGAGGAAGATCAGTTTCATGAGGGTGCAATATAGCCGCTAGGGCCGACCCGGCGGCAAGCCCTCAGACCGCCACCGTGCGCAATCCGAACGAGCGCGCGTCGTTCTGCAGCACCGGCCGAACCGAATCGACCAGCCGCGCCGCCGCCGCATCCACGGACAGACCCGCAGTGTCCACCACCGCCGCCGCACGCGAATATAGCGGTTCGCGACTTACCAGAATGTTGCGCAGCTCAGCCATCGCCGAGCGGTCGTCGGCCATCGGCCGCAAATCGCCCTGCTTGCGCACCCGCATCATGTGCTCTTCCGGATCGGCCTTGATCCAGATGGTATAGAACGACGACAGGATCAGATCGAAGGTGAGGGGCTCGGAGACGATGCCGCCGCCGGTCGCCAGCACCGTCAGCTCCTTGCGCGTGAGCAGTTGCTTGAGCGCGGCCTGCTCCATGCGGCGAAAACCTTCCTGGCCGTAGAGCGCGATGATCTCGGCGACCGAGAGCCCGTTCTGCGTCTCGATCTCCTTGTTGAGCTCGACAAAGCTCCAGCCGAGTTTCTTCGCCAGAATTCTGCCGAGCGTCGTCTTGCCCGCGCCGCGCAAACCGATCAGCGCGATGCCGGCAAATGTCGGCTGGCGATGCGCACTCGCGCCGTGGCCGGCCAAAATGTCCTTGGCCTGCGCGATCTGCGACGGCGTCGCCTTGCGCATGAGATCGCGGATCACGGCCCAGTCCGGCGCGGTCTCGCCATCGGGAATGAGATCCTCGATATGCGCGCCCATCGCCTGCGACACGCGGCGCAGCAGCACGATCGAGACATTGCCTTTGCCGCTCTCGAGCTGGGCGATGTAGCGCTCGGAAATACCGCTGACCTTGGCGAGCACCTTGCGCGACATGCCGCGCAGCGCCCGCGTGGTGCGGACCCGTTGACCGAGTTGTTCGAGGAATCCGGTTTCGGGATCGGGTTTTTCAGCCATGTTTAGGCAACATAGTGCCGAAAAGGGTTGACAGCAAGCCAGCCTGTGGATTTTATATGCATTATAATTCCAAACAAGCGTGGAGGAGCGTCATGGCACGCGTCGTCATCGGGAGCGCGGCATGAGCACATATAACGCGGTCACCTGGCTGCTCGACCGTAACATCGACGAGGGTCGCGGCAACAAGCTCGCCTTCACCGATACCGTCAACGATCTTTCCTATGGCGAGCTGCAGCGGCAGAGCTGCCGCGCCGCCAACATGCTGCGCCGGCTCGGCGTCCGCCGCGAGGAGCGGGTCGCCATGATCATGCTCGACACCGTCGATTTCCCGGTCGTGTTCCTGGGCGCGATCCGCGCCGGCATCGTGCCGGTGCCGCTCAACACGCTGCTGACGGCGGATCAATATGCCTATGTCCTGGCCGACAGCCGTGCCCGCGTGCTGTTCGTCTCGGAAGCGCTCTATCCTGTCGTCAAAGACATCGTCGGCCGCATGCCGGATCTCGAATGCGTCGTGGTGTCCGGAAAGAATGCGTTTGGCCACAAGCTGCTGTCCGAGGAACTGGCCAGGGAGAGCGATGCCTTCGCGACCGTGGAGACCCATGCCGAGGAGCCGGCATTCTGGCTCTATTCCTCGGGCTCGACGGGCATGCCCAAGGGCGTGCGCCATGTGCATTCCAATCTGCAGGCGACCGCGGACACCTATGCCAAACAGGTACTCGGAATCAGAGAGAACGACGTCTGCCTCTCGGCGGCAAAACTGTTCTTCGCCTACGGACTCGGCAACGCGTTGACCTTCCCGATGTCGGTCGGCGCCACGACGGTGCTGAATTCGGAGCGGCCGACACCGGCGCTGATGTTCGCGCTGCTCAACAAGTATAACCCGACCATCTTCTACGGCGCGCCGACGCTGTTCGCGGCGATGCTAAACGACGAGCCATCGAAGAGGGAGCGGGCAGGGTCGCGCCTGCGCATCTGCACTTCCGCCGGCGAAGCGTTGCCGGAATCCGTCGGCCTTGCCTGGAAGTCGCGCTTCGGCGTCGACATCCTCGACGGCATCGGCTCGACCGAGCTGTTGCATATCTTCCTGTCGAACGCGCCCGATGACATCAAATACGGCACATCCGGCCGTCCCGTCCCCGGCTACAAGGTCCGGCTGGTCAGTGATGACGGCGCCGACGTCGCCGACGGCGAAATCGGCGAACTGCTCGTCGAGGCGCCATCGGCCGGCGAAGGCTATTGGAATCAGCGCGCCAAGAGCCGGCACACCTTTCAGGGCAACTGGACCCGCACCGGCGACAAATATGTTCGCGATGCCGACGGCCGCTACACCTTCTGCGGCCGCGCCGACGACATGTTCAAGGTGTCGGGCATCTGGGTCTCTCCATTCGAGGTCGAGAGCGCGTTGATCACGCATCCGGCCGTGCTTGAAGCTGCGGTCGTGCCCGAAGCCGATCCGGAAGGCCTGCTCAAGCCAAAGGCGTTTGTGGTGCTGCGCGACGGCAGCAGGACGGACGACCTCTATGAAGTGCTGAAGGAGCATGTGAAGCAAAAAATCGGCCCCTGGAAATATCCGCGCTGGATCGACGTGGTGGAGGCGCTGCCAAAAACCGCCACCGGAAAAATCCAGCGCTACAAGCTGCGCGAGGGGGCGCACTGAACTCGCGTCATCGTCGTCCCGGCTTTCGCCGGGACGACGTAGTTGCGATAGCGGCGTCTCGACAACTTTCAGAAGACCAACAACATGACTCTCTCTCCCACAGGTTTCCTTCACATCGGCACATCCGATCTCGAATACCGCATGATCGGTCCCGCGCCCGACGCCGCGCCCACCATCGTCATGCTGCACGAAGGCCTCGGCTCGGTCGGGCTGTGGGGCGATTTTCCGGACAAGCTGCAGGCCGCGACCGGCTGCGGCGTGTTCGCGTATTCCCGCGCGGGCTACGGCGCCTCAAGCCCGGTCGCGCTGCCGCGTCCACTCGACTACATGCACATCGAGGCCTTCGACGTGCTGCCAAAGCTGCTCGAGACAATCGGATTCCGCCGAGGCTTGTTGCTGGGTCATTCGGACGGTGCCTCGATCGCGGCGATCTATGCCGGCTCGCGCCAGGATCACCGCGTGCAGGGCATCGCGCTGATCGCCCCGCATTTCATCGTCGAGGACATCTCGGTGAAATCCATCGCCGAGATCAAGACCACCTACGAGACCACTGACCTCCGTGCAAAGCTCGCGCGCTGGCACAAGGATGTGGACAACGCCTTCTACGGCTGGAACGGCGCCTGGCTCGACCCGAAATTCCGCGACTGGGATATTTCCGAGTATCTCGCCTATATCCGCGTGCCGGTTGCGGTCA
>Ga0081540_1002475_pt1 | contig 15042 bp, 15 predicted proteins | sample TabmetS2T1R1_FD_71024 | JGI IMG/M metagenome (GOLD analysis project Ga0081540, IMG submission 71024) | Tabebuia heterophylla rhizosphere microbial communities from the University of Puerto Rico - S2T1R1 | ecosystem: Host-associated > Plants > Roots > Rhizosphere ... | reverse complement strand
TGCGGCATCCCCCCGGTAGCACCGGGCCCAGCGGCCGTCAGCGCCGAACATGCCGGGGCACTCCCACCGCTGCCGCGGCGGCTCCCGGTCGCTGCCGCCGGGCCCGAGCAGCCGGTCGAGCCTGATCCTGGCTATCACCCGGTGCCGTGCCCGTTCGGCCGCTGCCAGCGGGTGACCGTTGCGGCGCAGCCATTCCTCAGACAGCGGGCCGGTCATGAGGCCGCACCGTTGCGGTATGCCTTGGAGTCGATCAGTGCCCGGCATTGGCCGGTGAACTCCCATCGCGAGTCGATGAGGGGTGGTGGCAAGCCACCCACATCGACTGCGGGGTCAGGGATCGCGGGGAGCGGCGGCAGGTCGATGTCGCTGGCGTCGATCTGCATCGCCTCGGTGAGCGCGTCGATCTGCTCGCGGAGTTCGGCGAGCCTGTCTTCCGCTTCGTCACGAAGACGCCCGAGCAGATCCTGATCGACTTGGTTGTCGAACCTTTCGCGTGCGGTGGCAAGCCACCCGTCCCGGGCGTGCCGGACACGGCGTTCGAGGCTGTGATCAAAGAACGGGCTGATGGCGTCTCGGGCGATCTGCTGCAGCAGGCCCTGGTCGAGTGTGGCGATCGAGTCGATCTCGGTTTGCGCTACCCCCATCGCCAGCTGCCAGGCATCTGCGCGTCGCTCGGTGGTTTTCAGCGGCGCGGATGGCAGGGCATGGTCACGAACCTGGCCCGGGGTGAGCGCCACCCTGCGCACCTGGAAGTCAAGGCCGGGGGATTCCAGTGTTTGGAGCGCCTGTAGCTTGCGGGCGATCGAGATCCCCATCTGCCAGCCTGCGGGGTCGCAGTCGCCGAAGATGAAGACCACCATCGGCCGCCCGTCCGCGGCGCCGGCCCGGGCCATCGTGTGCATTAGGGTGTCGGAGATCTCACCGGTCATCCAGTACTCATCGGCGCCGTACGCCTCGGCGACCGGGTGCAGGACCGGCTGGAGGCTGGATTTCTCCCCGAACATGACCAGCCTGAACGGCTGGGCACCCCTGAAATCCCGCAGATCAACCTCGGGCATGAACTCATCCGCAGCCGGGACATCCACCTGGACGCCGGTCAAGATCACCGGCTGAGGCGAGACCCGCTTGCGTACCCGGCTGACGGGCGGGGCGTTCCGCTGGTCTATCAGCGACTCGAAGCCGACGTAGCCCAACCAGCGGCCGCTCTTACCTGGCCCGCGCTGGAGCCATTCCCAATCCCGGTCGGTATTGGTGTAGGTGGTGCCGTCGGGCTTGATCCTGCCGATCAGCGCGTAATGGAGACCTCTGAAATGGATGGTGCGGTCGCCGAGACCGAGGTCACCGAGATGGGTGGCAAGCCACCTCCCGTCGCGGTGCCCTGCGGGGGTATCGACCCGGAACGGGTCGTTGCTGACATCGAGGACAGTCAGGTCCGCAAGCGGGCAGCCGTGCCCGGCGTAGAGGTTGAGCAGTGCCCGCAGCGGCCCCGCCGCTAGCATGGTGCTGACGTTGCCGCCGCCCGCTGCATCGTCCGCCCCGCCCCTGCCAACGGGGCGGGGTTCCCTGTCAGGAGGCACCGGCAGTCACCTGGGCGGTTTGCGCGGCGTGCTCTTCACGGGCCCACCGCGCTACTTCTGCCGCGAGGTACAAGACGCGCCGCCCGAGCTTGAAGCTCGACGGCCCGTAACCGATGTGCCGCCAGTAGCGGATGGTGGACTCGGGCTGCCTGAGCTTCTGTGCGACCTCGGCCGTGGTCAGGTACTCGGCAACTGCCTCGGCCACCAGGCCGGGATCTGCGAGCGGGTTCAGGGATGCCCCGGCGCTTGGGTCCATCGTTATCGGCCGTCCTTACTGGCGTCTGCCGCGTTGGTTATTGACGATGGTATGTCGCACCATCTACTCTTTGTCCATGGTGACACCAGAAACGGAAGAGTCCAGGCCGCCATACGCAGCCGCCGGATACCAGCCCGACGCAAAGCGGATGCATCTCATATGCGACATCGAGGGTTACCGGGGCTGGCAGGTCGTGGCGGAGATCGTCACGACGGACACCGGCCTCCAGATAGACCGGCTCACCATCGAGCCCTGGGGTAACGTCACCCCGCCCGGCGGGATTACCACGCGGATGCTGCGGCAGGTCCGTACCGGCGCCATTATCGCCGCGTACCCTGCTCCGGCGCGGGTGTTCGGGCTCATACAGCCAGACTCCGTGCCGGACCTTTCGGTCAGCGAGCGTGCCGGTCGGCGCGGCAGGGATGACAGGTTTTACGCACGGTGGGCCGCGGAGTACGTCGGCGCATTCTCACGTTCCGGTCATCCGGTCGCTGAGATGGCCTCACGGCACAGCCTGTCGCCGTCGCAAGTCCGCAATCTGGTGCATGCATGTCGGCGCCGCGGAATGCTCACCTCCGCGCCATCCGGCCGGGCCGGGGGAGAACTGACCGCCCGCGCGATCGATCTGCTCAAGGAGCACTGACATGGCCAGCATCAAGAAACGCCCGGACGGGATGTACCGCGCCCGGTACCGGGACGCAGCAGGCAAGGAACACGCCCGGCACTTCGCCCGCAAGATCGACGCGCAGCAGTGGCTTGACGGCATAACCGCCAGCATGGCGGCAGGGACCTACATCGACCCGAAGACCGCGCGAACCACCGTCGCCGACTGGTGCGAAACGTGGCTCCGCGGTTACGCGACCCGCCGGGCCTCCACCGTCCGGCAGGCGCGCGTGCACGTCGCGCAGATCACCGCCGAGTTTGGCGCCATGCCGCTGTCTGCCGTGCGGCCCTCGCACGTGAAAGCGTGGACCTCGCGGCTGCGCGCCGAACAAAGGTCGGCCAGTTACGTCTACGCACTGCACGGCCGCCTGGCGCAGATCTTCGCCGACGCGGTACATGACGGGATTGTGCCGCGGTCGCCGTGCTCGCGGCGGACCTCACCCGGCGCCGCGCGGCAGCGCGCCTACGTCGCCACCACAGAGCAGGTCTGGGCATTGCATGACGCCTTGCCGAAACGGCTCCGCGCGGCGGTCCTGCTCGGCGCTTTCGCTGGGCTGCGTGTGGCCGAGGCGTGCGGGTTGCGGGTGGCCGACATGGACTTCATGCGCGGCGTGATCCACCCGCAGGTACAGTACCCGGCCGAGGAACTCAAGACCGAGATCTCGCGCACCCCGGTGCCCATCCCGCGGTCGCTGGCGCTCGAGTTGTCCGCTTACGTGAAGGACTGGCCCGGCGAAACCCTGCTCACCGGCCGCGGCGGCGGCCAGCTGCCACCCTGGGCGCTAGAACGTGCCGTGCGGACGGCCCGGGCGAAGTTGGACGGCCTGCCGGAAGGATTCCGGTATCATGACCTGCGGCACTACTTCGCAAGCCTGCTGATCGCCTCGGGCGCCGACGTCAAGACGGTCCAGGCGCGGCTGCGGCACGCCAGCGCCAAGACGACCCTCGACACATACGGCCACATGTGGCCCGACCGGGACGAGTCCACCCGCGCAGCCGTGGACGCGGTTCTGCAGGATCGTGCGGACTCGGTGCGGACTGAAGCTGGCCCGCGCTGACGGACATGCAGGTCAGGCGGGGTGGATTGCCTACACGTCGTAGTACAGCTCGAACTCGTGTGGGTGCGGCCGGAGCCGGATGGGGTCGAGCTCGTTGGTCCGCTTGTAGTCCAGCCAGGTCTCGATCAGGTCCGGGGTGAAAACCTCGCCGTCGACCAGGTAGTCGTGATCCGCCTCCAGCGCGTCCAGCACCTTGTCCAGTGACCCGGGGACCTGGGGGATGGAAAGCGCCTCGTCCGGCGGCAGCTCATACAGGTCCTTGTCGATCGGCTCCGGCGGCTCGATCTTGTTGCGGATGCCGTCGATCCCGGCCATGAGCATTGCCGAGAACGCCAGGTAGGGGTTGCACGACGGGTCGGGCACCCGGAATTCCAGGCGCTTGGCCTTGGGGTTGGAGCCGGTGATGGGGATCCGGACGCAGGCGGACCGGTTGCGCTGCGAGTACACCAGGTTGACCGGGGCCTCGAACCCGGGCACCAAGCGGTGGTAGGAGTTGACCGTCGGGTTGGTGAAGGCCAGCAGCGAGGGCGCGTGCTTGAGCAGCCCGCCGACGTAGTACCGGCCGATGTCGGACAGGCCCGCGTAGCCGACCTCGTCGTAGAATAGCGGCGCGCCGTCCTTCCACAGGCTCTGGTGGCAGTGCATGCCGGAGCCGTTGTCACCGAACAGCGGCTTGGGCATGAAGGTCACCGTCTTGCCGGCCGCGCGGGCCACGCTCTTGACGATGTACTTGTAGTTCATCATGTTGTCGGCCATGTGCAGCAGCGGCGCGAACCGGATGTCGATTTCGGCCTGGCCCGCGGTGCCCACCTCGTGATGCTGCATCTCGACGCCGATGCCGCACCTGATGAGCATGCGGACCATCTCCGAGCGCAGGTCGGTGAGGTGGTCCATCGGCGGGACGGGGAAGTAGCCGCCCTTGTAGCGGGGCTTGTAGCCGAGGTTGCCGCCGTCCTCGTCGCGCCCGGTGTTCCACGCGCCCTCGATCGAGTCGAGGTGGTAGTAACCCTCGTTCGGGCCGGTCGCGAACCGCGCGGAGTCGAAGATGTAGAACTCAGCCTCGGGGCCGAAGTAGACGGTGTCCGCAATCCCGGTGCCACGAAGGAAGTCCTCCGCCTTACGGGCGATGTTGCGCGGGTCTCGGCTGTAGGGTTCGCCGGTCAGCGGGTCATGCACGAAGAACGTGATGTCCAGCGTGGCGTGCTGCCGGAACGGGTCCAGCATGGCCGTGCTCGGGTCGGGCATCAGGAGCATGTCGGACTCGTGGATCTGCTGGAACCCGCGGATCGAGGAGCCGTCGAACATCAGCCCGTCGGTGAAGATCTTCTCGTCGAAGTTCTCCACCGGCACGGTGAAGTGCTGAACCGTGCCCGGAAGGTCGCAGAACCGGACATCGACGAACTCCACCTTCTGGTCGCCGATGAACTTCAGTACCTCGCCGGCGTTCGTGAACATCAACCCTCCCTGGGCGGTGCGGCCCTGCCCTTCCGCACGGGGTGTGCCTGCGGCAGGACCGCCTCGGACGTTAGGCGCTCGCGGTTTCCGACCCGTGTCCCGTGTGTTTCACGCGTGTTACGGGATCCCCGGCGGCCGGCATGCGCCGCCCGCACGATGGCTTTGGACCTCTCCCGCGAGCGAAGATCGTCCTCGGCGCAGGTCCCGGTCCCGTCCACGTTCCTGCCGGGATACCGTGGATGCGTGGCAGCACGGCGGTGGGCTGGATCCTGGTTGAGCGGCGCGACGGGCCCTGGTGATGCGAGCGCGTTCCCGGGTCAGCGGTTCGGGCTGCCAGAGGAAGGCAGCGGCTCGGTCGCCACCATAGGCCGGCGCCTGCTGGCCCTGCTCGCCGACTGGCTGCTGTGTACGCTGATCGCTCTGGCGTTCTTCCAGTCGCGGTGGTGGACGCTGCCGGTCTTCGCGGTCGAGACCTACCTGCTCACGGCCCTGACCGGGTTCACCGTGGGCAAGCGCGTGCTGGGGATCCGCGTGGTACGCGTGGACGGCAAGCCGGTGGGGCTGGGCTGGGCACTGGTGCGCACGATCCTGCTGCTCGCCGTCGTGCCGGCCCTCATCACCGACCGCGACCTGCGCGGGCTGCACGACCGCGCAGCCAACACCATCGTGATCAAGACCTGACGCCGCCGGCGGCGCGGCCGCGGCGTGCGGCGGCAAGCCCTTCGAGCACGGCGGACGTGGTCTCGACGTCCATGCAGGCGTCGGTGATGCTCTGGCCGTACGCCAGCGCTGCCGGATCGCCGGGTTCCTGGCGCCCCGCCCGCAGGAAGCTCTCCAGCATCACCCCCACCAGGCCCCGCTCGCCCGCGGCGACCTGCTCCGCGAGCGAGCCGGCCACGGCCGGCTGGCGCCGGTGGTCCTTGCCGCTGTTGCCGTGGCTGGCGTCCACCATCACCCGGCGGGACAGCCCTGCCTCCGTGATCGTCGCGAGCGCCCGCGTCACCTGGACCGCCAGGTAGTTGGGCCCCGACCGGCCGCCCCGGAGGATCACATGGCAGTCGGGATTGCCCGCCGTCGTCACCACCGCCGCCGCCCCGGCCAGGGTGACTCCGAAGAACGTGTGACCGGCCGCCGCGGCCCGGCAGGCGTCCACCGCGACCTGCACATCCCCGTCGGTGCCGTTCTTGAAGCCAACCGGCATGGACAGCCCCGACGCGAGCTGGCGGTGCACCTGGCTCTCGGTTGTCCTGGCGCCGATCGCACCCCAGGTCACCGTGTCGGCGATGTACTGCGGGGTGATCGGGTCGAGCCACTCGCACCCGACGGGCAGGCCAATCCCTACGATGTCCAGGAGCAGCCGCCGTGCCACCCGCAGACCGCGATGCACGTCATGGCTGCCGTCCAGGCCGGGGTCATTGATGAGCCCCTTCCAGCCGGTCACCGTGCGCGGCTTCTCGAAGTACACCCGCATGACGACGAGCAGATCATCCTGGAGCGACTGGGCCATTGCGGCCAGGCGTCCCGCGTACTCGAGGGCCGCCGCCGGGTCGTGCACCGAGCACGGCCCCGCCACTACCAGCAGCCGGTCGTCGATGCCCGTGAGCACCGCACGCACCTCCGCCCGGGACTGCTCGACGCGTTTCGCTTCACGGGCGCCCAGTGGCAGTTCTGCCAGCAGCGTCGCGGGCGCCAGCAAGGGCTCATAGCCGAGCACCCGGATATCGCTGGTATTGGACATCAGGCGTCTCCTCGGGCGGGCGGATTCATGATCGTGATGGTCCCTGCGTATGGCACAACGATATTGGCCGAGGGAGATCGGCCCGGCGCAGCCCGGTGTCACACGACGTGGGGCCGCAGGCTCTCGGGAACGGGCGGGGCGCGCAGCGGCTGCCGGGCGCATCGGGCCGGCTCTCGGCGAGCGCGCCGTCCAGCGCGACGCGGGCCGGGTATCCGCTGGGCGCTACCGAAACCTGGGGCGTGGCGGCTTCGGCATCCGGCCGGTGCGGGGCACCGGCCCCTTCGGCGCCTGGAGCGACTGGGGCAGCGCCTTGAGCCGGTAGTTGAGGTCGGCGACAGCGGGGCCCTTCAGGTTACGGGGCAGCCGCATGAGTTTGCGCTGCAGCTTCCTGATGGGGATCTGCCCTTCCTCGTCGCCCACCTGCAGGTCATAAATCGGCACGTCGAAGGCGACCCTGGACACGCGCTTCTTCTCGGCCGCGAGCAGGTTTGGCAGCCGGTTGGGCGAGCCCTCGCCGACCAGCACCACTCCCGGCTTGCCCACCGCCCGGTGCACGACGTCCATGTTGCGATTGGCCGAGACCGCCGGCGTCACGGTCCAGCCGCCGCGCATGCTCTGCATGATCGCGGCCGCCGCGCCGGGCTGGCCTTCGACGGCCTTGTACTGGGCGGACTGGGCGTAGCGGCCAAAGAGGACCATCGCCGCCGTCAGCCCGGCGAGCAGGCCGAGCGGCAGCAGTAGCGCCAGCAGGCCGGTGAAGATACCGACGATCACGAAGACCGCGAGCACGCCGAGCCCGGCCAGGGCCACAAGCGGCAGCGCACGCGGATCGGACTTGCGGATGATCCCCGCGACCATGCGGATCTGCTTGATGCGGCCGGCTGTGGACGGGTCCGCACCGTCCTTCGGGTTCGCTGCGCGTGCGGGCTTGTTCGCCATGGAGGGCAGGATACGAGCAGGCGGCCGGTTTGTGGAAACCGGTGGGCGGCCGTTAGCCGCTGGGCTCGGCCGCGGCCTCGTCTGCAGCGGGACGGCCGAGCCCGGCCCGGGCCCCACGGGGTCGCGCGGTACCGGCTGGCAGCGCATCGGCGGAGGCGGCACCGGCCGGGGCCCGGCGTGCCATCGCCTCGGCGTGCAGCTTGCCCGCGCGATAGGAGGACCGGACCAGCGGCCCGGACATCACGCCCGCGAAGCCAAGGGCGAGCGCCTCCTCGCGGAGCCGTTCAAACTCGGCGGGCTCCACCCACCGCGCCACCGGGTGGTGGCGGGGCGACGGGCGCAGGTATTGCGTGATCGTGAGCAGGTCGCACCCGGCGGCCCGCAGGTCGGCCATGGCCTGGCTGATCTCGGCTGGCTCCTCGCCGAGGCCGAGGATGAGGTTGGACTTCGTGACGAGGCCCGCGGACCGGGCCCGTTCCAGCACCTCAAGCGACCTGCCGTACCGGAAGCCGGGCCTGATCCGGCGGAAGATGCGCGGCACGGTCTCGATGTTGTGGGCGAGGACCTCGGGGCGCGCGGCGAACACCTCGCCCAGCCACGCCGGGTCGGCGTTGAAATCGGGGATCAGCAGCTCGACGCCGCAGCCGGGCACGGCGGCGTGAATCTCGACACAGGTCTGCGCGTACAGCCAGGCGCCGCCGTCGGGCAGGTCGTCGCGCGCGACGCCGGTGACGGTCGCGTAGCGCAGGCCCATCGCCGCCACGGACGCGGCGACCCGGCGCGGCTCGCCGGTGTCGAGCGGCTCGGGCTTCCCGGTGGCGATCTGGCAGAAGTCGCACCGCCTTGTGCACGCGTCCCCGCCGATCAGGAACGTCGCCTCCCGGTCCTCCCAGCACTCGAAGATGTTGGGGCAGCCCGCCTCCTCGCACACGGTGTGCAGGCCCTGCCGCCGCACCAGGTTCTTCAGCTCGGTGTACTCCGGGCCGGTGCGCAGCCTGGTCTTGATCCACGGCGGCTTGCGCTCGATCGGTGTCTGGCTGTTGCGGGCCTCAAGGCGGAGCAGCCTGCGGCCCTCGGGTGCGAGTACCACGGCTCCAGGGTACGTCCCGCCCAGTGGGCAATGCGGCACGGCCAGCGCCGCGCGCTGGTGCCTCCCGCCCCCGCCCGGCCGGGCCGGGAGCCGTGGCGGCGGGGGATCTTCCTGTCCGGGCAGGCCGTTTCGCTGCTCGGCGACGGCCTGGCCGTGCTCGCGGTCCCACTGCTGGTGCTTGACCTCAGCCGCAACCCGCTGGTCTCGGCGCTGTCCGCCGCGTCGGTGACGGTCGGCTACCTGGTGGTCGGCCTGCCAGCGGGGGTGCTGGTCGACCGGACGGACCCGTGGCGGGTGCTCCTGCTGACCGACGCGGCCCGCGCGGGATTGTTCGCGGTGCTCTTCGGTTTCACCACCGCGGGGCTGCTGACGGTGTGGCTGGTGCTGGCCGTCGCGTTCGCGGCCGGGGCGTGCTCAGTCTTCTCCCAGACCGCGCTCGCGGTCGTCGTGAGGGATCTCTTCCCGGCGGGGGGGCTCATCCGCGCCAACTCGGTTCTCGAGCTGGCGAGCCAGCTCTCGCTCGTCGCCGGGCCGGCATCGGTGGGTGTGCTCGCCGCGGTGGGTAGCATCCGCCTCGCCCTGCTGGCCGATGCGCTGACCTTCGTGGTGTCGCTGCTGTCCCTGTTCGCGGTGGGCCGGTGGCGGCCTCGCCCGCTGGCCAGCCGGCCGCGCCGCAGCTGGCGTGGCGTGGGCGCGGATCTGCTGGAGGGCCTGCGGTACATGATGTCGGTCCGGGTCCTGGTGGTTCTGACCGCGGTCCAGATGGTGGTGAATCTGTGCCTGGCGGTCGAGAAGCTCATCGTGTTCTTCGCCCGGGACACGCTGGGGCTCACGCCGCCGGTGGTCGCGGTGGTGGTGGCGGCGGGCGGCGTGGGCGGGGTCGCGGGCGCGCTCAGTGCCTCCCGCCTGGCCAGCTGGATCGGTGAAATCCGGCTGGTGGTGGCCGCGATCGCGGCTGCGGGTGTCGCCATCGCCGCGATGAGCGCGGCCGGGTCGGCGCCGCCGCTCATGGTGGCGAACTTCGGCTACGCGTGGGCGGTCGTGGTGGCCAGCCTGGTGAACCGCACGCAGCGGCAGCGGATCGTGCCCCGGGCGATGCTCGGCAGGGTCACCAGCGGGGTCCGGGTGCTCTTCCTGGCCATGGACCCGCTCGGGGTGGTGATCGCCGGCGCGGTGACGGCGGCGCTGGGCGGTGACCCGCGCCCGGTGTTCCTGGCGGCGGGGGCCGTCATTGTCGCGACGGCGGCGGCCGGGTGGCTGGCCGGTCTGCGCCGGGCCGTGCCATGACGGATGCCTCCGGCGGTGCCGGCGCGGCTTGCGGTGAGCGCGCGGCACGGGCGTGGCGGCGTGCGTAGACCAGCCAGCCCACGGCGGCGGCCAGCAGCCCGCCCCCGCCGGCGATGAGGAGGACCAGCCGGGGGTTGAGTGAGCTGAGCACGCCGCCGGCGGCAGCCATCCCGACGGACGCCGCCCCGAACAGCACCCCGGAATACACCGCGAACACCCGCCCGGCGACGTGCGGCGGCGCCCGGTGATTGAGGAAGCTGCGGGTCGCCACCACTTCCATGCCGTTGGCCAGCCCGCCGAAAGCGTAGGCGGCCGCGGCCTGCCACAGGAAGACGGCCACCCCCGCCAGCGCCACCGCCACGCCGGTGGCGAGCGTCCCCGCCAGCGTCGTGAGGGCCAGCCTGCGCTCGGGTAGCCGCCCGCCGGCGAGCGTTCCGACCAGCATGCCGCCGGTCCACGCCGCGACCAGTGCGGAGTACCCGGTCGGCCCCGCTTTCAGCACGCTTTCGGCGAAGGCGACCTCCGCGACCACCGCCATGTTCGCGAACACGCACATGACGCCCACCACGAGGACGAGCAGCCCAGCGTCGGCGTCCTCGCGCAGGAACCGCACGCCGGCGCTCAGCTGTGAGCCGAGCCCGCCCCGGTCAGCGCCGGCCGGTTCGGCAGGCGGCTCCGGCGGTGTCAGCGGCAGCGCCCACAGCCCGAGCGCCCCGAGCGCGTAGACGGCACCGACACCCGCGAGCGCCAGCCCCGTGCCGCCGGCCGCCATGAGCGCGGCGGCCAGCAGCGGGCCGGCCGTGAAGCCGCCCCAGGTGGCCGCCTGAAGGTACCCGTTCGCCCTGGTCACCCTTTCCCGGGCCGCCTGGCCCGCCTGGTCCATCGGGCCGACCAGTTGCGGCACGATGGCGCCAAGCCCGGGCTGGAGCACGGCGGCGCAGACGCCGAACCCGGTTGCCAGCGCGAGCACCGGCCCGATGCCGGACACCTGGGTGAGCGCCAGGGCCACCACCGCCTCCGCGGCGGCCGAGGCGATCAGCACCGGGCGTGCCGGCAGCCGGTCGAGCAGCAGGCCCGCGAGGGGGGCGAGCGCCGTGATGGGAATGGTGATCGCCAGGAAGACCGCGGCGACGGCCCACGACCGCGAGCCCTGGTAGACGCGGCTGGCCAGGGCGACCATGGCGAGGCCGTCCCCTGCGGCGATCGCCGCCTGCAGGCTGAACGCCAGCGGCAGCGCGTACCGCGGGGGGCCGGGTGGATCAGGCGGGGCGGGCGCACCGGGCACGCCAGCGGGCGGGGTGTCGCTGGCTGGCGGGCGAGACAAGAAAGGCTCCTCGGGCTGTGGCGTTCCTGGTGAACGTCCATCAGTCGTTAGAGCATGCCTTCACGCTAGCACGCGTCCCAGCGTGCGACTCGTCAATTGAGGTTGACGGAGACCGGTTCGAGATCACAGCGGCCTGGCCTCCGTGCACACCCCTGCGCGGGCAGCAATGACCGTGCCAGCGTGAGCGAGCCGGCAAACCGATGTGACGGGGACCCGCCCGGTCGGGGAGCATAGGCGCATGCCAACGCAGTTCGATCCCCCCTCGGGGACCCGTGACTTCCTCGCCCGCGAGTTCGAGACCCGGGAGCGGGCGTTCGCGGTCATCCGGTCGGTGTTCTCCCGGTACGGGTTCGAGCCGCTCGCCACCCCGGCCTTCGAGCGGCTCGATGTGCTCATGGGCAAGTACGGCGAGGACGGCGACAAGCTGATTTTCAAGATCTTGCGGCGGGGCGAGCATGAGGGGACCGGCGAGGCCGACCTGGCCCTGCGTTATGACATGACGGTTCCGCTGGCGCGGGTGGCCGCGGCCTACGGCAGCCAGCTGCCGGTACCGTACAAGCGCTACGCGCTGGGGCCGGTCTGGCGTGCGGACCGGCCGGGCCGGGGCCGATACCGCGAGTTCACCCAGTGCGACGTGGACACCCTCGGCTCCGCCTCGGCGCTGGCCGACGCGGAGGTCATGTGCGCGGTAAACGACGTGCTCGCCGGGCTCGGGATCGGTGGCTTCCGTTTCCTGCTCAACTCCCGCCACGTGCTCGCCGGCCTCCTGGAAGCCTTCGGCGTGCCGGCCGAGCTTGGGGCCGGGGTGCTGGTCACCCTCGACAAGCTCGGCAAGGTGACGCCGGGCGAGGTCGGCGACGAGCTCACCGAGCGCGGGCTGCCGGCGGACAGTGCGGCCAAACTGGTCGGCGCGATGGTCGCTGACGACGCGGCCGAACGGATCAGGGATGCGCTCACGTCCAACGAGGAAGGCTCCGCCGGGCTGGACGAGGTGGACACCGTGCTGGCGCTGCTCGCCGGGCAGATGCCGGCCGGGCGGGTGGCGTTCAGCCCTGTGATGGTGCGCGGGCTGAGCTACTACACGGGGCCGATCTGGGAGGTGTCGGCGGCGGGCGTTCCCGGCTCGCTCGCCGGTGGCGGCCGCTACGACCACCTCATCGAGCAGCTCGGCGGGCCGGACGTGCCCGCCACCGGCGGTTCGCTCGGCGTCGAGCGCCTCCTCATGCTGCTGCCCGCGGAGGCGGACCGGCACAGCCGGCTGGACGTGGCGGTCACGGTCATGGGCCAGCCCTACGCGGCGCGCAGCTTCGCGCTCGCCGCGGCGGCGCGGTCGGCGGGGCTGCGCGCGAGCGTCTACCTGGGTGCGTCCGGCAAGCTCGGCCGCCAGCTCAAATGGGCCAGCGACCAGGGGGCCCGCTGGACACTGATCTATGGCGGCGAGGAGGAGCAGGCGGGCACCATCACGGTGCGGGACATGACCAGCGGGGAGCAGGCAGCGGTCCCCGCGAGCGAGCTGGCCGATTACCTGGCCCGGCTGGGCGGCCAGTCCGACGCCGGCTAGGGCTCGGTCAGCCCACCTGCGCCGGGTGCAGGCCGGGGTCGGCCACCCAGGCGTCCGTGCACCGGAAGCTGCGCCACGTGGTCGCTCCAAGCGCCGCCGCGAGGTGGTGCTCCACGGGCCCCAGCATGTCCGCGACCGTGATGAGGCGGCCGGTCTCGGCGGACAGGCTGGTAACCCCCGCGTCCGTGATGCCGCAGGGGACGATGCGGTCGAACCAGCCCAGGTCGCAGTCGCAGTTGAGCGCGAAACCGTGCATCGTGACCCCGCGCGCCACCCGGATGCCGATCGCCGCCACCTTGCGGTCGAGCGCGCTGCCGGGGCCGCGCCCGCCGGTGATCCACACCCCGCTGCGGCCGTCGACACGGGTGGTGACCACACCCACCTCGCCGCAGGCGCGGATCAGCGCCTCCTCGATCGTGCGCACGTAAGCAATCACATCCACCGGCTCGGCGAGGGCCACGATCGGGTAGCCGACGAGCTGGCCCGGCCCGTGCCAGGTGATCTTTCCGCCGCGGTCCACATCGATCACGGGGATGCCAGGGTCGGCGGGCGGGCGGTCGAGCTCGCTGGTCCGCCGCCCGGCCGTGTAGACGGGCTGGTGCTCCAGGAGCAGGCACGTGTCCGGAATGTCCCCGCCGACACGCTGCTCGTGCAGGCGCTGCTGGATGGTCCAGCCATCGAGGTAGGGAACCGCGCTGGCGCCGAAGCCGGCCCGCGCGAAAACGAGCTCGCCACTCACGCCGCCAGCTTATCCGGCGCGCCGCCCCGGCCCGTGCCGCGGCGCGCTGGCCCGGCGGCACGCGCCGGCGTGGTCGAGGACTGGACGCGGCGGTCCCGCGCGTTAGCGTTAAGAGGGAGGTTCGACCGGTGTTGGAAGAAGCTGAGCTGAAGCCCGCGCGCCAGCCCGAACAGGCAAGGCTGGCGCGCGCCGCGACCGTCGTGGCCGGGCCGCGCAGCAGCTGGCGCCGGCGGCTCCTGATCGCGGCGGCCCTGGCCTGCGCGGCCGGGCTGGCGGTCTGGATCGGCGTGCTGGCGGTCATTCTCCCGTGGCGCTACCGGGCCGGTGGCTGGAGCGCCGCCTGGATCGGCTTCGACGCCGTGCTGTTCCTGGCCTTCGCGGCCACCGCCTGGGCCGCGTGGAGGCGCCGCCAGGTATTGATCCTGTGCCTGGTCGTGCTGGCCATACTGCTGTGCTGCGACGCGTGGTTCGACACCACGCTGGACTGGGGCACCGGAGGCTTCATCGACAGCCTCACGCTGGCGCTGGTGGTCGAGCTGCCGCTGGCGGTGCTGGCCATGATCGGCGCCCGGCGGCTGCTGCGGCTGACGTTCAGCCGGCTCGCCGTGCTCAGGGGTGACCCGGGGCCGCTGCCACCGTTCTGGAAGGTGCCGCTGTTTGGCGACTATTCGGCCGGAGACAGCTACCGCGACCTGTTCCGGCAGCAGCGAGCTCCGGCCCTGCCCGCGCCGGAGCGGGATGGACGGGACCCACACGAGCGGGACGCCTGACGTTCGCCGGTCGCGGAGCCTCTGGCCGACCCGGGGCACCGTTCCCGACCATGGTGGTATGAGCCGCCTCGCCTCCTACGACGCGGCACTGTTCTCCGCCGCGATCAAGGGCTTCCTCAGCTGATCCCGCCCCGCTCACCCCGGACTGCGGCGAGTTCCGCCGCCAGCGCCTCGGGCAGGTCCGGGAGCCGGAACCGGTAGCCCGCCGCTTGCAGGCGCCGCGGCATCACCCGCGCGCTGGAGAGAATGTCGCTGCTGACACCGCCGAGCGCGAGCCTGAGCGCCGGCTCCGGCACGAACAGCAGCCCGGGGCGGTGCAGCGCGGCCGCCAGCGCGGAGGTGAACTGGGCGTTGGTGACCGGGTGCGGTGTGGTGAGGTTCACCGGCCCGGAAATCTCCGGGTGGCCGAGCAGAAAGCTCACGATCGCGGCGTAGTCCGTCAGCGTGATCCAGCTCATCACCTGGGTGCCCGATCCCAGCCTGGCACCCAGCCCGAGGCGGAACGGCAGCAGCAGCCGGGCCAGGATCCCGCCGCGCCGCGACAGCACGAGGCCGGCGCGCATCGTCACCACCCGGACGCCGGCC